>Ga0302251_1001017_pt1 | contig 19658 bp, 10 predicted proteins | sample AAG_RA_Gln_MG_FD_193534 | JGI IMG/M metagenome (GOLD analysis project Ga0302251, IMG submission 193534) | Enriched activated sludge microbial communities from anaerobic digester in WTTP, New Holstein, Wisconsin, United States - AAG_RA_Gln | ecosystem: Engineered > Bioreactor > Anaerobic >...
GGGGGGGGGGGGGGGGGGGGCCTGCAGCAGTCGCTCTGCCCATTCGCCCTCGGGGCTGTCCTCGGCCAGCAGGCCGGCGAGGGCACCGCCGTCGGCCGCGAGGCCGGCCGTCTCCAGGCGGGCGCGGGCCGCGGCCGGGTCCAGGCTCGCGCGTTGGGCGACGACGGTGCCCATGGCGCGCACGCCCCGCTGCACCTGCGCCTCGGGCCGGCCGGCCGCAAGCTGCTCCTGGCCCCAGCGCAGGAGCGCTTGGGCCGCGTCGTCGTCGACGTCGGCGGTGAGGGTTTCGTCCGTCAGCAGGCGTTCGACAGCCCGACCGATCTTTTCCATGGGCGCTTCTCCGGCGCTAGGCGTGGACTGGCGAGTGGCTCAAGGGACAGGGTTGGGGCCGGCCGGCCGCCGGGCGCTCCGCGCAGACCATGATACCACCGCCCCAGCCCCCCTACCGCTCCCCCAGCCCCTCCGGCAGCACCTTGCCCGGGTTCAGGATGCCTTGCGGGTCCAGCGTGCGCTTGATCGCCTGCATGACATGGATGGCCACCGGCCCCAGGTTCTGCTCAGCATAGTCGCGTTTGAGCATCCCCACGCCGTGCTCGCCCGAGAGGACACCGCCCAGCGAGATGGCGATCCCGAAGAGGGCCTCGGCGGCCTTTTCCACACGGGCGAACTCGTCCGGGTCCTTGCGGTCAAAGAGGATGTTGGGGTGGAGGTTGCCGTCGCCGATGTGGCCAAAGATGGGGATGGGCAGGTTGAACTGCTGCGCGACCTGCTTGATCCGGGCGACCGCCTCCGGGATGGCGCTGCGCGGCACGGTAATGTCCTCGCCCAGCTTGTTGGGCCGGCGCCGGGCCAGGGAAGGGGAGACCGATTTGCGGGCCGCCATCAGCGCGGCGCCTTCCTGGGGGTCGGTGGTCACGCGCACCTCGCGGGCCCCGTTCTCCCGGCACATGCGGCCGATCTCGGCGATGTCGCGCTGCGCCAGCTCCGGGTCGCCGTCCGTCTCGATGACCAGGACGGCCTCGACGTCCAGCGGCAGGCCCATCTTTTTGTGGGCCTCGACGGTGGCGATGGTCGTGTCGTCCATGAGCTCCATGGCCACCGGGACGATCCCCGCCTCCAGGATCTTGGTGACGGCCACGCTGGCGTCGTTCAACCGGGGAAAGACGGCCATCGCCGTGCAGGTGGTCTTGGGCGGGGGGATCAGCTTGAGGGTGGCCTCGGTGATGACCCCCAACGTGCCCTCCGAGCCGATAAAGAGCTGCGCCAGGTGGTAGCCGACGGCGTGCTTGATCGTCTTGCCGCCGGTGCGCAGGACCTGCCCGTCGGCGAGGACGACCTCCAGCCCCATCACATAGTCGGCGGTCACGCCATACTTGAGGCAGTGCGGCCCGCCGGCGTTGCAGGCGATGTTGCCGCCGATGCTCGAGTGGCGCTGGCTGGAGGGGTCGGGCGGATAGTACAGGCCCTGTTTGGCGACTTCTGCCTGCAGTTCGGCGGTGACCACGCCGGCCTGGACGACGGCGATCATGTTGACCCGGTCGATCTCCAGGATGCGGTTCATGCGCGTCAGGTTGAGCACGATGCCGCCGCGGATGGGGATCGTGCCGCCGGCCAGCCCGCTGCCGAGCCCGCGCGGCACGACGGGGAGGCGCTCGCGGTGGGCCAACTGCATGATGCGGGAGACCTCTTCTGTCGTGGCCGGCGAGGCGACGACGTCGGGCAGGGCTTCTTTAAAGGTCGCGTCAAAGCCGTAGCAGATCAGGTCCTCGGGCTCGGCGGCGGCCCACCGCGGGCCGACGATGGCCTGCAGTTCACGGAGCAGTCGTCCTTCGATCATGGCGTCTTCCTTTGGTAGATGGGCGATCAGTCCTCGGTTTCCAGGCCGGCCTCTTCCTCTTCCGGCAGCGGGGCCAGCCCCCGTTCCTGAATCTCCAGGTGCAGGCTGCCGCAGCGCGGGCAGGCTGCCGGCGTGCTTTCCTGGGTCAGGCCGCTGTGTCCACAGTCCAGGCAGATGAACTCGTACCAGGTAGTCATCGGGACACCTCCATGACGATGGGATTGGTCCTGAGCGCATTTTACACCAGAAGGAGGCAAGAAGCAAGGGGCCTATGACCTAGATCCTGCCCCCGGCCTCTTTTTGACCTCCCCGCCGGGATGTGGTATACTCCTGGTGGAATCGTTTTGGAGGTATGGGGCAATGCAACGAACTGGGAACCATGGACGAAACCGACCTGTACGGGCCGGGGCGCCGCCTTTTGTGCTGCGGCGCCATGCGCGTGCGCAGGCGCTGGGCAGCAAGTCGGGTGGAACGGCCAGGATCGCGCGTTTCCTGCTCATTGGGCTCGCCGTGATCGCGCTCCTCACGCCGGTGGTGTTGATTTCGGCCGGCGCCGCGGCGGCGGCCAGCGTCTATTACCACTATGCCGATCAGCTGGAGGGCGCGCTGGACGCGCTCCACACCCGCGAGACCTTTCAGACCACCAAGATCTATGACCGGAACGGCTACCTGCTCTACGAGGTCTTTGCCGAGGGCCGCCGCACCGAGCTCACGGGCCTCGATCAGGTCTCGCCGGAGCTGGTCTCGGCGACGCTGGCCATCGAGGACAAGACCTTTTGGACGAACCCGGGGGTGGACCCGGTGGGCATCGGGCGGGCCGCGGTGCTGTACCTGGTCTCTGGCGAGGTCCAGGGCGGCGGCAGCACGCTGACGCAGCAGTTTGTCCGCAACGCCCTGTTCACCTACGAGGACCGCACCGCGACCACGATGGACCGCAAGCTGCGGGAGATCATCCTGGCGCTGGAGATGACCGGCACCTACAGCAAGACCGAGATCCTGCTGATGTACCTCAACGAGATCCCCTATGGGAACATGTCGTACGGGGTCCAGGCGGCCGCGCAGGGCTATTTCGCCAAGGATGCCCGGGACCTGAACCTGGCCGAGAGCACCTTCCTGGCCGGCCTGCCGCAGTCGCCCAGCGAGTATGATCCCTTCATACCGGGCGGGTTGGAGCTGGCCAAGGAACGCCAGTGGAACGTCCTCAGCCGGATGGTGGAGGATGGCTACATCACGGCGGAGCAGGCCGCGGCGACCTATGATGAGCAGCTCCAGTTCTCCAAGCCGGTGGTGACGCTGGAGGCGCCGCACTTTGTCCTCTGGGTCCGCGGCCTCCTGGAACAGGACCCCGACGTCGGCCCGCAGAGACTCTACGGCGGCGGGCTGCACATCTATACCACCCTGGACATGCGCTACCAGCGCCTGGCCGAGGCCGTCATCCACGACCGGATGGATACCAGCCTGCTGGACCCGACCGACCCGGACGGCGGGCGCAAGAACCAGGACGTGTACGATTACAACGGCAACAACGCGGCGATGGTGGTGATGCGCCCCGACACGGGCGAGATCCTGGCCATGATCGGCAGCGTGGACTATAACCTGACCCAGCCCAGCCGCTGCGGAAACGCCAAGAACGTCGTCGACGGCAACGTCAACGCGGCGCTGGCCGAGCGGCAGCCGGGCTCGTCGATCAAGCCGATCAACTACCTCACCGCCTTTAGCCAGGGCTGGGGCCCGGGGACGGTGGTGCTGGACGTCAAGACCAAGTTCCCGGTGCCGGGCCGCGAGGACTATGAGCCGGAGAACTATTTGCGCAACTGGAACGGCCCGCTGCGCCTGCGCAACACCCTGGCCGGCTCGCTCAACATGCCGGCCGTCAAGGTCTTGCAGTTCGCCGGCGTGTCCGAGATGATCAGGATGGCGCACGCGGTGGGCATCACCGGGCTGAACCGCGGGGCCGACTTCTACGGCCTCTCCCTGACGCTCGGCGGCGGCGAGGTGACGCTGCTGGACATGGTCACCGCCAACAGCACCTTTGCCAACGAGGGCCGCTACGTGCCCCCGGTCTCGATCCTGCGCATCGAGGACTCCCAGGGTAACGTCATCCGCGAATACGATCCGCTGCCGCTGAGCGAGCGGTTCCAGGCCGTCGAACGCAAATACGTCTACCTGTTGACGAGTATCCTCAGCGACGACGAGGCCCGCTCCTTTATCTTTGGCGCGCACAGCGTCCTGCAGCTGTCCCGCCCCTCCTGCGTCAAGACCGGAACCTCCGAGGACTGGTCGGACAGCTGGACCCTCGGCTTTACCCCCTACCTGGTAGCAGGCGTCTGGGTCGGCAACAACAACAACGAGCCGCAGTCCACAAACTGCCAGACCCGGGGGTCGGCCACCTCCGGCAGCCCCGGCGTCCGCACGGCCGGCCGCATCTGGCACAACTTTATGGAGGCCGTCTTTGACCCCACCGACCCCACCGTCGGCTTGCCCAAGTACTTTCCGGAAGACGAGAAACGGCTGACCTGGTTCGCCAACCCCGACCTCGAGGATGTCCTGCGCGACGAGGAAGGCAACCTGCGTCTCGACTTCCGCCGGCCGGCCGGCATCGTCGAGGCCGACGTGTGCGCCATCTCCGGCAAGCTGCCGACCGCCGACTGCCCGGTCGTCCACGAGATCTTTGCCGAGGGGACCGTGCCGCAGGAGACGTGCCCCGTCCACAAAAAGGTGACGGTCGTCCAGTTCCCCGGCAGCGAACCGCCGGTCTACTGCCTGCCGGTGGCCGGGGTCGTCTACCCGCCGGAGCTGGTGAAGGAGGTTGTCTTTGTGGACCTCTACACCATGGCCAAGCCCGAGGAGCTGGAGGGGCTCACCGAGTGGTATACGGCGACCGGCACGCCGCGCATCCCGACCATCAACTGCCCCGGCGACCTGGGGACCTGGGTGCCGGGCGAGCCCGGCGAGCCGCCGCCGGGCAACCGTTGGGACGGCCTGGTGCGGCAGATCACCTCGCCCCGGATCTATGCCGGGATCGCGGGGCCGATCGAGATCCGCGGCTCGGCCGACCTGGTTTCGGACTATGAGCCGGACCAGTTCGCCTACTACAAGATCGAGTGGGGCCAAAAGGGCGGCGACGGCTCCTACCCCAACACCTGGTACCCCATCTACCAGGGCAAGACCCCGGTGTACAACGGCGTGCTCGCCTACTGGGACCCGGCCGGCATGCCCGACGGCAGCTATCTGCTGCGGTTGACGGTGGTGACCAAGCAGGGACGGCCCTACTTTAACTTTGATTCGCCCGGCCACACCATCGTCCCGATCTACCTGGACCGCGGCGGCGTCTATGTGCGCCTGATCTATCCCCCGGCGGGCATGACCATCCAGCAGAACCAGATCGTCCTGAGCGCCAAGGTCGAAGGCGTCGCCCCCGCAGCGCGGGTGGACTTTTTCTACGACGGCATCTTTATCGGCTCGGCGATCACCAACACCATTATGCCGCTCTCCGAGCGGGTCTATACCACCACCTGGTCCGTGCAGCCGGGGCAACACACGCTGACCGTCAACGTGGTCAACACGGCCGGCCGCCGGGCCACCAGCGAGGGGGTGTTGGTGCGCGGGCAGCCGCCCGAAGGCGCGCTGCCCCCTTGGGGGCCGCTGCGCGCCGCCTGGGTGGGGCCGCCCCGCGCCGACGTCGTCGCCGCCGCTGTGCCGCGTTCGCTGAGGCGTTCGGTGGGCCCCATCCTACTGTGAGAAGGAGACAAGGATGATCGAGTCGTTGATCCGCGTGGCTCGAGGGCTGGAACCGGCCGACCTGGTGTTGCGCAACGCCCGGTTGGTCAATGTCTTTTCCGGCGAGGTGCACATGGCCCACGTCGCCGTCCACGGCGGCCGGGTTGTGGGCCTGGGCAGCTATACGGGCCGGGAAGAGATCGACCTCCAGGGGCGCTTTCTCTGCCCGGGCCTGATCGACGGGCACGTGCACCTGGAGAGCGCGATGGTCCACCCGGCCGAGTTCGCCCGGGCCGTTGTCCCGCGGGGGACGACGACGGTCATCGCCGACCCGCACGAGATTGCCAACGTGCTCGGGCTGGAGGGGGTGCGGTACATGCTGGAGGCCACGGCCGGCCTGCCGCTCAACGTCTACCTGATGGCGCCCTCCTGCGTGCCGGCGACACCCCTGGAGACGGCCGGGGCGGAGCTGACGGCGGCCGATATCGCCACGCTCCTCCAGGACCCCCGGGTTATCGGCGTCGCCGAGATGATGAACTATCCGGGCGTGCTGGCCGGGGTGCCGGATGTGCTGGACAAGATCCGCGCGGCCCGCGGCCGGCCGGTGGATGGGCATGCCCCGGGGCTGACGGGCAAGGACCTCTGCGCCTATATCGCCGCCGGCATCGGTTCGGACCACGAGTGTACCGAGCTCAGCGAGGCGCTGGAAAAGCTTCGTCTGGGTATGTACGTGATGATCCGCGAGGGCAGCACGGCCCACAACCTGGAGGTGCTGCTGCCCCTGGTGATGCCGGGCAATGCCAGCCACTGCATGCTTGTCACCGACGACCGCGACCCGGCCGACCTCTTGTCCCGCGGCCATATCGATGCGCTCCTGCGCCAGGCGCAGCCGCAGGAGCTGCTGCCCCCGGTCACCCTGGTGCAGATGGCCACGCTGAACCCGGCCCGCTACTTTCGCCGCAACGACCTGGGGGCCATCGCCCCGGGGTTCCGGGCCGATATGGTGGTGGTGGACGATATCGAAAAGATGGGCGTGCAGATGGTCTTTAAGGACGGCCGCCTGGTGGCGCGCGACGGGGTCCTGCTGGAGGGGACGCTGCCGGAGCAGCGCATCCTGCCCCGGTCGACGCTGCGCGTGGCCGGCCTGAGCGCCGCCCGCCTGGCGGTGCCGGCGGCGGGGGAGCGCATTCGCGTCATCGGCGTGGTGCCCGGGCAGATCGTCACCCGGTCGCTGGTGGAGGACGCGCCCGTGGTGGACGGGCACGTGGTGGCCGATGTAGAGCGCGACGTGCTCAAGATCGCCGTGGTGGAACGCCACCGCGGCACGGGCAACGTCGGCCTCGGTTTCGTCAAGGGTTTTGGCCTGCAGCGCGGGGCCATCGCCTCTTCGGTGGCGCACGACAGCCACAATATCGTCGTCGTCGGCTGCAGCGACTCCGAGATGGTCCAGGCGGTGGAGGCGGTGGTCGCGATGGGAGGCGGCCAGACAGTCGTGGCGGGGTCCACGACGCTGGCGGCCCTGCCGCTGCCCATCGCCGGCCTGATGTCCGATCGGCCGTTGGCCGAGGTGCGCGACGGTGTCGAGGCGTTGAATCACGCGGCGCGCGGCCTGGGGTGTGCGCTGGAGGCGCCGTTGATGACGATGGCCTTTATGGCGCTGGTCGTGATCCCCGAGCTGAAGCTGTCCGATCGGGGACTGGTGGATGTCAGGTCTTTCCAGTTCGTGCCGCTATCTGTGGAGTGAGCGGACCGATGAACTATGAGGCCCTGAAGGCGCACCTGGCCAGGATGCAGGCGGATATGGTGCGGGCGCTCCAGTCGCTGGTCGAACGCGAGTCGCCCAGCGACGACAAGCCGCGCCTGGACGCGCTGGCCCACTTCCTCCAAGGCCGCTTTGGCGCGCTGGGGGCCGAGGCCACCGTCTTGCCGCAGGTAGAGACCGGGGACCAGCTGCGCGTGGTCTTTCCCCGGCAGTCGGGTTCCTGGGCCGCGCCGCCGGCGCTGCTGCTGTGCCACATGGACACCGTCTGGCCGGCCGGCACCCTGGCCCTGCGCCCGTTCCGGGTGGAGGAAGGGCGGGCCTACGGCCCCGGGGCCTATGACATGAAGGCCGGCATCGTCGCCGCCGAGTTCGCCCTGCGGGCCGTCACCGAACTCGGCCTGCGCCTGCCCCGCCCGGTGCTCCTGCTCGTCAACGCGGACGAGGAGATCGGCAGTGGGGATTCCCGCCTCCTGATCGAGGAGTTGGCCCGGCGTTCGCAGTACGTGTTTGTCCTGGAGCCGCCGCTGGCCTCGGGCGCGCTCAAAACGGCCCGCAAGGGCGTGGGCCGCTTTGTCGTCGAGATCGTGGGGCGGGCCGCCCACGCGGGTGTGGAGCCGGAAAAGGGGATCAGCGCCGTCCTGGAGCTCGCGCACCAGATCGTTTCCTTGCAGGGACTGGCCGACGCCGGACAGGGCACGACGATCAACGTCGGCGTGGTTCACGGCGGCACGCGGTCGAACGTGGTCGCGGCGCACGCCGAGGCGCAGGTCGATGTCCGGGTGTGGTCGATGGCCGAGGCCGCCCGGGTCGCGGCGGCGATCAAGGGGCTGGAGCCCCAGGGGACGGGGATTCAGCTGCGCGTCCGGGGCGGCTTTGGCCGCCCCCCGATGGAAAGGACGACGGCCAGCACCGTGCTCTTCCGCCGGGCCCAAGAGATCGGGCGGTACCTGGGGCTGGACCTGGCGGAGGCTTCCACCGGTGGCGGCAGCGACGCCAACTTTACCGCCGCATTGGGCATCCCGACGCTCGACGGCCTGGGGGTTGCCGGCGACGGCGGGCACGCGGACCACGAGCACGTCCTCGTAGAGTCGCTGCCCGAACGGGCGGCGCTGCTGGCAGCGCTGCTGGTCAACCTGTAGCGGGGCCCCGGCGGGGGAGCCGGGAGCGGCAAGCGGTGCGCACAGACGAACACGGATGGGGCGGCTCTCTATCTGTGTTCGTCTGTGCGCATGGTGGCGGCAGTTGGGGGGCGATTTCCGGCGGTACAACGGGACCGCCGGAGGGGGCCCCTCACTTGTGAGACACCAGGGGCATAAAGGCCGCGTAGAGCCGTGATGCGACCACCAGGCGCACCGGCAGCCTGACCTGCACATCGTGGCTCGTCAGGGTCACCGTGGCGGTGTAGGTGCCTGGTGGCAGCAGTCTGACCGGCTCGGTCAGGACGAGATAGATCCCGACGGGCAGGCCCTCGCTGCTGATGCGCAGGCGCAGCCAGTTCTGATCCCACTTGGCGCGCCAGCTGCGGCTGCTGCCGGTAGGGTCCAGGATCTGGACGCGGTATCCCGAGGGCCGGCCGGCGCTGTGCCCCTGTTGGAGCACAAAGACTGCCTGGGCCGGGCGGACCGTCGGGATGGGCGCATCGACCCGCACGATCTCGTCCTCGGCCTGCATTACGTCGCCCTGCGCGTTGCGCAGCTGGCCGTACACCGTCGCCGGCCCGCTGCCGAGGCCCAGTTCCCACGTCAGGGTGGGCTGGTAGGGCACCCAGGCCGACCAGTTGACGCCGTCGTTGCTCAGGCGCATCTCCACGGCCCAGTCCTGGCCGTAGAGATAGAGTGGAACGCTGCGGGAGGTCGTCGAGAAGGCTTCGTTCGCGATCACGAGAGGATAGGCGTCCCAGCGGCTGCCCATGTCGAGCGTCCAATAGTGCTCATATCCCCAGGTGGTGCCGGGAAAGCGATCGCCGTCCTCCCAGACATAGCCGATGCCGGCTTCGCGCAGCTCGGGGTTCAGCAGGTTCTCGCGGTGCTGGGGGCTCTCCAGCCAGGCCTGGACGACGTCCGCGCCGGTCTGGTAGCCGGAGGCGATGTTCTCGGCCAGCACATACCAGTTCCCATACCCGGCGGCATCGATGCGATCCCAGGGCGACGAGAGGTCGGCGCCCTTGTGGCCGAAGAAGTCGTCCTGGGCCATGCGCTGGCTGTGCCCCTCGGCCGCCAGGGCCAGGGCGGCGTTCCACTTGAGCGGTGGGAGCTGACCATTCTCCCAGCGGGTCTGGTTCACGACCTGGAGGAGGTGCTGGGCCTGGGGCTGCGGCGACGGGGCCTGGGCGCGCAGTTGGCCCTCTCCCGCGGCGGCCGGGGAAGACGACACCAGGCCGCCTGCTGCCTGGGCATTCCCGGGCAGGGCGGTGAGCAGGAGCAGGAGCGAAAAGACAACGCCTGCGACGAGCAGCGCGCGGGGGCTCGTACGCATCTCTGAACTCTCCGGGTTGAGGGTGGATCGAATGCTGCTATTGTAGCAGAAAGTGGGTCGTTTATCAAGTGGCAGTTGGCGTCAGATCGGAAATCTGAAGCGTGAGGAGGGCGTAGTGGACCAGGAAACCATCTCTCTCGTCGTGAACGGTGTCGAGCGCGCCGTGAACGTCGGGCCGCGTACGATGCTGCTGGACGTGCTGCGCGAGGACCTGGGCCTGACCGGGACAAAGAACGGCTGTGGGCAGGGGCACTGCGGGGCGTGCACGGTGCTGGTGGACGGGCGGGCGGTGCGCTCCTGCGTCTACCTGGCCCGGCGCGCGGCCGGCCGGGCGGTGGAGACGATCGAAGGGTTGGGGCCGCGCCCGGCGCCGCCCGCGCCGGTCGCCCTGCCCTGGATGGTCGGGGAGGCGGAGCGGCAGGCGGAGATGGGGCGGCTGCACCCGCTCCAGGCGGCCTTTATCGACCAGGGCGCCGTGCAGTGCGGCTTTTGCACGCCGGGGATGATCATGGCGGGGAAAGCCCTCCTCGAGGCGACCCCGCGGCCCACCGTCGCCGCAATCCTGGCCGCCCTGGAGCCCAACCTGTGCCGGTGCACCGGCTATGCGAGCATCGTCCGGGCGGTCCTGCAGGCGTCGGGCCAGGAGATTCCCCCCGAGCTCCTGCCCCCGACGCCGCCAGCAGAGACAATCGGCCGCTCGGTGGCGCGGGTCGACGCCTACGGCAAGGTAACCGGAGCGGTCCACTACGCGGCCGACATCCGTTTTCCCGGCATGCTCCATGCCGCGGTTGTGCGCAGCGCCCATCCGCACGCCCGCATCGTGGGCCTGAAGGTTGCGCCGGCCCGGGCGATGGCCGGCGTCGTCGCGGTGCTCACGGCGGCCGACCTGCCCGGTCGGGTCAACCACGGCATCATCCGCAAAGACTGGCCGGCCCTGGTCGGCGTGGGGCAAAAGGTGCGCTACATCGGCGATGCCCTGGCCGTGGTCGTGGCCGAGACGGCGGCCCAGGCCGAGGCCGCGCGCGGCGCGGTCCTGGTGGACTATGAGCTCCTGCCGGGGGTGTTTTCCCCGCAGGCCGGCCTGCAGGAGGGCGCGCCGGCCGTCCACGAGGGCGGCAACCTGCTCAAGCGCATCGAGGTGCGCAAGGGGGAGATAGCGGCCGGGTTTGCCCAGGCCGCGGTGGTGGTGGAGGAGACGTTCGCCACGCCGGCGATCGAGCATGCCTTTCTCGAGCCGGAGGCCGCCGTCGCCGTCCCCGCGGACGCCTGGTCCCTGGTCCCCGCCGAGGAGCACGACCGGGAGGCATGGGAGCCGGGCGGCCAGGCCCCCGCGGTCACGGTGTATGTCGGCTCGCAGATCCCCTTTGCCGACCGCGAGCAGGTGGCCGCCGCGTTGGATCTGCCGCTGGAGCAGGTGCGCGTCGTGCAGCCGGCCGTCGGGGGTGCCTTTGGGGGCAAAGAGGACATCGCGGTGCAGATCCACGCCGCGCTGGCGGCCTACCGCACCGGCCGGCCGGTGAAGCTGGTCCTCGGCCGTGCCGAGTCGATCCGCGTGCACCCCAAGCGCCACGCCACGACGATCCGCCTGCGGGTGGGCGCGACGCGCGAGGGGCAACTGACCGCCGTCGAGGGCACGATCTGGGGCGACGCCGGCGCCTATGCCTCCCTGAGCGAGGCCGTGTTGACGCGCACGGCGACGCACGCGGCCGGCCCCTACGTCGTCCCCAACGTGTCGGTGGACTGCTACGCCGTCTACACCAACAACCCGCCGGCCGGGGCGATGCGCGGTTTTGGCGTGCCCCAGTCGGCCTTTGCCATGGAGAGCATCCTGGACATGCTCGCCGCGCGGCTGGGCCTGCACCCGTTGGAGCTGCGCCGGCGCAACGCGCTGCACGTCGGCGCGGTTACGGCGACGGGGCAGCTCCTGCGCGACAGCGTGGGCCTGCCGGAGACGATCGACCGGGTGGACGAGACGGTGCGCGCGTTGGGCGACACGGTGCTCGTGCCGTCCGGCCCGGGCAAGCGGCGCGCCTGGGGCTATGCCTGCACGATGAAGAACGTGGGGTTGGGCGGTGGGGCGCCCGACACGGCCGGCGCGGCGGTGCTGGCGTTGGCCGATGGGGGCGTGGAGGTGCGCATCGGCGCGGCCGAGATCGGTCAGGGGGTGGTGGGCATCGCGGCGCAGATCGCGGCGGAGGTGCTGGGGGTGCCGCTGGAGCGGGTGCGCGTCGTCGTGGGCGACACCGCGTTGACGCCCGACGGCGGGGCGACCACCGCCTCGCGGCAGACCTTTGTGACGGGCAACGCCGTGCGGCTGGCGGCGCAAGAGGTGCGGGGGATACTAGCCGCTGCGGCCTGCGAGCATTTGGGGGCGCCGCCGGACCGCTTGTCTTTTGCCGGGGGAGTGATCGCGGCGGCCGGCCGGACGGTGGCGTTGGGCCAGGCGGTGCGGTTGGCCGCCCTCCCTCCCTCCCCCCCGTTCACGGGGGGGGTGGGGGGGGCGCGAGCGGGCGGGCGGGTCAGCGCCACCCACGTCTACACCCCGCCGGCGACCACCGGCCTGGGCGAGCCCGGCGACGACCACTTTGCCTTTGGCTTTGCCACCCAGGCGGCGCTCGTGGAGGTGGATGAGCGTTCCGGGGCGGTCGAGGTACTCAAGGTGGTCGCGGCCCACGATGTCGGCCGGGCGATCAACCCGCGGGCGGTGGTGGGGCAGGTGGAGGGCGGCGTGGTGATGGGGATGGGCTATGCCCTGGGGGAGGAGCTTGTCGTGGAGGAGGGGCACGTCAGAAATGCCGACCTGCGCAGGTACAAGGTGCCGCGCAGCCTGGTGATGCCCGAGGTGATCCCGCTCCTGGTGGAGGCCGGCGCGGCCGCAGGACCGTTTGGGGCCAAGGGGTTGGGCGAGATCACCTCGATTCCGACGGCGCCGGCGATCACGAGCGCGATCTATGCGGCGGTGGGGGCACGGATTACGACGTTGCCGGCGACGCCGGAGCGGGTGCGGGGAGGGGGCCAGGGGCAAGGGGCCAATAGCAGGTAGCAGGGGCCGGGTAAGTATTCCGGAAAGCGAATCTTGTCCTTTGCCCATGCTACCCTGCGTTGTTCAAGGAGCGAACCTATGCCCATCCTCGACTCGTGGGAGCGTCTACACACCGACCTCATCTCCTGCCACGCCTGTCCGCGGCTGGTGGCGTGGCGGGAGGAGGTGGCGCGGGTGAAGCGGCGGGCGTACCGGGAGATCGAGTATTGGGGCCGGCCGGTCCCGTCGCTGGGGCCGGTGGACGCGCGGCTGCTGCTGGTGGGCCTGGCGCCGGGGGCGCACGGGGCGAACCGCACGGGGCGGATGTTTAGCGGGGACGAATCGGGGCGGACGTTGATCCCGGCGCTCTACCGGGCCGGCTTTGCGAACAAGCCTGTCTTTGCGGGGCCGGGGGACGGGCTGGAGCTGCACGACGCCTACATCACGGCGGTCTGCCACTGTGCGCCGCCGGGGAACAAGCCGACGGCGGAGGAGATCGGCCGCTGCCGGCCGTTCCTGGTGCGGGAGTTGGGGCTATTGCGGGAGGTGCGCGTCGTGCTGGCGTTGGGGCGGATCGGCTTCGACGGCTTCTTAAAAGCAATTAAGGAGTTGGGATGCGACACTCCCCACCTGGCCTTTGCCCACGGCGGCGTCTACCCGCTGGGGGCCGGGCTGCCCACCCTGGTGGCGACCTATCACCCCAGCCGGCAGAACACGAACACGGGGCGGCTGACGGAGGCGATGCTGGATGCGGTTTTGGAGAGGGTGCGGGAGTTGGTGGCGGGGGGAGGAGTGAAACGTAGCGAGTGACCCGTGAAGCCAGGCGCACTCCCGGGAAGCCGATCGTCGCGGAGGTGAGGAATGCCCAAGCGCATGCTCGTACTGGTCTTTCTGCTGCGGCCGCCTCCTGTCGCTTGGGCCTCCCCGCGGTTCTCACGTTTCGTTCTTCACTTGTCAGGCCACCGCCTCTTGCATCCTGCGCCTTTTGACTTGACAACTCTCTCTCCCTCCCCTACAATGCCTCTATGCAGGAGGCCCCATGCCCGACGAGTACGCGCAGGCGCTGCTGACTTTTCTGCCTTCCTACCTGGTGCGCCAGGCAGGGGCCGGCGCCGACCTGTCGTGCTGGGAGGCGCGCTTCCCGGCCGCCGTCCTCATGGCCGACATCTCGGGCTTTACCCCGCTGGCCGAGGCGCTGGCGCGGGCCGGCCGGCGCGGCGCCGAAGAGCTCTCCGCCCTCCTCAACACCCACTTCTCCCGGATGATCGACCTGGTCCACGCCCACGGCGGCGACGTCGCCCAGTTCAGCGGCGACGCCATCACCGCGCTCTTTGACCTGGCTTCCGGCGAGGACCTGGCCCCCGACGTGCTGCCGGCCGCCGCCTGCGCGCTGGCCATCCAGCGGCACATCGCCGCGGTGGGGGTGCTGCGCACCTCCCAGGGTGATTTTCCACTCCAGGTGCGCATCGGCGTGGGCGCCGGCCCGGCCTACGCGGCGGTCGTCGGCAGGCGGGAGGCCGGTCTGCGCCACCTCCTGGCCGGGCCGGCCCGCCGCGGGGCCGTCCGCGCTCAGCGCCTGGCCCGCCCCGGCGAGGTGATGCTCAGCCGCGCGGCCTATCGCGCCGTCCAGGACGACGTGACGGCCACCCTGACGCGCTGGGGCTATGCCCGCATCAGCGCCTGCGGCGTGCCGCCGGCCGGCGAGCGGAGGCCGGCCGCGGTGTCCCTGCCGCCCGAGCGGCTGGTTGAGCTGGCCACTTTCCTGCCCCCGGCGCTCGGCCAACGCATCCAGGCCGGCGGGCGCGCCTTTCTCGGCGAGCACCGCTACGGCGTGGTCCTCTTTGTCGGCTTCCAGGGCCTCGATTTCGATCGCGATCCGGCGATCGGCAGCAAGGTGCGCGCCTATGTCGCGGCCATGCAGGAGGTGGTCGGCCAGTACGACGGCTATCTCGCCGAGATCGAGGTCGCCGACAAGGGGAGCCTGCTCCTGGTTCTCTTTGGCGCGCCCTCCGCGCACGGGGACGACGAGGAGCGGGCCGTCCTCTGCGCGCTAGAGATGCAGGCGCGTGCCCGGCAGCCCGACCTGGCCTTTGTCGCCGCCCAGCGCGCCGGGGTGAGCGCCGGCTTGACCTTTGTCGGCAGTGTCGGCGGGGAGGACCGCTGGGCCTATACCGCCCTGGGGGACGAGGTCAACCTGGCCTCGCGGCTGCTGGAGCGGGCGGAGTGGGGACAGGTCGTCGCCAGCAGCCGGGTCCGCCAGCGGGCCGCGAAACGGGGGCACTTTGCGCCGCTAGGGGCGGTGCCGCTGCGGGGCAAGGCGGTCGCCGTGCCGGCCTTTGCCGTCGTCGGCGCGCGCGAGCGGGCGACGATGCTGGCGGAGCGTTCGTTCCTCTACCAGGGCGCGACGATTGGGCGCGCGGCCGAGCTGGCCGCCATGCGCGATGCTGCGGAGCGGTCGGCGCAGGGCCAGGTCCAGGTATTGCTCGTCGAAGGCGAGGCCGGCCTGGGCAAGAGCCGCTTAGCCGCCGACCTGGCCCGGGAGTGGTTCGAGCAGGGGCGCCAAGGCTACAGCGGCGACTGTTTCTCCTACACGATGGGCATCCCCTATCAGCCGTGGAGCGAGCTCTTGCAGACGGCGCTGGGCCTGGCGCCCGACCAGCCGGCTGCCGAGCGGCAGCGCCAGGTCGAGGATTTTCTGCGCGGCGTGAGCCCCGATTGGGAGGAACGGCTCCCGCTGCTGGCCGACGTGCTGGGGCTGCCGGCCGCCGACAACGCCGCGACCCGCCATCTCCAGGGCGCGGAGCGCAAGCGGGCCCTGTTCAAGGTCGTGCTCGAGATCGTGCGCTACCTGGCCGGCCGTGGGCCGCTGCTGCTCCTCTTTGAGGACATCCATTGGAGCGATCTCCCGTCCCTGGAGCTGATCGAGCACGTCGCCCGGAACCTGGCCGGCCGGCCGGTCCTGCTGGTCCTGCTCCACCGCCCGCTGGAAGAGCCGCTGCCCCTGCCCTACCGCCGGCTGTCCACACATCCGGGCGGCCAGCGGATCCTCCTGGAGGCGCTGCCGGCCGCGGCGAGCCGCGACCTGGTGCTGGCCCGCCTCGGGCTGGCCCCGACCGTCCAGCTGCCCCCCGCCATCCAGGCGCTCTTTACGCGCGCGCAGGGCAACCCGTTCTTTATCGAAGAGATCCTCAATACGCTGCGCGACGCCGGGGTGCGGCTGGAGCCAGACAACGGCGGATGTCTCGTCGTGGGCGATCCCGCGGCCGTCGAGGTTCCTGCTACGGTGCAGGCGCTGATCCAATCCCGCCTGGACCGCCTGGACGAGGGGGTGCAGCTGACGATCAAGGTCGCGGCGGTGATCGGACGGACGGTGCCCTACGCCACCCTGGAAGCGATCCACCCCCAGCGCCTGGACAAGGCGGCGTTGGACGTCCACCTGGCCGCCCTGGAGCGGGTGGACCTGCTGCGTCTCGAGCACCTGGCCGTGGAGCCGACCTTTTTCTTCAAGCACGTCATCACCCAGCAGGTGGCCTACGAGAGCCTGCTCTTTGTGCAGCGGCAGGCGCTGCACGAGGCGCTGGGCCGGCACCTGGAAGAGGCGCACGCCCAGGACCTGGACGAGGTTGTGGACCTCTTGGCCTACCACTATGCGCTGAGCCGCAACCGGGCCAAGGCCCGGGAGTACCTGGTGCGGGCCGGGGACCGGGCGGTGCGGACCTATACCCCGCGGGAAGCGCTGGAGTACTATCGGCGGGCCGAGGCGTGGCTGGAAGAGGGCAATTCGGAGCAACGCTGGGACCTGCTGCAGCGGTTGGAGCGGGCGCTCGACGCGGTGGGCCGGCGCGATGAGCAGCGGCGAGCCCTGGAGGAGATGGCCGTGCTGGCCCGGCAGCTGGGGGATAGCTGGAAGCTGGCGACCGTGCTGGCCCGGCAGGGGAAGCTGATGGCCCAGACGGGGCGCCCGGAGGAGGGCATCCGCCTCCTGGCGGAAGCGATCTCCCGGGCGGAGGTGGCCGGTGACCTGTCGCTGGCCGGCCACTGCGCTGCGGACATGAGCCGGGCCTGTTGGTTGCTCAGCGACCTGGCGGGCAGCCAGGGCGCGCTGGAAAAGGCGCGGTCGTTCTTTCAGCGTGGGGGGGATCGTGCCGGCGAGGCCACCGTCTTTGGTATGCTGGGAAACATCTACCTGGCGATGCTCACCCGGTATGAGCAGGCGCTGGCATCCTTTCGGGAGGAAGGTCGGATCAGGCACTCGCTGGGGAGCGAGCATGGGGAGGCGATCGGCAACATCAACCAGGCCATCGTCTTGATCGTCCTGGGCCGGGCCGCGGAGGCGTTGGCGTTGGTCCGATCGGCCCAGGCCTTTTTCGAGCGTTCGGGCAACCCCTACTACCTGGGAACGACGCTCTTTGCCATGGGCCACGCCCTGCTGCGCCTGGGGCGCCTCGACGAAGCCCTGTCCGCGGCCCGGCGCTGTATCGCGCTCTTTGAAGAGTGCGAGGAGCGCAACTTTCTCATCGAGGGCCAGGGTTTGGCCGGCCGCATCCTGCTCCAAATGACGCGCCTGACGGAGGCCCGCGCATACCTGCATCGTGCCTGCGCGTTGGCCCAGGCCGGTGGACAGGATGCCGACTGGGCCCACTTTCGCTCGTACGAGGCGCTGGTCTTGATGCGGCAGGGCGAGACCGCGGCGGCGCTGACCTGTTCGGCCGACGCCCTGGGCGTCGCGGAGCGCCAATCCTGGCGGGTGGACAACCTGCAGTATATCTACTGGAACCACTACCAGGTCTTGGAGGCGGCGCGCGGCCCCGCAGCGGCACGCCCCTACCTGGAACGGGCGTACCAGGTGGTGCAAGAGATCGCCGCCGAGACCCATGACCTGGAACTGCGGCGCTCTTTCCTGGAGGACGCCCCGGACAACCGTGCGATCGTCGCGGCGTGGGAAGCGCGGTCCTAGCCTGGCCGCCGATCTGTGCCTGCCGGGCCCCGGTCCGATCCGTCTTCGCCCACGCGGTCGGGGAAGCACCGCGGTTGCGTCTCGCCGTAAGTTGTGCTATCATCCTCTGTGCCCCGGTCCACGGGCAACGGCTCGGAGCCGGTGGTACGGATGATTGACACTGTGAACTGTGAACTGCCAACTGTGAACTGTCAACTGTGAACTGCCAACTGCCAACTGAACACTGAGCACTGTAGAGGAGGTTCCATCATGCCCACCATTTCCGAAATCATCGCCCGCGAAGTGCTTGACTCCCGGGGCAATCCGACTGTCGAGGTGACGGTCTACCTGGACGACGGCTCCAAGGGACAGGCCATTGTACCCTCGGGGGCCTCTACCGGGGCGCACGAGGCGCTGGAGCTGCGCGACGGCGAGGAGAAGCGCTATGGCGGCAAGGGGGTGCTCCAGGCCGTCGAGCACATCAACGGCGAGATCGCCGAAGAGCTGCTGGACTGGGAAGCGCTCGATCAGGCCAGCCTGGACCTCTTCCTGGTCCAGATCGACGGCACGCCGAACAAGGGCCGGCTGGGCGCCAACGCCACCCTCGGCGTCAGCCTGGCAGTCGCGCGCGCCGCGGCGGACGCGCTGGGGCAGCCCCTCTACCGCTACCTGGGTGGGGTGGGGGCGCGTATCCTGCCGGTGCCGCTCATGAACATCCTCAACGGCGGCAAGCACGCCACCGACTCGACCGATCTGCAAGAGTTCATGGTCGCGCCCATTGGCGCGCCTTCCTACCACGAGGCGCTGCGCTGGGGCACCGAGGTCTACCACGCCCTGAAAAAGGTGCTGAAGAAGCGCGGCCAGAACACCAACGTCGGCGACGAAGGCGGGTTTGCCCCCTCGCTGCCGTCCAACGAGGCGGCGCTCGAAGTGATCCTCGAGGCAATCCGGCTGGCCGGCTACGAGCCGGGCAAGGACATCTTCCTGGCGCTGGATCCGGCCGCCAGCGAGTTCTATGCGGACGGGCTCTATGACCTCAAACGCGAGGGCCGCAAGCTGACCTCGGCCCAGATGGTGGACTTTTACGCCGATTGGGTCGAACGCTATCCCATTATCTCGATCGAGGATGGCCTGGCGGAGGACGACTGGGAGGGGTGGAAGCTGCTGAACGAGCGCATTGGCGACCGGGTGCAGCTGGTCGGCGACGACCTGCTGGTGACGAACGTCGGGCGGATCGCCCGCGCGATCGAGGCCGACGCCTGCAACGCGCTGCTGTGCAAGGTGAACCAGATCGGCACCCTGACCGAGGCCATCGACGCGGTGCGCCTGGCGCACTGGGCCGGTTGGAGCGCCGTCATCTCGCACCGCTCCGGCGAGACCGAAGACGCCTTCATCGCCGACCTGGCGGTGGCGCTGGGCACGGGGCAGATCAAGGCCGGCGCGCCCTGCCGGACGGACCGTATCGCCAAGTACAACCAGCTCTTGCGCATCGAGGAAGAGCTGGGCGAGGCCGCGCTGTACGCCGGCCGGGCGGCCTTCAAGGTCTAGTCGGGCCTGAGCACTGGTTCGCGAAAGGGGCGGCGGGCTGGGGGCGACCCCTCGGCCCGCCGCCCTCGCTGCTCGGCCTCCTCTCCCCGCGAGGGGGGGGCCTCGGCCCGGGCTGGGAGCACGTGTGGGACGGGAGTCCGGCCCTGGGGTAACGTATCTTTCGTTCAGGATATTCATGCCGCCTCCAGGAGGGTCTGAAGCGTCGATTCTAGCCAACGTTCCTGTTGCCATTGCGCGTTAAGGCGGCGAAAGAGCAGGGCCAGTGTAACGCGGGCGCCCTCCGCGGTGATCAAGGTGCCTACCTGGCGCAGCTTGCGGCGCAACTCCCGCATGAGCCGTTCAGCGTGGCTGGTCGTAC
>Ga0302251_1001018_pt1 | contig 19643 bp, 19 predicted proteins | sample AAG_RA_Gln_MG_FD_193534 | JGI IMG/M metagenome (GOLD analysis project Ga0302251, IMG submission 193534) | Enriched activated sludge microbial communities from anaerobic digester in WTTP, New Holstein, Wisconsin, United States - AAG_RA_Gln | ecosystem: Engineered > Bioreactor > Anaerobic >...
TAAGCACGGCCTGGGCTATCCTCCCATCCCGGCCCGCCCGACCGGACTCTTGGATATAGGCCTCCACCGAGGGGGGCGCGGAATAGTGCAGGACCGATCGTATGTCTTTTTTGTCGACCCCCATTCCATAAGTCCTGAAAATATTAAATTATAGAAAAGACTCATCTTTTAAGTATATAAAAATTAAGATATAGTAGCAGGCTCTAGGATCAATAGAAAAGCAATAGAATAAGTGATTCATTATAATTAATATTTTAATCAAATAGCAGGGGATAAAAACTAAAAATATTATCGATAAAACAGGGTCCACGATATTATTACTACTTGTATGAAGCAAGTATATTGGGCCTACGCAAGAGTATCTACAATTGGCCAGTCGGATAGTAGCATTTCTGTTCAGCTGGAGTACTTAAGAGGCCATGCAAGTAGGCTTGGGCTTGAGTATAAACCATTTTCTGAAAAAATGTCTGGAAGCAGTCTTGCCCCACGAACTGAGCTAAACAAGATAATTGAACAAGCTAAAGGTGGTGATTATATAGGAGTTTATGATAGCTCAAGGCTAGGCAGAAATATTATTGATTCTTTGCTTGTGGTTGGTGACTTGATAAAGCGAGGTGTAAAGGTTCAGATCGGAGATAGGGTCCTTGATGAAAACTGTCCGAGTGATGAACTGATGTTTATAATTGAATCCGCTTTTGCTCAGTTTCAATTAAAGGAACAGAAAAGGAAGAGCTTGATAGGAATCAAGGACAAGAAAAAGAATGGTGATTGGCTATTTACCGGTAGACTGCTTGGATACGATATCGTGAAGGAAGGTAGCAGAATTGTAGTAAGGATTAATGAAAGTGAAGCTGCAATTATTCGGTACATTTTTGAGGAGTACGCAAATGGAAAGTCGATAAATCAAATTACTAATGAGCTTGTTTCTAAAGGTTTTCGAACAAAGGACGGTAGTCAATTTGTCACTGCGACAGTTAGGAGATATATCCATAAACCAATCTATAAAGGCTATTACAAAATAGAGCGTTCTGGCCCAGGAGTAGGACAAGAAAAAATTGCTCTTCAAGATTCAACACTTGTTAGGTCAAATTACTATATGCCTATTGTATCGGAAGAACTTTGGGACAGAGTGAACTTTTCTTATAAGCATATTAAAAGGGCACATTCAATTCAATTTCCTTATAAATATGCTCAATTCGAACTTTCTAGTATCATAAAGTGTTATTACTGCAAAAAATTAGGAAAGGCCACGGGTTATGTACACAGCTATCATAAGCAGCCAAGATATAATATTGCAAATAGTAACTACATTAATCGAGTTCATCTTAAAGGTTGTGAACAAAGTAGACAAACTTTTCGGGCAGCCGTATTCGAGTCACTGTTTCGATCTTGTTTTTACCTGCTTTTTGCTAATGAAAATGAGCTTACTGACTTTCTGTCTCAACAGAAAACCATTTCGCAGGCAATAGATAAAGAAGTTCAAGAAGACATTAATCGATTGAACGATGCGATCCATAGTATTGAAAACAAAGAAAATCATATTATTAAAGCAATTATTGAGTATGGAATTAACGATGATCGTTTAGCACGACAACTTGAAGAGCTTAGAAAAGATAAAGCAAGATTAAGTGAGGAACGATCGGTAAAGTCAGTTCAAGTCAATGAGAGCGATGAAGTGTTCAGCAAAATGCGAGAAGAGTATTCTGAAACCTCCTTACTTGCATTCATGCATGCTGAGTTACCATCAATAAGACGAGACTACTATATTAGGTTCCTTAAGCATGCCTATGTCTATCGTGGGAAGCTTATCATCCTATTCAAGAGCTCAAAGGTATTTATTATTCAGCTGCTTCCGAATCATGGGAGAAGAATACAGCGCCAGTTTGAGATTAAAGTTGGATATAGAGGAAGAATGCAATACTGTGTTTCAATTGATACAACTTCAGAAGAGGTAAACCTTCTCTCGGTAGCAAATAAGATCGTCATAAAGAATGAGCGTGATAGGTTGTTTTATAAAGCAAATCTTGAAAGCACCAAGAGGATGCTATTCGACTTGCAGTCAAAACTAGAACGACTTCGGCATTTTTCATGACATTTTGTAGGTTGCTTATCACCGGAGTGCTGATTGGTACTTACATCTACTGATTGAGGAACCTTGTTATAGCTTCTTTTATATATTGAGGCATATCTTGGGCAAGGAATGTTTCAAATTCCCTTATGCTCTCAATATCGACAGCCTTCACATGGTATGAAGGTTCGCGAAATAGCTGATATGGTTCAAAATTGAAGACATCGATTAACTTTTGAAGAGTATCCAATGAGGGGAAGCGTTTTCCAATCTCGAGGGCACTAATATATTTAGGGGAACAGCCAATTAGTTCGGCAAGTCTTTCTTGGGAATACCCAGACTTTTTCCTTTCTTTCTTAAGATTTTCAATAAAGCATTCTTGAATCCGCGTCATTTCTTGCCCCTTTTGCATTCAACAATGGGGGCCTTATCTTTAGATCACAACCTACTAAAAGGCATATAAAACTAACTCTAATAGTGTTATATACGTTTACATATGTCAGAAAGACGTAGTAAAATACGCCTAATAGAATGAAAATCTGATTCGCTATAGAAACTAGGAGGTGATAGTGGAGTAACTAGATAATATATAATAAAGCTAATATACAAAATCACACAAATTAGAAAGGAGCAGAAGGTGAAATCATATTGGAATATGAATCATGAAGAAAAGACAGCCTATAACAAGAAAAACATACCGATTGTTATTATCTCAGTTACTGTTTTCTTTATCGGCTTCTTTTGGCTGCTTAGTGGACTCATGAACGAATCTTCAAGCACTACGACAAAAAGCAACTATGTTTCAGAAGTGACTACAACAACTGTTTCTATTGAAGAGATGAAGAGTAAGGCAGTAAAGCTCGTCTTTAGAGATGCAGTGTTCGAGAAAATCGAGAAAGGTACAGTCTTGAAAACTACTGCGAGTGTTTTTTGGGCACACGACACAAGAATGCTTATTAATGCTAATAATGATGTTTCGCAGGGGGTGATTGTCTACTATGAAAAAGCTCCAGAAGTCCTTCCCGGAGATGAGCTTACTGTCTATGGTACCTATGATGGAGTAGAAGAAATGCTTGGCAACAAGTACGTTCGACTTCAATACGTCGATAGTGTAGCAGCCAATAAGAAATAGTACGTTCTAGCTCTCCTTTTATAAAGATTTTGCCCCTAGCTTCAGAAACGAAATTCTGAAGCTAGGTTTTTTTATGGCTACTAGAAATATTTTCAGAACTCGAAACGCGACACTATTTAGAATAGTGTCAGATGTGATTAAATAAAGTAATCTGCTATAATAAGATACAGTAATAAAGTAAAATTATTTGATAATATTATAAAATATTACTTTTCTTAACTCGCCTGACTAGTAACATATGTTTGAACTAGTCAAAGCTACTATCCCTTATCCACGACACAATCTTAAAGGGGTAGTAACTAAACTCCTTACCTTTGATGCTGTATTTGTTAGAGGCGATTTTTCTTTATCCGCCTTTAGTCCTAATAAAGCAAACAAAGAATTTTATAAGCATCCTGGCATAGATAAAATTGGGCTTTCATTACCTCGCGATTACCTTAATGAGATCGAAGCGAAACACTATAAGTATAGCAATGGAATGTTCTCTACAAGAACTCATGGAGCATATTTCCATCTTGATGTACATGGTGAGTACCTTGAGTTTGGAAAGAGCTTGATCTCCCAAATAAAGCCAATAATTTCCTTTCTTTGCAAAAGGAGCTTCTTTAAGGTTCCTCAACGAAAAGAGACAATAATATTTTCACAGGCGACAGGTGAGATTATTAGTGTAAAGGAAGAGCACTATAGAGAAACACCAGCGAATATCGATGATTTTATAGAAATCATATATAGCAAATTTCTTCTTACCAATATTGAGATAAAGTTTGATTATGAGCGATCTCTTGAAAAACTTTTTAATCCTTTTAACTTCAATAGTATTGAAGGTACTCTGTACTCGAAAGACTACAAGATTTATAAAGGAGGGAAACGATCGAAATCTTTTTTATGCATCTATGACAAAACAAAACAACTTGATGAAGTAAAGCATACTTGTTTGTCTACCTCAGTCAATAGAATAGAGTGTAAGCTCTTCAGTCAGGCATTGAGCTATCACGGTTCGATGAAACTTCTTGAAGGTAACTTCATAGAGTTGTTCCAGCGAGTTAAGCCGATCATTGTTAAAAAGCTAAAGAAGCTAAATATTGATTTTTCTCTGCTTATAAGTACGCTACCAAAAGATGACATGCTTAAGAGTATCCTCAACGAGTATGTAAGAATTGAAGGTAAGCATATAGAAAGGAGCAAAAGAACAGAGTATATGACTGTTGAAGGTGAAGAGCATAAGAACAATGAAAACAATGGAAGTACAGAGGTACCAGTATATGGTGCAGAACATGCGAAAGTTTATATCTATGCTATTCTAAAGCTCACAACCATTCGCACAAAGGTAATCAAGCTTAAGAATTCTATTTCTTACTTAATTAAGATCCCAGCCCCATATTTCCTCAATTCTTTCTCTTTAGGACCATGAAGTTCATAGGGAAGGCAATGGAAGGGGAGGGGACTTAGGGAGAGTATATAGCGCAAGTTTTTGGGTATGTACTCTATGTGAAAACTTCAAGTAAACACTGATATAGTATATACATATGTAATATTACATAATATAATATATGTAATATCTAATGGTTCCTGGAGGTATGAATGACCGATTTTCCGATGGAGCTTGGAAGCCAGGAATTGTATTCTCTCATCCTTTCTAAGAACGATAGCTATAACGATGATGCGAGACTATTTGTCAATTTTCTAAGAAGAGGCAACTTCGGAGTTACTTTGGAAGGGTTGGAAGACTATTCTCGCTACCTTGATAGCCAGATCGCAGGTAAACGATATTCAGCTCATACATACAATAAGCGACTTCAAGGCGCAAAGGAACGCCTTCGATACCTATTTGAGAATTCACCAAGTGCTATGAATACAGTAACGAGGTTGCGATTCGAAGAAGCTTTGAAAGCAGTCAAACTTAAAAAAGTAAATTCTGCTGCTATATCTGAAGACAATGTACTGAGCGAACAAGAGGTTAAGCGGTTGATTATAGAATCAACCGATAAGACGATTTCAGTGATGATCGAGTTCCTCTTTGCTACGGGCCTTAGGATATCTGAGATGCTAGGAATTCTGATAACTGATATTGTAAGAAGTAACGGGAAATGTACCATAAGGGTTTTGGGAAAACGACGGAAAGAGCGAAAGGTCTACGTGGCAACAGCATTGGTTGATGAAGTGAAAGAACAGTTCCATAGCTCAACTTACCTTTTTGAACACAATGGACGACCATATAATCGAATTTCGATTACAAATAGGATTGCAATTCAAGGAAGAGTGATCTTGGGTAAGCAGATTTCTGCTCATACCTTTAGGCACTCATTTGCGACAACTACTCTTAAAAGAACAAGCAACCTTAAAGGAGTATCAAAATACCTTGGACATTCCTCTGTAAGTACAACAGTGAATTTGTACGTTCATACAGAGCTAACATGGGAAGAGATTAACCCTCACTGATAGAGTCAATACTAGATAATAGTAGTTGCCTAAGTCTTATAGTCTTCTTCCAAGCGAAGTATGTTACTCAGGATATGGAACTATATTCTAGCATATTTCTTTACTACTAAACAGATATTTACTATATCATGTTCATATGTTAATATAAAATCAGGTTTATTGATGCAATACCTAAACAACATCACCAATCAAGATTCGCCTCTATTTATAAGTGCTACAGGAAGATACTATACACATCAAGATATTAGTGCCTTTATCTGCCGCAATATAGCCACACTTATCGCCGGCACGCAAAGCCATGTTACCTGTCTTTCAATAATCGATCCCTTCTGCGGTGATGGTCGGCTGGTGTTCGATCTAGTTGAAGCACTTGAAGTTTCAGGAACCTCTATAGGAAAGTATTCGCTTCACCTTTGGGATGTCTCAGATTTTGGTTTTGAGGAATTGGGTCACCGGCTTGATTCAATGGGAAAGATAAGGGACAAAATCTCTCTTGACCTCAAGTCATGCGACGCATTCAGAGAAGGATTGCTTTATAGAGAAGGCTTCGATGTCGTTATAACAAATCCTCCATGGGAAATTGTAAAACCAGATAGCAGGGAACTCCAACACTTATCCCCGGCTAAACGAGATGTGTATATAAAAAACTTATCCCAATATTCAGAGTATCTTTCGTCAGAATTCTCTATCTCCAATCCTAGAAAGAAATTTGGCGGCTGGGGTGTTAATCTTTCACGCGTAGGTCTTGAACTCTCCTGCCGCCTAGTTAAAAAAAATGGATATCTTGGAATTGTTCTGCCCTCCTCATTTTTGTCTGACCTACAATCATCAAGACTTAGGTCCTATTTTTTCCATAATTTCACGGTTAGTTTTGGATCTTACTATCCTGCAGAGGCAAAGCTCTTTGGGAAAGCAGACACAACCTCCTCAACAATAATAGCAACGAAATGCAATAGCGATCCATATTGCTTTGCAATGTCAATATTTAATAGCGATCTATCTCTTAAGTATATTATTAACATTAATAGTTCCATATTAGCTGGTACTGATAGTGATACACCTTTTTCGTTGACGATGACCCAGGACCAAAGTAAGTCTATCACTTCGCTGCGAAAATTTGGCAAAGAATGGGCAACATTAGAGGGTACTAGTGGCATACTATGGGCCGGACGCGAACTCGATGAAACTCGCTTTTCAGAAATAGTAACACAAGACAGTGAACATGGGATCCCATTTATAAAAGGGAGAGATATTTCTAGATTCCTTAATGTTACTAAGTCAGCAATTTACCTCGATAGGTTGAAGATCAAGAAATTTAACTCGATGAATTATTGGAGAATTGCCTGGCGAGATGTTTCCCGACAGTCCCAGAAGAGACGAATCACTGCAACTCTCATCCCGTCTGGATTTATTACCGGAAATTCACTTGGAATAGCATTCAGAAAAGATAATGACCTTGATGAACTAAAGCTTTTACTTTCTATAATGAATTCTCTTTGCTTTGAATTTCAGCTACGCCAAAAACTGGTTACGGGGCATATTTCACTCTCTGCCATTCGAACCGTCTACATTCCTCAGACGCTTACCTCTCAATATAGGAATCAACTTCTTGAAAGTGTAGATAAAATATTGCAAGGCCAGCATGAGCATGAGTTTTTATTGGATGCTATGGTAGCAAAATACCTTTACCGAATTAGTAAAGATGAATATGAGTCTGTAGTAAATAGTTACGAAAAGTTGAGTAGTGATGATACTATATCATTTATAAGCTCATATCAATCGTTACCTGGAGAAGTTAATTGATCCCTAATCATTATTCAGCTAAGCTTAGCTCACTCGATATGCAAGTTGTTTATTCAGTACCTCCGGGTGGCAACTGGAAAGACATACCTGTGTCGATACCATCGAAAAGACTAGAGCAGATTAGAGCAAGTTTTGCTAGAGGGGAAGGCAGCCGATCTACATATTATGGTCGGCTCTTACCCGACCGTCCTTCTTATACAATTAATACATACTTCTCTCGTCCAGGTAACGGATGCCACATCCATTATTCTCAAGATCGAGTTATTTCTCAGCGTGAAGCTGCTCGTTTTCAGTCTTTCCCTGATTCTTTTATTTTTTATGGAAGTAACAACGATATTTCCACACAAATAGGGAACGCAGTACCACCACTACTTGCATTTGTAATAGCTAAAAAGATCACTAGCAAATTACCAAGTACTGGAGTATTCATTGATCTCTTTTCAGGAGCAGGAGGACTTGGTTTAGGTTTCATTTGGGCTGGATGGAGATCTATCCTTGCAAACGATATTAAAGATACATTCTTGAAAACATATTCTACCAATATCGATAATAAGATATTACTAGGAAGTATTTCTGATCCAAATATTTTCGAAGCACTAGTGAATCGCTCATTATATGCGAGGCAAAAGAATGGCAATTTACCCTTTTGGGTTCTTGGAGGCCCCCCTTGTCAAGGTTTTTCAACTGCTGGAAATAGAAGAACAATGGATGATTCAAGAAACCAGCTTTTCCTCTTTTATAAGAAGTTTCTTGAACGAGTTCGTCCAGATGGTTTTGTATTCGAAAATGTCGCAGGACTATTAAATATGGACGGCGGAGCCATTTTTGATCGTGTCCGCCAGGAGTTCTGTCGAGTTATGCCGAATCTGACTGGATGGATGCTTCAAGCCGAAGATTATGGTATTCCCCAAAGAAGGAAAAGGGTTATTCTAGTTGGCAGTTCAAATGAATACTTCCGAGTAGATAAACCTGAAAAATTGACACAGGAAAAGGAATGGGTTGGTGCAGAGGCCGCGATTGGAGATTTGCCTTGTTTATCACCAGGAGAAGATGGTTCGGAAAAAGAATATAGCCATGATCCACTTACACATTACCAAGAATTGATGAGGGGAAAGATCTCGCCACAATACTATATAGAAATGCTTGAGAGGAACGCGATTCCACAGGTAGGAAATCAGCTATCATTTGACATTTAGCAAGAGAGAGAGAGTCGGGCAGTGCTTTCTATGCATCATCAATACTCCTCATATACCTGTCACTATCCCATTGGTTTACTAATAACGTTGCCCAAATAGTAGACCTACATATTAGTAATCCCTTAACCTCGTTGCATATTGCGCTCACTTCTGTTGTTTCAATTTCATTTAGTGGAATTGAGTTAAGTTTCCCATTCTGTAAACAGTCACTGTACTTGGCATCAAAACTTACTATTATGGGGTGCTTTTTTAGAGATTCAGATACTTCAATCCCAATATTTTGAACAACTTCCCAGGGAATGGGGTAACCATGTCTGTTATCTTTTTCTGAATACTCCTTCAAGGAATCGATGGCAATCCTAATTTTACGTACCTTTTGTTCTTATGAATATTTTGTCATGCGCCGATTTCTTATTATTGCATCATAAGTAGTGATAAAGTTAACAGACCTAATATTCGTAAAATCAATATTATAATCAGCAAACTGCAGATTCAGCAAATAGAGCAAGAAGAGATAGCAACCTTGTTTCAAAAGTAGCGCTAATATATCCATTGCAATACGCTGGTTATCCCGCATAATTTTTGAAATATGTAATGCGTCTGCATCACAACTTACTCTTTCTTTAGCTAGTGACCAGAGGGAAATCGCATACCACGACACAATAGCGTTTCCCTTGGATTCGTATCCTCGTAAAAATTCAACGTCAATATAACGCATTCTATTGTTTTTTGCAGAGTTAGCCTCTCTACTAAGTAGTCGAAAAACTGGAATATGGCAAAATCCGAGCGAAAGAGGTCCAATATGGTCTGCAGTGGGAGGTCCCTTACCACCATCAGCGCATGCTTCACTAGATAGAGTCGTTCTAACAAGTCCCATTAGTCGATCAGCAGCAATCCAGTCACCATCTGACCAAAACTCAAAGACTCTTCGATCAGTAGTATAGGACCTAAGATTTGCCAAATCTCTTCCGGTATCGGCTTTACCTCGACAGCATAGATTGAATGAATGAAAGCCATCTAGTCTATCTGGCGCATTTGACATTGCACCAGGGCTAAGTGTTGGTGGTTCGGAAGGAATATAAGTAAAATCAAGCCATGCGATCAATTCATCCCTTGTATTAAAAAGGGGTGATCTTGTTGAAGCTGTAGAAAAAAGCCTTTGTAGCTTAACATATGATGTGCTTTTATAAAGATCAAATACTCGGTTTACTATTGAGTAGATATCTTCATATGGAGGGCCATTAGGGAGGTCCGGGAATTCTTTTCCAATTCTCCTTTGCATAATAGCATTTGGATAAACGTATGAAATCTTCATTATGCGGCCGCATCTTTTACATGGCTTCTCTTTTGTTGGATGAATACTTTTCGCTGTTTTGCTTATCCATTTATCTTCTGAAGTGTCAATTCCTATTTCCTCTGCTTTCTTCTTCCACCAATCTCTTCGTCTGACATGTGTATACTGATACTGTCCAGAACTACGATTCGAAGGAGCCTCCCATTGAATCTTCCCGTCTTCCTTAATTGCATCAGGCATTCCTCTATATGCTGGATGAGTCACGATAAACACCATATAGTCAACAAACGGAGCAGCCCATTGCTGTCCTTTGCTTCCATAGGAGGAAGGCCTAGCGTCGATTTCTTGCTCTTTCATGATTACTCCCAGCATGACACTCCGGCATGTATTAATTACTGAGAGCTTACTTCATGGCAACTGAGTGGTCAAGAAGAAACAAATCTATTAGTCAAGTAAATTATATTTGTATATATTTTTAATTGGCTATAGGATAGATCGGGCTATCTCTTCTTTAGGCTCATGTGAATTTCCATTTCGTATGACATAGCCGCAAGAAATGTTAGGACAATAGAAATAAATGTCAAGTTTGTCACTTCTAACGAGGTTGTATCTCTTACAGAGAGGGCATTTAAGCCGAGGCTCGATATGAAGTGCGGGCATGGATGAATTGGAATTGGCCATCTGTACTCCCTACAAGGTTAACGCGCAGAAACCTTAACCTTGCTTTAAGTGGAGCTAAAATTATTAAGTTTTCTCATTAAATTGCTGATAGAAGGCAGATCTTTATGGGATTTGACATTTAGGCTATATGGTAACAGATGTTCCGACATGAAAAGAATGTAAGTATACGCGAAAAACATTAATATAATGCAATAAACGCATGAATATGTCACTTATCGAGTGCCGAAAACTTGGCTAATATGGAATAATCACATTATGGAAGCGAGATAAAGGCTTCCCAACATAATTCAGGAGGCCAAAGATGGCAGTAAAGACCTTGAAAGTATGTGATCTCTGTGGAAAAGCAAAGGAAGAGCTGAAACATAATGTTAAGATCGATGGAATTGAGCTTAAAGAAGTTTGCGATAACTGTGAAACAAAGCTTACAAACTTTGTACTCAAGATGAAAAATCCGCCTAAGAGTCGGTATATGCAGCGAAAGGACAAGGTTATTGGAGCAACGAAATAAATTATAAGTCAATAAGATTGCCCCTCCTCTGAGGGGCAAAACGTTTTTCTGGAAGTATAGATGTCATAGGTCATACTTAATGATAATGATACATTTATTAGTGTTCAGTCGGTAGATAAATGGTTAAGTAATGATCAAAAGAATATCATAAGTAATAATTTGCACTTAAAGTACGATTTCTTCATTTTTTTGTGATAATTTGAAAACTCGCTCTTATATTCATTGTACAATGAAATTACGTAGAGCAAATTTTAATGCACTAACATCCACACAGGCAACAAAAATTGTCATTGTACACGCAAATTCTCAAATCAACATAATAGCAAAATTGTTACAGTATATTAGAGAATTTAAAATATTTAAGAACCCTAAAAAAGTAGTAATAAGGTTGAGTCAACCTCCTCCTATATAAAACGACTTTATGATTGATATATTTGATTTATTGTTTTTAAATTTTAGGCTCTTCTTTTGGAAGTATTTTGCGTTTAACGCATTAATTTTATCTGGAGGTTTACTATGAATGAATTCAAGGAATCTGGTGACTCATTTTCGAAGGCTAGAAGGCTCTTGATGCTCCCCTGTCATGGCAAGGAGGCGTATTGTATTGTTGAAGCCCTTGATTATTGTTTTCATGGACTGGAGAGATTTGATCCATCTTTGAGTGATGATGATACACTTGAGCAAGTGAAACGAATTAAGCAACTTATTTCATTTGTTGGAGTTCCTGATCCAAAGAATATTAAGTTGCTTGAAAAGCGAGCTGGGCAATTGACGGAGCCAATTGTTTCAGAATTCTGTTGCGATCTTGATGCTCTTGCCACAATTGTTTCTAATTACTCAGCAGAGGCCTAGAAGAAGTCTATAAAAAGCATGACCTGAAATAAAAAAATGCTTTTCAGGTCATGTACTATAAATTCATAATTGATTTTTTATGGATATACTTACTGTTTTTATTGCTAATAAAGGAGGCCAGTATGGCAAATTACGATTACCCGTATATCGAAGCAGTTACTGATTTGGGCGAAGCACGAAGGTGGCTTCTTCTCCCTAATAGTGAGCAAGAAGATAAATGTATTTGGCATGCACTTTATAGCTGTTTTAGAGGGTTGCGTAGAATTAGTGTTGTTGATATTGATGAAGATAACCTTGAAAGGCTAACGAGTGTACGAAGCCTGATCGATGATCTTAATATTCCAGACTATGAAAGTAGGGAGTTGATTATCTTCGAAATCAAGAAGCTTACACAAGAAACTAAAGAAAAATTGTGTGATGACATTGATTCTCTGGATAAGTTCTTTCGTAGTTATCGTGTCCTGATTTCTTAAAAAGCCAAGCTACTGAAGAGCCTGCTGTGAATCATTAGATAAACAGCAGGCTTGTATCGATATAAATTAAAATGTGTACTCCAGATAATTTTAATATTTTCATATGTACGGAATAACCTGAAATATGGAATACATCTGATACAATATAAAATATTATTGCCCATTTAGTGATAAGTTAGGAAAAGAAAATTAAGTTGTTCTAGAGAACGGGGGAAATATTTTCAATAGCTATCAAAATCATTATGTATTATTGACCATTAAGAATCGATTTAATATGCCCAATTAATGTACGAGATTTGTTTCCTATCGAGGATAAAAACCAGCGTATTTTAGAAATGAAACAATCTAAAAGGCGACAAAGGGCAACCAGGTAGATCAATACGAGTACAAGAGATGTACTAAAATATCTCTAGTATCTGGGGAGTTCGAGTAAATTATTGGTTAGTTTACCGTCGGCTTTGGCCCTTATATATGGCGGAGTTGCTTCGACTATGACAACGGATATATCTTTATCGCGGTCTTTTACATAGACAGTATCTGGAAGAATACGAAGCTGAACAATTACATCCTCGACGAGCCAGCTCCATTTTCTTTCTGATAGGCTATCGAATAGTTTTACTTCTTTGATGTGCTTGTGTTCTTCGCCTTCTTCCAGGTGGATCGCCGTTATGTAGTACATTTATTCCTCCTTTCGGTAATTTGATTTATCATTAGTCTTGTATTGAGATTTGTCAATGTTTTATAGTGGTAGTTAGGTCCTTCTCGTAAGTAGGGGTTAAAAGCATTTTTAGTTGTTGAAACTGCTGGCTTACGCAGAGCCGGACATGCTGAGCATATGAATAGATTTATTGCCTATTCTTTAGTATTATCTTTCGTCCATTCTCTATAAAGATGTCATGTGCATCACGTTCTCTTTGAAATTGAATAGTTGCTTCACTTTGACCGCTAGCCCAAACAACCCTGTTATCGTAAATAAAGTAGTGAGAATGACATGGATAGGTCCAATTCCCAATTGAAGGAGAGAGTGTTACCTTGTGATAAAATTTGATCTTTAGTGTCCACCGCCCATTGCCTATTGGTGTTACAACTTTTTTACCACATCCACATGGGCATAAATGTGCAGCGGTTTTGTATTTTCGAGACACGTAAAGATACCCCTCCTCAAGATGTGCAGGAATCGAAGCAGTAAGGATAACTTTGAAGCAGTTAATTCTCATAATAGTCTGCCATTAAGGCGTGTATGTTTGATTGATAATAACTTGCCCTATCTACATCATTGTCTGTATAATAGCCGATATATTTTTTCCAGCGCATCACTGCAAAAGCAGCATTTAAAGCGTTCAATTCAGCTATTTGAATATTAGAAGAGTAATCATCCTCCATAGACCGAGCAGCGGAAATTGGCAACGGTTGTGGTTTTCCTTCAGACCATATAGTCGTACGTACGCGCGAGGTAAGAGAGCGTATTCCATCAGTGCATATAACTGATGCAAATATCCCTACATCAATAAATGGAACGTGGACTTCTTCAAGGATATGTGCAAGTTCTCTGCGAACTAAATCGTTATCTACCGCAATAAACACGAATGTCAGCCTAGCTAGCTGATCTTTACAGTCGGAGGAGGCATATTGATCATGAGCAATTATACCATGTCGCATAGCGCTATAAAGCCGCGCATATCTCACAACCTTCGGTTCGTTTACTTCTATCTCTTGGGGACTTACCGCTCCTGGCGATCGGAACGCATTGTGGCTTTGGAACGTGTCAGCATCATATAAATGAATTTCTGGAGTGTATGTCTTCGCAATAAGATCAAGTATGTATGATCCAGTTCCGCCAAGCCCAATAATGCCAACATTCTGATCTTCAAAGAGATGGTTTAGGTATCCAATGCCAACGCGAGAGCTTGCAGAATCGGGAATTAGAAATGGACCTGAGTAGTTCATGTCGGGGGCTGTACGACCAGTCTGACAACTTACCGAGCTATCCTTGGCTTGCGCAGGAGCCTGAATGTACTCGGTATAGCGCATCACTTTTTCCTCAATACTTTGGTACTCTCGTAATGTGGCTCGATTTGAGCCAACAGGACTGACAGGCTTTCTTGAAATCCGAACTGGAGCAAGCCCAATTCCTGGGATGTCGAATTGTTCATTAGTACCAATTACAAAAGATAAAACGCCACCTGAATATTGGTATGGAGTTTCCGGATAGAAGTAGGCACAATGGTCTCCGCATAAAGAGTATTGTCCATTATTTTCTGCAATCGGGAACGCAATGACCCCACGTGCAATATCGCCTTTAGAATTCAGGTAAGGCACATCATGCACTCTAAGCAATGAATTATTGCTCACACTTAAGTTGTATCCTAAATCCCGTAGCAGAGCTAAAGCAGTATTAGGACCTTGTAGCGGCAGAGACATCAATAACCATGCCTTCTTTTAATTCTATTGACTCTCCGTTAAGGGTTAGGGTCTTTTTCTCATGTTGATGGGGCATTTGATAAGTTATAGGTTCATTTTCATCGGTTGGCAGGGACAGGTCTGGCCATGCCAATTTATATATTTCTGCATAGCTATATTTCCGATGCTCTGCAGGTGTTCTTGTTCCATTTAGGGTGATGGTAATCTGCTTGGAATTCTCTGACATGTTTTTTCTCCTTTTATACAATATTTTATAAAATACATCCGAGAAACCGTGAAGTCAATACTTTTTTATATCATTGATTTCGTCAGTAAAAATCAAGGATTGGGTATTCCATATGTTTAGGATGTTAATGTTATAAGTTGGCACCGAATTATATATAAGCGTATAACCGACATGATATAGGACAAGCTTGCATACCTGGTAAGCAAATAAAACAGATTAATGACTTTAAAGAGATAGTAATTCAAGCATTAGTATTGCCTATCGAGATCAGAGCCTATGTAACTTAATTATATATACTTAATATATAGATCGTAGGGTATAGGGTAGGCTTACCAATTTGTAATGGGATTGCTATAAGCTTATCTTTGTTCTCTTCATATCAGTGGGGTAGAGGAGACAATGCTGATCTGTTCGCTCAGATAAATGCTACTTAGGGCTACTGAGAGAAAAACATTGATGAATAGCTATTTGAAGAATATCGTATTCTTTGAAGCTTAAAATGTTATCAATTGCTGCGGAGTGATATCGGTCTGTGTTGCGTCTACTATAGTACCGTCTGGATTAATCTTCATTGTACTTGTGTTCACACTATCAATATAGGCTGTTACAAGAATATTTTGACCATTAACAGACCATGTTATAATACTGGAACTAGGATATAGTTGAGTAGTCGTATTGGTTTGGTAGTTAGTTGAGTACAGACCATTACTATTCTTATAGATAAGTAGGTTAGTTCCTAGAAAAACATGGGCAGAAATATCACCTACCGCACTTGAAATACTAAAAACGCTTACAGTTGGTGTTCCAACATTGGGATCAAAAGAGAGAACTGCAACTGCAGGGACATAGGGTAGTACATATCTTCTGCTAGTATCAAATAGGGAGGAGTTTGGTTCTACGATAACCCCATAAATACCTCCCAGATTCGTACTCTCATCTGTCCATTGCCCTTGTAAGGTGTTTAATGGAGATAAGGTCGTTTTCATTAGGCCCAACGTTACGGTACTTATTGAATACCAAGTATATCCTAGCTGCCAAAATGATTCGGTAGAGGGGTCGTAAATTGGAAGGTCATACACGCCAAAATTATAATTTGATGGTGGAAAAATTTCTCCCACAAATCCCGAGATACCTGTAGAGAAGATAGATCCCGCGTTTATGGCAATTGGAGGAGTACCAAATTTGAATACTGTTGATGGTGTCAACACCTTCCCATTTATAGGAACGAATGTAGAGATTGGATTATATATACCATTATTAATCGGTTCCACCGTTAATTCAGTAAGATCAACTTTATAAACTATATTACTTGTTTCACACCAGCATATTCCTGAGTTGTCTTCAATGACGGCCTGTACCGCACTTTGATCACCGAACTGTCTTAATGATGCGGAAATATCGTACATTGATCCAGAGGTTTGGTGAACAAGGATGGTCCTCGTTTCAGTTCCATTAGTCACATCTAGCGTCATAGAAGTTACGCCTGATTTAAGCAGGTTTTGTGGTATCCAAACATTCCCGTTTTGGTCAACTAAGTTAATCGGGATGAAGTTTCCTAAAGCATCAATAACATAGAGTGTTGAAGTGCCTACTTCTCTTGTACCCTTATTTAGTGTCGATGAGCTAATTACGATTTTCTTTGCACCTGCGAGGGCGGATAGATTAAAGGAAAGTACTGAGGGATAAACTGGATCAGTATTTTCACCAGGGTTGTTGTTTGAGGGCCCAATTCCAGTACAGGCAAAGACTAACAAGATAGACCCTAGGCAAATTCCGATGACTAAGTACTTATTTCGCATTTCAATTCTCCAGAGATGCAATCAAAGTATTAGTATTCTCTTTACATGTTGTTCATTTACTCTCTATTATAATAAGTCAATGCATTGTGCAAGAAGATTTATAGCTTTGTTGCTATTGAAATTAGAGCATAGTATGCACTAAAGCAATCAATTATTAGTTATATACAGGTCGATATTCTGTAAAAACTTGTGAATAAACCCAATTTCGATATTTCTAAAATATTAATATATAGGACTTATGGTATAGGGTACGCTTATATAATTATAAAAGAATTGTCTTGAATTTACTTATGCGTTCTATACGTAGTTTTGTGGTTTGCATAAAATCGCTAGTAGCAAGCTGGGCTTCTAGTGTTATATGAACATCGATCTATTTAAAATAGAGATTGGCTATCAGATAATCAAGGCCTAGACAAGAACTAGACAAAGTCTCCCTAATAATTATGTGAAAGGATGCTGACGCCAACGAAGATCAATAATCTCACGACAAGAGAATTCGCTTTTAAAATGATAAAGCTTATAAGTATGCTACTTTCTATATATCTAGAAACTAAAATACTATCTGTAAATAACGTGAATGCTTATAGTATCTAAACCTTTTATATCGTTGTAGTTTGCATAAGTCCTTTTCGTCCCATATGCAGAAATAACCACTCGTTGATCTCCATAACCTCTATTGATCTCATAATCGAAAGTTAATGTACTGCTTGTTTTGTTTTTAAATTCAAACAGCCATTCTTCTGTCCCAGTACCAGACCTATCACATTTTACTCGCCAATCGAGTTTGCTATCTAAACGCCCCCATTCTCCCCAATCGCCAGCATAAACATTTACAGCTGCAACAGATATAAATACTGTTATTATAAGTAGAAGGCATAGAGTCGTACTCTTTTTCATAACAAACCTCCTTAAGAAAACATATAGTATTCTTGAATACAATACTTGCATCTTTTCGATATTTGATATCATAAAATTATATCATAAAATCTACCTCCTCGCCTTTAAGGCTAATAAAAGAATATGCTGATAAAATTTATAAATAAAACTAATAAGCAAAGTATAGGTTGGATAATTAACGGTGTAAGCTCAACTATAGTTGATATTTATATCATATCGCTACCAACAAGGCTAAAATTTAGCTTCAAACAATGTCGATTGGAAGGCGTAATACAAGTTCTACCCTAGTATGAACCCCAACTTTCTCATAGATGTTGTGCGTGTGTCGCTTTACTGTAGATTCATCGACTTTCATACGATATGCAATTTCCTTGTTTGACATACCCTTGAAGATATCAGTCAAGACTTCATGTTCTCGCTTTGTAAAATAATATGGAGGATAACTGTCATTAATCGCGGGGTAATGGAGTAGTTCTGCATTTTGATATTCAATGCACAGTACTTTGGCGCACGGAGTCTCTGATCGCGAAGCTGTCAGCAGGCTAAACGGGATTTGCTCAAATTTGAACATATATTGTTTCTTAGGAGTTAGGATGGTTAATCTATCCATTTGAATCTGGTAAGGGGTGTGTAGAAACTTTCGAAATTGTGTAATGAAATATTGGAAGTTTTTCTTTTTTTCAAATCTTGGGTTTTCAATGCCCAAACCAAAGACTTCCTTGAAGGTGGCTTGAATTCGGCTCCCCGCCTGAAGTATATGTCCCTGGTAATCCAGAAACGCAATATCATCTTCCGTTGTTGACGAAAGCGAAGATCGTTTATAAGCATCTGATAGGAATTCTGAGATAAAATGAAACACTTCAATCTCATTGTCTGAAAAAGGAGGACTACTCAACCCCGCACGAGCAATGGCCCATAATCCTTTCATGGTACCTTCGGATGTCTTTATCGGGACGTAGATTCCGTCTGATGCAGGGCGTACGCTTGCAAGGGTCGCCAAGAAATTCTGGTTCTTTCTATCTGACCAGCCAGGAATACGTTGAAGTACGCTTGTCTCTCCCGTAGTCACTACAGCCTTCGTGAGGAAGTCTTCTTTGTAGACTTCATTATACGCTTGCAAAAACTCAGGAGGGTTATTGCTTATTACCCGAGGATCAGGGTTTGTTGTCCCAGAGAACAACATCAGAGCAAAATAATGTGCATCGAGTATAGAACAAGTTTTTTTAGATATCGTTTGAATTGCATCCTCATTCAACGTCGTTCTGTATATACTCTCTATTAGGCTGTGGATGAGTTGTATTTTATTGCTGGGGATATACATAAGTTATCTCCTAGCAAAACACAAATTTCTACTATCTACAAGGGTAGTAAATGATGTAAATACTAATATGTCAAGCTAAAACACAATTATCTATTGTTTAGTCAATAAGTTAACTTAAGGTGAGAGTGTGAAGTCGGAAGAATTTTCATAAAGTATTACATTGGTCGTAAACAAAAGGATCACAATGCTGAATAGAAGGATTTATCAGTTGCTTGGTCGATTAAGTGAGAGTGAGAAGGTAAGTATATTGGGGCCTGTCTGTTTTGTACGACAATACTGGTCTAGTTAGTACATCAACACTTCAAGGATAAAATTAGAAATGAATTGTAAGATCGAGTCTTCTGGTACTGGCTAGAGGAGTAGTTAAGAAACTTATTAATATATTTTAATATTTAGGCCTTATGGTATTCCGTAAGCACATGTGCTGACCAGAATTCCGTTTTCGCTTTTCATGAACCAGTCCTCCACGGCCTCCTTTTCCTCCCTGGACAGGCCGGCATGGTAGAACTTGACTTCCTGGATTCCCCGGGCGC
>Ga0302251_1001019_pt1 | contig 19631 bp, 18 predicted proteins | sample AAG_RA_Gln_MG_FD_193534 | JGI IMG/M metagenome (GOLD analysis project Ga0302251, IMG submission 193534) | Enriched activated sludge microbial communities from anaerobic digester in WTTP, New Holstein, Wisconsin, United States - AAG_RA_Gln | ecosystem: Engineered > Bioreactor > Anaerobic >...
AGCCACTGTTGATCTGTAAGGCCGGTTGTTCCATCTTTTCCCGTAACAAAAGGATGAACAACCAACGTACCTCCGTCTACAGGACTCCACAGGTCGCCTGCCCGTGTCGGTACCGGCGCCAGTATGTTGGGAACACCGGACCTTGACAGCAAATGGGGCACGTTGACGCTCGCAGGATGGACCGCCCCGCGGCTGAACCGAACAAACCAGGAGCAACCGTTGGCTTCAGTGACCTTGTAGCCGAAGGCGTCCATATCGTAACCGGTTCCGAGCCAGCGCACTGTCCGGACATGGACACCATAGTCGACGGAGAGGCATTGCTTGATGACATCCGGATTCAGTGCGGGTTCGGTGCGCATACGCGTTTACTGGGTTTGAGGTAACTTCAGGCTCCGTAGCCGCAGGCTGTTGGAGACCACGCTCACACTGCTGAGGCTCATCGCGACGCCGGCCAGCATGGGATTCATCAACACGCCGAACGCGGGATAAAGCGTCCCGGCGGCAATGGGTATGCCGATGACATTGTAGATGAACGCCCAGAACAGGTTGGCGCGTATGGTCTTGAAGGTCGCCCGCGACAACTTCAACGCTGTGACCACGGACTGAGGGTCACCGCCGATCAGCGTGATGTCGCCGGCCTCGATGGCCACGTCCGCGCCTGTGCCGATGGCGATGCCGACGTCCGCCTGCGCCAAAGCAGGGGCGTCGTTGATGCCGTCTCCCACCATCGCGACCTTGCGCCCCTCCGTCTGCAACCGCTGAACTTCAAGAGCCTTCCGTTCAGGAGGAATCTCCGCATGCCAGTCCTCGATTCCGACATGGCGGGCGACGGCGCCGGCCGTTCGCGGATTGTCGCCTGTGATCATCAGCACCTTGAGATCCATTGCCTTGAGTTGCGCGACGGCATTCGCGGCGGCCGGTTTCACGGTGTCGGCCACGGCGATGATTGCGGTGAGTCTACCGTCTACCGCAACGAGAAGGGGGGTCTTTCCCTCGTCCGCCAGACGTTCCATGTCAGGCGTTACGGCGCTGGTGTCGATGCCGTTGTCTTCCATCAGTTTCCGGTTTCCGGCCAGGACCGAAAGCCCTGAGACCACCGCCCGAACTCCGTGGCCCGACACGGCCTCGAAACGTTCGGCGTCGGCGGGTGTCAGGCGGCGCTCGACGGCTGACTGAACAACAGCCGCGCCCAACGGGTGCTCGGAGCCCTTTTCGGCGGAGGCGGTCAGCCACAGCAGGGCGTCCTCCCGGCTTTCGAAGGGGTTGCGAAGCCGAACACGCAGGTCCGTGAGGATGACCGTGTCGGTGACCACGGGTTTGCCCTGCGTAATGGTTCCGGTCTTGTCGAAGACCACGGTGTCAATCCCGGCGGCGGACTGAAGGACGTCACCGCCCTTGATGAGGATGCCCAGTTCCGCGCCTTTGCCGGTGCCTACCATTACGGCCGTCGGCGTTGCCAGTCCCAGGGCGCAGGGGCACGCGATGATAAGAACGGTAACAAACGCCGTGCCGGCCATTGTGATGCGTCCGTAGGACGGTCCGAATACCAACCACGCGGCGAATGTGATCAGGGCAACGAGCAGAACCGCCGGAACGAACCACGCGGCCACGTTGTCGGCCAGATTCTGCACGGGAGCGCGGTTTCCCTGAGCCTGGCGCACGAGCGCCACGATGCGTTTCAGTGTGGTGTCGCGGCCGATCCGTGTCGCGCGGTACCGAAAGGCGCCCGTGCCGTTCATCGTGCCTGCGAATACTTCATCTCCCGCGTTTTTATCCACGGGCATGCTCTCACCGGTCAGCATCGATTCGTCAACGGAACTGAATCCGTCTGTCACGGCGCCGTCAACCGGTATGCGTACACCCGGGCGAACAAGGATGATGTCGCCCGCTTTGACGTCATCCACGGGAACATCGATCTCAAACTCGCCCCGGAACACGCGGGCGGTGGGAGGTTGCAGGTTCAGGAGAGAGCGTATCGCGGTGCCCGTCCTGCGCCGCGCGCGAGCTTCCAGAAAACGGCCCAGCAGAACCAGCGTGATGATGACAACGGCGGCCTCGTAGTACACCTGCACATCAGCGGCGTGCCAGGCGTGGGGGAGCATTATGTGCGGAATCACCGTCGAAAGCACGCTGTAGGCAAATGCGGTGCCGGTTCCGACGGCGATCAGCGTGTTCATATCCGCCTGCCGGTGTATCAGCGACCGCCACGCTCCGGTGTAAAACGGCGCGCCCGAGTATAGAATCACCGGCAGAGACATCGTCAGCAGGATCCAGTTGCGGCCCGGGAAGTCGATGTGCGCCATGGAGATGACGAATACCGGCAAGGCGAAGACAACAGCCGTGATCAACCGGCGAAACAATGAGCGTTCGGCGATGTCGTCGCTTTGGGTGTCCGCCATGTCTGCGTCCTGGAGATTCACATCGAATCCCGCGTTCCGCACCGCCTCGTGCAGGTCGACCTCGCCGGTTATCCCCGGTGTATGCACCACTGTCGCGATGGCGGTTCCGAAGTTGACGGATGCTTCCGACACTCCCGGAACAGAACGAAGGGCGTTTTCAATGGAGCGGGCGCACGCGGCACAGGACATGCCGGTGATGGGAAGATCCAGGCGTTTGCTGTGAGATCTTTTCATAGGGTAACCAGGGATTGCAGACTGTGGTTCATCATTACATGGACAAGTGGTACATACGACCGGTTCCGGAATCGCCTGTCGCGCCGCGGTTGGTGCTCCTGTATTTGACCCTGTTCGGCGGCGACGGTATGATGAAAACGGTCTGTCAAGACCGTATCAAGGAGGAATGGATGGGTCTCGTAGCATATCGCAACAAGTTTAGAAACAGCGGCAAGCACGGCTCGATGTGGATTATCGCCATCGGCATGGCTGTCCTGCTGACCGGTTATTTCGGCCTGGGCGGAGGCGGACGCGGCAAGAATCCCGAGAAGGAACAAGCCGAAGCCGCGATGTCCGAGTACAAGCAGGCCGTCGCCAAGGTTGGAGAAGTTGAGATCACGCGCGGCCAGGTCACCGACCTGGTGCGCAAGATGAGCGAGGGCCGCGAGATGAGCCCGATGCAGAAGCACTTCATCAGCCTTATGGTTCTGCAGTCGCTGGAAGAGCAGACCATCCTCGCCGAATCGGCAAAGACCCAGGGCATCAAGGTGTCCGACAGCGACGTCAAGGCCGAAATCAAGAAGCGCACCGAGGAAGCCGCCACGGCCCAGGGCATCGATTCCCTGCCGAAGGAAGACCGCGACCGGTTGCGCGCCGAATTGAAGTATCAGTTCCCCGAAGACGACGTCCGCCGCGAGTTGTACATTCAGCGCCTTTCGGACAAGCTGAAAGGCAATGTTACACTGGAGACCAAGGGGCTGAAGCCGGAGGAGATCGAAGTCAATGCGCGGCACATCCTCATTTCGTGGAAGGGTTCACAACCCGGTCAGTCGCCGGTGACACGCACCCAGGCGCAGGCTGAGAAACTGGCGAAGGAACTGCTTGCCAAAGCCCAAGCCAACCAGGGCGGTTTTGCCGACCTCGCAAAGGAATACTCTGACGACCAGGGTAGCAAGCCCCAAGGCGGCGACCTGGGGTGGTTCAATAGAATGACGATGGTTAAACCGTTTGCCGACGCCGCGTTCAACGCCAAGCCGGGTTCGGTGGTGGGACCGGTGAAGACCCAGTACGGTTACCACATCATCAAGGTGGAAGACCGCCGCGTCTCTGAAGCCCGCCAACAGCAGGAAGTTACCAAGTTCCTGAACGAGCAGAAAAAGAAAATGAAGATGGTGGTCCTCGCTCCCGATTTCAAGGCCGCGCAGGCTTACCAGGAATACCAGAGGGAAAAGTCCACCAAGGACAAGAAGGCGGCCGAGCCGAAACGCCTCGCCGCCTTGAGTGCCTACGAGACGGCTATCAAGGAACGCCCGCGGGACCCGGTGAACTACGCGATGCTGGGAATCATGTATCACGATGCGGCCCAGTATCAGAAGGCGCTGGACGTTTTGCAGAAAGGCGCCGCGCTTCAGCCTCCGCTGGCCCAGATTCAGCTGAGCCTCGGCGATGTTTACCGGAAGATGAAACAACCGGACAAGGCGCTCAACGCCTACAAACTCGCTGGGCGCTACGCCGGATCGGATGCCGATGTGCACCGCCAGTTGCTGATTGCCTATGAGCAGATGAAGCAGAGGGACCTGGCGAAGGCACAGATGCAGTGGTTGATGAACACCCAGCAGAGTCAGGGACCCATGATGCCTCAGGGACAGTAGAAACCTGATGGTTCGCATTCGGAAGGCCGACCCGGTTCACGCCGCGGTCGGCTTTCCTGTTTTATGATTCACGGCAGGAGAATCCGATGCATGATGTAAAGAGCGCGGGTTTGTTGTCGGTGGTCGCGACGCCCATCGGCAATCTGGAGGATATCACCCTACGGGCGCTGAATGTGCTGAGATCAGTTGATTTCGTTGTGGCGGAGGATACGCGGCACACGCGAAAGCTGTTGAGCCACTTCGATATACGCGTACGGATCAAGGCGCTCCATGAGCATTCGTCCGATGAGGATGTCAGACGAATCGTCGATATGCTTCTGGAAGGCCGGCACATCGCGTACGTCACCGATGCGGGATCCCCGTGCGTCTCGGATCCCGGCGAGGAACTGGTGAAAGCGGCCGTTGACGCCGGAATCAGGGTGGTTCCGATACCGGGACCCTCTGCCGTCACCACCGCTTTGATGGCCTGCGGTCTTCCCGCCGCGCAGTTCCGGTTCATCGGATTTCTGCCGAGGAAGAAGATGGAACGGCAGAGAGCGCTACGGGAGCTTTCCACGGCACGGGAGGCTCTGGTCTTCTACGAGGCTCCTCACCGGGTACGCGCGACGTTTAGGGATATGCTGGAGATCCTCGGTAACCGGCCTGCGTGCGCCGCCCGTGAGTTGACGAAACTGCACGAGGAGTTTATCCGGGACGGTCTGTCCGGCTTGCTCGAGGGCCTGGCGGACCCGGTGGTCGGCGAGTGGACCATCATTGTGCAGGGCGCGACAAGCGACGTGTGCCCGGAACAAGACCCGGAAGAAGAGCCCTGGCAGGAAGAACTGCGCCGCCGCATCGCTGGCGGGCAGTCCTTGAGAGACGCGGCGCGGGAGGTGGCATCGGCACGCAATCTGCCTCGCCGCCGGGTGTATCAGGCGGGCGTGGAGATGGCCGACTCCTTAGCCTGTTTTCAGCCCTTGCCGAACAGCCTGGCGAAGTCCCAGTAGGTGATGACCAGGAAGAAACCGAGCAGAAGCACAAGACCTACGCTCTGGTAAGCCATCACCGCCGTTTTCGACGGACGCTTACGCCGAACGGCTTCCACACCCAGCAACACCAGATGTCCGCCGTCCAGGATCGGCAGAGGCAGAAGGTTCAAAATACCGAGGTTGATGCTGAAAGCCGCCAGGAAGAACAGGTAATACTTCAAGCCCATATTGGCCTGGCGCCCCGCAACCTGGGCGATCGCCACTGGACCGCCGAATTCCTTGTTGGCCCAGGAATCCTTGCGTACGAGGTTCGAGAGAAGCCCCCAGGCGAAGTTTGCGCTTTCTTTTGCGCCTTCACGAATACTCGCCACAAAGCCGTAGCGCCTGAACTCGGGATTGGAGCCGATGGTCACTTCCAGACGGCCCATCTTCTTCCCGCCGACCGTTATCTCCTTCGGCGTCGGTGTCAAAGCGATGATCTCTTCACCACGCAAAACAGTCATCGGGAGGGCAACATTGGCGGAGTTCTGTATCGCGTCGGTAAGGTCGCTTGCCTGCTCAATCATCTTCCCGTTGACGCTTACGAAAATGTCACCGTTTCGCAGTCCGCCGGCATAAGCAGGGGTGTTGGGCTGTACATCGGCGACGGCGGCCCTGTCGCGGGGAATGCCGAAGGTCATGCCGATAAGAACGATGAGGAGGAACCCGAACACCAGGTTCACCAGGGCGCCCGCCGATATGATCTTGGACCGGGTGAAAGTGGATTGTGCGTTGTAGCCGTTGGGTACCATGTCGTCCGGTTCCATGCCCGTAATGCGCACATAACCGCCCAGGGGAAGCAGGCGAAGGTGGAATTCGGTTTCCTCACGCTGGGCGAATTTCCAGAGCGATGGGCCGAATCCGATGCTGAACTGCTCCACGGGAACGCCCGCGCGCTTGGCGGCGTAGTAGTGTCCCCACTCGTGGATGACAATCAGAATCCCGATGACGAAGATGAATCCCAGCGTTCCCTTCAGAAACGACAGCGATATCAAAGCCATTCCGTAACCTGCGTACTCCATACGTTATCCTCTTAACCCCGCGGGTGCATCTCGCGCACAATTTGACGCGCCCATTCGTCAGCGTTCAAAACATCATCAACCTTGCAGACCTCGATTGTTTCATGGGCATGCATAACCTCGCGGACCGTCTCAGCAATCATTGTAAACCCGATCCGTTGATCCAGAAACATAGCGACGGATTCTTCATTCGCCGCGGACAGAACTGCCGGCATCGAGCCCCCGACACGAGCCGCCTCGAACGCCAGGGCCAACGCGGGGAACCGCTCGAGATCCGGACTCTCAAATGTCAGCGTGCCGACGTCCGCGAGATTCAGCCTGGGCATATCGTTCGCCGCCCGCTCAGGATAGAACAACGAGTATTGGATGGGCAGTCGCATATCGGGCAGACCCATCTGAGCCAGGACCGAGCCGTCCACGAATTCCACCATGCTGTGCACAATGCTTTGCGGGTGCACAACCACGTCGATTTGATCCGCCGGAAAATCGAACAGCCAGTGAGCTTCGATCACCTCCAGGCCCTTGTTCATCAGCGTGGCGGAATCGACCGTTATTTTCGCGCCCATGTTCCAGGTCGGGTGCGCCAGGGCATCGGCAACGGTGACGCGTTCGATCTCTTCTCGCGAACAGTTCCGGAACGGTCCGCCGCTTGCGGTGAGAATCAACCGGGAAACCGCCGACGCTTCCTCTCCGTGAAGACACTGGTAAACGGCGCTGTGTTCCGAGTCGATGGGAACGACGGGCGCGCCGTGCTCGCGAGACGCGCGCATCACCACGTCGCCGCCCGCCACAAGCACTTCCTTGCTGGCCAGCGCGACCGTCTTCCCGGCCTTAAGCGCCGCGAGGGTAGGGAGCAGGCCTATTGCCCCGCGAACGCTTACAACGACGACGTCGACATCCGGGTGCGTTGCCGCCTCAAGCAAGCCCTCCATACCGGACCGAATTACGTCCCGTGGAATCCGGCTTCTTAGCGCATCTGTCGCGGCGGAATCCATCAGGGAGGCGATGGCGGGTCGGTATCGCTCCCATTGGCCGGCCAGCGCATCGATGCTGGTCTCCGCGGCAAGGGCGACCACGCGCAATCTGTCCGGGAACCGGTCCACAACATCCAGCGTTTGAACGCCGATGGAACCGGTTGAACCGAGTATCGCAAGTCCTTTGGTTTGTGTGCTTCTCATCCTGTTGGCCACCCAATCCATGATAAAGCGCGCGCAAACCGGTGCGAAGCGGATTGGCCCTCACGCACGATTTGCTATAGTATGTAGGCTTGTGCGGTCACAGTGTGATTGCGATAAGAAAGACGGTAATGGCAGAGCAGACAGGCAGAAGAATCGTTGTATCGAACCGGAAAGCGCGTCACGAGTATGAGATACTCGAGACGTACGACGCCGGTATTGTGCTGACGGGGACCGAAATCAAGTCGATCCGCGCCGGCAAGGTCAGCCTCGCCGACGCTTACGCCAAGGTTGAGCGCGGTGAGTTGTGGTTGCTCAACATGCATATCGCTCCGTATGAGTTTGGAAACAGGTTCAACGTCGAAAGCCGCCGTCCTCGCAAGTTGCTGATGCACAAACTGGAGATTGCCCGCATCGCCAGCCGGGTGATGGAACGCGGGCTCGCCTTGATACCTCTATCCGTGTTCCTGCAACGCGGATATGCCAAGGTTCAACTGGGTGTCGGGCGCGGCAAGAAACTCTACGACAAGCGGCAGGACATCGCCGACCGGGACCGCGAGCGGGAAGCGCGTCGCGAAATGGACCGCAGGCAGGAACGGGACTGAGCGACGAGGAACCGGAAAGGTCGCATTTCCGTCCTATTATCTGGTAGAATGCGATAGGTGGCTCGCACCAACGCCGCCGCCAACACATGGGGACGAAAGGTCTCGACAGAGTATGTGATGGCAGAGAACGCACGCCGAGGCGCCGCTGGCCTCGTTAAAAGCGGCAAAGCCATAACTGGCAACGTTACTATGCAAACGGCCAAGGGCATGATCGACAGCGCTTTCGCGCCCGCTCCTGCTATGGCCGTTGCCTGATCCCAGTATCAGGTCGGCGTCCGCTCCCGGATGCTGTTAAATAGCCCTTTGAGGTAGGGAGCGAAGCTGGTGGAACCAGCAACCCGGCCCGGGCAGGGCTTGCGAAGCGCCGGTTGTCCGTGAGGCGCATCGGACTTAAGCGGACTGGCGAGACCGCCTCCTGTTCACGGGAAAGCGGTTCGTGAGAAAAAGAGAACATGAACTAAGCGTGTAGTGGGCTCTGTTGAACTGCCCTGGACCCGGGTTCGATTCCCGGCGTCTCCACCACTCGACGCGCCGCAAAGGGAACCTTTGCGGCGCTTTTTGCTGACGGTTTCAAAGACACCGGTTTCGTCGATAAAAAGAGGTCCTTGAAACCAAGCCTGGCTTTTGCCCACTCCGCGCCTCGGCGGTATCATATCAATGTACCCCGGTAGTTCCTCCGGCACTTGCGTGAAAGGAAGAAGGATATGAGTTTCAAGTTTCATCTTCCCGTGGCTGTTAGTATGATGGTCTTGTCGGCCGCGGTGGCGCTCGGCGCGCCCATGCTCCTCAACGAGTACAACGGTGTGAAAGACGGCGGTTTCATCAAGGACGGCGGAACCGATACCTACTTCGGAACCGTGGACGGAAACGGCGGCGACTGGATGGAGTTCGTCATCGTACAGGACAACCTCGATATCCGCGGTTGGTCCTTTGTGACCTACCAGGACGGCGCATACGACGGCAGGATCACCCTTCCTTCCCTCGACACTCTCGGATCCCTGAGAAGCGGCACGGTATTCACGATTGCCGAACTGGTCGCCACCGACTTGAGTTACAGTCCGGTGTTCGATGAAGGCAATCCTGCCGCCGGCGACTGGTGGATCAACTACCAGGCGGCCTTCTCGGACGGTAACTCGACCCACAAGGATTTCCAGGTGACCATCCTGGACGCCATGGATAACGTGATCTTCGGCCCGGCCGGCGAAGGAACCTCTCTGTCGTCCGGAATCGGAAACGACGAGGTGTTCAAGTTGGAAGCCGATCCTTCCGACCTCATCACGGCCCTTTCTCCGTATTACAACGACGGTACGTCCAGCACATTCGGCTCACCGAACAAGTGGAGCAAGGGAACCATCACGCAGGACTTCTCCCAACTGCGGCGCAACGCCGCTGTTCCGGAACCGGCCACACTCGCTTATCTTCTTGCGGGTCTTCCGGCCCTGAGCGTTATACGGCGCAGACGGAAGTAACGAACGCCGGCAACCGAGTTTCAATGTGCGCCCCGGAGACGAATCTCCGGGGCGTTACTTTCACATTCACCGACAGGCCTGGTTCCCATTAATCGGTAGGCGGGTGCTTGTGTGTGCGACGTGGACTCGAAACGATTCTCGCAGGTATGATGTTCATGAAGGGCGCTTGATCCGTGAAACGCGTCATCTTACTGGAGGGGCAATGAGCGAACCGTTGTTGATCGGCAAGGGAGAGTGGGAACAGAGGATTCTTCCGGAAATGGCCAACCGGCACGGACTGGTGGCGGGCGCGACCGGAACCGGCAAAACCGTGACTCTTCAAGTCATTGCGGAGCAATTCAGCCGCATCGGCGTGCCCGTTTTCGCCGCCGACGTTAAAGGCGATTTGTCCGGTATCAGCCAGCCGGGTGTTGAGAATCCCAAGATAGCCGAGCGTATCTCGAAGTTGGGACTCACTGATTTCCGTTTCGAAGGTTGCCCCGTGGCTTTCTGGGATCTGTTCGGCGAGAAGGGCCACCCGATACGCACCACGGTCTCCGAGATGGGTCCCCTGCTTCTCGGCCGGTTGCTGAACCTCAATGATGTACAAGCCGGCGTGCTGGCCGTGACCTTCAAGGTGGCCGACGACAACGGCCTGCTGTTGCTGGACTTGAAGGACCTGCAGGAGATGCTGAGGTTCATCGGTGATAACGCGGCCGGATTTACCACCAAGTACGGCAATATCTCCACAGCCAGTGTCGGCGCCATTCAGCGCGGTTTGCTTCAGCTGGAAGAGCAGGGCGGAGCCAATATGTTCGGCGAACCGGGACTGAACCTGCTGGACTTTATCCAGACGGACAGGTCCGGAAAGGGCGTTGTGAATATTCTGGCGTCCGACAAACTGATCTCAAGCCCCAGGCTGTATGCCACGTTTCTGCTGTGGCTGATGTCGGAGTTGTTTGAGGTTTTGCCGGAAGTGGGAGATCCCGAGAAGCCCAAACTCGTGTTCTTCTTTGACGAAGCCCACCTGCTGTTTAACGACGCGCCTTCTGGACTGCTGGAGAAAATTGAACAGGTCGTACGGCTCATTCGCTCCAAAGGCGTGGGTGTTTATTTCGTGACACAGAATCCCATCGATATCCCGGACACGGTTCTCGGACAACTGGGAAACCGCGTCCAGCACGCCTTGCGCGCGTACACTCCGAGAGACCAGAAGGCAGTTCGGTCGGCCGCGGAGACCTTCCGTACCAACCCCAATCTTAACGTTGAAACGGCTATCACCCAACTTGGGGTGGGAGAAGCACTGGTCTCTTTGCTGGAAGCAAAAGGTGTACCGGGCATGGTTGACCAGGCGCTTATCTGTCCGCCGGGAAGCCAGATCGGCCCGATTACGGATCAGCAAAGGGAGTACGCCATACGGAATTCACCCTTGTTCGGTCACTACGAAAAGACAATCGACCGAGAATCGGCCTATGAGATGCTACGCGCCAAGGCGGAACAACTGGCTGTGGAACGCGAGCGTCAGGTGGCGGAACTGGAGGCGCAGAAAGCCACACGAAAAACGGGTTCCGGTCGCCAGCGGATGACACCGATGGATCACTTCGTGAACAGCGCTATGCGTACCGTCGGCACGAATCTGACCAATCAACTGCTCAGGGGTGTCTTGGGTTCACTGACTGGAGGAAGAACACGGCGGAGATAGAACAATTCCATGAATGAATGGAGGTGAACTGATTTGGCGAAACTGATTGACATCGAGGGCATTGGACCCGCCTATGCCGCGAAGTTGGAAGGCATTGGTGTGAGTTCCGTTGAGAAACTCCTGGAAAAGGGCGCGACCAAGAAGGGTCGTGAAGCCCTCGCAGAGAAGAGCGGTATCAGCGAGAAGCGCATCCTCGAGTGGGTGAATCGCGCGGATCTGGCACGCATCAAGGGTGTCGGTTCCGAGTACGCGGACCTGCTGGAAGCGGCGGGTGTGGACACCGTTCCCGAGCTGGCTCAACGCAAGCCCGAAAACCTGGCCGCCAAGATGGCGGAGATAAGCAAGCAGAAGAATCTCACCCGCAAGGTGCCTTCCGCGAAGGAAGTGGCCGACTGGGTGGAGCAGGCGAAGAAATTGCCGCGCATCGTGGTCTACTGAATCGCTTACAATAGAAGATGAGCGGCGCGCCGGGGAAGCCCGTCGCGCCGCTCAATTTGACTGCACGGAGCGTCGGCGTTTTCTGACAGCCTTTCGGAAGCCCTAATGAAGCCTTTTGCGAGTCCACATAATGTATGTATGTGCATAGCGCCGGCCATACGGAAGGCGTTGGAGGGATGAAAGACGTTCTCCAGCGTCTCCTCTTCGTTTGTCTTCTCGCGGGATTCCTCGTGTCAGTCGCCTCCGCGGCGCCATTGCCGCGCGTGAAATCCGTGCGTTACGATGAAGGAAGTCTGCGGATCGAACTGAGCGGTAAAGCAACTTTCAAGACCGTTCACTGGAAGACCGCCAACCGGTTCTGCGTTGATATTGACGCGGAAGGCATCGGCATGGCGGCGGATGAACTGGATGTCAACATAGGTCCCTTAACCCGTGTGCGGTGGGCACAGTGGAAGCCGGAAAACGTGCGAATCGTGCTGGACCTCACCGAGAGCATTCGTCCGGTGCTTCTGACCGCGCCTCCGGCCGATACGATCGTTCTGAGGGTGGTGAAAACCGCGGCCAGGCCACCGCAAACTCCACCGAAAGTCGCCAAACCTGTTCCTGTGGTCCCCGAACAGAAGCCCGTCGACAAACCCGCCACGACGGTAACAGACCCGATCGCACCCGTCGTGGAATCCGCGCAATCCGCCCTGATCCGCGATTTGCGCGTGGAACGGGACGACGAAGGACGCCCTGTGCGCGTCGTGGTTGTCACCGATATCCCAACTCCGTTGATCCCGTCCTGGACTATGAACACGCTTTCGCTGGAGCTTCCGAACACAGAGGACGGAGGTCGTGAGCGAATTCTAGTGGTCGGCGATGAGACGTTGATCCGCGCTCGAACCAGCCGGTATCAGGGTGAAACACGCGTTTCACTGGACTTCACTCGGCGGGTTGCCTACACCGTTGCACCATTGGAGGAATCCAACGGCTACGCGATAGAATGGTCGATGGAGATACCGCCGGAAACTTCGATCGTGCCCGAGCCCGCACCCATACGACCCAACAAACCGTTGCGCGAACTGACGATCGTGATCGATCCCGGCCACGGAGCACACGAAATCGGCGCCAAGGGACGTTACGGATTTGAGAAGGAAGCGAACCTGGATATCGCCAGAAGATTGCGTTCAGCGCTTGAGAACAAGGGTGTGCGTGTCATCATGACACGTGAAACGGATGTCTACGTTCCTTTGCAGAGACGACCCCAAATCGCCATGGAAGCCAGGGCAGATGCATTCATCAGCATCCACTGCAATGCCACAAAATCACCACAATCGCAGGGTGTGGAGGTTTTTCACAGGCGCGACAATCCCGCGTCCTACTGGCTGGCGTGGTTCCTGTATCAGGCTCACCGCGAGACAACAGGGCTTCCCGGCCGAGGCGTGAAGGCCGATTCCCGCGCTCCACAGGGTGGTCTGGCCGTCCTCAAGCGCAATACGGTTCCTTGTGCCCTGCTGGAGGTCGGATTCCTGAGCCATCCGGACGAGTCGCGGTTGATCGCCGATCCCCGATGGCGCCAGAAGGTTGCGGAGGGACTGGTGAGCGGGCTGGAAAAATGGGCAGGGGGTAGCGAGTAGATGAAGACAAACGTCGCACTACCGCTCATTCTGGTTGTTCTCTTGGGCATTGCGGGAGTGTATGTGTTGCAAACGCAACGGCAGGCGACGGTTCCGGCTCGCCATGCGGCGTCGCGGGGTCTGCTTGCTGAACAGACAGAGCCTCAGACAACAAAGGAATCCCGGAAAGCGTCCCGGCGCCTTTCACTGACCTACTACGTTGCACACGAAACCGAGACAGACTTGACACTGGTGCCTCGTTACGTTACCGTTGACGGCGATGGAACCGTAACAACCTGGCGACAGGCGCACGAAGCGCTTTCGGCCTTGCGGTCGTTCCCGGAAAAGGACGGGGACCTGACGAATCCGCTTCCCCACGGAACTATCATTATCGGCGTTGTCGTCGATCAAGGCTTGGCAACGGTGAACCTGAACACGTCGTTCCGTGACAACTTCAACGGCGGCGCACGTGAGGAACAGGTAACCATATATTCAATCGTCAACACGCTTTGCGACATCCCGGAAATCAAGGCCGTGCAATTTGAGATCTCCGGCCAGCCGATCAGCGAATTCGCGGGTCACTTGGACCTTTCGGATCCTCTCGCTCCCGATATGAGCATCGTGGAGCCTGCCCGTTGAGACCGCTGATAGGACTCTTCGACAGCGGACTTGGAAGTCTCAGCGTTGCCCGGGCCATCCTCCGGTATTCTCCCGCATGTGACCTCTGGGTTGTGGGGGATACGGTGCACGTGCCCTACGGCGGACGCCCTCTGGAGGAAGTAAAGGGATTCGCCCTGAGCCTCACGGAATACCTCCTCAAGAGAGGTTGCGCGGCCGTTGTGATGGCGTGCAACATCTCCTCGGCTGTCGGCTTGGAAGAAGCCCGCAAGAAACATCCCACAGCGCCGATATTCGGTATGATTGAAGCCGGAGCCCTCGCCGTCGGTCGCCACACAGATCCCGAGCCTGTCGGGGTGCTGGCCACGGAAGGAACGGTTGCGAGCGGCGCTTACGTTCGGGCGTTGACCGCGAAACGGAATGTCAGACAGGTGGTCCAGAGCGCCTGTCCCGGCTTTGTTCCGCTGGTGGAGTCCGGGGCGTGGAATTCGGGCGAAGCTCTTGATCTCGCCAGGAAGTATGTTGAACCGTTGATAACCGCCCATTGCCGGAAGGTGATTCTGGGTTGCACCCATTACCCGTTCCTGGAGAGCGCCATCCGTGCCGCTTTTCCGTACGAAGTTACGCTCATCGATCCGGCGCTAAAGGTGGCCGAACAGCTTGGAACCGTTATCCTGGCCAGTGGTGAGTACCTGTCGGACGGCGAACTGCGCTGTGAAGCCACGGCCGATCCCGAGGCCTTCGCGAAGACCGGCGCTGTTCTGCTGGGCCACACGTTCACGGCGTCGCTGTGCTCCGTCTGGAATTGAGGCTTAACATCGGCAGTCGACCGCACAAGTTTTGTGTTAATATTACCAACCCGCGTTAACACTTCAACCCACCTGAGCGTCAATGGCCTTAATGGACTTCCTCAACGGCCACCCGAATCGTGGATTTCTTAAAAAAAACTCGATTTCAACTCCTCTTCTTCTTGTAGACTCATCCAAGAATCATGCTATCCTGTAAGCAAGCAGGATCACCAGAGGCTTTGGATCATCTATCTTATCACGTTCCCGTTCTACTCAAGGAAGCCGTTGGCTTTCTGAACGTGTATCCGGGTGGAATTTACGTAGATGCGACTCTCGGAGGCGGTTCGCACTCTCGTGCCATCCTTGAGAATCTGGGTCCCGAAGGAAGACTGATCTCCATAGACCGCGATCCGGAAGCCATCGCCTGGTCACGGCAGATGGCGGAAAAATCAGGCGGCCGATGCACTTTAATTCAAGCGAATTATTCTCACCTTAACGAGGTGCTTTCAGAGGTCAGTCCGGTAAACGGAATTCTCTTTGACTTGGGAGTTTCGTCACATCAATTAGATACCGAACGCAGGGGATTTTCCTTTCGGTTCTCCGGCCCTCTTGACATGCGGATGGGACCGGACGCCGACCTTGATGCAGGTACATTGCTGAGAACGTGGTCCGAGGATGAACTGGCCCGGATTTTTAGGGATTATGGCGAGGAGCGTCACGCACGCCGTATCGCGAGCGCCATTGTCAAGGAACGCCATAACATCTTAACGACCTGGGATCTGGCGGAATTGGTTCGCAAGGTATCGCCGGCGCCGTCGCAAAGCAGTCGCATCGATGCGGCGACGAAAGTCTTTCAGGCTTTGAGGCTTGCGGTCAACGCGGAGTTGGACGGTCTGAAAGCCGGTTTAAACGCCGCAGTCGAATGTCTGGCGCCCGGCGGACGGTTAGTGGTGATTGCATACCATTCTCTCGAAGATCGTATTGTCAAGACATTTTTGAAGGAACAATCCGCGCCGTGCATCTGTCTTCCGGACCTTCCGAGATGCGCGTGCGGGCGCATAGCGACGATGAAAACCGTCACAGGAAAGCCCGTTCGTCCCTCGGAAGCCGAAATCGCGGCCAATCCGCGCTCACGCAGTGCCCGGCTACGCGTTGGTGAAAGACTTTCGCGAGGACGTTGAATTGTAGATTTCCTGACCTTTCACCGTAACGGACCGACTCGACCTGTCGACTATTAACTCAATCAATCAGTACTGCTCCCCGAGGAAAAACACGAATGGCCGCCGAACGTTGGGATACAATGGATTTTCGAATGAGAACAACTGTCTCGCAACGACGCCATGCCAGGACCGTAACACTCAACTCTCTGTCGCTTCGTTCCGCCTTCATTGCTTTGCTGGTCTCAAGCGTGTTGCTCGGGATCGCTCATATTCGTGAGTACGCCATGTTGACTCCGCTCGCCCGGCAACAACAGCAGTTGAACCGCGAACTGCGATTGTTGCGCCAGGAGCACAGCAACCTCGATGCGGAGGTCAAGATACTCGAAGGTCCGGCGAGGATAGATGCACTGGCGCCCAAATTGGGGATGCGTCAACGGGTGCAGGCGGATTACGTGACACTCGCCGCGAAGCCGCGTGAACCGATTCACGAGGATAACCGACCCGCGATTGCCGGTTTCATTTCCCGATTCTGGGAACACAAAGACCAACAAGACAGGTAGAGTTCGCCATGGAAGTCGCATCACCCCGTACGCTGAAGCGCATTCGCGGCTTCGCATGGCTGTTGGCTTTGTGCTATCTCGCTGTCTCCGCCCGGCTTGTTTATATCCAGGTCATCCGCCACCCGTACTATAAACAGAAAGCTGATCAGTACACCCTCAGAAGCTTCCATCCACTCGGCAAGCGAGGGCTTATCACCGACCGGAACGGAGAGTCCCTGGCTCTCAACGCCGATGCAGGCAATGTAGGCATTGATCCCTCGTTCTACCGCGATCCCGGGAAGTTCCCCGGCAATCCAGACAAGAAAGGCGCGAGTGTTGCGCCAAGCATCAAGGATAACGCGAAGAGGATTGCCGATTTGTTCGGCATGAAGGTCGATGACGTTGAGGAGCGTATGCGGCGAAAGGGTTCCTATGTTTCGCTGAAATGGAATGTGCCCCTGTCGGAACTTCGCAAGGCAAAGGAAATGCAGATCCCGGGATTGCGCATTGATGAGTCGCTTCGACGGGTATATCCAATGGGCACTCTCGCCGCGCACCTCCTCGGCTTCACAAACAAGGCCGGAAAAGGCATAGAGGGCCTTGAAAGCGAGTACGAGGACGATTTGGCAAGGACCGATGGCGAGGAATCCTACGAAGTAGCAATCGGTGGCACAACTCCCATACCCGGAACTGTTCGCAAGTCGATTCCGCCACTGGACGGTGCGAACATCACCTTGACAATCGACACGAGGATTCAGCAGGTGGCCGAGCGTGAACTGGCAAAAGCCTGCACAAAATTCGGCGCTGAGGGCGGTACGGTTGTCGCTATGGATCCCCGCACGGGAGAGATACTGGCGATGGCTTCGTGGCCCACCTTCGATCCTAACCGCTGGAAGGAGACACGCAAGGACAATAACAAACAAAACCGCGCCGTCTGGAATCTCTACGAACCCGGCTCCACTCAAAAAACCATCACAGCTTGTATCGCTGTCGATAGTGGTAAGGTATCAACGTCAAAGACATATTACTGTCCGATTCAGATCAGGGCCAGTGGACACTGGATACACGACGATCACGGCCCTTACGGACTGCAGACTATGCGAGGTATCCTGGCCCACTCCAGCAATGTTGGGATGACGCAGATTGCGCGCGATATCGGCTCGGCCATCATGAGGGATTACATCGAGAGGTTCGGTATGCTGGAACGCCCGGGTTCCGGAATTCCAGGAGAGACGCTACCAACGCTTCCCAAAGCGAGCAAGTGGTCCGATCATTTTCGCGCGACGGTGGCGTTCGGGCAGAGCATGACAACGACTCCTTTGCACTTGACAAATGCCTATTGTGCCATTGCCAACGGCGGTACGCTGATGAAGCCGATGATTGTGAAGAGCAAGGAGTGGCCCCGACAGAGCAGGAATCCCGGCAAGCGCATCGACTATCAACCACAGCCTCTTCGTACCGTGATCCGTCCGGAGACGGCCCGGATTGTAACCCGGATGCTGGAATCCGTGGTCAACGAAGGCACCGGCAAAACGGCCAAGATCCGCGGTTACCGGTTAGTTGGCAAGACGGGTTCGGCTCAGCAGGCAGTTAAGAACCGGGGTTACAAGGACAGAAAGATCATTTCGTCATTCATAGGTTTCGTTCCGGCCGGTAAGCCGAGGGTGGTCATACTGGCGACCATCGAGAATCCCAAGGGATCCCGCTACGGATCCGCCACAGCCGCGCCTGTCTTCCGCGAAGTTGCCCGTCAGGCTGTGTGGTATCTCAATATTCCGCCCGACGATCCAAATGACAGATTTGACGGTAGCGACCCATCCACTTGGCCGCGATGAGGGCCGGGAAGGAACCTGCACATGAAAACAGCGCATATCCTTGCTGTCGGCGCACACTGCGGCGATATGGAAATCAGCGCCGGAATGATTGTCGCCAGGATGGCCCGTCTGGGCAAGACAACCGCATTTCTGCATCTTACACCCGGAGAAAAGGGTCACCCGACGTTGGATCCCGAAAAGTACGCGGAACAGAAGCGAAGCGAAGCGGTGGCTTCGGCTGAAGCATTCGGGGGTACGGCGTTGTTCCTTCCTCATAAAGACGGCGAACTACCCGATTCCGAGGACGTCAAGTTCCAGATTGCGGACGTGATTCGCGCTGTGAAGCCGAAAGTGATCCTGGCCCACTGGACAGGCTCGATGCATAAGGATCACACCGCGGCTGGCAAGGTAATACCGGACGCCGTTTTCTACGCCGCCATCAAGGGATTCGTTCGGGAACTGCCGGCTCACGGCGGCGTGACCACGTACTACACCGAGAACTGGGAAGACCCTCTCGATTTCCGTCCGGACCTGGCCGTTGAAGTGGATTTGCCCGACATCGAGCGCTGGGAGTCCGCCTGCCGCGAGTACGGTCTGTTTCGCGGAGAGTGGCCGACATTCGCCTACATTGACTACTACAAGGCCCTCGCCCGGGTACGCGGTCTGGAACGCGGTTGCTCCACTGGCTACGCCCAATGCCTGGGTATCACGGAGTGGGGCAGAAGAAAACGGATTGTCGAAATCTGACTTGTTAGCTTGGGCATACTGCGGTATTCTTTGATTGTCACGCGGGTGGTCCCGGCGCGAGGCAATCTCGCTCGTGTCTCAACGGTGGCGCTCGCGGGGAGGCATATCGATGAAACGCTGGCTCTTCGTCTGCCTTGTCGCACTGCCTGCCTTCCTGATCCCTTCACGCGCCTGCTGGATTCGCAACCAACCGTATACGGCCGTGGACGCCGACGGTATCAGGGTCCCGTTGTTTCTATCAGGTGACGAGTACTTCAACCGTATGCATGACGTGGACGACTTTACGGTGGTTCGCGACCCCGACACCGGCTTTTTGGTTTATGCCGTACTGAAAGACGACCGACTGGTGCCGACCCATTACCGGGTTGGTCGTAACTTACCGCGTTCTGTTGGCCTCAAGCCCGGCATCGTCCCTTCGGACAAAACCATCAGGGGATATAGAGAACGCTTCGTGAAGTTGGGAACCGGCGTCGATGATTCCATCATCGCCCCGCAAACCGGAACATTCACGAACATTGTCATCTTCGTGCGCTTCGCCGACCAGGAGGAATTCCCGGAAACAACCCCGTTCTCCACGTGGGATGGGCTACCCCCAATTTCTGTACCACTCAAGATGATAGGATCATCTCGGTCTGTTTGTTGAATTGAGTGGCGAACTCGGCTGGGGTTTGGTAACCCAGACCGGTGTGCAACCGCTCGTTGTTGTAAT
>Ga0302251_1001021_pt1 | contig 19581 bp, 23 predicted proteins | sample AAG_RA_Gln_MG_FD_193534 | JGI IMG/M metagenome (GOLD analysis project Ga0302251, IMG submission 193534) | Enriched activated sludge microbial communities from anaerobic digester in WTTP, New Holstein, Wisconsin, United States - AAG_RA_Gln | ecosystem: Engineered > Bioreactor > Anaerobic >...
ACTGCGTATGCGAGCATTGGGTTCCGGTGTGCCCGGTAGTCATGAATTCTTGTAATCTTGATGGCTGGCTTTACACCCCTTGTGGGTGTAAAGACAGCCCGGCCACATTTTTTGGTCTTTTTTCTATTGTCTAATTTCAAAGATTGGGATATAATAAGGATGGTTCATTTAAATCAGGTGATATTGATTGACTAGACGCAAGAGAAATCACAATCACAATGGCAACGGATGCTTTTTTAGAATAGGAACTTGCCCTATTTGCGGGCAAGAGAATGTACCGCTTACTGAGCATCATATTTACAAAAGATCAGTTTTTGGAGAGAGCGAGAGAAAATTCTTGCTTTGTCGGAAGTGTCATGACAGAATTGAACTCATAAACAGAACATGGGAGAACATGGTTCTTCGGTCATTTCAGTCTTGCTACAAGAAATTGTTTGATTCGTTCTTAAGAGGAGAAAGAAACGAGGAAGATGAAGACGAGTTAGTGATGGCTTTAGAGCCATACGTACTGCAAGGTTTTAAGAAGATTGAAAGGCGAGGAATCAATCCTTGGTTAAAAGAAAGAATTGTAAAGAAGGGAATATATGTAAGGTCAAAAACTAAAAAAGAGAATAATGGGCAATAAGCCCCTTTTTCTTTTCTTAAAGAAGGGCGGAAAAATGAATAGCAATCTTATTGAAGCTTTGCGTTACGAATCATTTAATTTGCTTGAATAATTAAAATAAGGTATAATTTAAATATATGGAAAAAATAACAGACGAAAATTTTGAAAAGACAATTAATTCAATCAAGCCAGTTCTTGTTGATTTTTATACTGACTGGTGTCCGCCTTGTAAAATGCTTTCTCCTCTTTTAGACGAATTAAAAGAAGAATTTGCTGATAAAGTTGATTTTTTCAAAATGAACATTGACGAGAATCCTTTAACTGCTAATAAGTTTGGTATAGACAGAATTCCAACAATTATTCTTTTCCGCCAAGGAGAATTGAAAGACGGCTTTATTGGATACATGGAAAAAGAAGATATTAAAAAATGGCTTGAATTAAACATTCTATGAGCAATGAAGAAGTAGAAAAATTAATTAAAGAGTATGAAGAATACGCTAAGGGGAAAGGATTTAAACTTAATCCTAATAAAGAGGTGGTAGAAGGACTGGTTAGAGCTTTAATTATTAGAAAAGAAAACTTTGGAGAAAGATATTGTCCTTGTCGTAAATTATCCAAAGACAAAAAAGCTAATAAAAAGATAATTTGTCCCTGTGCTTATCATTTAGAAGAAATTGAAAAGCACGGCCATTGCCTCTGCAATTTATTCGTAAAAGATTAATTATTAACTCTCCTGACGTATTCTCCGCTTTCAGTATTGATTTCAATAATGTCGCCTTCTTCCACAAAGAGAGGCGCATTTATTTTTGTTCCTGTTTCTACGGTTACTAATTTTGTTCCTCCCTGGGCTCTGTCTCCTTTGACTCCAGGAGCTACTTCAGTTACTTTTAATCTTACTTTAATGGGCATAGAGACATTGATTATTTTGTCTTCAAAAATAATGGTTTGAACCTCTTCGTTTGGTTTAAGGAACTTGGCTTTTTCTTCGCCAATTTGTTCTTCGTTTAATTCAAACCTTTTAGAAGGATTGTCAGTTTCTGCAAAAACATATTTATCTCTGTTTTTGTAAATAAACTTAGCTTCTTTTTTATCAATCTCAGCCTCTTCAAAAGAGTCTCTAGGTTGAGCCGATTTAGCAATAACATTGCCATTGACTAAGTTTTTTAATTTCATTTGAAGGTAAGAATGACCTCGGCCCTTGAAAGTATTAACAGCCTCTATGATTTCATAGGGCTGATTGTTGATAATAATGATTTTTCCTCTAGTTAATTCTGAATAAGAAAGCATGTTTTGTTATTTATTTTCTTTTCTCCATTCTATTTCTTCTTCTTTGTCAGCGAATTCTAGCCAATCACCATTGTCATCAATAACAAACCACTTTTTTTTGGTTTGAGACCAGACCATGGGTTGGTTTTTGTAATAAGGCTTTTTTATTATCTCCTTTGGCTTTAATTTGTCAAGCTCCAGCCATTTTTTAAAAACTGTTTCAATGGAATAATCTAGGTTTCTTGATTTAGCCCAATCAGCCACGATAGTAATGGCTTGTTTAGCTTTTTTGGTTGAGCCAGCCAATTCTATCAGCTCTTTAGCCGGCCGTGTATAGCGAGAATAAATAATTTTCTTTTTTTTAGCGTCCTCTTTTATTTCTTCCAAAGATAATCCCTTGGTGGAGAAATAATGATTGACTACTTCTTGAATATCTGTTTCTTTTTTCTTAGCCATATTAAGATAATTTGTTTAACAATTGTTTATAGAAAGATTTTACTTTTTTCAGTTCTTCTTTTCCTTGAGCGGTAATCTGATAAACTCTTTTTCTTTCTTCAAAAGAGCTTTTTACCAAACCTTCTTCTTCTAGACGATAAAGTACACGGTAAGGAGTAATCGTCCCTGGTTTGAAACCAAACTCTTTTTCAATTAAGGAAAGAAGGCTCCAAGCATGATTGGGTTTCTTTTCCAAAAGAACTAAGATGTAAATCCAGAGATTTTCTTTGGTGTTTAGTTTTTTTAGTCTTTCAAAAGGAGTCATGTGGAAAATTGGCTTGACAAACTATTTTACGCCTGTAAAATAGGTTAAAGGTTTATTATTAAGATTATTATAATACAAAAAAAGAATTATGGCAAAGTCTAAGATAAGAATAGCCATTGCCGGAGTAGGCAATTGTGCTAGCTCCTTGGTCCAAGGTATTTATTATTACAAAGATGTTAAAGATGACGATGAGCTGGTTCCTGGCTTAATGCATAATGTAGTGGGGGATTACAAAATATCAGACATTGAAGTAGTGGCTGCTTTTGACATTGATAAAAGAAAAGTAGGTAAAGATCTTTCCCAGGCTATTTTCGCCAAGCCCAATTGTACGAAAACATTTTGTCACGATGTGCCAAAAACAGGAGTAATTGTTAAGATGGGACCGATTTTAGATGGAGTAGCTGACCATATGAAGAATTATCCAGAAGACCAAACATTTATGCCTGACAAGAAAAAGCCAGTAGATGTTGTGGCTGAATTAAAGAAAACAAAAGCAGACGTACTGATTAACTATATGCCTGTTGGTTCTCAGAAAGCTACCGAGTTTTATGCTCAAGCTTGTTTGGATACTGGCATTGGCTTTATTAACTGCATGCCTGTTTTTATCTGTTCTGATGAAAAATGGGAGAAAAAGTTTAGAGACAAAGGTTTGCCTTGTATTGGAGACGATATTAAATCTCAAGTAGGAGCAACAATTACGCACCGAGTTTTATCTCATCTTTTTGCTCAAAGAGGAGTGATTATTGATCGTTCTTATCAGCTTAATTTTGGAGGTAATACTGACTTTTTGAACATGCTTTCTCGAGAAAGATTAAAATCAAAAAAAGTTTCTAAAACAGAAGCAGTAGAATCTCAGCTCGCTAAGAGATTGAGTTACGATAATCTTCATATCGGCCCTTCTGATTGGGTGCCTTTTCTCAAAGATAATAAAATTTGCTTTATTAGAATTGAGGGAAGAAAATTTGGCAATGTTCCAGTGGAATTGGAGCTAAAGCTTTCAGTTGAAGATTCTCCCAATTCTGCTGGCTGTGTTATTGATGCTATTCGTTTATTAAAGATTGCTTTGGATAGAAAAATAGGTGGAGCTTTAATTTCTCCTTCTGCTTATTTTATGAAACACCCTATTAAGCAGTTTACTGATGAAAGAGCAATGGAAATGATAGAAGAGTTTATTGACAATAAAAGAGAAAGATAATAATATATTAAATAATATGGAACCAATAAAAAGATTTGTTTCAACAATTACTGAAGGCAATCTCTGGATATATATTTTATCCTTGGGTTTGGAAAGAGAAATCCAAGACAAAGAAGTTGCTTCTTTAATTTTTGAAAGGTTTGGTTTTCTTCCCAATGATTTGTTGGTAAAAAGAGTTTTGTTCAGGCTAAGAGCAGATGGATATATTAAAACAGAAAAGTTTAAAGGAGAAAAAGCTTTCAAAGCTACGGAGGCAGGAAAAAAAGAATTAGAAGGTATGAAAAAATATTCAGGAGAATTATTACAAAAGCTATAACATGCTAGACACTAAAAGATACTGGTTTAAATCATGGGAAGCAGTAATAGGTAAGATTTTTTCTTTGTTGCCGATTACTCCTAATGGCTACACTTGCTTATCAGGAGTTTTTGCTTTAATAGGAATGTATTGTTTGATAACTCAGAAACTGGCTTGGGCAATTGTTTTCTTTTTTATCGGCGGTTTTCTGGATTTTATTGACGGAGCAGTGGCTAGGAATAAAAATGCTTCTACCAAAGTTGGCGCTTATCTGGATACTATCTTTGACCGCTATGTTGAGGGAATGATTTTTTTTGGTTTGCTCTTTTTACCTTTGCCAACAATAGGGTTGCCAGCTTATGCTTGGATATTTTTAGCTATATTTGGTTCAATAGTTACAACTTATGCCAAAGCAGCAGCCAAAGAAAAAGAATTGGTCAATCAAGAATTAAAAGGCGGATTATTATCAAGAGGAGAGAGGTTAATTTTGATTTTCATTGCTTTAATTTTGGGATTAATTTATCCAGATTATATCTTCACCACTTATTTTATTATTCTAATTGCTGTTTTAAGCAATTTTACCGCCATACAAAGAATTTATTCGGCTATTAGCTTAAACAAACATGGACGCTAAGAGCATTAAAGCTATTTTATTTGACCTTGACGGCACTCTTTTTAAAACAGAAGCTTATCAATTAAAGGGCTGGAACGAAGTTTTAAAAAAAAGAGGAGTTGTAATTTCTCCTGATGACTATTTTAAATATGTCGGCAAAACAGGTTCTGAGGTAGAAAAACAGATAGTTCATAATTATGGATTAAAGATAACTCCAGGAGAATTGGTAAAAGAAAAAGAAGAATTGCTGTTAAAATGGTTTGGAGAAAGCAATTTGGAATTGATGCCTTATGCTCAAGAAGCAATAGAGTTCTTTTCCAGCCGTCCTGATTTTAAAATAGCTGTTTGCACCAGCGGTTCAAAAAAAGAAGTAATGAGCAAGCTGGGAAAGAATAATTTAAAAGACAAGTTTGATTTAATAATCACCAAAGATGATGTTCTGAGAGGAAAACCTGCTCCTGATGTTTACCTAGAAGCAATAAAAAGATTTAACCTTCAAGAAAATCAATGTCTGGCAGTAGAAGATACTGAGCCAGGATTGGAATCAGCCAAACAAGCCGGAGCATTTTGTTTTGTTATTCCTACTGAGTTTTCTATGAATCAGGATTTTTCCAAAGCAGATAAGATATTAATTTCTTTGAAAGATTTAATCTTTTTTTTTCAGTAACAATCTCTTGGTTTTTGTTAGCGCTGGGCAAAGAGCATAAATGAGATTTGATTTTTTCCCCCTTACTTTAGTTTTTTTATCTTTAATAGCTTGTTTTAATTCTTCTAATGTTTTTGCTTCGCTTTCCGTGTAAACATCGCCAATTGGTTTTGAGCAATGAGCATCGGTTCCGCCAATCATAGCTAAATTATGGTTTTGAGCAAAGTTATACGCCTTTTTATCAAAAAAAGAAAAAGGCAATCTACCATTTAATACTTCTAAACCGTCAATAAGGTCAAGATAAGTTTCCAGATTATCCTTAAATCCTTCTAAAAAATGAAAGGGGTGGGGGATAATAACTAGTCCTTCTTGTTTTTTTATCTCTTCCATCACCCAGCGCGGGTCTTTTTTTCGGCCGTTAATTTCTTGTTTAAGAAATAATCCTAGCACATCTCCTTTGCTGGTTTTAATTTCTTCTCCAAGAATAATAGGAAAATTTGCTTTTTTGGCTTCTTCCCAGGCTTTAGCATTATCATGATCAGTTATAGCAATTGCATCCAATTCTTTTCTTTTGGCTTCTTCAATCATTGCTTTAATTTTAGCAATGCTATCATAAGAATAATGGCTGTGGCAATGCAAATCTGCTTTCATGCTTTAACTATACCTTATTTATTGAACATTATCAAATAATCTGTTATGCTAAATGAATGAAAAAAAGAGTTTTCGTGGCCATAAATCTTCCCTTAAACATTAAAGAAAAGCTAGTAGAAAAGCAAAAAGAGATTGACCATTCTTTTTCCTTTTTTAATGGATTTTGTCCCGTAAAATGGACAAAAAAAGATAATCTTCATATTACTTTGCTTTTTCTGGGAAACATAGAAATGGAAGATGTTTTTTATACCCTTGAGAAAACAGAAGAAATAGCAGAAAAAATTAATCCCTTTGAAACTATAATGAATAAAATAGAGTATTTTCCATATAATAATCCTAGAATGATTTGGGTGAAAGGAGAAGAAAGAGAAGAACTTAAAAGAATCCAGAAACATTTAGATAAAGAATTATTTAATCGAAGGAGTAAAGAGTTTAGCCCTCATCTCACCTTAGGCAGAATCAGGCAATGGCAATTCAAAAAAATAGAAAAAGAAGAAATTCCTTGTCTAGGAGAAATCAATTTAAAATTCAGAGTTAATTCATTAGAAGTTATGGAGAGCGAACTTAAGAGAAACGGCTCTATTTATACTATTCTTAAATCTTTTCCCTTAAAAGCATGAACAAAATATATTTTATTGGTATTGGCGGTATTGGAGTTTCTGCTTTAGCCCGTTTTTATCTGGAAAAAGGCTGGGAAGTTTCTGGTTCTGATATTTGCCGTTCAAAAATTACTGATGATTTAGAAAAGCAGGGAATAAAAGTGGTTATTGGTCAAAAAGAAGATAATATCAGCAATAATTTTGATTTAATAGTTTTTAGCCCAGCAATTAAAGAGAGCAATCCAGAGTTAAAGAAAGCAAGAGAGATGAATTTAAAAACATTAAGTTATCCTCAGGCTTTGGGAGAAATAACTAAAGAGTATTTTACTATTGCTGTTTCTGGGACTCATGGCAAAAGTACTACTACTGCCATGCTTAGTTTAATTTTAATAAAAGCTGGCTTTGACCCAACTGTAATTATTGGCACTAAGCTTAAAGAATTCAATGATTCTAATTACCGAGGGGGAAAATCAAAGTATTTAATTATTGAAGCTTGCGAGCATGAAGCTTCTTTTCTCAACTATTGGCCTCAGATTATTGTTATTACCAATATTGAGGCTGACCATTTGGACTATTACGGAAACTTAGAAAACATTAAAAAATCTTTTAAAGAATTTGTTTCTCATTTAAAAGAAAATGGAGTTTTAATTAAAAGAAATGATGTGGAGATTGAGTTTCCACGGACAATAGAGTTTTCTTTGGAAGAAAAAGATGTTTTAAAAGATGTTTTAAAGGTGCCAGGAGAACATAATATTCTTAATGGTTTGGCTGCTTTTAAAACAGCTAGAGTTCTAGGAATTGATGATAATGTTTCTTTTTCTGCTTTGTCTCAATATCAAGGAGCTTGGCGAAGAATGGAAGAAACAAAATTGCCAGATTTTGTTTTAATTGATGATTATGCTCACCATCCCACTGAAATTAAAGCTACGCTTAAGGCAATAAGGGAAAAATATCCTCGTCAAAAGATTTATTGTGTTTTCCAGCCGCATCAATATCAAAGAACAAAACTTCTTTTCAATGATTTTGTTTTGGCTTTCAAAGAGGCAATAAGCCAGAAATTGGTTGATAAGTTGATGTTTATTGATGTTTATGATGTAAAAGGAAGAGAAGGAAGCGAAGAAGATAAAAAGTATAATTCAGAAATGTTGGCAAAAGCTGTTTCTGCTCAATACATTGAAGAAAAGTTATTAAAAAAAGAAATAGAGGGAGGAGAAGTAGTAATTATGATGGGGGCAGGGGATATTTACAATTTAAGCGAGGAGTTGAAAGGTAGATGTTGCATTATTTAAAAATTGGAGTATAATAAAAAACATGGAAGAAAACATAAAGAAGGGTTTACTTTTTAATAGATTAAGCTTTAACAGTCCCATTTTTGATGGGGCTTTATTTTTATGAAAGTAGCTATTCTTGGTCATTTTTTGACTGAAAAACAATTAAAAGAAAACTTCCCAGGAGGAAAATATCTTCCTGTTTGCTTGATTAAGTTTATTATTTCTCTTTTCCCAAAGAAGTTTAGACTAGTTTCTAATTTTGATATTTTAGGAAAAGCTCAAGGGTGCGTAGTGCTTGTTCTTTTGACCTCAAAACAAATGATGAACAGTCCAAAAGAGAAGGTGAGAAAAATAATTTTAGACTCTATCCTTTATTGTCAAAATGAACTTAAATGTAATCTCGTTATGCTGGGAGCTTTAACTGCCCCAATTACTTCAGCTGGTTTATGGCTTAGAGAGCAGCCGGAAGTAAAGTTAGCCATAACTACTGGCAATACTTATACTGCAGCCATTACTATTCAGGCAGCGGAAAAAGCCATGGAATTAGCTGGTCTTGATGAGAAAAATCTTAACCTGGCTGTTGTTGGTTCAGCAGGAGTGATTGGAGAAGCAGTTGTTAAACATTTTAATGAAAAAGGAGTTCATCTTATTTTAGTTGAAAGAAATATGGAGAAGTTTGAAAGATTAAAGCCAAGCCTTAAAGGCAATAATTACGAATTAACCGATGATATTAAAAACATAATTAAAGCTGATGTGGTTATTACTGCCACTTCTCATCCTGAGGCTTTGATTACTGGTGATATGCTGAAAAAGAATGCTATCGTGGTTGATGTAGCTGAACCTTCTGATGTTGTTGCCAATATTAATGAAGTTAGGCCTGATGTTATCTGTATTGATGGTGGAAGAGTAAGGTGGGACAAAGTAGGATTAGGCGCTGATTTAGGCTTGCCGAAAAATGTTGGGTTTGCCTGCATGACCGAAGGAATGCTTCAATCCTTAGAAGAAGATAAAAATGATTATATTGGTTCAGTTAAAATGGAGCACTTGCAAGAAACTATTCAATGGGCGGAAAAATGGGGATTTGGCTTAGCTGATTTTACTTCTTTTAATAAACCAATAGATTTAGAAAAGTTTAAAAGAATAAAAACAGAAGAATTATGAAAATACTTATCATTGAAGATGAAAAAATATTATCAGAGATGTATAGACTTAAGTTTGCCAAAGATGGTTATCAAGTTCTTAATGCTTTAGATGTAAAGGAAGGATTGGACTTGGCAAAATCAGAAAAACCTGATTTAATAATACTAGATATCCTTTTGCCCAAAGAAAATGGTATTAAGTTTTTGGAGGAAAGGCAGAGTTTAAAAGAAATAGTTGATATCCCGGTAATTGTTCTTTCAAACTTTGACGACCCTGAAACTAAAAACAAAGCTTTCTCTTTAGGAGCAGTTGATTATTTAATTAAATCAAATTATAATCCTCAGGATATCTTAGACAAGATTAATTCATATTTAAAATAATGTTTGAAGCTCCACTCTCAATTTATCTTTTACTGCCGAGCAGCGTTTTTATCTTGATAATTTCTTTTTTCCTGTTTTTTGGCAATAGAAACAAAAAGAGCTTTTTATTCTTTTTAGCAGGCGTTTTTCAGTTCTTTTGGACTTTTGGCACTTACATTTTTTGGAAGTATTCTTCTTTAGGTTATAGTGTTTCTCCTTTCTACGGCAAACTTTTTTCCTTGGCTGTTTTTCTAATACCAGTTTTCCTTTATCATTTTTCAGTTGAGTTTTGCAAGGTTCAAAGCCAGAAAGTTCATCTTTTTGTTGCTTATTTAGTTTCTTTTGTTTTTGTAACCATTGTTGATGCGCAAAAAATAATTGACGGTCTTTTCTTTTATAAGTGGGGAAAGTTTAGCGAAGCTAGTTTTGTTTTTCATCTTTATTGCGGTTTTGTTTTTCTTCTTCTGCTTATTACTTCTTATAATTTTTTCAAAGCTCTGGTTTCTAAAGAAGTCGATCCGGAGATAAAGAAAGATAAGATAGTTCTTTTTCTTTTGGGCTTTGCTATCTTTGGTTTGGTTTTTATTGAGTTTTTGCCAGTCCAGGGAATAAATATTTATCCTTTGTTTTATTTAACTATTCCTGTTTACGCTTTAATCATTGCCTATATTTTAATCGAAAGAAATCCTTTTGCTTTGATTGTTACTACTGATGTTCTGGTAGCAGTAATTATTACTCTTTTGGCTTCTTTTCTTGTTTTTCCTGATATTCAAATAGGCACACCAGAACGTTCTTTGATTTTCATTCTTATCTCAGTTGCTTGCTTTTTGCTTTTGAAGTATACTTACGAACTAAAAGATAAGAATAAATTATTTGAAGAAGAATTAGCAGGGAGAACTAAAGAGTTGAAAGAAAGAGCCCTGGAATTAAGTACGGCTAAACAGCAGTTAGAAATCAGCAATCGTATTTTGGAAGAAAAAATTAAAGAAAGAACCAAAGAATTGGAAAAAGCTAATCAAGGTCTGGAAAAACAGGTGGCAGAAAGAACCAAAGAACTGCAAAGAAAAGCTAATGAATTGGAAGAGAAAATTAGAGAACTGCAAGAGTTTAGCAATATCTTTGTTGATAGAGAAAACAAAATGGTTGAGCTGAAGGAAAGAATAAAAGAGCTAGAAGAAAAATTAAAAGAGAAGAATAATGGAAAGAATATTAACTAAGGAAACAAACAAAAAGGTTGGAGAAAAGATAAAATTAGCTGGCTGGGTTCAATCAATTAGGTCTCATGGCAAGATAATTTTTTTTGATTTAAGGGATTGTTCAGGAGTAGCTCAGATTGTTTTTACTTCTCAAGACAACCCTACTCTTTATAGTCAAGCTAAAGAAGTTAAGCCAGAATGGGTGGTAGAAATTGAAGGGGAAGTAAGAGAAAGGCCAGAACAAATGCGTAACGAAGAAATTGAAACTGGTAATATTGAAATTAAGGCATTGTCTTTAAAGATTTTTTCCAAAGCCAAAACTCTTCCTTTTCCTATTGACACTGAAGGCTATGAAATTGGAGAAAATCATCGTTTGGAATACAGATACCTTGATTTAAGAAGGCAAAGACTGAAAAGAAATCTAGAAATGAGGCATAAAATCATCAAGTTTGCCAGAGATTTTCTTTGTCAGGAAGGTTTCATTGAAATTGAAACTCCGTTATTAACCAAATCTACTCCTGAGGGGGCAAGAGATTTTGTTGTTCCTTCAAGAAATTATCCAGGCAATTTTTATGCTTTGCCTCAAAGTCCGCAACAATACAAACAACTTTTAATGGTGGCGGGAATAGAAAAGTATTTTCAAGTTGCTAGATGTTGTAGAGATGAAGACCCAAGAGGGGACAGACAGCCAGAGTTTACCCAGCTGGATTTGGAAGTATCTTTTTGGGATGAAAAAGAAATTATGGGTTTAGCAGAAAGACTTTATACTAATTTAATAAAAGAACTATTCCCTGAAAAAAAGATAATGGCTGTTCCTTTTCCTGTTATTACTTATCAAGAAGCCATGGAAAAATACAAAACAGATAGACCGGATATTAGAAATAAAGCTGATGAATTAGCTTTTTGCTTTGTAGTTAATTTTCCTATGTTTGAATACAAAGAAGGAGATAAAAGGTGGGGAGCAATGCATAATCCTTTTACTAGACCAAAAACCGAAGATATTGAAAAAATTAAAAATGATAAAAAGAACGTTACTGCTTATCAATATGATTTGGTTTTAAATGGAGAAGAAATAGGGGGTGGAGCTTTAAGGTCTTACCAGCCAGAAATACTGGAAGCTGTTTTTGAATCTTTGGGCTATGGAAAAGATGAAATTAGAGAGCAATTTGGCCATTTGCTTCAAGCTTTTGAATATGGAGTTCCTCCTCATGGCGGAATGGCTTTTGGCGTAGACAGGTTATTAGCTGTTTTAATGAATGAACCGAGTATTCGAGAAGTTATTGCTTTTCCTAAAACCGGAGATAATAAAGATTTGATGATGAATTCTCCGGCGAGCATTACCGAGGAACAGCTTAAAGAATTGCATTTAAAGATTGAAAAAGATGAAAAAGAATGATTGGATTTTTTCAATTTTTCTTTTGATTTTTCTTTCTGTTTCTTTAATTTTTGGCTGCAAGGAAAATGTTTTGGGTCAAAGCTCGTTTTCTTTTGCTTCTCTTGAAGAAAACTCTCTTTTCCGCCCTTTGAAAAAAGAAGGAGCTAAGGAGTTGGAATTAAAATCTCATAGCTATCTGTCGGTTCTTATTGACCATGGCAGGGAAAAAGTTTTTCTAGAAAAGAATTCAGACGAAAAAGTTTATATTGCTTCTTTAACTAAAATGATGACCGCGGTTGTTGTTTTGGAAAATTACAGTCTAGATGATTGGATAACAATTTCTAAAAAAGCTATTGATACTTTTGGCATTGCTGGAGAGTTTAAAGAAGGAGAAGTTTTTTCTGTTAAAGACCTTCTTTATATTTTATTAGTTGAATCCAGCAACGATGCGGCCGAAGCTTTAGCTGAGAAAATGGGAAGAGAAAAGTTTGTTTCTTTAATGAATCAAAAAGCTCACGAACTGAAAATGGAAAATACTATTTTTTTTAATCCTTCGGGACTTGATTTTGACCCCATTGAGGGAAATCAATCTACAGCGCAAGATTTAAAAAAGCTAATGGTGTATATTGTTAATAATCATCCTTTGATTCCAGAGACATTGTCTATCTATGAAATGGAAATGTATTATCAAGGACGGTTGCACCATAAAATGCGCAGCACCAATGTTTTGTTAAACGAAGACTCTCTTTATCTTTGGGGGAAAACCGGCTATACAGAAAAAGCCATGGACTGTATTGCTTTGGTTATGCGCCGTCCCTTTTCAAACGACCCAAATAGTTATATTATTAATATAATCACTGGGGCGCCTAATCGCTTTCAAGAAGCAAGAACGATGGAGCAGTGGCTTAAAGAATCATTTTACTGGTAATTTTTATGCTTTCCATATTTACTTTTAATGCCATTAAAATACTGAGTTTGGCTTTTTTTTCTTCGCTTATTTCAATTTTTATTGCCAAGTTTTTGATTAGTTTTTTGTATAAGATAAAGTTTTGGAAAAAAACAGCTAGAGAAAAAGCCATTGACGGCAAGGAAGCTAGTGTTTTGCTCGGTCTTAACAAAGAAAGGGAAGTTACTGTTCCTCGAGGAGGAGGGATTATTATCTGGGCAAGCATGCTTATTATTTTGCTTTTAATTTTTATCCTTAATTCTTTTTTTGATGTTTGGTGGCTAAAAAAGCTTAATTTTCTTTCCCGAGAGCAAACATGGATTCCTCTTTTTTCTTTGATTTCAGCTTCCATTATTGGCTTAATTGATGATATTTTTGTAGTTCAGGGCAAAGGAAAATACATTGGCGGTGGTTTGAAGTTTAAAACTAGATTTATTTTGGTTTGTTTGATTGGTCTTATCGGAGGAGCTTGGTTTTATTTTAAACTTGGCTGGAGCTCTATTCATCTTCCCTTGCTTTTCAATTTTCCTTCAGGAATAGATATTAATTTAGGCTGGGGCTATATTCTTCTTTTTATCATTGTCTGTTTAGCTTCTTGGGCAAGCGGAGTAGTTGACGGATTAGATGGTTTGGCTGGTGGAGTTTTTGGTGCTATTTTTGGCGCTTTTGCTGTCATTGCTTTTTCTCAGGGCCAAATTGAATTAGCCAGTTTCTGCGCTGTTATCTTGGGCGCTTTATTTAGTTTTTTATGGTTTAATATCCCTCCAGCTAAGTTTTATATGGGAGAAACAGGCATTCTTGGCCTTTCTATTGCCATGGCCACCATTGCTTTTATTACTGATTCAGTGGCTGTGTTGCCTATTATTGCCGGTATTCTAGTAGTGGAAACCGGTTCAGTAATTCTTCAACTTTTATCTAAAAAGTTCAGAGGCAAAAAAATATGGCTTTCTACTCCCTTTCATCAGCATCTTGAAGCTAGCGGCTGGAAAAGCTATCAAATTACAATGCGTTTTTGGATAATTAGTGTTGTTTTAGCTATTTTAGGAGTTTCAATTCAACTTTTAACATGACTTTAAGTCTTTTAAGAAAAAAATATCCAGTTTTTAGCTACGAAAGTTATTCTTTTAAGCAAACTAAAAGCGGACTTTTAATTTCTTTTGTTTTTAAGACTAATGATATTGTTTTTCGTCCCAAGATTTTGATAAAAAAAGCCAAATCTAAGAAAGGAATAGACAATCTTGTTTTTAATTTAGGGCTGATTGAAATGTTCAGCTATTGGAAAGCATTTTGCTCGCCAAAGATTATGATTAAATGCGGTCGGCTTGATGCTTTTCAAAAAAAATGGTGGCAAGAACTTTTAATTAAAGGAATGGGGCAATTCTTTTATGAGAATAAAATAGATTTTACCAAAAAGGGATTTGTAGAGATTGAATCAATAAAAAAAGGAGAAATTGGCAAGGCTAAAAATTTTATTAAAGGCAGACAAGTGCTGATTCCGCTGGGAGGAGGAAAAGACTCTGCCGTGGTTTTGGATTTATTCTTTCAAGAGAAGAAAACAGCTTGTTTCTCTTTAAATCCTACCAAACGCATTAGACAGATGGCAAAGATAGGAAATTGTCAAGAGTTTATTGTCGTGGAAAGAGAGATAGACAAAAAACTTCTCCAACTGAACAGAAAAGGATTTCTTAATGGCCATACTCCTTTTGTCGCTTACTTGTCTTCTCTTTCTGTATTGTTGGCTGTTTTGTTTAATAAAAAATATGTGGTTTTTGGCAATGAAGACAGCGCTAATGAAGGTAATGTTAATTATCTGGGCAGGGAAATTAATCATCAGTATTCTAAGACAATTGATTTTGAAAAAAGATTCAGAGATTATTCAAAAAAATACCTTGCCAAAGATGTAGAGGTTTTCAGCATTTTAAGACCTTTTTACGAATTGCAAATAGGAAAGATTTTTTCTTCTTTGAAGCAGTATTTTCCTGTTTTTTTAAGCTGCAATGAAGCGAGTAAGACTTGTTCTGGTACTAAGAAGAAAACTGAAGACTGGTGCGGCCGCTGCCCAAAATGTTTATTTGTTTTTATGATTCTTTATCCTTTTGTTGAAGAAAAAGAATTGATAAAGATATTTCACTCTAATTTATTAGAGAAAAAGGAATTGCTGCCATTATTGAAAGAATTAATAGGCGAGAAAAAGGTGAAGCCTTTTGAGTGCGTGGGAACTAGAAAAGAATCATTGATTGCTTTGTATATGGGTTGGAAGAAAAACCAAGGGAAACAGCCTTTTCTTTTAAATTATTTTGAAAAGAACGTCTTAAAGAATAATTCTCTTGATTGGAAAAAAGAAGAGAAAAATATTATGACTCATTGGAATAAAAACAATTTTGTCCCTAAAGAGTTTTTATGAAAATAGAAGAATTAAAAAACAAGAAAGTTTTGATTCTTGGTTTTGGACTAGAGGGAAAGGATACCTTTCTTTTCTTAAAGAAGAAGTTTCCTCAAAAAGATATTTATATTGCCGATGCCAAAGAATTAAAGGATTTTGATTTAAAAACAAGAAAATTGTTGAAAAAAGCCAATTTAATTTTAGGTAAGAATTATTTATCTCAGATAAAAGGATTTGATGTGATTATTAAAACTCCAGGTATTCCTTTGGAAAAAATAAAAAAGCAGGTTGGACAAGCAATAATCACCAGCCAGACCGAATTGTTTTTAAGCAATTGCCCGAGTTTAGTGATAGGCATTACTGGAACAAAAGGCAAAAGTACTACAGCAGCCTTGCTTTATCATGTTTTAAAAAATAATGGCTTTGATGTTTATTTAGTTGGCAATATTGAAACGCCTGCTCTTTCTTATTTGGAAAAAGCTAAAAAAGAGACGATATTTGTTTATGAAATGTCTTGCCACCAATTGGATAATTTAAAATTAAGTCCCCCCATTGCTGTGTTTTTAAACATTTATCCTGAGCATTTGGATTATTACAAAACATTTAAGAGATATTTTTCAGCTAAAGCCAATATCGCTTTGCACCAGAAAAGGGGCGACTATTTTGTTTTTAATTCAAAGTTTGCTTTATTAAGAAGTTTGGCCAAAAAAGTAAAATCAAAACCAGTTCCGATTAAAAAGGATAAAATTAATTTAAACATTACTCATCAAGATAATTTAAATGCTGTTTTAACCGTTGGCGAGATATTAAAAGTAAACCAAGAAGACATTTTAAAAGCAATGAAAACATTTAAAAAACTGCCTCACCGTTTGGAATATGTCGGAGAGTTTCAGGGCATTAAGTTTTACGATGATTCTATTTCCACTATTCCCGAATCAACAATTTTTGCTTTGGAAGAGTTGGGAAGTGATGTGCAAACATTAATTGTTGGAGGAATGGATAGGGGAATAAGCTTCAATAAATTAGGCAAGAAAATAACAGAAAGCAAAATTAAGACCTTAATTCTTTTTCCTGATTCTGGGAAAAAGATATTAAAAGGAGTGAAAAGAAAAATTAAGAGTTATTTTGTTTCTTCAATGGAAGAAGCAGTTAATTTAAGTTTTCAGAATACTGAAAAAGGGAAAATATGTCTTTTGTCTCTAGCTTCTCCGAGCTATAATTTATTCAAGAACTTTAAAGAAAGAGGAGATTTGTTTAAAAAATACGTATATGAAAAAAAACAAGCCAGACACTAGGCTGGTAATAATCATTTCTTTACTAATTTTTACAGGCATTATTGCTTTGGCTACTACTTCTGTGCCCTGGTCTTTAGTAAACGGCAAAGACCCGTGGTATTTTCTCGTTCACCAGATATTATTAGGTATATTGCCTGGTATTATTTTGGCTTTTATTGTTTACCGAATTCCTCTTAGTTTTATTAAGAAGATAAGCCCTTTTCTTTTTATTATTGCCTACGTTCTTATGTTTTTAGTTTTGGTTCCTCCAATTGGCAAAAGCGAGCTTGGAGCTAGTCGTTGGCTGCAAATAGGACCAGTAAGTTTTCAACCTTCTGAGTTTTTAAAACTAGCCACTATTATTTATTTATCTGCTTTATTAAGTTCGCCAAAGAAAAAAAATGTTTTTTTTACTTTTCTTGTTTTTATTGGATTGATTTTTGCCGCTTTGATTGTTCAGTCTAATTTAAGCACCTTGATTATTATTTCTGCCATTTCTTTTATTATTTTTTTCTGTGCTAATACGCCATTAAGATATAATCTTACTTTTGTTGCCTTAGGAATAGTTGGTTTTGCTGTTCTTGCTTTGGCTAGTCCTTACCGCCGAGGAAGGCTAATGGTTTTTTTCCATCCGGAAACAGACCCTTTAGGTATTGGTTATCAAGTTCGGCAAGCCTTAATTTCTATTGGCTCGGGAGGACTTTTTGGCTCTGGCTTGGGTTTAAGCGCTCAAAAATATGGTTTTGTTCCTCAATCTATCTCTGATTCCATTTTTGCTGTTTTTGCTGAAGAAACAGGATTTATGGGCGGAATTGCTTTAATCGCTCTTTTCATCGCCCTTGTTTTTGTCTGTTTTTCTTTGGCTAAAAAAGAAAATGACCCATTCTTAAAATTATTAATTATTGGTATTGGTTCTTGGTTTTCTATTCAGGCTTTTGTTAATATCGGAGCGATGACCAATCTTTTGCCCTTAAGCGGAACGCCATTGCCTTTTATTAGCTACGGCGGGACTCATTTAATTTTTGAGTTAATGGCTTGCGGTTTGCTTTTTAAAATATCTTCTCGTCAGCCCTCTTGTTAAAAAGGCCAAAAAATACTATATTGAACTTATGAAAATACTATTTACAGGTGGCGGGACAGGGGGGCATGTTTTTCCTATTATTGCTGTAGCCAGAGAAATTAGAAAAAAGACTGCTTTTGATATGGATTTGCTCTATGTCGGCCCGAAAGATAATTATTCTCAAGAATCTTTGGTTAAAGAAAAAATCAAAACACACTTTATTCTTTCCGGAAAATTAAGAAGATATTTTTCCATACCAGACTTTTTCTTAAACATTTTTGATGTTTTAATTAAAATTCCGGTAGGTATTATTCAGGCCCTGTCTTTAATTTTTTTTCTTTCTCCTGACCTTATTTTTAGTAAAGGAGGCTATGGTTCAATTCCAACGGTAATCGCTGGCTGGATATTAGGCGTGCCAATTTTTCTTCACGAATCAGATGTTGCTCCTGGTTTAGCTAACAAGATTTTAAGCAAGTTTAGTTCAGAGATTTTTGTTTCTTTTCCAATAAAAGAAACAGAATATTTTCCTTTGAATAAAATGATTCAAGTGGGCAACCCCATTAGAAAAGAATTGCTGGACGGTAGTCCGGAGAAAGCCAAAGAAATATTTAAACTAGAAGGGGAGAAGCCAGTGATTTTGGTTTTAGGAGGTTCTCAGGGAAGCGAAAGGATAAATGATTTAATTACAGAGATTCTGCCAGAGCTTTTAGCTAATTTTGAAATAATTCATCAAACCGGAGTAAAAAATTTATTTAAAGTTCAAGCCGAAGTTTCTGCTTTTGTTCCTGATGCAGTAAAAGACAATTATCATTCTTTTGCTTTTCTCCAAGAAGAAGAATTGAAGCATGCTTACAGCGTTGCTGCTTGTGTTGTCTCCAGAGCTGGTTCAGGAACAATTTTTGAATTAGCTGCTTTGAAAAAACCAAGTATCCTTATTCCTTTGCCTGAATCAGCTCAGAATCACCAAGCGAAAAATGCTTATGCTTTTGCCAAATATAACGCTTGTATTGTTTTAGAAGAAGGAAACCTTTCTCCTCATTTTTTTTTAGAAAAACTTAACAATCTTTTTTTGTCTGACAATTTAGAAAAAATGAAAGCCGGGGCAGAAAAGTTTGCCTGCCCCAATGCTGCTGACATTATTGCTAGATATTTATTAGATTTTTTAGAATAATATGGCAACTATAAGAACAAGATTTGCTCCTTCGCCCACCGGGCCGATGCATATTGGCGGAGTAAGAACAGCTCTTTTTAACTATTTGTTTGCCAAAAAAAATAAAGGAGCTTTTGTTTTAAGAATTGAAGATACTGATAAAGAAAGGTCAAAGCCAGAATGGGAAGCGCAAATACTAGAGAGTTTGGAATGGTTTGGTTTAAAATGGGACGAAGGACCGATAATTTCTGACCAGCAGAAAATAGATTTTGGCAATCATTCAATAAATTATGTTGGCGATTATGCTCCTTATCGCCAAAGTGAAAGAGCAGAAATCTACAAAAAATATCTGCAAGAATTACTTGATAAAGGTCAAGCATATTTTTGTTTTTGTAGTAAAGAAGAAATTGAAGCGCAAAAGCAATATATGATGTCAATTGGCGAACCGCCTGTTTATCAAGGAAAATGCAGAGACTTGCCCAAAGAAAAAGTTGAAGAATACTTAAGCCAAGGGAAAAAATCTGTTATTAGGTTTAGAACCCCCGAAAGATTAAAAATATCTTTTAATGATTTAATTAGAGGAAAAATTGAGTTTGATTCTTCTGTTTTGGGAGATTTTGTTATTGCCAAAGACTTGGGCAATCCTTTGTACAATTTTGCTTGCGCTGTTGATGACGGAGAAATGAAAATATCGCACGTCATTAGAGGAGAAGACCATGTCTCCAACACGCCAAAGCAGATTCTTTTGATTAGAGCTTTGGGATTGGAAGAGCCTGAATATGCTCATTTACCATTAAT
>Ga0302251_1001027_pt1 | contig 19540 bp, 16 predicted proteins | sample AAG_RA_Gln_MG_FD_193534 | JGI IMG/M metagenome (GOLD analysis project Ga0302251, IMG submission 193534) | Enriched activated sludge microbial communities from anaerobic digester in WTTP, New Holstein, Wisconsin, United States - AAG_RA_Gln | ecosystem: Engineered > Bioreactor > Anaerobic >...
CTTGTTTGCAGCTCGTTGCAGTAAAACTTGCCAAGAGGATGGGACCCAGAAAAAAGCCTCATCCCAGTAATTTTACCGAAAAAGTTAAGTGGGATTCTTCTGATAAAGATAGCTGGGACGGGGCACTCCATGAGGTCTCATGGAGCACACAACCATAGAAAGGAGGTGAATTACTCTCCGAACATGCGGGAAAGATCATGTCCCCTAACTGCGGGAAAGATCGTGTCCATTGACAAGGGGGAGGAATATCTATGGGGTTAAAATGACAATAAGTTAGGCCCACAAGAAATGAAGAAAAGAAAGAAGCATACCCCCGAAAAGAAGGCAGAAATAGTGATATAAGTGTTAGCGGTTATTTTTTTGTAAAAAAGTGTATCTGCATATTACAGCTCTCCGATGTAGAGTAAGAACTCTCTGCCCTATTCATAAATGAGGCGGTGAGCCGCCTTTATATCTTCCTCGCTGGAAAGCACAGATTCCACATCATAGCCAGTTCTGAATCTTATGTCATCGATGGCAAAGACATCCAGTGGGTCATCCATGGCGATAATGAGCGTGTTATCCTTTCTCCCTATGCAGACAAGATTATAACGGAGAGCCATACTCGACGGAATTATCAGAGCGATTTCTCTATCAATAGATATATCAGAGAGCCTCACATAGGGAATCTTCATGACTTCTGCCGCCTTTATAAGGTTGTTTTCATCAATTTCTTGCGTCAGTTGTTCCTGAACTGTTTTCCTCTGAAGAGCCATCTCGAATTCTGATTTGCTCTGGTAGTTTTTTTCCCCGTTTTTAATGCCAAAATACACAAGCTCGCGGGATGCCTCAATATCCTCTCTGGAGGAAAGAACCGGTTTTATATCGAGACCAGTCAGGTCTTTGAGTGTACATAGAGCCAGCTTATCTGTAGGTGCTTCCATCGCCACAGTGAGCTTATCTCTGTCTTTACCTATGATCACACAAGACAGCCTCTCTGCCAGAGGCTTTTCAATGATTCCTGCCATCTCTCTCAGCTCTTTATCAAAATGTATTGTTGCCAGATCGACAAAGGGAACACCGATAGACTCTGCGGTTTGTTGAAGCTTCCTGTTCCTCTCTGCCCTGGATTCACCTCTCTTCCCTGAGTACGCCTCATGTATGGTAATCCTTATGTCATCAGGAGCGGCAAGTACGGGCGTCACATTTAAACCTGTCTGCTCTTTTATCATCTTGATGGCCTCACTATCAGTGGGATCCTCCATTGCGACAGTGAGAGTTCCGCCAATACAGAGAAGATTATTATATCGGGCAATGTCCTCAGGAACAAACCTGGTGACCTTGCGTGAAATATCCAGTTTCTGCAGATTCACATAGTCAACATTGAGGAAACGTGCTTTTTCCTGCAGCTGATTTTCTGTAAGTTCATAATTTTCTGATAATATACTATTTTTTGGCGCAACATACGCGCTGCCCCAAAATCCCCTCTCGTAGAATCTCCTGTTGAATTCATCGACGCCAGCCAGAAAAAACTCCCTTGTATAGGGATCTGCCGTCCCACTGCCTGAAAAACTCTTGCCTTCAGACGAGAAATGAAAAACACAGTCCACTGGATGAGAGAACATATCCAGAATTTCTAAAACCATCGCTTCCGTAATACTCCCAGTGATTCGAACTTCTTTCTTTCCCTTAACCGGATCAACTCTCGCTAAAGGATTCTTCGTCTCTTTGTCAAATATGACGATTACATAAGCCCCTATGAGACCCACATCAATCTCCGATTCATATGGAATAAAACCTTCCGGTATCATGTGTCTCCTCACATCTGATTAATTCATCGAGAATAGAAATTCAGGATCCTTCATTATGGAGGTTTTGGAAATGGCGATCGTTTATTTCTGGAATATACACGACAGAGCCGAATATCGGAAACGGCAACATAAGTTCATTGCTTCACATATATTTTTGATTGCCCGATTGATCTTTTTCAGATTTTTTTCCTGATCTCCGGAGTTACTCCCCATATTGCCAAGAGTATCCACTACAGTGACAAGAGATTTTTCCGCTGCACCGGGCATCCGTTCATCCCCTTCAAATTCATTCTTTAATTCCTTAAAAGACGGTAAAAACTCTTCTGAGATAAATTTGCATATCTTCTCCCTCTTCGGCTCATTATTAAGTGCAAGATATGTAAGCAAAGAGCATTGGTAACATTTTGAGCCAAATCCAAAGTAATTAAGGTAATCATTTCCCTCTTCTTTTACTATCCACTTTTCAATTTCTTTGTATATACTCAATAATTTCGTTTCAATGGCCGGGCTGCTGGTCTTTGCTGAATCAATAAGATCATTTAATTCATCAAGGGATTGTGCAGTTGAAGAATTGAATCCCATTTTAAGAAGTGCTTCTTTGATATTTTCAACTGTCACTTTCAAATCCTTTTTATTATCCTCAACCCAGCCAAAACCATTATACATAGACAGGTAGCCGAAAGCCTCTCCTAGTACAAATAATGACTTGAGGGTGCTTTCTCCTCTCGATGGATTAAGCGTTGATATCTTTTTCAACTCAGCATTGCTTCTCTCAATTTCTGGTTTATGCGATTTCACCATATCTTTATTAATCCCAAGATTTGACAATCTTTCACTAAGTGGTTTCTCTTTAGAATACACTTCGCAAGACATCAAGAGAGCAAAAACAATAATAAGCGAAACCACAATGCGTGATTTTTTCATACCAACCTCCTCATTTCTTATAGTTTAACTCACAAACACTTTCCATGTCATCCTCGCAGTTCAATAAATCTATTTCTCAATATACTTTCTTGCAGCCTCTGCCCACGGATTTTGAGAATCCTTATTTAAATTTAAGAATTGGGAAAAATATTCCTTTGCGCTTTTGCTATTATTGCATTTTTGGTTCATAAGCCCCAGATTAAAATAGGAAGGAAGATAGTCCTTTTTGAGCTTCAGGGCTTTCTGGAAACAGCTCTCTGCCTTTTTACCATTACCCTGTGAAAATGAGATGATGCCAATGGTGTTGTAATATTCAGGACTCTGGGATGTTGCTTTTTCAAAACGTGTAATTTCCTTCTGCGCTTTATCTTTTTCTCCCATCTGCCAATATGCTATTATGAGGTTGTTCAGTGCACGCTCATAATCTGGGTGATATTCCAATGCCTGATTAAAAGAGACAACAGCGTTGTTGAGAGCTACTATATCAGGCACACTTTCCTTCTGTTCACCGCGGTCTGCAAGAAAATCCCTCTCATATACCGGATCCGTGCCTTCGGTCCAGTACCATCCTCCTTCCTGCCAACTCTTCATTGCTTTCAAAAAATAGGCATAACCGAGGTTGTTGTATGCCTGAGGAGATCCATAGAAAATAGAAAGGAATTTTGTAAAACACTCAATGGCGTCATCCGGCTCGTATCTTTGAAGCTTTGTTACCCCACGTGCAAAAAGGGTTTCAATATATTTCATTTTGTTTAAATAGTTCCTGAGATTATCCTGTCTTCCGCCAAAAGTTGGATGGTCGACCCATTCTTCCAGGCCCTTTTCATAATCGCCACCTGAGTTCTTACTTAATTTATCGATGGCTGTCAGTCCGGCTTCAGGATTGTAACCAGCACGGTACAAATAGAGTGCACCGTAGGCATCGGCAGCATATTCCTTTTTTCTGCCATATGATTTCATAAGGGCTTCAATATCAATTGATACTTTTGAGTAACCGGTTTTGATCATTACCTTATCTTGATCTTCCAGAGCCTTTTCCATATTTATATGTACCAGATAATCAGCATTATCAGTATGGACCATCTCGTGAGCAATTATAAAGGCAAGCTCATTTTCATTCAGATCCTTACACAAGTCTTTACTGATACAAATATATCCTCCAGGGGCTGAAAAGGCATTGTAATATTGCTTCATTTTCCCTTCAACAGCAATAAACTTGTAATCAACGCCTTTTCTTTTCATAGAAACCTTTGCGAGCCTGTTTCCGATATCGATGATTTTCCTGGTTATTTTTGTATCGCTGCATACTTTAATATCTTTTATATCACCTTTTTCAAGCTCTCGGTAAAACTTCTGTCCCTTAAACACTTCTTCATCAATGGAGAAGAAACCAGCCTCTTGAGGGTACCCAGGCGGAGGCAGAAGTATCATTACAAAAAAGAAAATGTATACTCCCAGGATATGAAATTTCTTCATTTTCTTCACCTCTTTACTTCAAAAGTCAAATTTGCAGTTCCCCAATTCCCTGGAGATACAGATTTTTGCAGCCCTCTGTTTCCACCGTCATTTGTATCATAGAGGAGGAGTGCAAGAGGATGGAGAGTGCCTCTGATTCCGCTGAGTAAGTCTCCTTCACCGCGACTTGTAACCATCTGGCGATCAACAAGTGGACTGAAATCAACAGGATCTTTTGTAGCGATGAGCTTTATAAGCTCATCACCGTATGGTTTGCCTGCCTTCCAGACAAATCTTTTCTGGAATTTCTCTTCTGCTCCAATAGGCAGTCTGTACCACTTTTCATCAGGAGGGAGGCTGTTTTTTTCGTCCTGAATTATATCTTTTGCCATCCCACCTGTTCCGGGAAACACAGGAAAAATAGCTCCTGTGGAATCAAGCTCCAATATAGTAATAAATACTGACTCTTCGGACAGGTTTCTGACTTTAAAGGTAATCCATTCTCCCTCACGAATAACGATCTTCCCTTCTTTGTCTAAGGTTACTTCTTCTGCTCCTAATTCTTTTTCGATTATCTTAGGATTATTAACAGCAGTTTCAACATTGACCTTAACTACTTTGATCTCAACATTGAGATCCCTGTTATCGAGCTTTCTCAGGAATCGTTTTCTCCACTCGGCTAGAAGTAAATTGTGAATCCTCTCATTGAGATCTTTCAGTCCATCATTTATTTCTGCCATAGGATATCCATCTTTATGTTCGATTATAATACATGATCTCTCAGTATTATGGTAAATCTTTATATCATAATCATCTCCACTCGACTCCTGAGTACTTATCACTTTGATTTTTTTTAGTTCTTCTGCCCATTGACCCTTACCATATATGAACAGTTTAAGTATTGTGCCGTAATTGTGTGCAATTTCGACTGCTTTTGCCGCCATGAGCAAATCCTTGCCTATACCCTTTTCTTTTCTGGTTATTCTGGCCTGAGACTTGCTCAGATCTAGATCAATAATTTCCGCTTCGGCAATAATATTGTTACTGTTACTGATGTCACTGCCAGGCTTATAAATAGCATAGAAGGATCCTTTGGTGATTCCATGAAGATCCCCAGCGGGGATTTCAATCATATCTGTATTCTCAAGCGGTTTTACTACCAGATAAGTGCTTGAGGGTTGTGCCTGCCCATTCAGGATCAGCTTATTGAGGTTGCCCTCAATCTGCGGATCCTGTCGGAAAGACCAGCCGTCGCTTACCATCAATGTACATAGATTTTCATAGAGATCGCAGTACTTTGATGTGGGTTGCATCTTTTCAAGTGCATTTATAAGATGCCTGGTGAAAACCCCCATTTTCTCTTTTGTATCTTCCTTTGCCGTCTGCCATGTTTTGCAGGCCGAAATTACCGTATAATCACTGGGAGATCCACCTTCTTCTATGATGCCGCTTCCACTCTCAGCTTCAGAAGCTATCTTCCCTTTGGGCTCAGGACCATCCGATTTCTCATCCCATCCTCTGCCTCTGGAATTCACGCTCCCTCTTGTTCCGGTTCCGGAGTGGCAGGAGTCAATAGTGATGAGGATGTCACCTTTTACCGTGCCATCACTTCCTTTCATTTTTTCGGTGAGTAACTTTAAGAGATTTTTTATTTCATCATCAATTAAACGGGGATTGTTCTTCTTATCCTCTACTCCCTGCAACCTGTAGTCAAAGGGCACAAAACATTCATCCTTACCGTCGATCTCATCACCGTTATCATCTTTCATTTGCTGGCCATGACCTGAAAAGTGAAAAACAATGATATCTCCAGGGGCTGCCTTATCGATCAGGTGGGAATTGAATTCTTTTTTGATTGAATCGAGTGACGCTTTCTCGTCGAGCAAAACATGTACGTCTTCATCTTTAAAACCAAATTTTTCAATAAGTATCTTTTTCATCTGCACAATATCATTACTGCAGTTCAAATCGCGCCAATCCTTAGAATTGCCTCTTCCTCTGTCATACTTGCTGATTCCTACAAGGAGGGCTCGTTTAGACTTCTTTTCTCCGTAGGATGCCTTCAAATCAAATTTATACAAAAGAAATGAAATAACAATCAGAACCAAGCCGGAAATCACAATTCTGAATAATAGATTCCTCATTTTACCGACCTCCTGACCAGAGTCAATCACACCAAGTGCTGCTTTTTATATTTGGTATTCTCAGGATAAGTTCAAACTCCTCTTGAAGCCCCATCCCTCATCCTCCACCCACACCAAGATGACGAAAATTCGAGGTAGAAAGTTCCTCCTTCCTGTCTCGATTTATCAAGTGTCACTATTCTTGAAAAGTCAGGTATCTTTAATCTGGAACTTTTCATACTCTCTTCACCGTCTTATAGAGGGAATCTAAAAGATATCAGAAGGAGATCGCACCCCAGAATTGAAAAATTAAGCATGTGATAATAAATCTTAATGGAAGTGAAACAAGATGACCATCTCATGGAATCCAATTCCCATGATTCGGAATCACCAGATTGAGGAAAGGTTTCATCATTATAAAAACCCTGTATCTTTTCGACATATTTTTATATTGAGCTGGATATTGATATTTCTCACCTCTATGTTTTTACCAGAAGTAGCAAATGGGAAAGAGATAAATAAAGACACATCCGGTGAAGACATAGCCTTTGTTCTACAGATGTCGGGTACATGGCTCATTGATGGCAATCCACCCAGGAAGGTAGAGCTGGGGCAGTCTCTACCTGAGGGAGGGAGGCTTTTATTGAATAAATCCGAAAACACAGGGAATTTCGGAGAAATTTATATTACAATCGCCTTTCTAGACGGGAAAACTCCTTCACGAACTTACTCTGGCAAAGATCAACCCGTCACCCTTCCTCGATCACGCCATGGAGGAGATCCTCTTTATAAGCGCATTGTGAAAGTTGTCAGCAATATCTTCAAACGCAAACCGGAGAATTATGTTCCTGTCCTGAGCAGAGGCGAAGAAACTCTGGATCTGCAGGATAGCGTGATTCTCATGAAGGCTGGAAAGACTGACCTTAGTCCTGTATTTGTCAAGTCACCCCAGGATGAATATCTTCTCCTTATAGAACCTTTACTGCTGGATAAAGACAATAAAAGGCTGCCCAAATTGCCACTTCTCACCTTTAACTGGAAGCCTTCTGCCATTGAGCCACTGGAACTTCCGGGAGCACAACCGGCTCTTTATAAATTGAGTCTGGTGGCTCAAAAGAAGAAGGATTACAAAGATTCGGAAGCCTGGATACTTATATGCGGAGCAGATAGATATGATAAGGTTCTTGCCTCCTATAATGATTGTCTCACCCTCATAAAATCCTGGGGCAATAATATCGATATCGTTGCCGTAAAAAGTTTTGTGCGCGCGTATCTTTATTCTTTATCTAATGAATCAATATGATGATAAACCAATCTCTATGAAATCTAAAAAGGCTCGCATCAGAGATGCTAAAACAGGTAATGATAAAAAAAAGAGCATGCACTATCTTTTAATGCATCTGCTTAAAGCCATGCCAGTTATCATAGCAGTCAGCATTATCACCTTTCTCATGCAGCAGATGGGATGGCTGTGGGGTTTTGAGACATCATTTCTTGACACATGGCTTCTCCTAAAGAAGCCGTTATCGGCTCATAATACAATAATAGTTGATATTACAGACGATGACTATAAGCAGATATTCAAAGAAACAAGCCCCCTGGATCCTTCAGTGTTATGGGAACTCATCAATGCTACCGCTCTTGGGCAGCCTGAATTAATATGTGTGGATATTGATACATCTTCTTCCAGATTCAGGGAATTTTCACCCTCTCCAGACTGGCCTCCTGTTATATGGGCACAAGGGGCACATCTGCTCCAGAATAATCCGGGCAGTCACTTGGTGCGGAGTGGTGAAAGCCTTTTTTATCCTGAAAATGTTCTTGGTGGTGTAATACGAAAGCCGGAAATTCTATCGGGCATAGCACTCATACCACTCGATACGGACCGCAGTATAAGGCAGTTCCGCAAAACCTTTAATACTCCAGATGGACCTGCAGATTCTTTCCTCTGGGCTATTGTTAAGGAGTTTAAAAAAAAGATTTCTGGGCACAATACTAAAGATGTCAAGCATAATGAAAACGAGAAGATTATCATCAACTTTGTTGCAAACCGGTATGATTTCTTGAGATTGCGTGCCGGCGATGTCATCAAAGTTTCAAAATCAGAAGGATGGAAGAATCAGTCTCCTGTCAGGGGAAAGATCGCTCTCATCGGAGGCACATATAAAGCAGCGCGGGATGAGCATCTCACTCCTGTAGGGATAATGGCAGGTATAGAAATCATCACAAATGCAGTAGAAGCTGACTTGCAGGGACGCAGCATTCACCATTCAAATGAGATCCTCATGTTGATACTGGAGTTACTTTGCGGTATTTTCATAGTAATATTACATCATAAACTGAATCTACGTGCGGCGCTGACATTTTCTCTAGTATTGATTCCATTCATAGCTTTAAGTTGCAGCTTTTTTACTTTTTCCTCTTTTGCATTATGGGGAAATTTTATTCCCATTCTCGTTGCCGTTTTGATTCACCAGATGTATGATCACGCAGTTTTATACCGGCGAATGAATGAAGCCCTCAATGCAAAGTTAAAAAACAATGAATGATTCTATTATCAGTCAGTCTTACTTGCCTTTTAAAGCCTTGTCGAAGAAAAATTTCCTGTTCCACTCAATAATCGGGATTACTCTTACCTGGAGTGGCTTTTGAGGCTTCCGGCCATCGATCATTTCTGACTGATGGTCTGCAGGCACTTCAACGGATTCACCCTTATCGTTTGCCAACATCACCGATCCTTCAACGACTGTCAATATTGTTTTCTGAGGTTTTTCCCCGGTTGACTCCAAAACTTGGAGATCCCATTGAGTATTCTTAGACCAGGCAGCACCGTTTCTAAAAAATATCTTTCCTACCATGCCATCTAAAAAGCATTCTCCTTTTCTCAGATAGTAACCAAAACTCCGGCTTCTGCATATAGCTGAAGAAAATACTATTTCTTCCGGGTAATAACGGGGATTCAGGAATTCCAGGGATGTTGATGAAATTAACCAATTAGATGAAAGAGAATCTAAATTATCTTTCTTTTCGCTGTCAGTATCGGAAAAGAGAAGTTCTGTATGATGGTTCAGCACAAGCTCAGCCTTGCCGTCATTCACTTCAATAATAAGGCAGAGATCTTCACGTGTATCTATTCTGTCATCCTGCATGATAGGAAGGCCAACTTTAAGCTCATCTTCAGGCACCTGTTTCTGTGTTTCCATCCTGATTATGGCTAACTGTTCATCACCCCTGCCAGGTTCTACAACCGGTCTCCCCGTCTGGGTGACAATTACTCTTTCTTTTTTGTGCCAGAACCCTTTTATATTCCCAACCTGTTCTCTTGCAGTTGATTCAGGAGGACAAAGAAGGAAAAGAAAAATCAGACATAACATAATAGAAAAAGACTTTGTATTCAAAATAGCACTGAAGCAATAGTTTTTCTTCAACTTTTTCCCCTTTCATATTGGTGTTTTGAACAAGTCATCATCTTCAAATATCAATCACCTCATATGGAATTGTCTCAGAAATAACCTTCCCGATGCATCTTCCATGCAATTCTTGCTTTCAATATGCCGAAAATATAACCGGCTGAAGGAAATAAGCCTGTGGAGAACATTGTAATGAGCTGGAACTTAAAACCTATTATGAAGAAAAGAACTGAATGGATGGTAAATATGAGCAGGAGGGCGCTCCAGCAGATCACATATCTCATCCGGTGATCCATCAGGCGAAGATAACGCTCTTCCACTTCTCCATAGCCAATACCCAGAGATACACCAAAACAGAAGAGAAAAAGAGAATAGAGCAGAAATTCAGACACCTTTATCTGACGCAGAAATTTTTGTTCAAGAATCTGTGAGAGGGCAATTGCGTGGAGATAGAATCCCGGCATCCAACCCATCGGTGTAAGGTGAAGATCTAGAATCTCCTCCTCCTTGTTTTCCAGTGGAAAAGATACGATTTCCCTCCCCATCACGATACACTTATCTGTTAAATCAACACTGGAAAGATTTTCATACTGATCATCAAGCAGCCTGATCTCCACCAACCGGTTGTGCGAAGTCCCCTTTGGTGGTAAAACAAACTGCATTGAAGACACAGTATAGTTCTTTAATGAGTTGTCAAATCTAATGACTTTGCAGCGAGAGCTTTTCAGAGGATATCTCAGAAACATATAATTCTGGCATACGGATGGGACATGCCAGAGCAGTTTTATTTCCTCTCTTTCCCTCATATAGAGGTCTTCGTCACTGAAGGAAGGGTTTATATTTAATGGTGAATTGGCTGTCATCGCCAGATAGGATAAGAATGACAGCGAGAAAAGATTTGTACAGAGACCTCCTTTTTGAACAGGAAGGTACATTATGATGGCGCACTTGGAGGTGTCAATAGAAAAGGGTGAGAAAAACCAGCCGCAGTTTACAAGTCCATATTTATAATAATCAAATTTTCCCGGATCACAATATAGTTTCAATTTGTCTCGCAATACATCGCTGTCCCCTACGATATTTCGATTGTCTTTTTCCTTTGCTTCCATCCCTGATATGACTGTCACATTATTTTCGCATAACAGAGTCAGTGCATTTGTCAACTTTTCCATTTCCGGCGAATCTGATTCAAAACTTACATCAAGAGCTATCACCCTAGGCTTTTTCAGATTTTCACCAATTTTTCGAAGTATCTCCTCACTTTTCTGCAGATAAATCTGTTTCATCACCATATTACTATCACAGTAAGGAATCTGCACCGGACAGAGCACGATTTTATCCGAAAGTCCTGTGGTCATCTCATTGATTTGTTTTAATACAACAGGATTTATGACAATATTAAATATGACTGGCTCAAAAAAACAGAGAGAACCTGCGACAAGCAGGAACCACAATAAAATTCCCATTGCATAAGTTCTGGTTATTGTCCATTTGTTTCTGCCAAGCACATGAGATATCTGATTAAGTGTAGAAACATATTCTATCGAAACATTCCGGGTATCGAAATCCAGGTGTTCGGCATCGCTTTTGTTCTCCTGTGGAATAACCAGTGTCCTCGTGAGACCACGTTCTTCAGGAGACTTGAGTATAATCTTCACCTTCTCGGAAACAAAGCCCACTTTTGCGATTTTTTGAGGATCCTTTTCGGAAAGAGCGCCAGTTATGGCGCAGGTGACATCGATTGGATGTTTCTTAATGAGATGCAAGAGAGCAGATGCAAAGGCGGCACCCGCTGAAGTTCCTTCAAAACGAGCAGAAGTGGCCCTGCTGTGGATCCTGCTTATGTGCCACTCCACATCTGTACCCTGTGGTATTTCTCCTGAGTACATCGTCCATACAGGCTTCAACGCCCTGTTTATGAAATCTTTCTTGCCAAAAGTTGTAAATACCATAAATTCAGGATCAGGGAAAAAAACACCAGAGCCTCCTGAAAGAAGGGATACTTCCAGTTTATACAGACCGGGCCTGAGACCTTCAATGATTAGGAGTTTGACTTTAATCCTGCCATTCCTGAGGGCTTTTCTTTTCACACCAAGCAGGTATTCGACGATGGATCTGGCGATTATGCCTTTTCCAGCATCTGATTGTTCGAAAATCCTCCTTATCATTAATTGTAAAGGTAATTCTCTCTTCGAGGTTACTTTTTTTCTACAATCCCTTTTTTCACAGCCCATTACAGGAATCTCGGAAAAGAAAGCAGCGCATCTCTGTGCCCGCTCGACAAACCTTTCAATTTCAAAGGAAGCTCCTTGTCTGAAATCCCGGGCAATATCGACGCCTATGATGGAGCAATCAAGAATTCCGCTTAAAGACTTCATATCAGTTTCCGATATAAAATCCTCAGCCTCTTGTATGCTCTGCCTGAAGCCTTCTATATACTCAATGAAGGCAGAGTTACTTGAACAGTCTTGCAGAGCACACGTTATTGCGGTTTTTAATTCTGTCAGGATGCAAGTCTTGATTGAATCAATAGCTTCAGAGCATCTGTCAGGCTCTGACAGACTATTAAAATTCCTGGCAAGATTTGCAAGTGTAAAAACCTCATGTGATGCCATAAAGGGACCCTAACCTTCTTCCACCTTGGCGAGGGCATCTTTAAGTATATTCTTTTCGATTTCATCATCAGAGACCTGAAGCTTTTTTCTGATCCATATACGCCATGCCTCTTTCACGCCTCTACTCTGTTGGATAAGGTAATCCACAGAGCGGATAAAAGCCTCACGATTTTCTTCAGTTATTTTTATGTTTTCAAACTGTAGATTAAGTGTTCTTTCCTTATCTAAAGGTTCATAAACTTCCAGAGGGCCACAGGAGGATGTTGCAATTAAGGATTCTCCATGTCTTTTTGGAATAATAAAACAGAGAGGATATTCCTTCTTAGAATCCTCCTCTTTCAGGAATAAGAAAATTGGAGATGGCTCAACGAACTTTTCGTTTATCTCTTTTCTTAAGGACAATGTCATCATCAGCTCTTTTGATGCGGAAGTCCACAGGCGTGCTGTTCCGTAATCGAATGTGATTTCCTGATTCATTTCTTCGTCTGCAGATGAGCATCTCACTGCTGCCCGTGTTAAAGTAAAAGCTCTTGTCGTTATGACAATACCTATAATAAGCTTGGCAGCAAGTTCAATCAATGGTTTTTCAATTTTAGTCTGGATAAACTGTTCTGCTTTGAGATACAATGGATCTTCGAGAGCTTCTTTATCGCTTACATTTTCAGAATCGCATAGAACGGCAAGTTCGTCACTGCATTGCCTGCAGGTAAGAACATGCATTCTGACGCTTTCACTTTTATCAAGTTCCAGTTTATCAAGAAAATAGAGCATGAGCACATCTACGTCAGGATGTACAGTCACATTATTGTTTTTCATATGTGTCAACCTCTCCTTTCAAATCTATTCGGAGCATCTATGAGTTAAGAGCCGCTCTCCGGTATCTTCACGAAGCAGTTTATTCTCTTTCAGCAACGCCTCAAGGTCTTCTGATGTGGCATCTACTACATCTTCGAGTGAGTGTATGTCTATTCGAGACAACTCTGCCCAGATTTTAGCTATTGCTCCAGATTTCTTATCGTATATATATGCTTTAGTCGCAGATACTTTTTTGCCCAGTTCATATGCAATATCGGTGAACTTCTTTTTCTCGATGAAATGCAGATGAAACACAGATGCCTGTGCTTCTGTAAGTGCATTAAACAGTGAAAAGAGTATAAATATTTTTTTTATGTTTTTTCCCATAAAAGAGGACAGTTTTTCTTCTGTTTCATCGTTCTTACATCCCTCTCTGACTTGGTGTTCTTCAACCGCTTTATTGAAGGGGTCTTCATCTGAGTCACCTCTATCAATGGGGATCCATGTTCTATCTTTCTGCTGCTTCATCTCCCTGAACATAGTCGTCAATATTCTGCCTGTCAGAATCTTTACACGAATACTAAAAGGCATATCAGCGTAAGAGGGATTGCACAGCATAGGATGGAGTCTGATAAGGACTTCATTGATTAAATCATCAGTATCTTCCGTAAAGAGAGAGACTTGGATTAGATCACGAAAACGGTTAATAAAAGCTCTCACAAGCTTCACAATTTCTTTCAGGTTATCTTCTTTCGAGAGTTCCTTCCATACTTCTTGCGGCCCCATCCCACTCCTCCCGGTAACTCCATGGTTACACGATTCTTCCACAAGAATAATATCCCTCCTCTTTTCAGCAGCAGTTATGAGTTGCTGTTCCTTTTGCCATTCTATCATATGACTGGACACTATATCCTGGTGCCCTACAGGTCGGGTACCTTCTCCTTTCAATGATGATAAATAAGAGAAGTAATGGTTCACGACTTTTGTATAGTAGTGCCTTCTGTTACATTTTCTCATTATAAACATACTTCTCATTGAAACTGCTTCTCTTTTTGAATAGTCAGATATTGAAAATTATTCAGCACCTGTATACTTCTTTTTATTGACGAAGCAATGTGCAATAAAGTTTTATTTCTCTTTTACTGACTTTTGACCATCCAGACTCTCTTTCTGATTGGAAGAGAAATTCAGATGAATAAGGAGTGATTATAATGAAGATATCAGCACTAATGATGCTCCCTGAAGTGAGTTGGAGCGTCCCGATAGACTCACCAGCTCATGGAGATCCTATTCTGGAGCAGTTGATTGAAAAATTAAAGAAGGGAGATTTAAAAGTATTTGAAAGAATCATCGCTTATACACAAAAGAAATCATTTGCTTATATTTACCACATTATTGGAGATTATCATCAAGCTCAGGATATTCTTCAGGAAGCTTATATCAGAGTTTATTGCGATATACAGAAACTCAGGAATCCAAATTCTTTCCGTGCCTGGTTTCTTCGAATCATTTTGAATCTCTCGAGAGATTATTTAAGATTTAGAAAGAAATGTCAGTTGTTCAAAGATCCTTTATCAATTGAGAACATTTCAGTCGAAGAAGGCTCACATTCCCAGAATACCATAATCGCCAATGAGAGCGCGCGGGAAATACTTAAATATCTGTCAGTTCCGGATCAGCACATTCTACTTTTAAGAGAATTTTACCAGTTCACCTATAAAGAGATTTCAACAGCACTCTCAATGCCTGTGGGAACGATAAAATCCAGACTTCACAAGGCAAAAAAGAAACTTGTAGACCTGGTTGTAAAGGATTAATAATCCCAGATAGGAATCTCACAAGCACTAACCAACAGTTCGCCAGATTCCCACACAGGAGGACAAGATAAAAAAATGACATTTGATGATGCTAAAATGGGATTAATAAAAGCTCTTGTCTACTCGGTTCAATTTGATAATGACCCTTGTGATGATCTGGTAATAGACAGGATAATCGAAAAGGTTGTAAAAACAAACACAATGGGTGCTACGTCTGAAGTATTTCATGAATCCATAAAGGCCGCTCTTTCTTCTGATGAAAAGCTTTCGGATATAATCCCGCAGGATCACCCTGAATGGGTTATAAGAACATACCTTGAAAAACTTGAAGAACACCTGAATCCGGATCATTCATGAGATTTCTGCTCCTTATTGTTATTATTCTATGAAGGCAGACATTCATCTTGACCATTGACGTGGGTTGAAGCTTGTTGATAGCCTGTCTGGCAGAATCCTCTCCAGGCGAGCTCTCCGTGGTACTAACCGCGAGTTTAGGGTCCCACGTCAATGGTGGCTGCCTGCTTGTTCGTGATCGATTGCGGTCAATTAACGAAATTTACCATTTTATACAATGTAGAATAAAGTGATTTTTTCTCCAATTTCTATACAGTATAATTTTACAATGTATCAATATGACTTTTCCGTACCCCACGCTCTTTATATTCAGAAGAAAAGGAGAGGTGAATAAGATGGATAAGATAACATGTATAGAAGGAATGAGTCATGATGATAAGGTAAACAGTTTTTATTCTGAAATCATGGAAAAGGCACCGCCAAATGATTACGTTCACCCTGAGAAACTCGAAGAAACAATACTGATCAGAAAAGATGGGAACACTGTGCCTGAGGAGATTGTGATTTCAAAATGGAACACAGGAAATGGACGATCAGTTTCAAAGATTGCCCGAGACATAACTGAACGAAAGACCGCAGAACTTGACATTAGAAGAATAAGGGAAGATTACATCACCACACTTACGCATGACATGAGAGGCCCTCTCACTGCCACGCTGGGTTACCTTAACCTGCTTGAAAAACCACAGTTTGGCTTCATCTCCGAGGAGAAAAAAGGATTCATAAACATGATTCGTCACAACCAAGAGGTCGTGCTCTCAATGATCGAAAACATAATTGATTCATCCACTTTCGAAGCAGGCAGGATGAATTACAAATTCTGCAACTTCCCTCTGCAGGATCTTGTCAATGAGCTTTCCATCACCTTTGGAGCCATGGCTCTGCTGGCGAAAGTGAAGTTGGACATTCAATGTCACGATGAAGCCTGGATATATGCAGACAGAAAATCCATCCGCCGAATCATTGACAACCTGGTCAGCAATGCCCTGCACTATACCCCACAGGGAGGTACGATCACCATATCAGTTGTCGAGGAAGACGACCGCCAGAAAGTCATGGTAAGAGACACAGGAAAAGGTATCTCAGCAGAAGACAAGGAGACTATTTTTCAGAAATACGGAAAGGCCAAGGGGGAATGCAGAGGCACAGGTCTTGGTCTCTATATCGTTAAAAATTTTCTGAAAGAACACAATTCCGACATTAACGTCGAGAGTGAGCCAGGAACCGGCTCAACATTCTATTTCAGCCTGGACAAAGGGACTCCGCCGCACGGTTTTAAAGACAAGATCCAGAATTGATCGATTCTCGTGGGTTTATTGATAGCAAGTTGGATCAGAAGACAGATATTTGACGAATTGGAAGAGTTCGTTATCAAAATGAGACGCTTCGGCAAGCATATTTTCACAAAACACTATAGTGCTGAAGAAAAGGGATTGACTTACATTTAGGTTCGCTTGTCCTGATTCTATCCCGCCCTGCATACGAAGTTGAGTTTGTAGACAACAAGCCACTAATCATTACTATATAGCATATCCACATTTTGTAGATTTCCATTCAGGTTATACTCACCAGCATAACAAACTGCAGCATTATAAAATTCCAAATGAGCGTTGATAGATGATTCCAGAAGTTTTGACAGTGCAATTTATAATGCGCGTTTGTATATAATGCGCGTTTGTATAGCTAATTCTCAAGCCTCGAAAGTGTAGATTGACGCATAAATTATTAATTGCTTTCTGGCATCTTGCCCACGACTATCTTAAGAGCGGGATCCTTACGAAGTGTTTCATCCCATCATTACAATCTTCATAGCCACAATTTATTTGGAAGATTCTCTGTAATTCTCTCCTGACTTTCATCTTTTCTCCCCTCTTTATAAACAGACAAAAAAGGGGGCGAAAAAAATGAAAAGGAAACTGTCAATAATGATCCTTGTGGCGGTTATTCTTACTTCTGGCTGCATAGGTTTTCAGATGAATGAACTGGTAAAATTCCAGGATAAGCAGGAAAGATATACTTACCAATATAGAACTTATCTGGAGAAAGCTTCCAAAGAATCTTCTATCGTGAATAAAAACCATAGAAGTCCAAACCGCGTACATCCTCTCTCTAAGGAAGAGTATATGCAGGTTGTTGATGCTATAAATACAATAGAAAAGTATAATAAAAAGTCAGGGATTCATCTCAACAGGATTTTGGGACAGGGCTGTGTTCTTGATGATTCTGCCCTGCAGGATTCAGTTTATGCGGAAACAAGGAGAGACGGCTCTTCCAAGCCCCTCTTAACCCCTGTTTTTGTGGGGAATAATATCTGTCTGGATGGAAATATTTACCTTAACTTCAGTAGCTCAGATTACTCCCATACCAGTCAACTGTATATGAACATCAGAAAGTTAATTTCCAAATTCGAAAAAGAAGGAAACATGAATGATTCCAAGCTATTGAAGTTTAAACAGGAGCTTAAGACTTATGAGGAAAAGATAGCCTTCAGTCTCGAAAGTACGCTGGTTCACGAGGAGCAGCATACTAATCAGAGATGGGGCAATAAAGCGGCGAAAGAGACTGATGCATACAATCGGGAAATTGACTATCTCAAGTGGCGCTTGGATAATGTTAAAAATCCGGAAGTGTGTGTTGCAGGAAGAATAAAGATGGTTGAAGTAGAACAAAATAAAACAAACAATGCCAAGTAAGCATTCAGGAGAAGACTTTTGGACAGGAAGTTGATTACCTCTCAGAGGTAGAGATATAAGGAGGTGCTTTTATGAGAAATTATTTTTTCGTCTTTATGGTGTTAATATTCTTCATGCTTAATTCGATTGCCGCGTATGCTGATAAAATGCAGACGGCCATTGATATGATAGAGAAGAATAATTCAAGCCAGGCCATGGCGCTGATAAACAAAGCTCCCAAGCTGATCAAATCTCAAGATGAAGAGGGAAAGACTCTGCTTCATTATGCCGCAAAAAAAAATGATATAAACTTTCTTCAGTTTCTTGTTCAGAAAGGCGCATCAGTTGAAGCAAAGGACTCACATGGAAGAACACCGCTCCACTACGCTTCAATGTCAGAATCATATGCAGCGGTGGAGTTTTTCCTTTCTAGAGGAGCAGATATTAATGCAGTTGACAATGAAGGTATGACGCCATTACATTACGCTGCATTATTTAACCGAAAAGAATGTTATGATTTCCTGGCTTCCAAAGGAGCGAAGAAAGACATAAAAGACAGGAAAGGCAGAACACCCATTGCTCTTGAGCAAGAGATGGCACCGATTAACAAATTGAGAGATTTAGCAGGGAGAGCAAGATGGGAACCATTTGTCGCCATGATTAACAAGAACCCCAAACTTGTTAACGCTAAAGATCAGTATGGGTGCACGCCTCTTCATTATGCCGCAGGTTGGGGGCACAGCGATACTGAGCAATTTCTTGTACAGAAGGGAGCCAATATCAATGCAAGGGATTCGGAAGGCGCCACACCCCTCCATCATGCCGTATCATGTGAGCAACCGGAAGGAGCGAAATATCTGATCTCCCAAGGCGCGAATATTAATGCAGTTGATAACAATGGACAAACACCCTTACATTACGCCTCTTATCTTGGCCGTTCCGCAAATGTAGAATTTTTAATCTCCAAGGGGGCCGATATCAACGCAAAAGATAAGAAAGGGCGAACGCCACTTGCAATCACAAAGGAGATGGCAAAGAAAAACAAAAGCAATCCTCAGAGAAATTATGAGAAAACAATAAATGCGCTGCTGAAGAATGGCGCGAAGTAGGAATTCCCGATACAGGGTCAGATGTTCCTCATCAGGCAAAATCATGTCATTGTAAAATTTATTGAGAGAGAAGCTGCCCTTACCCTAAGGTGTTACAGGTAAGGGGTGATGAGTCTTTTTTCACACCGAAAAGGGGGATAAGAGATGAGAAAGGGCATTTTGTTCGCGGTGACTCTTGCCGTTTTATGGGTATTCTTTGCCTGGGGAAGTGCCTGGTCCCAGGTAAATCTCTGGAATGACCTGAACCAGAAGGTTCTGCAGGAAGCGATATCGTTTCTCCCATTTTTTCATTGATTGCTTCGTATTCGGTTTTTATTGCTACTGCTGGCATAAAAAATCCCCCTTTTACAGATAGAGTTCGGAATTTGCAGGCAGGTCGAAAGCTCTCTATAAATGGCTTTGAATCATACTTCTGTGAGATTGAATGAACTATTGCCTCTATTGAATTTTACTGTCTCTTTCGATAATATGGATTT
>Ga0302251_1001031_pt1 | contig 19505 bp, 10 predicted proteins | sample AAG_RA_Gln_MG_FD_193534 | JGI IMG/M metagenome (GOLD analysis project Ga0302251, IMG submission 193534) | Enriched activated sludge microbial communities from anaerobic digester in WTTP, New Holstein, Wisconsin, United States - AAG_RA_Gln | ecosystem: Engineered > Bioreactor > Anaerobic >...
AATAATCTCACGAATTCGGTCTTTCCCTTCCGGCTGTTCAGCATAGATATCCAGAACGGGCATTCCAATAAGAGAATCCGCAACTTTTCCAAGAATTTCTCCTGCCTTTTTATTGCATCGAACTATTTTTCCGGAATTATCAACAGTGATATACGCCAGAGGTGATTCTTCATATAATTGTCGATATTGAGCTTCGCTTTGAACAAGACATTTTTCTGCTCTTTTTTTCCAGATAATTGATCTGATCCGATGACTGAGTTCTGCAAATTGCGAACAAATTTCTCCGCCTTTCTGCACATATCCATCAGCCCCATTGTCATATGATGCAATCACCACTTCCTCCCTTCCTTTACCGGTAAACATTATAAAAGGAGTCTCATCTCCTGATGATCTCAACTTCTTTAACAGGTCCAATCCACTCATACCTTCCATTTCATAATCAGCAATAATAGCATCATAATGAGAAGTAGCGATCATTACCATCGCCTCAGCTCCTGAACGAGCAGTATCAATGTGAAATGAATACACGGTTGACATATACTGTTTGGAGGCTTCCAGAACAATTTCGTCATCATCCACTGCTAATATTCTAAGAGGATCTGAAAAAAGGGAAGAATTTTTATACATACGAATCACGCCTTAATATTTCAGCACAATGTGATATGGGAAATGCAAATTTGAGATGGCATATTTTATTGTCATTCCAACCAGTGGTGTAAAGATTTCCTGAATAGAAATTTTTTGAGAGAGAAGAAAAATGCAGACAATTGGATTACTCATGCTCCAGGATCCTCGTATCGAGTGATAAAGATAAAACAGCATCCACACTATGTTCTCCAAATCGAATAGGCACTGCACGATTTAAAAAACAGATATTTTGTTCTCTTATAGTCAGGCAAATAATTTTTGAATCAGGTATTTGTGAATCGATAATTTTCTGATAATAGGAACGCAATGAATTTAGTTCATTTTTAGGAATATATTCTGATAATTGATGTTTTTCTCCATTAAGGACATCAGATCCTGACAAGTATCGACTTGCACATGCATTTGCATATAAGATATTCCCATGCCGGTCAATTACACACACTGCATCAACAAGTCCATCCAGAATGGTTTTTAGTCGTTGTTCCTGGATAAGTGCCTCATTTTTCACACGAATACTTTCAGTTACATCCCGGAATAAAATAATAATTCCAGTAATAGTACCATTGTTTTTCATTTCACTTATCGAAACCTCAACGATCCGGTTTTTACCATCACCTCTTACAATATCAACTTCCCCTCGATAATGGCCGGTTTGTGATAATTCGAGGTAAATCTCCTTTCCATTATTTTTAAATTCGTCATCTGATTCATACAATTTCCGGATACTCTGACCAAGTAAATCGCTTCGTTCATATCCCAGTATTTTGCATCCTGCAGCATTGCAACTTGTAAATTTACGCCCAATATCAAGAGTTGCAACACCATCGTTCGCATTTTCTAGAACAGTAGTCAGATACTCATTCAAATTCTGAATAATCTGTTCAGCAGCAACTCGTTCCGTAATATCTACAATAGTCCCAAGATAACCAGTAACTTCCCCATTATCATTTTTTAGGGGAACAGCCATTCCAAGGGTATGCACTTCTTCCCCATTTTTTTTCTGGTATCGGATTGGATGGTTCCATGGAATCTGTTCTGAAACGTGCTCATACCAGAGTTTTTTGATCCACTCCCGGTCATCACGGTGGATGGATTTCATCCATTTTGATCCCGTAACTTCATCGGAGTCAGTTCCCGTGATTTCACACCATTTTTTATTCACATAAATTACTTTTCCTTGTACGTCAGTCTCAAATATACCAACCGGGGCTACTTCGGCAAGAACCTCATACCTACGGATACTAGATGATAGTTCACTGGTTCGTGCATTGAGTTGTCTTTCTAGTTCTTCCTCATATTTTTTATGAAGTGTCAGATCGTGTAAAACAAGGGCCACTTTTGTGGAGAAATCACTCTCCTGAATCGGAATACAGGAAATCCTGAAAAAAAATTGACTGCCTTCAAATCCAACATAATCTTCAAATATTCGTTTTGTTCCAGATGATGCATCCTGTAAAGCCTGAATAATATCATGTGAAAAAAAATGAGGTATCGGTGAATATATGACATTTGTTCCTTTTATAACATCACTATTCATTTTGAAAAAAGAAGCAAATGCATCATTTAAATCCTCTATGAAGAGTTCCTCATCTACAACAAGAAAAAGATCAGAGGAAAGACTCAATAGTCGCGCAATGGGAATTTTAGATGATAGCGTGTACACTTTTGCTCTTCCAAATGATCTCATGGAAATTTCTCCCTGTCCTACCATGAGATTCAGAACATTCAGGATTAAAGTACGGTTAATGCCTAGATTCCTGGAGATTTCTGAGATTGTCATCCCGTGACGATTTTTTGTAAGAAGTTGCTGAATATCACGTATGATTTTCTCTTCATCTGAACTGTACTTATCATCACGTATTTTCATCAGTGCTGGATTCATTGTTTTTAGAGTATACAAAATTAATGCTAAGATTTATTTTAAAAATAATTATAGCAATACTACAAACATATATATACAAATAGATAGACGATTACTTATCGCGGGAGTCCAAGGGGTGAACTCCTCCGAACAATCGGTGATACAAACCAGTTGTGTGTGATTAGAGAGGGCGTAATATGGAGTTTCTTGATAATTTAAAAATCAGTCGAAAATTGGCGGGAAGTTTTTTTATTTTGATATTGATGCTTGTTATCGTTGCTTTGGTTGGACTATTGAATATGATGGAAATCAACGATGGAGTGACAGCCATATATGATGACCGTTTAATTCCTCTTTCACAAATTGCATCAGTATCTGATGAACTCTTATATGTCCGGGGAGATACGCTCAAATTTGCTCTCCTTCCAAATGAAAGAGCGCAATTAAAAGAAACAATTGCACAAAACAGAGAAGAACTTGAATCTCTGATTGAAGAATATAAAAAAAACAAACTACTACCTGAAGAAGAAGCTGAGTTAAAAAAATTTGAAGCAGCCTGGAAGGATTATTATAGTAGAATACAAGGAGCCATTGCATTATTTGATTCTGGAAAAGAGACTGAAGCTATAGCCTCAATATCCACCGGGGGCAGTGTTGCAGATGCAAGAAAACCCGTAGATGATGCTATTGCGAACCTGTATCAAATCAACCAAAAGGATGCTGAACGCATTAAATCCAATGCCGTTGGAAGATTTACTAATTCTGTCTTAATAATTGCAATTGTAACTATTATTGGCATAATAATTTCGCTTGTCCTAGCAATTACGATTACCCGAAGCATTACAATTCCCTGTGTACAAGTCAAAGAGTTATTATCTGAAATGAGTATGGGCCATCTTTCAGGTCGGCTTCATTTTAGAAGAAAAGATGAACTCGGAGACATGGCACGGACGATGGACAGTTTTTCTGATGATCTGCAGCATAAAGCGGTTGGTGTAATTCGCCGAATCGCCCAGGGTGAGCGGATTGATATCGCATTAATGAAAGATGAGACTGATGAGATCGGATCAGCGATTAACACACTCGCCACGGCACTACGTGGTCTTACCGAGGAAACAACAAACCTCATCAATGCTGCAAAAAATGGAGATCTATCCGTCCGTGGGGATGATACGAAATTCCAAGGCCGGTTTAGAAATATTGTAGCAGGAATTAATGAAACACTTGAATCTGTGATTATTCCTGTTCAGGAAGCGATGCGTCTTTCAAAAAGTTACGCAAATGGAAATTTTGTTGACCGGGTAAATCCTTCACTTGCAGTTGCTGGCGATTTCATTGACTTTAAAAACGCCTTAAATCATCTGGGCAAAGAAACTAGCCTCGCTGTTGGAAATGTAAAAAATGAGGTTGAAGGTATTACTGCCGGAATGGAAGAAACCGCATCAAGTGTTGAAGAGGTAGCAAACAGTGTTGAGCTTCTTACTGAAAATTCATCACATGTCAGTTCCCTGGCTGAAAAAAGCGGTGAAGGAATTCAGCAGACCCTGACTGCAATGGAAGACCTCTCACGAACTGTCGGTTCTGTTGCAAATAAAGCAGAAAATGCATCCGCTCTTGCACAAAAGACAGTGGATCTTTCAAATGATGGAATGGAACTAGCCGGAAATGCAGAAAAGGGAATGGAAAATATTATAGAGTCCTTTGCAGGAACAGAAACAATCGTAAACGACATTACAAACCAGATGGATGAAATTGGTCGGATAGTGGATGTTATTACAGGAATCGCAGAACAAACCGGGCTATTGGCACTAAACGCAGCAATTGAAGCAGCACGGGCAGGAGATGCAGGAATGGGATTTGCAGTCGTTGCTGATGAAGTAAAATCCCTGGCCCTTGAGTCACAGAAATCTGCAGAAAATATTGCAACTATCATCGGAAACCTGCAGAAAAAATCCCAGATGGTATCAGATTCGATGAAATCCTCGTCCAATGAAGTGAAAACAGGAAATGAGGCGGTTGGAAAAACACTCCAGGTATTTGACCAGATAGTCCAGGCGATCAATGAAGTTCATCAGAATATGACCGAAGTAGCAGGTGCTGCAGAAGAACAGGCTGCAGCAGTTCAGGAAATTACCGCAAGTATTACTGAAGTGGATGACATGGTCAGGCAGACCGCAAAAGAAGCAGTACACTCTGCTGCAGCGACAGAGGAGGTATCAGCATCAGTAGAGCAGATAAACAGGGTAATCACCGATGCATCGATTGCACTACAACGAATTTCGTCGGATATGGGAAGATTCAATGTTGGATAAACAATTATCACAATTGTAAATTGGGGCCCAATCTGAGCGACATATGCATGATTATTTATTCATATTCATATATAATATCAAAAACAATACGGTGTAAAAAATGAAAATAGATCAAAACGAATTATCGTTCTGTCAAAATATTCTAAATGGTGTAGCAACTCCGGTTATTCAGATAACCCCTGATAGAAATATTGAGATAATAAATGATGCAGCTCTTAATATTTTAGGACTCTCACGCGAACAAGCAATAGAGAAAAAATGTCATGAACTATTCAAAACCGATGATTGTGAAGGTGGAGAATGTGCAACACTCCGGGCAATGAGAGAGAAGAGAAAGATAGAAAGTGAAACGATAGCACACATCAATGGAAAAAAAATTCCTATTCACTATTATGCATCTCCACTTTTTGATTCATCTGGGACTGTAATTGGAGCGGTCGAGTACTTTGAAGACCTCACCGAAATAAAAAATAAAGAAAAAGAATTAAAAAACACAAGTCGGGATATTCAAGGGGTATTAAATGGGATTGCTACCCCGGTTATTGCCATTGATACAGAACAAAGAATTACTCATATTAATAAAACAGGTGCAGATCTGTTTCTGAAAAAACCTGATGATCTCATAGGGACTATTTGCCATACATTATTTAATACCGACGTGTGTCAGGAAGGTAATTGTGCAACAATGCGCAGCATTAAAGAAAAAAGAGTAATTACTGAAGAAACAGTTGCACATATCGGATTTAAAAATATTCCAATTCTCATAACCTCAACACCCCTTGTAACAGAAGAAGGAATCTGCACTGGTGCAGTAGAATATATCACCGATCTCACTGAACAAAAAGAAGCAATTCAAGAGATTCTTTTATTGACACAGGCAGCAGTAGAAGGAAAATTAGACACAAGAGCTGATTCATCCAGACATCGGGGGGATTTCAAAAAAATAATTGACGGGGTAAACGGGACACTGGATGCGGTAATAGAACCTCTGAATCTTGCAGCAGAGTATGTAGACCGGATTTCAAAAGGAGATATTCCGGAAAAGATAACTGGTGAATATAAAGGTGATTTTAATGAAATCAAAAATAATCTGAATACCTGTATCGAAGCATTCAACTATCTTGTTACAGATTCACAAACTCTGATAGATGCTATTGTTGAAGGCCGACTTGATTACAGATCAGATACTGTAAGACACCAGGGTGATTTTCGAAAAATCATTGACGGCATCAATACAATATTAAACGTTCTGGTTGGATATATTGACAGACTACCCCTCCCCACTTTGGCACTTGACAAATCCTTCAATATTCTTTATATGAATGAAAACGGGGTAAAACTCTTAGAATCTGGCAAGTCTGACATTATCGGTAAAAGATGCTATTCACAATTTAAAACAGGAGATTGTCAGACACAAAACTGTGCATGTGCTCAAGCAATGGACCAAAATAAGGAGATAAACCGTCAAACCCGTGCAAATCCTGTTGGAAAAGAACTTGAAATCTCGTACACCGGTATTCCAATAAAAAACTTAAAAGGAGAGATAACTGGGGCATTTGAATTTATCCAGGACCAGACTGCATCGGTTAGATTATCTAATTATCTGAATAATGAGGTGAATAAATTAGGTGAAAACCTTGAAAAACTCAGTAAAGGAGATACAAATCTCAATATTGCAGTAACCGATCCAGATCAATATACCAAAGAGGCTCATGAGAATTTTGTGAAGATTAATGAAAGACTTACTCAGGTTAATGAAGCGATTCAACTCCTCGTTCAAGATGCCCTTATGCTTTCAGATGCAGGGATTTCTGGAAAATTACAAACCAGAGCCGATGCATCCAAACATCTGGGTGATTACCAAAAAATTGTTCAGGGAGTGAATGAAACACTTGACAGCGTAACCATTCCGGTAAATGAAGCACTCCGGGTGTCAAAAGAGTATGCAAATTCAAATTTTGCTGCTCGGGTCGATACTTCTCTTAAGGTTTCCGGAGACTGGGTTGCCTTTAAAGATGCACTTAACAACATTGGTATCCAGATATCAAATGCAGTCGGTCTGATCAATAAACAACTCATGGATCTGGCATCAAACGCAGAAGAAGCAACAGCTAGCATCGAAGAGGTAACAGCAGGAGCACAGCAAATTGCCAGAAATGCAGGTGAAGTCAGTAGCAATTCCTTGAAAGGAGAAGATGGTATTATCCAGGTTTTAAAAGCCATGGAAGATCTCAATATTACCGTTGCAGAGGTTTCAAGACGTGCTGAACAGGTTTCTGCCACAGCAACCCAGGCAAATGAATATGCAAAGAATGGGGTTGATCTTGCTCATAAATCTGAAACGGCAATGACTGAAATCAAACGTTCGTCTGCTGAAGTAGACCAGATAGTAAAAGAAATTAATCAGCAGATGGATGAAATCGGAAAAATTGTCCGCCTCATCTCCGACATAGCAAATCAGACAAACCTTCTGGCACTCAATGCTGCCATTGAAGCTGCACGAGCTGGAGAAGCGGGAAGAGGATTTGCAGTTGTTGCAGCAGAAGTAAAATCTCTTGCCCAGGATTCAAGACAATCTGCCGAGAATATTGCGGATATGATTGCATCTCTTCAAAACAAAGCGAAGAAAGCGAATGAAGCGATGGGGTATGCAGGAGAAACTGTAGAATTGGGAAGTGAATCTCTATCTCATACCCTGGGATCATTTGAACAGATTGCAACATCAATAGATGATATAACACGAAATGCAACCGATGTAGCATCATCTTCGGAAGAGCAGGCCGCGTCAGTTGAAGAAGTGACGGCGAGTATCAATGAAGTAAGCGGGCTTGTGCAAAACACAGCAAAGGAAGCAGGAGATGCAGCTACCGCAACCGAAGAAGCATCAGCTTCCATTGAACAGATCAGCAAAATTGTTGCAAATGTCAATGAAATCGTAGAAATTGTCTCCAGAGAAATGTCCAAGTTTAAAATTCAGGAAGAATCATGAGTATTGTAGATAATTTAAAACAAACAAAACGTTCTGACCAGGAAGACGAAATCCAGGTCGTTGAATTTATTATTGGTGATGATAAGTTCGCCATCAACCTTTTTGATGTTCGGGAGATTGTAGAAGCCTCCAAAATCACTCCTCTTCCCCATGCATCATCATATATCAGAGGAATTATTGATCTGCGAGGAGAAATTACTACAATAATTGATCTACGCCAGTTATTGCAAATCCAGGCTGCACAAGACTTAACCACTGCAGACCTCCGGTTTATCGTCCTTGATGATACTGTATCAGCACAAAAAACAGGAATAGTGGTCGATGAAGTAACATCAGTTCTGACAGTTCCAGTAACAGATATCGATCAAGCTTCAAGAGGAAGCGTAGAAGAAGGAGGATATATCCTTGGTATTATTAAGAAAGAGATTGGTGAGAAAGGGGAAAGTAAGAAAGAACTTGTAATTTGGATAGATATTCGGGAGTTAATATCTCAAATGGATTAGTGTTGTTCTTCATATCCAGTCATATCAGATAAACAAGAACACATTTTGATCAAAGTAAGGTTATTCATATCACAACACACAATATCAGAGAGGTCAGAATGGTTAAACCTCCCAAAAAAATACTTATCATCGATGACGAAGCGGTATTTCTTGAAGCATCAAAAAATGCCCTCATCCCTTGTGGATATTTTTGCATCACAAAGCAGGATCCATCTGAGGGTATTATGCAGCTCAAAAAAGATTCAATTGACCTTGTTCTTTTAGATATCATGATGGATCCGGTCGATGGATGGGATATTCTCAACCATATCCGGTCCCATACAAATGGGAATATGGTGCCGGTTATGATGTCATCAGCAAAAAAATTGCACCCGGATGAACTCATCAGATACGGAGATTCAATGGATGGATTTATTATAAAACCATTTTTAGATAGTGAATTATGTGAAACCGTGAATGAGTTCTTTTCTTTTTATGAAACACTTTTAAAAATATCTCATGCAGCACTCATACAAGGTGTTCCAGAGTCTGTCCGGAAAAAATGGGTTCAGCTGAATAGACAGATTCGGGCCATGAACCAGATAAAAGAGATTCTTACACCTCCTCTCATTATTCAGGAGCCAATTTCTCCTGAAGAATTTTTACAACAACGACTCTTCCAGATAAATCAGATAATTACTCAGAAACAATCCGAACGCGATTTGATTCAGTTTCAGTATCCGGTATTCAGGAGTTGATGCATCATACCAAATCCTAAAAAAGATTTTTATAAAAATCCCCATGAAAAATGGGCATTAATAACCATAGTAAAATACCAGAATAGTTGATATTTGCCTCTCGGAACTAAAATTATAAATTTTGCTCCTGTTACTGAGGTGCTAGTTTCCTTTATTTAACACTTGGCAGGAACGAATATGAGTTACGTCCATTATCTAACTATTTTTTAATTTTCGTTTCAATATTCCTCACTAATACCTTTTTTTTAAGAAATATTGGATATTATGAAAATTTCCTGGCACTTAAATTTTAAACTTAGTCATCTCCCTCGAAATACTATCAGCTATCCCACTCACATTAGCAACAACCCGGCCAATCTGTTCAATAGAAGCTGATGCCTCTTCGGTTGCTGCAGCTGCATCTCCAGCTTCCCGGGATGTTCCCTGAATGAGAATTGAAACCTCATTCACACTAGCCGTAATTTCTTCGACTGAAGCAGCTTGTTCTTCAGAAGCTGATGCAACATCCATAGCATTCTTAGTGATGTCTTCAACCGAATCTGCAATTTTACTAAATGCTCCAACAGTAGCTTCAAGTGCCCGGTTTCCATCTTCTACAGCAGTTCCTGCAGTAATCATCGCATCATTTGCTTTTCGTGCTTTATCCTGCAGACCTGAGATCATATCAGCAATATTTTCAGCAGATTGTCTTGAATCCTGGGCAAGAGATTTAACTTCTGCTGCAACAACTGCAAACCCTCTTCCTGCCTCTCCAGCCCGTGCTGCTTCAATGGCAGCATTGAGGGCCAGAAGGTTAGTTTGATTGGAAATATCTGTGATAAGACGGACAATTTTACCGATTTCATCCATCTGTTTATTGATCTCCTTTACAACCTGATCAACCTCATTCGTAGAATTCATGATTCCTTCCATGGCTGATTCAGACTTTTTCGCAAGATCAATACCCTCTTTTGAGAACTGGTTTGCCTGTGTGGCAAATGCTGAAACCTTTTCAGCCCGCTGGGACACTTCTCCAACCGTTATGGTAAGATCCTCCATCGCCTTGAGGACTTGGACAATACCTTCATCCCCTTGTTCAGCATTTGCACTGACACTCCCTGCATTCTTTGCAATCTGTTGGGCACCCGCAGAAATCTCTTCAACACTTGCCGTCGCTTCTTCAGCATTCGAAGCCAGATCGAGTACTTGTTTGTTAATCTTTGAGATAGCATCACAGATCTGAATTCCGATATTATCCAATGCTGATTTGAATCCTACCCAGTCTCCTGCAACAGTAATTGAGGGATTAAACCTTTCTGTGAAATTTGCATGTGCATATTCATCTGCTACCCGGATAGCTTCCTGTACCGGTGTGACAACCGAATCGAGGGTTGCGTTAACCCCATTCACCACTTCAGCAAAATCTCCGGAGATTTTTAGAGCATCAGCACGGTGTTTCAGATCTCCAAGAATTGCTGCCTGGGCCAGAGCATTTGCTTCAAGAACAAGGTTTTTCACAGCATCGCGGGCCAGGTACAGATTATTGGTAAGAGTGTCTATTTTCGTTTTTACGTCTTCCGTGTATTGATCTGAGCTAGGAATGGAGACAACAAAATCAGTTTTCCCCTTGGAAAATTCTTCAAGACATGCAGAAATGTTACGTACTGATTCATCCAGGAAATTGCCGACCTTTGTGATTGCAGTAACGTCACCAACAACTTCAACCTGACCGACCGTTTCACCCTGGGCATCAAATACATAGGCACAGTCAACATTGTAAAAGCCTCCATCCTGCTCAAATTTCGTGTTTGTAATACCTTTTTTCAACCGGTTAATACCACAATTATCCGTATTACAAATGGCAGCACCCCACTCGCTACAGGGGCGTCCTATCAGTTCTTTCCTGGATTTCTTGAGCATGTTTTCGACGGCTTTATTGACAAAGGTCCATCGTGAGTTCAAATCAGTAACCGTGATACCCATCGGTACTGCATCCAGAATAGATTCATAATATGCAATCTGATTCAATTGATCAGTTAAGTCCTGAACCGTCTCGACATATCCGATCTGTTCTCCCTTGGCATTCATAACCGGTTTTGTCACCTGTTTTCCATTCATTCCCTGCCATTCAAAATAGGATTCAGTAGCTCCGGTTTTTCTTAGTTGTTCAATACCACATTTTTCAGTCCGGCAGATAGTTGCATCAGCTGTATAACAAGGGAGACCATATGCAGATTTTCGGTCATTTATAACTTTATTTTTCAACAAAACCGCTTCAAAGGCCTTATTCATGTAAGTCCATTTCATATTCATATCAGTGACATGAATCGGGAACTGCACAGCATCAAGAATGGATTCATACCAGGCAACTTTATCCGCAATTGTTTCAACTGTGGCATTAATACCCTCAATAATTCTTCGGTATTCTCCTTGATGTTGGTCAGCATCTGCCCGGACATTAAAGGTACCATGTGATGCAGCCTCAACCAGCATTTTTGTATCAGTCGTTAGTGCCTGAAGGTTTTCAAATGCTTTGATAAGATTTGGAACAATCCGATCTTGATCAGATCGTCTCCCTATGCTTTTGTACGTGTCAAGCTCAGAGAGATCACCGATACTAATTTCGATAATTGAATCTGCAATATGATTTACCCTTTCACGAACGGCGTTTATGTTTGAAGCTAGGGTGACAAATTCGCCCAGATATTTCGATTCATCCATCCTAATTGTATAATCATTTACCGCCATTCGCTCAAGGACTGATCCAGCATCATGAAGTGGAGTTACAACAGCATCCATGATCCCGTTCATGCCTTCAATTATCTTTCGATAATCACCCTGATGGTTCGCCTCATCAGCCCTTACCTGAAGTTCTCCATGAGTTGCTGCATGAATAAGGGTATCACAATCACGTATGAGAGACTGAATGTTCCCTTGAAGAAGATCCATCTTTTCATTTGCAAGAACCTGCTTTCCAGGTAATTTTTCAAGAGTTGGGGAGAAATTGCCTTCCGCATATGAACTTAGGATGGTAAGTATCTTCAGAATACTAGAAATGTGAAGGTTTACAACATCATTGTATCCGGTTATAATATCTAAATATACACCCTGATATCGGTTAGTATCTATTTTTGCCTCGATATCTCCTTCTTTTTGAGCCCGGTACATCGTATTGGTATCGGAAATAAGTTGTTGCAGGCTGTCAATACAGGTGTTCAGGTTATTTTTAATCTCGTTAAAATCGCCGTTATACTGGTCAGTAATTTTTGGAGGAATATCACCCTTGGCAATTCTATCCATATATTCTGCCGCCACGTTTAAGGGACCGATAACACTATCTAATGTTCCATTTATTCCTTTTGTGAGATCAAATAATTCTCCTGAATACTGACTGACGTCTAACCTGGCATCAAGATTTCCAGCCTGGCATTTTTCTGTCAGTGCGATAATATCCCGAACAGCTCTTCGTTCTGCTGTTTTATCAATATAATATGCTATTATCGAAGATAATGTTCCATTATGATCAAATATCGGGTAATAAAGATATTGCAGGTGTTTTGTTCCGGATGGAACAACAGCATCCAAATCACCAGAAACCGGGCTTTTTGTTTCTATTCCCTCAGTAAGTGATCTCCCAACTCTGTTTTGGACATTAAAATCTGAAAGTTTCATCACGGATAGTTCTTCTGCAGACATGTCAGTTAAATTCCCAAATGCCAAATTTCCGGCTAAAATAGAGAGATCCGGACGGACATCAATAATTGGGATTGGTGATTTTTCTATTATAAGTTCTGATTTTCGCCGAATTGCTACCAAATCAGTAATATCAATCATCGTTGCCATCAGACAGGTCTGCCCTTCATACGTGATCAGTTGTAAGGTCACCTGACAAGGGATTATTGTTCCATCAAGGCGTTTATGCTCCCACTCAAAAGTAGTCGATTCTCCGGAAAATGCCTTATCAATATATTTTTTCGCTCCTACATCAGAGTAGGTTCCATCGCTCTGTTTTTCAGGGGAGAGTATTGATGGGGATTTCCCAATGATATCTTCATAATTTTGTGCACGAAACAGTGTATAAGTTGCTGCATTACAATCAATAAATACCCCATCCGGACCTACAATTTGAATAGATGCCGAGGTACCATCAAGAATTGTTTTCAGAGACGCAATGTCCTGTGTTCGAATATTTCCAGTCATACGTAAACCACATCCAGCTAAACGAGAACAATAATGATTCAACTCTTTTCTTTTTCAATTATTAAAACCAATTGTATACATGACTAATCAGAAAATTTACAAAAAAATTGAGAATTTAACACAAAAATTTCTGATAAAAAAGCGACACTGGAAGTAACCAATAATTTTACCAAAAATAAAGAAATATTCAATTTTAGTTACAATCCATTAAAGAAAATTATCCTGCCACAAAAATCTTCAAAACCTGATTGTAAAACTGAACTGATGACCAGGCTCCATTACGAACTAAACCCTCATTCCACACATCGTAAATAGTTCTTCCTGACCAAGCATACAGAATTAACTCTTTCACCTCACGAAACGTGGGAAATTCTGTTAATACATCATCCGGAGGAATGGAGTTCAGTTCATCATAATCTGAGCACCAGAGCACAGTTTCATCCTTATCAATAACAACTGAGAATAACACTGGAGATAATCCAACATCTTTTGCTGCCTGCCGACAGAGATTGTCTGCATCAAGAAACAAAACCATATGCTCAATGCCACGAGTGGTTCGAACAGGATAAATGAAAATTTTCCCATAAAAAGGAATTGAATCCCCTGGTAACAACTCAAAAGAAGTATTTCCAACGATCTGCGGTGTCCTTATATCGTTATTGATTAGATCTTCATAAAAAGAATTATTGTTCATAATAACTGATTCAGGATAAGCAGCCATAATTTCTCCATTTTGTGAAATATACAGTGCCGAGCGAATGAGGGACTCGGAATCGACAAGAGATTTGATATCCGATTGAATAGTTAGATTCGTGATATCTGAATCTGTCAGGTTTAATGATGTCATTGAGATGTGCTCATCTATATCACAGAGTCTGTCAACCACAGCTTGCCTGAACCTGATATCATCAGCGATAAGAGAATTTGTATCATATCGGGTTTCTGCGCTCACACTCACCATGAGGAGGAAAAAAACACAAATAAATGCCAGAATATTCATAGGTATTATTCCAGGTAATTATGATCTCTATGTTTGACTCATGATGAATGTGCACTCTGCTTCTGGCTTTGCACAATTTTCTTTTTTACTTTTTCCCATGCAGGAGTAATAAGAAAACTTTCATCCATATACGTAACCATTCGGACAAATTTTTTCATCGGAACTGCAAAGGTCATAACATCAAGAGGAACACAGGGTCGTGCCGATGGATCCATCATTCCTAGAATTGCCTTTGGATCGTCAGACTGTTCTTCATGCCAGGGATAATGGACTATAGAAGAGCATCCCGCTCCCATTGGCATAACAACACCATACAAATCTGCACGATCATAATTTGCCAGGGTGAAAAGGCCGGATAATACTTCAGGTCGTGCAAAAAATATCACTACTGATGGATTATCATCATTATCAAGCAGATCCCATCTTTTAAAGATCAAATACTTCCCCGAAGCGGGAATAATATGGATATTCTTCTGCCATTCATCAACTAAAGCAGGATCTTTTTTATATCGTTCTCCTTCAAGTTTTCCTTCTATGCCATATGAAAGAAAATATGGAAAATCACTAAATGGAACTGACTGATATCCGCAATATCTTTTACCTCCACTACAGGATATGGAATCCTCATGAAATGCAAGAGATGTACCATTCCTGACTTTTGTCAGATCACACACAAAACATCTCCATGTATCGGCGGTCCTGGCTTTTTGGATACCACGAAGATCTGAAGAGAGTTCAAACGTAATGGGGAGAGGCTCTCCAGGAAAATAAGTCTCCCATCGGCTGATAAAATCACTTTTAAAAGGAAGGTCCATACCATCAATACTACGCAACAGATAATATACCTGATGATAGAAGAACAAAAAAGTGTACTCTCATATGACATGGTCGAACATTATTTTCTCCCAAAACACAAACTCAACCTTTATCATATTCTGATGAAATTCTTGTAATATGGATCAGTCCGAAGAATCTCTTCATTCAGACACGGCATGTTCACTCTTATCTGATCCTTCTCTCTATATTAACCGGGAGTTATCATGGATTCGGTTCAATAGTCACGTCCTGGATGAGGCAAAGGATCCTTCTCACCCACTTCTTGAACGAATTAAATTTCTTGCAATTTTCTCTAATAACCTTGATGAGTTCTTTATGGTGAGAGTTTCAGGACTCCATCATCAGCTGGCAGAAGGTGTCATAAAGCTCCCACCCGATGGGCTGACAACGATGGAACAACTGGAACGGATAAACAAAGATCTCATCCCATTACTTGATGAACAAACCCGGGTATGGATTGAAGAGATTGTTCCTGAACTTGCAAAATCAGGAATTATTATACATAAACGGGAGTCTCTGGATGAAAAACAACGAAAACGACTTCGGAAATATTTTTACCGGGATATTTTTCCAGTTCTGACCCCCCTTGCATTTGATAAATCCCACCCCTTTCCCTTTATCTCAAACCTTGCCTTAAATCTCGCAGTTATCCTAAAAAGACCCGGAAGTTCGGATGAACTGTTTGCTCGGATAAAAATTCCTAATAAACTATTTCCACGGCTTATCGAGATCCCTGTTGATCCAGAGAATAATCACCTTAGGGAAAACCAGGAGTTTATATTTCTTGAAGATCTGATTGCTGATAACCTGGATCTTCTCTTTCCTGGGATGGAAATTGTCGCAGCATACCCTTTCCGGGTTACAAGGGATGCCGACATTGAAATCGAAGAGGATGAAGCTGATGATCTCTTAAGCGCTGTGGAGCAGTCTATTAGTAAACGTTGGATCGGAACTCCGGTAAGGATTGAAATTGATAACAACATGATCCCGGCCATCGTTGATATGATGGGTGCAAAACTTGCAAAATACCCCCATATGTTTTACCAGGTGAAAGGTCCGATGGGGATGGCTGATCTCTTTTGCCTATTAAACCTCGATCGACCTGATTTGAAGGATTATCCATTCCTTCCATCAGTCCCGGAATGGTTAGAACGGGATCCGGATATCTTTCATGCCATAAAACAGCGTGACATCATTCTTTTTCACCCGTATGAGAGTTTTCAGCCGGTTATTGAATTTTTACAAAAAGCGGCACATGATCCGGATGTCCTGGCAATAAAAATGACTCTGTACCGGACAGGGACAAACTCTCCAATTGTTCAGGCTCTTCTTGATGCACGGGAACATGGAAAAGCAGTCTCTGTTCTGGTTGGACTCAAAGCACGATTTGATGAAGAGAATAATATCGGATGGGCCCGGGCACTTGAGCGGGCAGGAGCTCATGTTGTATTTGGAATTATGGGTCTTAAAGTCCATGCAAAACTCTGCCTTGTTGTCAGAAAAGAAAAAACAGGTATTGTCCGGTATGTTCACATGAGCTCTGGGAATTATAACGCAGGAACAGCAAAAATATATACAGATATAGGCATTTTTACTGCAAATGAAGAGATTTCATCAGATGTATCTCACCTGTTTAATGTATTGACCGGATATTCACAGTATAATTCATATAACCATCTGCTTGTTGCTCCTGGTGGAATTAAAAAAGGGATTATTTCCTTAATTGATCAGGAAATTGCAAGGCAGAAAACGCATGGTGACGGGAAACTTATCTTTAAACTCAATGCATTACAAGACTCTGGTGTTATTCGTGCTTTGTATCGTGCATCACAGGAAGGAGTAACCATCCATCTGCAAGTCCGGGGAATCTGTTGTCTTCGGCCTGGTCTTAAAGGAATATCAGAGAATATTACCGTTACAACAATTGTTGGAAGATTTCTTGAGCACACCAGGATCTATTATTTCCATAATGGTGGTGACCCTGTTATCCTTATGGGAAGTTCTGATCTCATGCCACGAAATTTAAAACGACGTATAGAGATACTCTTTCCAATTCTGGATACCGGTATTCGGGATGAGATTATTCATACTATACTGCCAAACCATTTACATGATACAATAAAGACTAGAATATTACTCCCCGATGGATCATATTCACGGGTTTGCCGGGATCAGAACGAACCAGTTCAAGCACAGGAATGGTTGATAGAAAACAGGGGACTATGGAATAAAAACCATCAAAATACTGAGGCTACGAACCAAAAAGACATCCTAATCCCACGGGTGAATAACGTATGAACCGAAGAATTCTGTGATATCCATGAGTTATGAAAAAATTGAAAAGAAATTACCTGAAGAAATTCTGGCATATATCGACGAAGAGTCAATGGTACTAGGGATAACAAGGCAGGAAGCAATCGGACGGCTGATCCAGTCAGTTCATGTTATGAAAAGTGAGACTGAAACCGAACGACTAAGAATAGATCTGAAAGCTCAAAATAGAGAACTTACGATAAAAGATGAAGAGATCTCATTTCTTCGAACAGAACTTCATGCATTACACACTGGTCTCTCAAAACTAGCAGAAAATCTGACGGCTCGGAATAATCATTCAGAGGAGCATGAAATACAGATTTCTATAATGAGAGAGAATATAACTACAATTTCAGATGCAATAAAAAATATTCAAGTCAAAATCGATAAAACTCCAGACAGACCATTTGAGCAACACATTCCCCTGATCATAATTGGTATCCTGGCTGGTCTTTTAGTATTATACCTTATTATCTCAAAAATTGGATAAAATATATGAAATATATACCTTTATCAAGGAAGATGCTCAAGAGACAATAAGACAAAATAAGCACCAATAGAATTCATTTCCTTAAAACTGGCTGAATCCCCCCAAACATAATTATGACACTAACTATACCTTCAGGGTCAGAATTATCTTTTAAAAGAAGCCTGATGGCTTTATTCATTATCATAATACTCATTTCGCTCATATCGATCACTGCAATTTATTATTCAGAGACATCAAAACAGATTGATGACCGTTTTTATAAAGATTTGAACCAGACCGAATTTTTCTTAAAAGGTGCATCAGACCGGATAACGAAGGGACAGATGCTCTGGGAATCAACATATAATAAACCTCTGAGGACAGTATCAGATCTTGTTATTAAAGAGTATGAATCTCATTCCAGGGATCCTTCACAGATCGACCTACATTATATCATTAATCAGACCGATCCAGACTATCGTAACAGGATTGATATTCTGATAATTAATAGTTCAGGAGTAGTGGAATATAGTTCTAATTTGAATGATCTGTACCTAGACTTTCGTAAATGGGTCTCTTTTAATAAGACCATTACAGATATACGGATGAATGATAGTTTTCGTCTTGACAGGGTAGTCAGAGGCTTTGATACAAATAAACCCTGGAGAATATTTGCATATCAACCGACACCAGACCACAGGTTCCTGGTAGAAATTGCATATAATATTTTTAATGATTACCAGACTGAACGGAACGAACTATCATTAAATGCTCTGGTGAACCAGGTGATGAACCAGGACTCACGGGTTTTGGAATTGGACCTTATCGGGAGTACAGGAATGATTATGAGCGAGGTTGATGAGATTCCAATCCCTGCTCATCCTGACGTTGCTAATATTTCCATGGAATTGTATGCAATCCATGGTTCCAGAGATATCTATGATGATGAAAACCAGACCCTTACCAGATATTTTTTTATTGAAAGTGGAGACAGAACAAGTCCTGCTTCTGAATATATCGATTATATTGCTAGAATGGTTTTTAAAACCAGCGAATATCACAAAGAAAAGGGATACCTGTTATCATTGACAATTTCATTACTCCTCATTTCGATATTATTATCTTCTTTGTTGGCATTTCTTTTTTCACGATTTTTATTTAGCCCCATAGAGTCATTACTTGAAGATCTTGATGCAATTGCTGAGGGAGATCTGGACCATCACATACGACCATCAAGACATCAGGAACTCAACCGGATTGCTCATACAGCATCTTCAATGATAGATTCAATTCGGAGAAACATCAGTTCTTTAGCAACATCAGAAAAGCGGTATTATTCTTTGTTTTCGAATGCATCAGATGCAATCATTCTCTGGGATGGGGAAAAAATCATCCATGCTAATCCAGCTGCTTATACAATGTTTGGATGGGATACACAAAAAGAAAGTCTTGAATATTTACTCATCTGCTCCAGCCTGATAACCTCATTGGTAGGCAGTACTCATGAGAACGATAAAGAATGGGAGCAAAACACAAATATTTCCGGGAAAGGAAAATTAATTGTAAATATTCGGAAAGTCCCACTCATTCTCGATGATGTATCCCTCGATCTTCTTCAAATACGCGACATCACCGAAGAGAAGCGGATGCATGATGA
>Ga0302251_1001032_pt1 | contig 19463 bp, 17 predicted proteins | sample AAG_RA_Gln_MG_FD_193534 | JGI IMG/M metagenome (GOLD analysis project Ga0302251, IMG submission 193534) | Enriched activated sludge microbial communities from anaerobic digester in WTTP, New Holstein, Wisconsin, United States - AAG_RA_Gln | ecosystem: Engineered > Bioreactor > Anaerobic >...
CGAAGGGCCAGGGTCCCAAGCGACAGGTGGAGCAAATAGGCGTCGAAGGCCGACTGGCACCCCCCCAGGTCGCGCACTATGGCCGCGTGAAGCTTCGCATAAAGCGCGGACCTTCCAAACCTCTCGGTGAAAGTTATGCCGTGGTATGCCGCGTCGGGCTTGGCCAGCGTAGGGAACTTTTCCGGAAACGCGCCCCAGTCAAAATTACCGCCGTCAATGACGGCGCCGCCGATGACGTTTCCGTTGCCGGAGATGTACTTGGTCGTCGAGTGAACCACGACGTTCGCCCCCCACTCTATCGGCCGGCACAGGGCCGGCGTGGCGAACGTGTTGTCCACTATCAGAGGAACGCCCCGGCGTTTCGCGACTGTCGCCAAAGCCTCAAGCGGAGCCACGTTCATCATCGGGTTACCGACGGTCTCGGTTATGATACCCCTGGTCTCATCGTTGACAGCCTGCTCAACCTGACATGGATGGTCACTGTCGACCAGGATAGTATCTACTTTGAACCTGGAAAACACATTCTGCAGCAGTGTAAGCGTTCCGCCGTATATCTTCCTCGAAACGACGAGGTTGTCGCCCGCTGAGCACAGCGCGGTGATAAGGTGGGCAAACGCGGCCTGCCCCGACGACGTGGCGAGGCATCCCGAACCGTTTTCAAGCGCGTTAAGCCCTTCCTCGAAAGCGTGTACAGTAGGGTTAGATATCCTTGAGTATATAAAACCTTCCTCCTCAAGGTTGAACAGGTTCGCGGCATGTTCCGTACTGCGGAACTGAAACGCTGATGACATATATATCGGAAGTCCGAACGCACCGGTCGCAGGGTCATAGTTCCATCCGCTGTGCAACGCCTTGGTCATCATGCCATACTTTTTTTCGTCTGTCATTGCATTCCCTCCCAAAAATAACAGGCCGGGCCTTTAAACCGGGCCCGGCCTGCTGAATACGACGTGCTTGACGCGTCTAATTCATCAGGAAAGACCCGCCCATGCCGCACATCATCATGTAAAATACCGCTAAGTCACACATCCGCGGGTCTCCTTTCCTAGTACGTGTCTGTTAGCGGACATTTTAATATCCGGCCACGATATTGTCAATTGAAATTAAACGTCCTATAATCCACTGTTTTTACTATACAATCAGCTAATTTAAGATTATAGTATTGCTATATATGACAAGGCTTAATGGTCAGATCAAAGGAGGCGTTTCAAATGCAGGAATATGTATGGATTGTCATACCATCGCAGGGGATGAACATCACAGAGGCCGAGGTCTTCGACAACGAGGCGGACGCCGAGAATTTCGCGCAGGAGATGACCGTTCAGAACAAAGGTTCATACAGTATCATCAAGTCAACCCTCAACAGCAGGGCAAAAATATCGGAAGAGGCGCAGCACTGGGCGGAGCTTCCGGATTTCGATACAGAGTGCGTAGAGTGTCTTGTGGAAGAGATCACAGGGTTGCCGCAGGAGAACTTTGATCCCGAAGCGTGCGCTAAATTCCTGGAGGAAAACAAGGAAAAACTGCAGCAGAAGGCGGACGAGATAGTCCAGGAATACATCCGCTCCGAGCTTGAGAACTACTTTTTAAACGAACGGGTCATCCTGGGGTAAAGAACCACCGCAAAGCAGCGATCCTCAGGGCCGCCGAAGGCGGCGGCCCTTTTCTTTGTTTTCAGGACGTTTAGCGGCTGTGGCACGCGTTGCCGTTCAAGGCTTAGGCTTCGAGCTTTTGTTTTGAACGCGAGCCAAATTTTTGCTGTGCGCGCAAACTGCAAATTTTGGATATCCTATCTTCCGCATATGCGCGGTTAGAAGAAGGCAGGTAGACTTTTTTGGATTTTCTGACAGGTATCCCTCTTTTCGGCAGCATAGCCAACGCAGTCTTCATAGTATGCGGAGCGCTTTTGGGGCTTGCCGTTAGGAAGAAACTCCCGCAGAAGATTATGCAGCTGCCGGTGCAGGGGATGGCGCTGTTTGTCATCTCTTTGGGCATGTCGATGGCGATTAAGACAAACAGTCCGCTCATTGTCATAGCAAGCATAGCGCTTGGATCAGTGACGGGCGAGCTGCTCAATTTGGAGGGAAGGCTGGAGCGCGGAAGCAGGGCGCTTGAGCTGCGCTTTGGAAAAGCCGCGGAAGGCTTTTCCGCGGGGTTCATAACGACAAGCCTCATATACTGCACCGGCTCAATGGCCGTATTAGGGGCGTTCGAGGAGGGGCTTGGCGGCTACCCGTCGCTTCTTTTGGCCAAGGGGCTCATAGACGGACTCACCTCCGTGGCGATGGCTGCGTCGCTTGGCTTCGGCGTGATATTCTCCGCGATCCCCGTCCTCATCTATCAAGGCACGCTCACGCTCGCTGCCGTCTGGGCACAGCCTTACATGTCGGCTCCGGCCGTGACCGAGATGAGCGCCACAGGGGGCCTGATGCTGATGGCCATCGGCATCAATCTGCTTGGGTTCATGAGGATAAGGGCCATGAACATGCTTCCGGGTCTTGTTTTCGCCGTAGTGCTCGTACAGCTCTTTTTGTAAGACGACTGCCGCGCTGATTTTGTCAACGTATTAAATTTTAATAGTTGACATGCTGGTCATGCTACTGTATTATACGGCGCATGACAGTAAAAGACATGGCTCAGATTTCCATATTCGCAGTCCTGACCGCTGCTGGCGCAAGGCTCATGGTCCCCGTCCCGGTAGTACCGTTTACGATGCAGACTCTCGTCTGCATGCTGGCTGGTTTGGTTCTGGGCTCGCGCCGCGGCGCGGCATCGCAGGCGCTCTATATGTTTATGGGGCTTGCCGGAATACCGGTCTTTACCAGCGGAGGCGGCCTTGGCGCTGTGTTCTCTCCATCGTTTGGCTATATAGTAGGGTTCATCGCCTGCGCATGGATATCGGGCCGGCTTCTTGAGATAAGGCGCAAGAGCGGTTTGGGCGTATCCAAGGGATACTGCCTCGCAGCGGCGCTTTGCGGGGCCGCTGCGGTGTATGCCGTAGGTCTCGTCCATCTTTATGTGATCATGAACTTCTGGATGCCCGGCAACGGCATGTCGCTGTTTAAGGTGCTTTCGATAGGATTCCTCAGCACCGCGGGAGGCGATGTGATAAAGGCTTTTATAGCGTCCGCCATCGCGTGGCGGCTTGAGAGGACCGGCCTGTTCGCGAACTAAGCGCGGGTTAAACGCCGGCCCATCGTCCTCTGCGGGGCTTTTGCAAATTCTGCCGTCCTTATGCTCCGTCAGCTTCCTGAAGATGCTCCGTCACGTATTTTTTTATGGCATCGAAACTCTCTTCGCTTATCACGTGTTCGATCCTGCACGCGTCGCTGTCGGCCGTATTTTTGTCCACGCCAAGCAGATCCGCAAGAAGCTTAGAGATTATCTTGTGGCGCTCGTAGACCGCGTTTGCCTTTACAAGACCGATCTCGGTCAGGCGCAGGTCCCCGTTATCCCCGAGAGTGATGAACCCCCGCTTCTTAAGCAGCCCCATGGCCCTGCTCACGCTTGGCTTCGCGTAACCAAGCCTGTTGGCTATGTCAACAGAGCGCACGCATTTTTTTTCCTCACTCAGTATAAGTATGGTCTCAAGATAGTTTTCGCCTGACTCCCGCATGATTCAACACCCCTGCCGCCGGCCGCGTAATTCGCATGCCGCCTCAATACTCGCACCGCCATGTGGCAACATGCCTGTATAATAATTGTACATGAAAAGGAGATGTTGCGTCTTGAGGCAAAATGAGCTGAGGCTGTCGCATATGCGGCCCGCGTCAGGCGCTTAAATTGGGATTTAATTTTTTCCGCGGAAGAAAGGATGCGCCGCTAAAAGACCTGATACGTTGGATATCCGGCCTTGACGGCGATATCGTATGCCGTGAAAAGCTGGCCGCTAAAGAGGCTACTTTCGGCGGTTTTGGCAGGCTTGACCAGAGGCTTGTATCATGCCTTATGGAAAAAGGCATAGGGTCGCTTTACTCCCACCAAAGCAAGGCGGTATCGCTTGCGCTCTCGGGTCACGACATAGTCGTAGTCACGCCAACGGCGTCCGGCAAGACCCTATGTTACAATCTTCCGGTGCTGGACTCTCTCCTGAAGGACAGCAAGTCAAGGGCGCTCTATCTTTTCCCCACGAAAGCACTGGCACATGACCAACTAAACGAGCTTGAGGAGTTTTCAAAAGAGTCAGGCTGTGCCATCAGCTGTTTCACTTATGACGGCGACACGCCACAATCCGCGCGCAATGCCGCTCAGGAAGCTGGGGCCGTCATAGTCACTAACCCCGACATGCTCCACTCCGGCATACTTCCGCACCACACACGGTGGGCTCAGTTCTTTCGAAACCTGTCATATGTAATCGTCGACGAACTCCACATGTACCGCGGGGTATTCGGATCCCATCTGGCAAACCTGTTTTCAAGGCTTCACCGAATATGCGATTTCTACGGCTCGCATCCTGTGTTCATATGCTGTTCGGCGACCATCGCAAACCCGGCGGAGCACGCTCACGCGCTGACCGGAAGGCATATGGAGCTCATCTCAGAAAGCGGCTCGCCCTCATCTGAAAAAGAGTTCGTCATTTATAACCCGCCGCTTATCGACAAACGAAACGGCATAAGGCGCTCCTCGCTGCAGGAGACTGCAAACATAGCAGCCAAGGCTCTGTGCGACAAAATAAGCACGATAGTTTTCACGCGCTCCAGACTGAACGTGGAGCTGCTGCTTAACCTGCTGCGCGAAAAACTTGCAAGGCGGTGCGAGGACCCCGCTTTAGTGGCAGGGTACAGGGGCGGATACCTGCCCGGCGAGCGCCGATTGATAGAACGCGGGCTGCGTTCAGGCAAACTGCGCGGCGTTATAAGCACGAACGCGCTTGAGCTCGGCATAGACATAGGCTCTCTTGAACTTGCCATACTGCATGGTTACCCTGGCAGCGTAGCCTCTGCCTGGCAGCAGATCGGAAGGGTCGGACGGCGCGGAGGGCTTTCGGCCGCCGTGATGGTCGCATCAGCCCTGCCTTTGGATCAATTTTTGGCATCACACCCCAAGCTCCTCCTTAACTCCTCGCCTGAACGCGCGCTGATAGACGCGGCCAACCCGTATATACAGGTTGGGCACGTCAGGTGCTCGGCTTTCGAGCTGCCCTTTCACGACAAAGAGACGTTCGGAGGACGCGACATAAGCGAGATAGTGGAGTATATGTCTCGCCACGGCGTGCTCAGGGCATCAGGCAGCCCGGGCTGCAGAACATATCTATGGAACGAGCCGTCTTACCCGGCTGCATCAGTCTCGCTGAGAAACGCTTCGGCCCAAAATTATAATATAACCGATGTGTCAGGCGCAGGAAAAACAAAACTGATCGGCAGCATGGACATATACTCGGCGCCGGAAATGATCTTCCCGGGGGCCGTATATTTCCATCAGGGCCGTTCGTACGTGGTTGAGGATCTCGACAGGAAGGACCTCAAATGCCGGGTGAAACCGGCATCAGTGGATTACTACACGGAGGGCATATCAAAGGTCAGGATCAGCATAACCAACGCCATAGAAAGTGACGGCATTTTCGGATGGGGCGACGCGGTCGTCTCGTACACCCCTTACATGTACAAAAAAATAGACATGAATACGCGCAGGAGCACAGGGCACGGCAGTATAGATCTGCCGGAGGAACGAGTTGAAACCACCGCTTTCTGGATATACACACCGGATGAGTGCGCGTCGGGAGCGGCAGCGGCCGCCGAAGGTTTGTCAAACCTCCTTCACTGCGCGGCTCCTCTTTTTTTGATGTGCGACGCCAAGGACATAAGGATGCACGTTGGGCGATGCGAGCCTCTGTCAGGGCAAACAGCAGTTTTTCTGGCGGACGTCATACCAGGCGGGGTGGGGCTGGCAGAGGGGGCATATCAAATAAAGGGCCGGCTCATACGCGCCTGCCTCGACGCGCTTGAGTCATGCGGATGTTCAGACGGCTGCCCCGCGTGCACAGGCTCATCAGGTGGCAAGCGCATTACAAAAAGCCTAATGCAGGAGTTACTGCGGCGCGCGCCGCACTTCGCCTGAGCGCCAGGTCAAAGGCCAAGAAGCTTGGCCGCGTTGCCGCCCAGGATCATGGTTTTCTCTTCCTCTGAGATGTCAAGACCTCGTACCGCTTCTATCTCGTCTTTAGGCAAATGCCACGGGTAATCGCTGCCGAATAAAACGCGATTTGCACCGTGTTTCCTGACTATGTCACGGAACCGCCCCTTATCAAGCCAGCTTCCGGCGCAATAAGCCGTATCCATGTATATGTCGGCGGACCCAGCTACGCTGTTCAGGACATCGTCAGCCATCCTAAGCCCTCCGAGATGCGCGGCCACTATCCTAAGCCCCGGAAAATTCCGCGCCACTTTCGCTATCGCGTCCGGCCGGGCCTGCATTTCGTCAGGGTAGGACGGGTCAAATCCGACGTGGAACGTCACTATCAAATTTAACGCGCGGGCAAGGTCATATATTGGGAAGAACTTAGGGTCGTCAGGGCGGAAACGCTGGAGCGCGGGGTGCAGTTTGATCCCTTTGAGCCCCTCGTCGGAAATCTTCCAGACATACTCAAGAGCGCGCACGGATGCCGGCAGCACCGACCCGAACGATATCAGCCTGTCGGAGCAGACCTCGGCCGCGAAACGCAGGACTTTCTCGTGCTGCGCCTCTTTTGTGACCACATGCAGCACTACCGATCTGTCAACTCCGGCCTCGTCCATCGCTGACAAAAGCGCGTCCGCGACCGCGGGCGCAGCGTACGGGATACCGGCCCTGCGCGACAGCGTTTCCATCGCGCGGCGCGCGAAATTATCTGGGAAGATGTGGGTATGAAAGTCTATGATCATGGTTGAAATATATCACCTTTCATTGAAAAACGCACGCTGGTTCCGCATCCGAAGCTTTCGCAAAAAAAACGGGCGGCTTTGGGGTGTGCAGTCCCCGAAGCCGCTCCGGAGGGAGGTACGCCCGAAATCAGGTCTTAGAATTCGTGCTCCCAGGAGAGCAAAAACCTGCGTTCGGGGTTGATGTAGCCCTGATTGTCGAACACATACTCGCGGTCGAATATATTGGTGCAGGCCAAGGTCAGCCTGTGCGCGGCGCGTTTCCAGGATATCGACGCATCCACAAGGAATATGTCGTCTGGTTTGTAGACAGTGCTCTCTATATTCCTGTCCGCGTAATAGTGCGCGCTGATCTCGCCTGTCCAAGGCTCGCGCGAGTAGCTGATGCGTCCTGACACGTCCCACCTCGGCATGTCGGAGCGCACCCATTTGCCTGAGCCTGCGGTTTTCTCATCGGCATCGGTCCACGAGATCCCCTGCGTGTAGCTCCACCTCTCGTTGAGGCTGAACTTCACCTCTCCCTCTAAGCCCCACGCGCGGTACTTGTCCAGGTTTACGTACTGTCCTATCCACGTTGTCGGATCCGACTCGTATTTTATCTTGTCCTTCATCTCCATATAAAAGATGCCGAAGCTCCACGGATGTTTCGCCGAGCCGTCCTTCACGCCGGCGTCATAAGTCCAGCCCTTCTCCGGCTTCAGCGCGGGGTTCGGCGTTCCGTAATTCCTATCCGGCATGAATATCTGATAAAAGCTCGGCATCGAGAAGAAGCGCCCGGCAGTCAGGTACCAAAGCGGCCCTGACGGGCTCTGCCAGTTAAGCGACAGGCGCGGGATGAACTCATCTACGTTGTCGCCCTCGTCGACTTCCCAGTGCTCGTACCGCAGTCCTATGTCAAGCCCCATATCGCCTATTGGCACCGTCAGCTCGATATAGGGAGCCACGCCGTTTCTTGCGAGGTCATAAGGCGTGTCCTCCGTAACCCATCCGCCGTAGTTAGACGCTCCGCTGTACTCAGAAGCCTCCCTGCGCCAGTCAAAGCCCCAGACGCCAAAGAGCCCGAATATATTCTGCCTGCGGTTGAACATGAGACCGACCGAACTGTCCTCGTAATCGTAGCTGCTCACAAAGGAGGGGTCGGTATAGAAAGAGTACTCTTTTTCGTTCTTGTTGTAGTATATGCGGGCAGAGTTCGCTTCGTCCGCGTATGCCAGAACAAACCTGCCGTACTTGTTCTCCTGGCTGTTGCGGTAGACCGGATCCAGAGACGGCTCGTATGTGTTCTCCCATTTTGAGTCAAAATCACCCCAGCTTCCGGATAACGTCCATCTTCCCTTTTCCAGCATGAAGACGTAGTCGTTTGCGCCGTAGTCGGAGGCAATGTCGTAACCTCCGTCCGAGCGCTTCCTTATTTTGACATCGCCGGTCTCATCGTTTTTCGTATAGCCAAGCGTCACCCGCATATCGTCGCTCATGACGGCTGTACCGCGTACCGATCCTCTGAACCAGCCCTCGTTGCCCCCCTCGGTCATGACGCGCGCCGACGACTTTGACGCCCCTTTTTTAGTGATGACGTTAATGACTCCCCCTGCCGCGTTAGATCCATAAATGGCGGAGCTTGCGCCCTTGACAACCTCTATCCTCTCTATCGAATCCAGAGGGACCGTGCGGAGGTCAAACGGCGAACCCATAGACACGCCGGTGCCGTAGCTTGACGTCATAAACGGGATTCCGTCGACAAGCAGCAGAACCTCTGATGTGAGCCCCCGCACAGTGACGCTCTTGTCCAGTGCCGCGGACGAGCTGTTGCGCAGTCCGCTCACTCCGGGGATCCTGTCCAAAAGCTCCTGCGTGCTGCGCGCTCCGCTTGTCCTGATGTCCTCGCTGGTCACGACGTAAGCGGAGGCCGGCACTTCATCGATGTCCTCCGCAAGGCGTGAACCCGTGACCTCGACATGAGCTATTTCGGCGACGCCGTCTTCGGCATAGGCTCTTATGGCGCCAGGCAATGAACTTGTTAAAAAGAGCAAAAACACGGCAAAAAAAACTGACTTCCGTAAAAAACTTTCGTAACGCAAAATCCAACACTCCTTCGTTTGCATATCCGGTGCTTCGCACGCATCTAAAAAAGCGGGGATTCTCGTATCCTGAGAGTCCCCGCTTACAAACCCGTGACAAAGACCGGCACACAAACACACGCCCACGCTTTGAAACACAGTCTGAAGCATCTCGCCCTCGCGATACTCAACAAGCGAAACTCAGCAGGTCTCCTGGCTCCCGTTCATCCTACTCCCGCGCCTTCCCATCGATAGACAGTGGCTTTCCGCGGTTTCGTCTCGGCTACAGTAGCGGGGCTGCTCCGGAATTTGACCGGATTCCCTCGTCTGAATCCCCGTTATAAATTTTTAATTGTCCACATTTTTACATTATATCAGCTCTATTGTCAAGCAAAAGGCATGTCGCGCAAAATATCGTTGATCACATCAAGCGACTTAGGATAGTCGGACTCAAAGACCTCCATGGTCATCACTCTTTCGCTGCCGTCGTCGGTCCAGGCGATAGTCTCGGCGAGCAGCGAAGCGTCGAAGAACGACAGATCAACATGGTCCGTGCCGTCCGGCTTAACTCCGTGCGCATGTATCACCCTGGCGTAAGGCAATAGACGCCTTATCTCTTGGCGCGCAGAATGCCCGAACTTTACCATATGGCCTATGTCGAGACATACGGACAGACCGAGATCCCTTACTATGGCTTCGGCGTGCGCGAAATCGTAATCAAGCGTCTCAAGACAGATAGACTTTTTATCCGTCACAGCGCGCACTATCCTATCCGCGGACTTCCAGCCATCTTCATGCCACGTCTTCATGTCGGCGCTGGGTTCCTTGCCGCGCAGATCCCCCATTATGTGCATTATCCACGCAAAAGGCTCAAGCGGAGCGAAGAGATCTATCGTCCTGAGACACATCTCCTCGTTCCTGGCCTGAGACGTCGCTTCTAAGTGCGGACTGATGTCGGCCGGGAAATGCACGGTACACGTCATATCAAGATCATCGCATATGCGGCGCAGCTCTTCAACCTCGGCGCGTGACGGCATGTTAGAGCATCCCTCTGAGTCAAAAAGGACAACTTCCATGTCGCTCACGCCAGAGGACAGGTATCTAAGGTTATCCGCCAAAGATCCGCGAATCACCCAGGAGGTCCCTCCAACCCGCAGGCTGCGAAAGCTCGCTCTTTTTACCATCACGACCAGCCTCCGATAAAGCGTTCTTGCATACTCTGTTTGCCGGAATTTTCACAGAAGCGTTTGGCACCGAAGCCATGGCATCAATTCCCGGATAGTTTGAAACTAAAAGAGACCCTGGCTCTTAAGACGGTCGTATCGCCTGTGTCAAAACGCCACTGCCTTGCGGCGCGCAGCGCGCTTGCGTCAAGACGCTCGTAGCCGCTCGACCGCTCGATCTCCGCTTTTTCGACAGATCCGCGTACTATGGTCATGATCACGCTGACCGTACCCTCCTCCCTGCGTTTGCGCGAGAAGACAGGATATTCAGGGACGACTCGCTTGGTTATTCTGAGGCTTTCAGCTTCAACCAAAGCGCCGCCTCCCGAGGCATCCCCCTGACGCAAATGATCCGTTTCGTGACCTTGACCCAAAGCGCCGCCTCCTTGGCCCCCTTGACCGCCGTCGTTTCCGGCCGCAATATCCGCGGCCGGAAACGGGCCGCCGTTGCCTGGCCCATTCTCGGTTTTTTTAAAGGAGGAATTCGAAGCGGCGGGGTGCGTGTTTAAAGCTGCGACGGGAGCCGGGGCAGTTTTTTTAGAATGATCCTTTTTACTCTGCGCGACGCGTTCGACAGGCGCTTCCGGTTTTGCGCGCGAGGCATGTGATGAATTGTCGTTTACAAGGGACATTTCTGTGTGTTTGCGCTCCTCCGTAACGATGCGCACGTCCATAACCGGTTCCGGCGCCGTCAAATGCGCGGCCGGCACAAACACGAAGACGGCGCCGTGTATGAAGGTGCTTGCGGCTATTGCGAAAACCCAGACGCGGCCTTCGTTTGACAATCTCATCTGTCGCTGTTTTCCCCCTGCATAAGAAGCCCGGCCGACGTAACCCCGCCCTTTCGCAGTATAGACAATACTTCGGCTATCGTACCGTAAGATACGCTCCTGTCGCCCGCCACAAGCACAGATCTTCCCTTCGCGTTTTCGGCAAGCGATCGCAGGCCGCGCTTATCCACGCGCGTGCCGTCCCAAAACAGGCCGCCGTCCCTTTCTACCGTCACTGTGACTGCCTTCCCTATGCCTGAAGAGTTCCCGTCGGCCGAGGGCAGATCTATGTCGAGTTTTCCCTGCACAAACGACGCTGTGAGAACAAAAAATATAATGAGCATGAAAAGAACATCTATCAGCGGGGTTATATCTATCTCCGCCGAACGGCGATATTTGTGTCTTCTCATTTTACTCCGCCGTGGCTTGCGAAGTGTTCCCTTATGAGGTAGTCTGCGCCGCGGTTGAGCGTCTCCTCCTCGCCGTCTATAGCGGACATTAAAAGACCGTGAACAAACACTGTCGGTATGGCCACAACAAGCCCGGCTACAGTGGTGAAAAGCGCCTTCCATATGCCGCCGGTTACTTCTGCCGCGCTTATCTGCCCGCCTAAGTGAAGCGACTGAAACATTTCGACCATGCCGAGCACCGTGCCCAAAAGCCCGAGAAGAGGTGCGGTTTTGCCTATGATCTCAAGGATGTATATGTGTTTCTCCCAGCGAAATATCTCCCTGCGGACCTGCTGTTCCACAAGCAGTTTCATCTCCTCCCGCCCTATGCCCCAATGCGCGAACGCGACAAAGAAAAGCCTGTGGAGAGAGCTCTTCGAAGAGTTTACTATGCGCCGAGCCTCCTCTATATTCCTCTTTGCCACAGCGCTCCCGAACGACTCCTCAAGCGCCTCCGCGTCGGCAGAAGCTTTTTTAAAAAATATGAGCCTCTCGATGGACACGGCAAGCGCTATCACTGAAAGCGCGGCTATCACCCACATTATGGACCCGCCAAGTCTCATATATTCCAGCATACGCACCAGCTCCCATACTATTTTTGTATTTTTCGCAGCGGCATATCTATCCCTTAACCTTCAGCAAAAGCCAGAGGAAAAATATCGACCCGATACATGACGTAAGTATGCCAACGGGCATCTCGGCAGGGGCCCATAGAACCCTTGCAGCAATGTCGCAAAGGACCAGAAACGCTCCGCCGAACAGCAGCGACGCGACAGCAAGGCGTCTATGCGACGACCCGACAAGCCTCCTGCATATATGCGGCACCAAAAGGCCTACAAAACCTATAGGGCCGCAAATCGCAACATTTATGCCTATGACGAGCGATACGGACAAGAAAATAAGTCTCCTCAGCTTCTCCACCGATACGCCGCGGCTTGCCGCTATTTCCTCTCCGCAGACCAAAAGGTCAAGTTCGGGGCCGGACACGTAGGCTATCGCGAATATTATGGCAAGGGCCGGAAGCGCCGCCAGCGCCGAAGAGAAACCGACGGTCTGCAGTCCGCCCATGGACCATCGCATCATCCTGAACGTGTCTACGTAGCCGCTGCTGTACTGTATTATCATATTCAGGCTGCCAAATAAAAAGCTCATCGCCACGCCAGCCAACAAAAGAGCCGCGGAGGACATATCGCTGCGTCTTAGGCTGCCCGCAGCGTATATCGCGAACGTAGCCAAAAAAGCGCCCGCGAAAGCCGCGCACGATAGCCCCGATATCAGGCCGAACACAGTGAACACATAACCTATCCTTATGTAGACAACAGCGCCCAGCGCGGCTCCTGTCGAGACACCCAGCATATCGGGCGAAGCAAGAGAATTTCTGAACAGCGCCTGAAATATCATGCCACAGAGAGCCAAAGTAGCCCCTGTGGCCCAGCCGAGCAACACTCTTGGCACGCGAAGGTCCCACAGCAGGCGCATAGTGCTGAAATCCGCGGAACCAAAAAGAGAATCCAACGGAATGTTCTGCGCCCCTATAAACGGAGCGGCCAGCAGCACGGCCAAAGAAAACATAAACAGCGCCGGAAGAGAGAAACGCCTCATCTCACAAGTCCCTTAGGCACAACATAAGGCACGTCCTGGCCAGTACGCGCAAAACTTTGAAACTCTGTCTCGAATATGTCAAAGAGCAGGTCTCCGTTTAGAATATCGCGGCTCGGGCCTTTCCAGCACACCTCACCGCGCTTTATGGCGAGCAGGTCATCAGCGCCGTAAAGCGCGAGGTTTATGTCGTGCGTCACAAGCAGGACCGTAATTCCACTCTCCCTGTTCACGCGCGTGATAAGCTCTATGGTCTCTACCTGGTGGCGGTAGTCGAGGAAGCTCGTGGGCTCGTCAAGAAACAGCACGTCCGTGCCCTGAGCCAGCGCGGCCGCTATCAGAGCCTTCTGGCGCTCTCCGCCGCTTAAGCTGCCGAGACGCCTGTCAGCTATGTGCTCCACGTGCGCGACGGAAAGAGCGGCTTCAGTTATTTCGATATCTTTTCTCGTGATGCCTCCGAAAGCGCTCTGCCACGGATAGCGCGACATCAGTGCGAACTCTCTCACCGTAAACGGCAGTGAGTCCGAGCCGGTCTGGTGCACCCAGGCTATGCGCCTGGCAAGCATTCGTTCCGGCATCGAAGCCAAAGACACCCCGTCGAGCCTGACTGAACCGGAAAAACGCTTATGCAGCCGTCCTATGCACTTAAGCAGCGAACTCTTGCCCGCGCCGTTGGGACCTATTATCCCCAAAAATCTCCCCTTTTCAAGGGAAAAGGATATGTCTTCCAATATCCTAGATCCGCCTATCGAAAGAGAGAGTCCTTCCACTTCGATAAAGGCTCCCATGCTCACCACCTGACCTCGGGATGTATCGCCCTCGCGAAATTCTTGAGTATGACAGATACTCTGGGCCCCGGCCGAAGGTATATGGTGCCGCTCATGATGTATACTCGCCCGTTTCTGACCGCGTTTACGCCCGCGCTGCGCATCCACTGCTCCTTAAGGTACTTCTCGTTGAATATCGTCTCAAGGTCTATGTTGTCCTTTGAGTGATAAAACCTCTTATCCCCCACCAGGTCTATTATCACGTCGGGATCCATCGCTATGAGCCCCTCGATAGAGACGTGCGGGTACGATATCACTCTCTCATCCGACACATTTCTGCCGCCGGCAAGAGATATGAGCTCGTTATAGAAATTGTTCAAGCCCGCCATGTAGAAACTGTTTATCCGCGGCTCGGAGAGCTCCCGCGAAACACAGAGCAGCACCCCCGGCCTGGGGCGTCCCTTAACCTTCTCCACGACGGACGCGACGTCTGAGCGTATCCCGTCCACCATCTTTGAGGCCTTCTTATCGGCCGCGCATATTTTACCGAGCCTGGTTATCGAATCGCATATCTCGCCTATGTTGTTCTGCTTCAGGATAACGTAGGGTATTCCCAATTTCTCAAGCTGAGGCGCGAACTGTTTATGCATGTCCTGAAGCACAAGCAGATCAGTCTTCATCGACAGAAGCTCCTCGAAGTTCAGAGCGGCGAAATCGCCCATGCTGTGTTTTTTCAGCGCTTGAGGAGGGTAATCGCAGAAGCGCGTCACGCCGATTATGTTAGGCTCCTGTCCAAGGGCGAAGAGGATCTCTGTCCCAACAGGCGTAAGCGAGATTATCCTCCTTGGGGCGGCTTCAGCACGAGGCGAAACAAAACAAAGGACGAATATAAGAGCGGCAAAAACTATTCTGCGCAAAAATCAACAGCCCCTTAGTCAGCATATAACAGACAAGAGGAAGCAACCACGGCTCCCTCTTGTCTTCAAATAGAAGGATGAACAACGCCCGCGCATAACATCCATCATCCGCATCAGGTTGCCTGACTTCCCCAAAAGGGTCACAGTGGCGGGGCCGCTCCGGATTCGCACCGGATTCCCCCATTGCGGACGCGATTATTCTGTTGTTATCCCATGTCAAAAGCAACTTACGTATTCTATCACATATCGCGGCAAAAGCCACACGTCTAATTTCAGCAGCCAAGCGAAAGCGCGTTCAATCAGCGCAGATGTTGCGAAGCTTGCCTATGCCGTCTATCTCGACCTCGACAAGATCTCCGGGCCTCATGGGGCCCACGCCTTCAGGCGTTCCCGTGGCTATCACGTCTCCGGGCTCAAGCGTCGCGAACTTGCTTATGTGCGATATTATCCTGCGTACAGGAAATATCATCTGCGAAATCGGCGCCTCCTGCACGATCCTGCCGTTGATGACGGTCCTGACGCATGTGTCCTGCGGCATCTCGTCAGTCAGGAGTATCGCGGGACCAAACGGGGCGAAAGTATCAAAGCTCTTCGCCCTGGTCCACTGGCCGTCGCTTTTCTGCATGTCACGCGCGGTCACGTCGTTGATTATGGAGTAACCTATCACGTGCTCAAGCGCCTCTTCCTCCGAGATGCCGCGGCCGCCTTTTCCTATAACGACAGCGAGCTCCCCCTCGTAATCTATGCGGCCGGCCCATGACGGGATCTTTATGAAATCGTTCGACCCAATGATCGCGCTTATGGCCTTCATGAATATCAGCGGCTCCTTCGGGACTTCGTTCTCAAGCTCCCTCACGTGCCCTAAATAGTTGCGCCCGACGCACCAAAGTTTTTTCGGCAGAATCGGCGGGAGGAATTTGACCCTTTCAACGGGGTAGCTCAGCCGTATGGGAGACAGCCCCACGAAAGGGTCCCCTTCAACTATATCTATCGAGCCGCCGCGCACCTGTCCGGAGTACGACCGGCCGTCGACCCAGAAGCGGCAGTAGCGCACAGGCTGTTCTTTTTTCACCATAAAAACTTCCTCCCCGACGCAGACTTTTGGTTCAAACGAGCGGAATGTCGGAACATCAAGAGTTTCCGATGCCGTCCAGCGCGTTCGCTATGCTGTTTAGGCCGCGCAGCAGATTCGCGCGAGTGGTGCCGACGTTTATGCGCGCAAAACCGGCGCCCTCCGCGCCAAACGTCAATCCGTCGTTCAGCGCGACCTTTGCCTTGTTGACAAGGAAATCCTGCAACGTGGCGGAATCGAATCCATATCCCCTGAAATCTATCCAAAATATATAGGTCCCCTCAGGATGATCCATCACGGCCTTAGGCATGCGTTCTTTCACGAACTTTTCTGTTATGTCCCTGTTGCCCTCAAGGTAAGCGATAAGCTCGTCAGCCCATTCGACGCATTTTCCATACGCGGCCTCCATCGCCGCAAGCCCAAGCGAATTTAGCGAGTTCAGATGGAAGCGCTCAAGCACCGACTCGTATACGCACCGAAGCCTCTCGTCCGGTATAACGGCAACGGAAGCTTTAAGACCGGCTATATTGAACGTCTTGCTCGGCGCGATGAAGGTCACCGTGCGCGAAGCCGCGTCCTCAGAGATAGAAGCGAAACACGTGTGCTTTGCGTCGCTGAAAACGAGGTCCTGGTGGATCTCGTCCGCGATGATGAGCATGTCTTTGCGTTTTGCGAGATCCGCAAGAGAAGATAGCTCTTCTTTAGTCCAAACCCTGGCTACGGGGTTGTGGGGGCTGCAAAGTATCATCGTGCGGCACGTCGGGGTAACAAGCTCCTCCAGTCTATCGATATCCATCACGAAGCGCCCGTTTTCGCGTTTTAGCGGGTTGACTGTGATGTGCCTTCCGGCGTCTCTTATGATCCTGTAGAACGGCGGATAGACCGGCGTCTGAATGATGACGCCGTCCCCCGGCCTGGTGAAAGCCATCACCGAAAAAGCAAGGCCGGCCACCACTCCCGGCGCCCATGTGATTGCGCTCCTGTCAAAGCTCCACCCATGGCGCGTCCTCTCCCACTCCATTATGACATTAAAGACGTTGTCTCCGATTATAGGATATCCAAGCACACCGTGATCTATTTTTCGGCGCAGCGCGTCAAGGACCTCAGGAGGCGCGGGGAAATCCATATCCGCGACCCACATCGCGTTGAGGTCGTCCCTTCCGAACGCCTCTTTGAGCAGATCCCACTTCTCACAATCAGTACCGCGCCTGTCTATCTCCCTGTCAAAGTCATATTTCACACGCAATGCCTCCCATCCGTAGGTAATATTGTAATGTTAACATATACAAGCCCGCTTTATTCAAAGATAACGCAAGATTCTCGCGCAATTGCGCTTGCATATTATTATACGCCGGGACACAATATCATAGGTCTCGCGCTGCAAGAGACATTCCGTTATCATCAGCGGGCAAACACTTCAAACACTGCAGGAGGCGCGTGCAATGGCAAATCAATCAGACAAAGATATGGAGCTTTCGCTGGGCAAGGGTTCGGTGCTGCCGGGGCGCGAGGATATCCCCGACGCGTATAAATGGAGACTCAGCGACATATATAAAAGCGAGAAAGATTGGGAGGAAGATTTCAAACGCATAAAAAGGACGCTTCCGCAAATCGCCTCTTTCATGGGCAGGCTCGGTGAATCCGCTGGCGTAACGCTTGAGTGTTTCAAGCTGAGGGACGAACTTGCGATAACATTAGGCAGATTGGTTGTTTACGCCAATATGAAAAGCCATGAGGACACTGCGAACTCTAAGAACCAGGGGCTTGCGAACAGGGCTTCGGCACTATCTGTCGAATTTTCGTCGGCCATAAGCTTCATAACGCCGGAGCTGCTTGCGCTGTCAGACGCGAAGCTTGCCGCGTACGCAGACGACCCCTCTTTGAAGGACTACTCTTTCGCACTAAAGGACCTCATGCGCAGGAGAAAACACGTGCTGTCGCAGGCGGAGGAGGCCATAATAGCTCGAACGGGGGACATGGCGGGCATCGCCGACAACGCTTTCTCGATGCTCACAAACGCGGACATGCGCTTCCCTCCCATAAAGGACGAGGAAGGAAAGATAACAGAGATGTCGGAGGAACGCGCCGTCTCTTACCTGCGCTCACATAAGCGGGAAGTGCGCAAGGCAGCCTTTGACTCGCTTTACAAGCCTTACACAGATATGAAAAACACGCTCGGCGCCACTTTTGACGGGATGCTCAAGACATCGAAGTTCTACGCTTGCGTGCGCAAATATCCGTCGACGCTGGCGTCCGCTCTTGACGACGATAACATCCCGGAGTCGGTTTACAAAAACCTCGTTGATACGATAGAATCCAACCTTTCGCTCATGCACGCATATATGGCGCTTCGCAAAAAAGCGCTGCGCATAAAAGAGCTCCACATGTACGACATCTACGTGCCGCTCGTTCGCGACCCGTTCAGGGACATACCTTGGAGCACTGCAAAAGAGATGCTTTACGATGCGCTGTCGCCGCTTGGGGAGGAGTACCTGTCGCACGTCAAAGAGGGAATTGAGAACGGCTGGATCGACGTCTTCCCCAACAAAGGCAAACGAAGCGGCGCATATTCGTGGGGAAGCTACGGGACACACCCGTATATATTCATGAACTACACCAACAGCTTCAACGACGTCTCTACGCTCGTGCACGAAATGGGACATTCCATGCACAGCTTCTACTCGCGCAAAAATCAGCCGTACGCCACATCGGAATACAGCATCTTCACGGCCGAGGTCGCGTCGACGACAAACGAGGTGCTCCTGCTCGACAGGCTGATCGCGAACACAAATGACAGAAGAGAAAAACTTTACCTGTTGAACCGAAGGCTCGAAAACATACGCACGACTGTCTACAGACAGACGATGTTCGCGTCCTTCGAACAAGAGGTCCACAGGCGCGCCGCGCATGACGAGGACACTACTCCCGACGGGCTTAAATCGCTGTGGCACGACCTCAACAGGAAATATTACGGACCGGGCATAGTCATAGATGAGGCGATAAAGATGGAATGGGCCCGCATACCTCACTTCTACAACCCATTCTACGTATACCAGTACGCCACCGGCTACTCTGCGGCTGCCGCGCTCGCGAGGGATATCGCGCAAAACGGCATGGCATCGCGCGAAAGATACCTGCGTTTTCTGTCAAGCGGCGGCTCCGACTATCCCATAAATTTGCTGAAGGAAGCTGGGATCGACATGAGCACTCCTGAGCCGATAAAGGCGGTGGTCGAGATTTTTGAACAGACGCTGAACGACATGCGGACAATGCTTGAAGGATAAGCGCGGGATGAAATGGTGGCCGTTTCTCTCATACGTATTAATAGCCTGCTACACACCGGGACCTAACATAATCCTGGCAATGAACACGGCGCGGCGATACGGCCTAAAAAACGCGCTCCCTTTAATTTCAGGCATGTGCGCAGGACTGTTCGTTGTGATGTCCGCTAACGCCATATTGAACATCTTCATATCCGAAGCCGCTCCGCAGATAATGCCATGGATAGGATACGCCAGCGCGGCGTACCTGGTTTGGCTCGCAGTTTCGGCAGCATTGCCCCGGCGTGCCGAAGGCGGACAAGTTTTGCATGAAAAAGTACCGCGGATGGCCGACGGGTTCATTATGCAGTTTTTGAACCCCAAGGTCATCATGTTCGGTTTCACGTCCATGTCCCTTTTCATCGCTCCATGGACCGACTCAAAATATATATTTTTCATCTGCGGCGTTTTCCTGGTCATAAACTGCGCGGC
>Ga0302251_1001036_pt1 | contig 19353 bp, 16 predicted proteins | sample AAG_RA_Gln_MG_FD_193534 | JGI IMG/M metagenome (GOLD analysis project Ga0302251, IMG submission 193534) | Enriched activated sludge microbial communities from anaerobic digester in WTTP, New Holstein, Wisconsin, United States - AAG_RA_Gln | ecosystem: Engineered > Bioreactor > Anaerobic >...
CTAATGTTTTGCGTCGGCATCTGGTGGATGGTTATACCATAAACGAAAAACGATTAAAGGCGCAGCAGAGCAAAATACGTGACTTGCAGGAGACAGTCCGTTTGCTGGGCAACATAGTCCTGCTTGAAGGTGTTTCTGATGAAGCAAAGGGCGTTGTTCAAATTATCTCCGAGTATTCAAAAGCATTAAGCATTCTTGACGATTTCGATCATCAGCGTCTAGCCGTACCGAAGGGGACCAGAAGAACAAAATACAAATTAACTTATGAAGAAGCCAGAAAGATTATCGATCAGATGAAAGTAAAATTTAAAGACTCTGCTCTTGTCGGTCAGGAAAAGGATAAAAGCTTTCAAGGTTCACTGAGCGCCGTTTATCAAACCTTCGACGGCAAAGATGTCTATCCCACCGTGGAGGAGAAAGCCGCACATCTGCTTTACTTTGTGACAAAGAATCACAGCTTTATTGATGGTAATAAACGTATTGCGGCGGCGTTGTTCGTTTGTTTTCTGCAAAAAACCGGTATCTTGCTGGATAAAGACGGTCGCAAACGTATTGATGACAATGCGCTGGTTGCCCTGACGCTCATGATCGCCGCGAGCAAGCCGTCCGAGAAAGAAATCATGGTTAAGGTGATATTAAATCTGCTGAATCAGCGCCATCCTTCTGTAACAGTGACAAAAAGTAAAAAATTGCTTCAGAAATAACTGAAATAATTTTTGATCGGAGGCGCTTTTACTTATTGATTTTTATTGGTAGATAAAAATTCTTTCCATATCCGGGAGACCCTATGTCATCGAAAATCATCTTTGAGCGATTTCTCTGGTTTCATAATGAGATTAAAGAGGGCAAATACCCCAATACCCGAACTCTTGCAGAAAATTTTGAAATAACCCGCAAAACAGCCCAGCGTGATATAGATTTTATGCGCGACAGACTGGGCGTGCCTCTTATCTATGTGCACGAGAAGAGGGGATTTGCCTATGAGGACAATGCTTATGAAATGCCGGGTTTCTGGCTGAAGGAAGAAGCTCTGATCGCGCTGCTCATCGCCGACAGCCTGGTTTCCACCGTGCCGGACGTTGAAGTTAAAACTTCTCTGCATTCATTTCTTGAGCAAATACTTGCCAACCTTTCTTATCCTGCGGCTGTTTCCATAAGGGAATTGAGCAGCAAAGTATCCGTCAGAAACATTGCCTATTCTAAAACATCCGAAAAAGTGTATCATCAAACGTTGGAGGCGGTGCTCGATTCCAGTCCAATGCGGATCGAATATTATTCTCCCCACACGGCGAAAACAACCAGCCGCGATATCTTGCCGCTACACCTGCTCAACTATATGGGCACGTGGCATATTATTGCGCACTGCACACTGAAAAATGATCTGCGTGATTTTGTTTTGTCACGCATCAAAACAATCACACCTTGCTGCAGTAAAATTAATGTACGTGTATCCGCCGGACAACTTAATGATTATATCCGGCGTACTTTTGGTATTTTCCACGGAAGTAAGACGGATGAAGTATGCCTGAGGTTTTCTCGGGAAGTTTCCCCCTGGATTGCCGAACAAATCTGGCATCCGGCGCAAAAAATATCCAGCGAAAAAGATGGTAGTCTGCAGTTGACCATTCCCGTCGCCGATTTCCGGGAAATCAAGCGTGAGATATTGAAATATGGTGCTCAGGTGGAAGTAGTATCGCCCGCAAAATTGAGGGAGGAAGTCAAAAAAGAGATCGAAAAAATGAGAAATATTTACTCGTAGGACATAAAATGTCCCATCAACTGCGCTAAAATGCACGAATGATAAAAAAATTGATAAGAAATAATAGGATTGTTTTTATTGATGTGGAAACAACGGGTCTTGATCCGCGGCGAGGGCACAGAATTATTGAAATTGGCGCTATAGCCATGGCCGATAATTACATAATCGATGAATTTCAAAGTCTTATCAGAGTAAACCGTACCATCCCCCGCCATGTTTCCAAAATTCATGGTATTACCGATGAAATGCTGACCGACCAGCCGGGGCCCGAAGATGTTTTCCCATATATAAAAGACTTCATTTCCGGCAGCATACTGGTTGCGCATAATGCCGAATTTGATATGGCGTTTTTATGTTCGGAATTTCACAAGTTGAATCTAAGCATTAATAATCAAGTATTTTGCACATTGAAAATGAGCCGCAGGCGCTATCCACGCCTACCGAATTACAAATTGAGTACGGTTTATCGACATCTTCTTGGGACACAACCCGCGGAGGCCAGGAAGCACCGCGCACTGGACGACGCCCGCATGGTAGCAGCCATTTGGCTGGCAATGGAGGGTAAATGATGGATTCAACACCATCTTATTATAGGTATTGGGGAAAAGCAGAAAAGGAAACGGGTAAATATCATCTGTTGCCTTATCATTCTCTGGATGTGGCATCGGTTGTTGCACAATGGTGGGATTCAAGCCCTTCTATACGACGATCATTTTGCACCTTAAATAAGGATTGGTATGAAAATCAAATACGCGCGTGGGTTCTTTTTTTTGTGGCTTTACATGATTACGGCAAGTTTGATATCCGGTTTCAAATGCGTGTAAAATCTGTCTGGCGTGCACTCTATCCGCAAGCAGAAAATTATCATAATATGCCATCTGAGCATGATTGCCGAAATTACTATCATGGCGAATCTGGACTTTTCTGGTTCACTCAGGATCATGCACAATTACTCGGGCTTCAGCCAATCAACACCTCCGCAGGTTTGGATTTTCTTGATAATCCATTAGAAACTACTCCAGAGCAATGGCCTTTATGGAAAGTCTGGCTTGAATCGGTCATGGGACATCATGGTCATATCAAATTGACCGAATCGGTTCCTGACAAGACACTTCCATTAGCTTACGATCAGCAACTTGCAAAAATAGATCAAAAAACCAGAAGAGTATGGTTTGATGAACTGGAACGAGTATTCCTTCATCCTGCTGGACTTTCACGGAATGACATGCCACCGGAATGTTCACCACTGATGGCAGGATTCTGCTCCGTATCTGATTGGCTAGGGTCGCGTTGTGATGATGAAAATTTTACATACGTGCAAGAACCGATCAATCTCAAAGATTATTTTATTGCTAAATACATCAATGATGCCAACAGAATTACGGAGTTTGCCGGTATCATTTCCAAACCACATGCTTATTCAGGTGTTGAGGCATTACTTAAGTCCGGCTATGTACAACACTCTGTTCAAACCCTAGTCGCTGATCTACCGTTACAAGCGGGATTAACAATCGTAGAATCGCCTACCGGTAGCGGTAAAACTGAGGCAGCCTTATCTTACGCATGGCGGCTTGTTGCGGCCAGGTTGGCCGATTCAATTGTTTTCGCTCTTCCGACACAGGCTACGGCGAACGCAATGCTCAATCGTATTGAACTTATGGCGACTAAACTTTTTGATGATCACCCAAATGTATTATTGGCTCATGGATCAGCGCGTTTCAATACGGCATTTGCCGCACTCAAGTATAAAGCTTTAGCTGGCTATGAAGGTGAAGACGGCTGGGTTCAATGTTCCGAATGGCTGGCCGAAAGCCGTAAACGAGTTTTTCTGGGACAAATAGGTGTTTGCACGGTTGATCAAGTTCTGATTTCCGTGCTTCCTGTGCGGCATCGCTTTGTGCGGGGGTTTGGTTTAGGACGAAGCATACTCATCGTGGATGAAGTGCATGCTTATGATGCCTATATGTATGGTTTACTCGAAGAGGTTTTGGTCCAACAAAAACGATCAGGTGGTTCGGCCATACTCCTTTCAGCAACGCTTCCTGAGCGACAGCGTAGGCAGTTATGTTCCGCATGGTCCGCAAATTTACCAGTTCAAGGTGAAAAGGCATCCTATCCTCTGGTTACATGGACAAATGGCGATGAACCGGTATTGTATACGCTTGCTTCAGAACAGCAACCAGGCGATGTAACTGTAAACATAGAACCGTTGAATATTTCTGAAATGAAACCCGATGAAAATTTATTCCGGCGAATGATTGCTGCTGCAAAAGCTGGTGCACAAGTCGCTATCGTCTGCAACCTCGTTGATGTTGCACAGGGCGTAGCGCGCGAACTGCGCATGCTGACGGATGTGCAAGTTGATCTTTTCCATGCCCGTTATTGTTATGCCCACCGCAAGGAGAAGGAACTGTCGGCGATTCAGGTTTTTGGTCCAGATGGCGACCGTACAGTGGGGCGGATTCTGGTAGCAACACAGGTTGTTGAACAATCGCTTGATCTCGACTTTGACTGGCTTATAACACAACTCTGCCCGGTTGACCTTTTATTTCAGCGCATCGGACGTCTTCACCGTCATATGCGCCCGCATCGACCGCCCGGATTTGAATCACCATTATGCACGATTCTTTTACCTGAAAATGACAGTTACGGATTGCACAGCAAGATATATGCAAACACCCGCCTTCTGTGGCGGACGGCAATGATGCTAAATGATGCACCAAGCGGCAAAATCACTTTCCCCGACGCATACCGTACATGGATCGAGGCTTGTTATAAAGATACCCCCTGGGGGCGTGAACCGGAAGCAGTCGAAAAAGGCTATGAGAAATTTAAATATGAGATTGAAGAAATACAGAAATACAAGGCACGGTTCATGATTCAAACTGCCATGAATCCATTTACAGATACGGACGCACACGTAACGGCTATTACTCGGGATGGCGATATGAACCTGACGGTTGTGCCTTTTTGCAAAACTGCGCAAGGCACCATGCTGCTGGACGGAACAATACTGGAACAACAGGAAGAATATAAACGTCTCGAATGTTTGTCACTAAACAGTGTTGGCGTACCCAAATCATGGCAGCACTGGTTTAACGAGCCGGAAGACGGGAAATATTGGTTACAAATGGAACAAGACGGCGATGGATATATCGCGTTTTCAAAGGGCGTGACTTTTAATTATCACAAGGACTATGGACTGGAGAAAAAGAAATGAACCTTTTAAATGATCAATGGATACCGGTTCGCCTGCTTGAGGGTGGCAAAGCCGAAAGAATTACTCTGAGGCATCTTCTTTGTGGAGATGAAAAGTGGGAATTATGTCTGCCGCGTGACGATATGGAATTGGCAGCATTGCAACTCTTGATATGCATAACCCAGGTATTGATTACACCGGCCACATCCAATGAGTTGAAGGATTACATCGCAAAACCATTGTCTGAGACCGTTTACGCAAAGGCAGCGCAGCCCTACGCGGATTGGTTTCAACTGGATCATCCACAGTACCCGTTCATGCAAGTTCATGGGGTTGAAGCAAAAGACGTAACGCACATGGATAAAATGCTTGCCGGTGTAACTGGCGCAACAAATAGTTGTTTTGTTAATCAAGCAGGTTTGGCAGACAGTCTTTGTCCAGGGTGCACTGCAATTGCTTTATTAAATCAGGCATCTTGTACACCAAGCTTTGGTGGTGGCTTCAAGGCAGGTTTGCGCGGCAGTTCGCCAATTACAACCCTGATTCAGGGCGACCACCTGAGAAGAACAATATGGTTAAATATCTTAGCCGAAGATTCAATTCAGCAATATATGCCTTGGCATGAAAACACCATAGGGCAGGAACCAACTTGGATAGCACCGATCCAGTCTGGTGAAGTAAAAGTGGAACAGATTGGTTTTCTGAGAGGACTATTTTGGCAACCGGCGTATATTGAACTGCAACCTCCAGTTATGGCCGATAGCTGTTCTTGTTGTGGTATGAAAACTGATGTGGCTTTCAAAACATTTAATAAAGCCAAGTTCAATTTCACTATCACCGGGACGTGGCCACACCCACATTCGCCGCGTGTCATGACAACGAAAAAAGAGCAAAAGCAAGAGAAGTATGCAGCATTTACAACAACAGCGCCTGCCTGGACACAATTGAGCCGCTTTGTTGTTCAGCAGGAAATTGACGAAACAAATACAGAGGGTCAACAACCTGCGGCAGTCATCCTTCAAATACGGAAGCTTTATGGTCCGAATTCCCAGCGGCTTCATCTGCTGATAGGCGGATATCGTGCTAATAAGGCTTCCATCTTGGAACGACGTCATGAAGTGTTTACACTTAACCACGGCTGGGATCACCATACGAATGTTATTCGCCACATGGTTTCATTAGGTCGTGGGTATCGGGATGCACTTTACAAAGCAATATATGTTTTTGTTCAAGGCATAAAAGATATAAAGGGTGCGGGGGTAAAGCTGACCCAATCAACGGAAACGCAATTTTACCGTCGCGCTGAACCAGTCATCGAAAACACCCTCTCACGTATCGAATTCACAAACGCAGAACCAGAACTTGCAAGAATGCGAAATGCGTTAAAAGACATTGCTCAAAGCTTATTTAGAGAGTCTGTCCAACCATACCTGAGCGACCCGGAACTGATTCGCACATTGGCTGTTGCAAGAAAGACACTCTACAAACACTTAAACAATCTTGAACCACAAAATGGGAAAGGAGGAGATGATGGAACAACAGAGAACCCCTAATTTCATGGCGCTATACAGGGCGTGGGATAAGATGACCCCAGGTCAAAGGGCAGAAATCAGGCGTACGGGGAAGCCGGATGATTTATTTGAAATACCTGCATTTTACCGTCTTTATGCCGGAAAGACCAATAATGAATGGGAAAAACAGGCCTATCAGCGTTTAATATTTTGTTTACCTTATATCAATCATACTGAGGAAGATATTAGTTTGGGCAAAGCACTTGCCAGAGGGGAAAGTGTCAGTGAAAAGCGTTTGTTTCAGGTAATCCGATCAGAGTCGCCAAATGATATGATCCAATTACGTCGTATATTGCAGATGGTTGAACCGTATGCAAATTGGGGTAAAGCTGCCAAATCCCTCTGGTATTGGAATGAACGGAGTAAGCGCGATTTATTGGAAGACTATTTCATGAATCAATCTAAATAATAAAATATCAGGAAGAAAGGAATATACAATGGATAAAAACTTTATTAATTTTCATATTCTTATTTCACATAGCCCGTCGTGCCTCAATCGTGATGATATGAACATGCAAAAATCGGCCATATTTGGCGGAAAGCGCCGGGTGCGCATTTCCAGTCAAAGCCTCAAGCGTACGTTGCGAACAAGTGAATATTATAAGCTAAATCTTGGAGAAGCCAGCATTCGCACAAAACACCTTGCGGATTTGAAAGATAAATTCATTGAACATTTAGCAACGAGATTTGATTCAGAAATTATTAATAAAGCGATGTCACTTCTTATCGGTAAAGAAAAGGATTTCAATACAGAAATACCTGCCGAGGGTGATGCCGTAGCGCCTTGGGCAGTTGAAGAAATGGCATGGTTTTGTGATCAGATAAAGGAAGGGCTTGCACAAGGACTTGATGAAAAAGGAATTGCAAAACAAATGAAAGAACGGAGCGAAGCAATGCGTAAGGCACTGGTAAAAGGTCTCGACATTGCTCTTTCAGGACGGATGGCGACATCGGGGTTGATGAGTGAAATTGGCAAGGTGGATGGTGCTATTGCCGTTGCACATGTCATTACAACACATACAGTGGATACAGACATTGATTGGTTTACAGCTGTTGATGATCTCCAAGAACTTGGTTCTGGTCATCTAGACACACAGGAATTCTCCAGTGGCGTGTTTTATCGATATGCGAGTTTGAACATCGGGCAGTTACAGGAAAACCTTGGAAATTCATCCCGTGAAAAAGTTCTTGATATTGCAGCACACATTCTGCACCTTATGGCAACAGTTGTACCTTCCGCCAAGCAACAGAGTTTTGCCGCCCATAACCTGGCCGACCTAGCGATGGTATCATTTTCTGATATACCAGTATCCCTTGCCAATGCCTTTGAAGAGCCAGTCAAAGCATCAGCAGGTGGCGGTTTCCTGAAACCTTCAGTAGATGCGCTGCATGAATATTGGGGAAAAATTCATGCAGGTTATGGTTTGGACGAACGGACAGCGGCATTCTCCATCAGCAAAAAACCGCCGGAACTCATGACAGAAAAGAAGACTCTTGCAGAATTAGAAAGTTGGGTAAAAAACAACGGCATCGAAGCGAGGTAATCTATGCGCGATTTTCTCATTCTTAAATTACACGGCCCTATGCAGGCTTGGGGTGAGCACACCTTTGAGGGATTGAGGCCGTCGGCGAATTTCCCGACTCGCAGCGGCATTCTCGGGCTGCTGGGTGCTTGCCTTGGCATTAAGCGCAACGATAAAAACAAGCTGGAGAATCTTGCGGACAGTATCGGCATGGCGGTTAGGGTGGACACACGACAGTTACTTCGTAGCAATGGTACCACCCGGGATCTACAGGTCGTAAAAATGACTGACTATCACACCGTAAAAGATGCGCGGGAAGATTATGTCGGTCTGAAGAAACATGACACCATCCAGACATGGCGGGAATACCTTTACGACGCAGAATTCACGATTGTGCTGTGGAATCACACGAATGCCGCGCTTCACATTGACCAGATCGAATCTGCGGTAAAGCAGCCACTTTTTACCCCATATCTTGGCAGACGTAGTTGTCCCATTTCAAGGCCGCTATTTGAAGCACGACTACAATCACCCGATATTTTAACAGCGTTTAACGAGATACAACCCATCGGCGGGACACTATACTGCGAGGAAAAGATTGGTGACCGGATGAAGCGTGTCCGCGATGTGCCGCTGATTCAGCAGCCGCGCCAATTTGCCGGACGAAACCTTTACGTTCATGGAGGTGGCTATGTATCTGAGTAAAATATTAGTCACCGGTGCCGCTTGTCGTAATCCCTATGAGATGCACCGAGCACTGTGGCGTTTATTTCCAGACGATGAAGAGGCTACACGGGATTTTCTTTTCCGGGTTGGACATGTTGACCGGTTGCATGCAGCGATTCTGTTACAATCGGAAATAAAACCGGATCAACTGAATGCCAATACGAAAATCCAAGCATGTAAGGATTATCAATTAACATTGAATAACGGCCAACGGTTGCGTTTCCTATTAATTGCTAATCCAGTAAAGACAATAAATGATGAAGCCGGAAGAAAGACGGCTAAGGGTGGAAAGAAAAAATGCCGTGTTCCACTTATTCGCGAAGACGATCAACGGTTGTGGTTAGAGCGCAAGTTAAAAGATGTGGCATTAATTGACACCCTGGACATCGATCCTATGACACCATTACGGTTTTATAAAACCAAAGAAGAGCGCGCCGGTAAAATTCAACCGGTGAGTTATAAAGGCGTCTTGAATGTAAGGGATGCAGAGGGTGTTGTGACGCTGATAAGAAAGGGGATAGGGCCGGCTAAGGCTTTTGGGTGCGGGCTTCTATCGTTAGCGCGCGCCTGAGGGACACAATCGAGATGTATCATGGAAACAAAAATACTGTTTTCAAGGGAATGGGAACCAGAAAAATCATCAATTTAAGGAAGGAGGCAGTGAAATCTTGTCATTCTGTCACGGGTTGAAACTGCCTGCACCGGATAGAAAGTAGCGATACCCGGAACTCGGCAAAGGGTGGGTATAAATTGTACTTGCCCTGTAGAAAAGGTAATCTTGAATAAGGATAGTATTTAGAGGCTAACAAATTATGAAATCATTGGATTGTGATTTTCTTGAGCGTCAGGCAATACCTATTGAATTTGCGGGAACGTTGCGCTTGGTGGGTGAGTTTCGTGGGAAGCAGGAGTTGTTCAAAAAACAAACGCCGCAGGTTTTGAACACGCTCAAACAGACGGCCATTATCCAGAGCACGGAATCTTCAAACCGAATTGAAGGCATAACGGTGGAGGAAAAACGTCTGCGCTCACTACTGGAAAAAGGCGCAAAGCCCCAAAATCGTTCGGAGGGCGAGATCATCGGTTACAAAAATGTACTGTCATGGATTCATACCATGCATGACCGTATTGAAATCACACCGGAAACCATTCTTAAGCTGCATCGCGACATGCTAAGTAAAACAGACATTCCAGCAGGTATCTGGAAGCGGCGGGACAATACGATTGAAGAACGTTTGCCCGACGGCCGGTGGATCACTCGTTATATACCCGTATCGGCCACAGAAACGCCATTCTATGTGAAAGAACTTTGTACCCGCTTTACTCGTTTATGGGAGGAAGGCCGCATAGATCGACTACTTCTCTCTTATGCATTTGTCCTGGATTTTCTGTGTATTCACCCTTTTGCTGATGGTAACGGACGTGTGTCGCGATTGCTTATGGTTCTGCTGCTTCATCACGGCGGCTATGATGTTGTTCGTTACATTAGTCTTGAACGTCTTATTGAGGAAAACAAAGCAGGTTATTATGATGTCTTAAACCGCGTGTCGGCAAAATGGCATGAGGCGGGTCATTCAATCATTCCCTGGTGGGAATATAATCTTGGCTTGTTGATTGCCGCTTATAGGGAATTTGAAAACCGCGTCAACACGACACGGGCAAACCGTGGTTCCAAAACAGCTTGGGTGCAGGAAGCCATAGATCAACTGCCGGGCGAATTTGAAATAAGAGAAGTTGTGCAGGCCTGTCCGGGGGTGAGCCGCCCCATGATTCGGACTGTTTTGGAAAACCTTCGCTCCCAGGGCAAAATTGAAGCTCTGGGAACCGGGCGTGGGGCAAAATGGCGAAAGGTGATAGTATCTAATAAACGTGATAATAAACGTGATAATAAAAAATAAAGGATGATTGAAAATGGCTGAACCTGTTCTTCCGCAGCTAAAACCGATACCCATGAAAGATCGCGTTTCCGTAATATTTATCGAAAAGGGAAACCTTGATGTTTTGGACGGCGCTTTTGTTGTCGTTGATAAAACCGGCATCCGTACGCACATACCTGTGGGAGGCGTCGCCTGCCTGATGCTGGAGCCGGGATCAAGAGTATCCCATGCCGCCGTGACATTGGCTTCCCGAGTCGGCTGTCTGCTGGTCTGGGTAGGCGATGGTGGTGTGCGGCTTTATGCATCGGGTCAACCAGGCGGCGCACGGGCCGATAGACTTTTGTATCAGGCCAAACTAGCTTTGGATGATACGGCACGCCTGAAAGTTGTCCGCAAGATGTATGCCTTAAGATTTAAGGAAGAGCCCCCGGAGCGACGCAGTGTGGAGCAACTGCGTGGTATTGAAGGAGTACGGGTCAGAAAGATGTATGAACTTTTGGCCAGACAGTATGGCGTTACCTGGAAAAGCCGCAACTATGATTATACGGAATGGGAGAGCGGCGACATTCCAAACCGCTGTCTGAGTTCGGCTACAGCCTGTCTTTACGGTATCTGTGAAGCAGCGATTCTGGCTGCCGGGTATGCGCCAGCAGTCGGTTTCATTCACACGGGGAAGCCGCAATCGTTCGTTTACGATATAGCGGATGTATTCAAATTTGAAACGGTAGTCCCCGTGGCATTTCGTATTGCTGCCAAGAAGCCTCAGCAACCGGAACGTGAAGTCCGTATTGCCTGCCGGGATGCTTTCCGGCAATCGAAAATCCTGAGTCGGATTATTCCGTCGATTGAAGAGATTTTACATGCCGGCGGACTGGAAAGGCCCAAACCGCACGAAGAGGCGGTAGAAATTGCTATTCCGAATAAGGAGGGTATCGGCGATGCTGGTCACCGTGGTTGAAAACGTCCCGCCTCGCCTGCGGGGCAGATTGGCGATCTGGCTTTTGGAAGTGCGCGCCGGTGTTTACGTCGGCAAGGTATCCAGACGAGTACGTGAAATGATTTGGGATCAGATTGAGAAAGGCATAGAAGACGGCAATGCCGTTATGGCTTGGAGTACCAATACGGAGTCGGGATTTGATTTTATGACGTTGGGCGCTAACAGGCGGATTCCGGTGGAGATGGACGGCATAAAACTTGTTTCTTTCTTGCCGGAAGAAACAAAACAGGATGGATTGAAAACTTGAGTTTTGGCTCTCTTTATTTGGTAGAATTCAGCTCTTTGAAAATTGAATAGAAAATCAAAGAGATAGAAGAAGTATGTTCCCCACACACGTGGGGATGAACCGATCATACATTGCTGGTCGTTTAATGCCTGATGATGTTCCCCACACACGTGGGGATGAACCGCCTTCAATGGTAATACCTGTAATGATGCTGTTATGTTCCCCACACACGTGGGGATGAACCGCGACATTTTTGTTATCCCTTCGCACGGTTGCAATGTTCCCCACACACGTGGGGATGAACCGACGAAAAAAATTTATTGTTGTTGAGAGTGCTGATGTTCCCCACACACGTGGGGATGAACCGTAATAAAAAAAGTTTAAAGATTAGTTGAAATAATGTTCCCCACACACGTGGGGATGAACCGATTTTATGTTCTTCACGGATTACAAATATGTAATGTTCCCCACACACGTGGGGATGAACCGCCGAGAGTCTGCCGCCAAAAGAGCAGCGGGATATGTTCCCCACACACGTGGGGATGAACCGCCAACACATATGGTCGTGGTGCGGATCGGGTAATGTTCCCCACACACGTGGGGATGAACCGGTTCAACAGCTTATAGCTGATGCGGAGCGCCGATGTTCCCCACACACGTGGGGATGAACCGGCGTATTTCCGATATCCGGGAGGCGTTAAAACATGTTCCCCACACACGTGGGGATGAACCGTTCTTCCGGTTTGTCGTATATCGCCATGACCTATGTTCCCCACACACGTGGGGATGAACCGATTAACAAGTACATATAATAACGAGAGGCAAGATGTTCCCCACACACGTGGGGATGAACCGGCCGCAGAATTGGGAGAAACGCTTTTGCAGTGATGTTCCCCACACACGTGGGGATGAACCGTTGATACCCAATCGACAGCATGAGTAAAATGAATGTTCCCCACACACGTGGGGATGAACCGCCTGGCCCGAAACCAAAACCGAAACCAACAATATGTTCCCCACACACGTGGGGATGAACCGATTTCAGTGCTTTTCCGCGGGGTTAAATGTTTATGTTCCCCACACACGTGGGGATGAACCGGTTGATTTTATAACCCTTACAGCAACGGCAAAATGTTCCCCACACACGTGGGGATGAACCGGTTATTACAGCTATATTGCTTAATTTTCTCTTATGTTCCCCACACACGTGGGGATGAACCGGTCTGTTTGGCAATCGCTGATGAGCTTTGCAGATGTTCCCCACACACGTGGGGATGAACCGTTATCCTTGGCTGCTATCAGGGAGCTGGTAAAATGTTCCCCACACACGTGGGGATGAACCGTTTCGCCCGTACTGCGGAGGCGTAATCAGGAGATGTTCCCCACACACGTGGGGATGAACCGTTTTTTGGCATCATATGTTGCCATCTCGAATCATGTTCCCCACACACGTGGGGATGAACCGCCATATTGTTGAGTGCCTGCACGACGGCATAAATGTTCCCCACACACGTGGGGATGAACCGACCTTAACCATCATCACTGGTATTCGAGGGATATGTTCCCCACACACGTGGGGATGAACCGGAACGGAATCCTTGATGAAAACGGTGACGCCGATGTTCCCCACACACGTGGGGATGAACCGATCATTGCCAACCTGAAAAAAGGCCGGAAGGTATGTTCCCCACACACGTGGGGATGAACCGAGACCACCTGCTTTTTTCTTCCATTTCTGATAATGTTCCCCACACACGTGGGGATGAACCGCCGGTAATAGCACGATCATCATGGATGAATAGATGTTCCCCACACACGTGGGGATGAACCGTCCGCTGTTCGCAAGTTGTCAATCGTTTAGAGATGTTCCCCACACACGTGGGGATGAACCGGATTCCGGGCCGATAACAAATAGGCAACGGGTATGTTCCCCACACACGTGGGGATGAACCGTCTTTATTGGTGGCATCCGGCACACCATCCAGATGTTCCCCACACACGTGGGGATGAACCGCCTCATCTTTGGCTATACCAGTGACGCCAAATATGTTCCCCACACACGTGGGGATGAACCGGACGCAGAACACGCGATTATTAACGCTGATGTATGTTCCCCACACACGTGGGGATGAACCGTTATATATGAAAATGGGAGGCAACAATGGGACATGTTCCCCACACACGTGGGGATGAACCGCGACAACAAAACGGTTCGACCGGCGCCATCCCATGTTCCCCACACACGTGGGGATGAACCGAAATCCCCTTATTTAATAAGGGCTGAAAAATGATGTTCCCCACACACGTGGGGATGAACCGAACATTAAGTTCGCCGTTGATGACGGCGTATTATGTTCCCCACACACGTGGGGATGAACCGCCTTTATGTTTGAGATATTGTCGGCAATACAAATGTTCCCCACACACGTGGGGATGAACCGCCCGAGCCCCGAAGTCGTTGGAAGTGGTTACAATGTTCCCCACACACGTGGGGATGAACCGCGACGCTTACCGAGGAAGAATTAATCAATAATATGTTCCCCACACACGTGGGGATGAACCGTCTTTCAATTCTTCATGCGTTGTTGGAACATAATGTTCCCCACACACGTGGGGATGAACCGCCGTACCTATAAGACTCAATACTGCGTCAGGCATGTTCCCCACACACGTGGGGATGAACCGGAAACAATTCAGGATTGATCGTCAAAACGACTATGTTCCCCACACACGTGGGGATGAACCGGGGGGTACAGCATGAACATAGATTTAAATCCTATGTTCCCCACACACGTGGGGATGAACCGGCCCCATGTCTGATAGTAGGGTCATGGCGATAATGTTCCCCACACACGTGGGGATGAACCGATGCCAAGCTGACCGACGCGGCCATACCTGTTATGTTCCCCACACACGTGGGGATGAACCGTACTACTTCAACAACGAATAATACAACTAACAATGTTCCCCACACACGTGGGGATGAACCGAGGGAAAAACATGGAAAAACAAATTATGGCTCATGTTCCCCACACACGTGGGGATGAACCGAGCCATTCCAGACCCGATACTATATACTGACCATGTTCCCCACACACGTGGGGATGAACCGTCTGCAGTGCGGCTTGAGAAGAACGTGGGCAGATGTTCCCCACACACGTGGGGATGAACCGAATGCTCCAAACGGCTACGGTGTTCAGAAATAATGTTCCCCACACACGTGGGGATGAACCGGTTTTAAACAAGGCGGGAATCCTGCCGGATACATGTTCCCCACACACGTGGGGATGAACCGTTGTACGCGGCCAAAGGCGGCTGGAAATTGGAATGTTCCCCACACACGTGGGGATGAACCGCAAGAGACGCCGCCCCCCCCCTCTTAGAAAAAATGTTCCCCACACACGTGGGGATGAACCGGCCGATGTAAACAACACCCCGGCATAACCCAGATGTTCCCCACACACGTGGGGATGAACCGCGCTCCAACGTTGAAAACGGTGCGCTGGGTTAATGTTCCCCACACACGTGGGGATGAACCGTATTTGCTTGTTATAAATCCTATGTATCGAAGATGTTCCCCACACACGTGGGGATGAACCGGATCTGATCTTCTCGTCCGTCATGTTTGGTAAATGTTCCCCACACACGTGGGGATGAACCGCAGATTGACTTGCAGGAACAATTGACAACTGCATGTTCCCCACACACGTGGGGATGAACCGGAGGAGAAAAATGTATGGCTATAACAACTTTAATGTTCCCCACACACGTGGGGATGAACCGCGACATAGACGAAATAATGAACCGGTGCGCCATGTTCCCCACACACGTGGGGATGAACCGTCGTTGTCAACGGCAAATCGCTTAATCCTTCGGTGTTCCCCACACATTAGCACGAAAACGAAGTGGTACATTGGTCTTGCCCCCTCGCGGGTGCTCGACGTTCAGCAACGCTATCCACTATCTGCCATTCACAATTCACTATTTACCATTTACTATTTACTATCAACTACTTACCATCCACCATTTACCCAAAAAAGTCACTCCCTCCGCGGATTTGGATTGAAACGTAAAATCGTGCCGGACTTGCGGACAGGGGATGCAGGGATTGAACTTTTTTGCTATAATTCAAAATTAAATTGGCATATCAAGGAGGAGAAAACAGAGTGGGTAAAGTTAAAGTTATCTCAGCGAAAGAAGCCGCAAGCCTGATAAAGGACGGCGACACGCTGGGGATTCAGGGAATTATCACAGCATCTACGCCGGTGGACCTTATGGAGGCGGTCAGAGACCGGTATGTGGAAACGCAGTCGCCCAAGGGCATTACCGTTTTTCACGTATCCGGAATCGGCGACGGCAACGAGGGCGGCATGAACATGTTTGCTTACGAGGGCCTTATCGGCAAGCTTATCTGCGGTCATATCGGAACTTCACCGAAACTATTTCCTTTGATCAGTGCGAATAAATTTCCGACCTTTGTTGTCCCACAAGGTGTGCTGACGCAGCTTACCCGCGCGATTGGCGCCAAAAGACCGGGTGTCGTCACCAGCGTCGGTTTGAAGACCTTTGCCGATCCCCGGGTGGAAGGCTGCCGGGCCAATAAAGCGGCGATGGAGCTTGCAGAAGATGAGGGCGTCGTCGAAGTCCTGAAAATAAAAGATAAAGATTATCTTTTGTACAAATCTTTTCCGGTCAATGTCTGCTTCATCAAAGCGACCACAGCCGACGTCAACGGAAATCTGTCGATAGAGAAGGAAGCCGTCCGGCTGAGTTCGCTCGAATTGGCCCTGGCGACGAAAAACAGCGGCGGTATCGTGATCGCCCAGGTGGAAAGGCTGACGGACGCGCATACGATCAAACCGCACCACGTTGTCGTGCCGGGAGTTCTCGTCGACTATGTTGTTATAGCCAGCGAGGTCGGCCGGAGGCAGTTTTTTGCCGTCCCCGAGTTCCATCCGGAATGGTGCGGCGAGACAAGGATTCCGCTCGATCATATCCCGCCTGCCAAACTGTCCGAAAGAAAGATTTGCGGGCGGCGGGCCGCCCTTGAGCTCAAGGCTGGTTATGTGGTGAACCTGGGGATAGGCATGCCGGAGGCGGTGGCGGCTGTGGCCGCCGAGGAAGGATTGTCCTCCAAGATAATTCTGACTATCGAAGCCGGCTCCTTTGGCGGCGTTCCGGAAAGCGGCCTGGCGATAACGGCCTCTACCAATGTCGAGTCGATAATCTCCCACGCGGACATGTTTATCTTTTACGATGGCGGCGGCATTGATCTTGCCGTTCTCGGTGCTGCCGAGATCGACAAGCAGGGCAATGTCAACGTCAGTAAATTTGACGGCCGGACGGTAGGACCGGGGGGATTCGTGAATATTACTCAGAGTACCCACAAAATTGTCTTCGTCTGTTCGTTTATGGCCGGAAAAACAACGCTGGAGATAAAAAACGGGCAACTGGGCATTCTTGAAGAAGGAAAGGCCTCGAAATTCGTAGAGAAGGTTGAACAAATTACTTTCAGCGGTGAGTACGCCAACGATACCGGAAAGGATATCCTCTATGTGACGGAAAGGGCGGTGTTCCGGCTGACATCCGACGGCGTGGAGCTGATCGAAATCGCCCCCGGCGTTGATCTGGAGAAAGATGTCCTATCCCGGATGGCCTTCAAGCCGCTCATATCAAAGCAGCTTAAAAAAATGGATCCGCGAATATTTACTGATGACCGGATGAAGCTGACTTTCCATTTCTAATAAAATTTCAATGAGGTTGCGGATTTTATGGTGAAGTCTGCCAGAAGCCGTTGTTGTTTACAAACTTCATCAACTCCCGCCTGATGGTTTCGTACAAGTCGGGCAGCCAGGAAGGGCGGGAGGGCATATTGCGGACGGGGCCAAACTTGCGCATATCACTGGGTGTAATGATCACCTTGACATCGTCTAAACCTGTTTTGGCGACAAGTACAAATAGTTCCTCAATGGCCACGTCGCCGATTGCAATGCACCCGTGGGATTTGTCTTTCCCGTGAATATGTATGTTGCCCCCCAGATTCGATCTTCGATCTCTGCGCGCCTGCCGGAGATCGTAGTCGTTGGGGTAATTGATTTTCATGGACAGGTAGAACCTGCTTGCCGGGTTAAGAGCAATTATTCGATAGATGCCCTCTGGAACCTGGCGGTCTCCTTCCCGCAGTTTTGGCCCCGACCAGCCGCTCGTGAAAAGAATGTCATAGGTGTGGATATGTTTCCACTCTCCTTTCTGTTCCGCCCAGAGCTCCAGCTCCAGGACATCTTTCACAACGATGAAACAAATCTGCTTTGGAGGGTAGGGTACACCGGCGCGCTGGAAATGTGGTTTTATGCGGGCCTCGGCTTTTGGACCTATCCGTTCGATCACTCTCCTGACGCCCGGATCTTCGTAAGGCAGGGTGTCCGATGAGTTCGAAAATGCGACGCCGTGAAAGTACGGAAGAACAATTAAAAATAGACAGGAGGCAACAACGACGGTGAGAAGGTTGCTAAAGCTATTGTATGCCATATTATTTGTGTCTGCTCAAAAAAATATTTTCATTCCTTGCAAATTTGCGGGCCCGACATTATTAATGCCGGAAGTATTTAAAAATTAAAAATGAAGAAAGGTCCTCGCAAGTAAAATGATCGGCTTTTATAAATCTTTTTTTCAATTTCTCACAAGAACATTTTTTCTGTTTTTGTTGTTCGCTCTGCTCTTTCCGGCATCCGAGGCAAATGCAAAGATTTTTTCCTTATCACCGAGTACAAGGCTGGTGGGAGCCGTCAGCACCTACACGGTGAAAGAGGGAGAGTCTCTTATTGAGATCGCCCGGAAATTTGACCTTGGGTATAATGCAATTATCCAGGCCAACCCCGGCATTGATCCTTTCGTGCCGGGAGATGGAATAAGTGTTACTATTCCATCCCGCTGGATACTGCCTTCCGTAGAAACTCAGACGGGAATCGTCATTAATCTTTCCGAGTTCAGGCTCTATTATTTTTTTGGAAAAGCTGATACGAGATTTGTGCAGACATTTCCCGTGGGCATCGGCAGTGAAGGGCATGAAACTCCCCTTGGGGTATTTAAGATAATTGAAAAGACGGCTAATCCCGCCTGGTATGTTCCCAAATCAATCCAGTTGGAAAATCCCGCTCTGCCCAAGGTGGTTCCTCCGGGGCCCGACAATCCGCTGGGCACGCATGCTTTGAGGTTGTCCAACCCAAGCATTCTCCTTCATGGCACCAACAGGCCTTTCGCCGTCGGAAGAATGGACAGTCATGGCTGCCTGAGGCTTTACCCTGAAGATATTCCAATACTTTTCATGCTTGTGTCCAAAGGTACTGCAGTTACTATTGTGCGTCAGCCCATCAAAGTGGTCGTTGAAGCCGACAGGGTTTATATGGAAGTCCACAACGACCCGTATGTGGAAGTAACGCTGCAGGATGTCGCCAATCTGCTGATCCGGAAAGGTT
>Ga0302251_1001038_pt1 | contig 19340 bp, 11 predicted proteins | sample AAG_RA_Gln_MG_FD_193534 | JGI IMG/M metagenome (GOLD analysis project Ga0302251, IMG submission 193534) | Enriched activated sludge microbial communities from anaerobic digester in WTTP, New Holstein, Wisconsin, United States - AAG_RA_Gln | ecosystem: Engineered > Bioreactor > Anaerobic >...
CCCGTGTCGCAGATGCGGACCTGAAAGGGCAAGTTCGATGCCTGTTGGTCGAGACTTTCGGCTCGTTGGAGCGAGCGGCGCATGAACTAGGTATACAGGTCAGAACCCTATATGGGAGCAAGAACCATCTCTCTCTTGGGGATCTGCGCAGGATATGTGCTGCTACATCTTTGGATTGGGAGAAGGTCGCTGGCCAGCTTCGGGCATTTGCTCACCCAGGAGGGCAGTATACTCAGCTTGGCACCGAGTATGTCAACGTGGATCTGCTCTACTTGGTTGGCCTGATCGCCTCCGATGGCTCGGTGTCCTCGCCCAAGGCCAAGCGGCTCGAGGTACAGTTCGCGAATACAAGTCCGGCTCTTGTGGAAATGTTCATCGACGCCTATCGATCAGTGTTTCCCAGCCGCTCAGCCGCGTTCTGCCGACATGGTGATAATGCCCAGGGGACTTCGCTCAAGAACCGGCTCCTCGCCTCGATTGTCCGGGGGCTGACCGCCGACAACTACCGGCCGATTTTCAAGCTGCCGGAAGAGCTGATCGCGGCTTTCCTCCGGGGTTACTTCGACGGCGACGGTTCTATCCGCATACACAGAAGCGGCACGAGCGGCAGGATATACTATCACTTCGGATACGTGCCGGAAGAGGCCGAGGGCATTCACCTGCTTCTCAAGCGGCTCGGTATCCTGGCCAACATTCTGACCTACCCGAAGCGGGTGAACCTCGAGATTGCCAGACGCGAGGATATCCTGCGCTTTATTGAGTTGATCGGCTCTAACCATCCGCGCAAAAGAGCCCGCATGGAAAGGATCGCCCCGCTCCTGGCCCTTCCGGTTAAAACGCGGGGAGGACTGTTCGAGTCCCTGCCACTGGAATGCGGGCGGCTGCTCAAGAGCATCCGCGCCCGATACAGCATCGGTACGACCGACATGCCGATCTCGCCGCCGAACCTCCGGGGTATCGAGCGCGAGCGGTGCCGCATTACAGGGCCGACGCTGCGAAGGCTGGTGGCGTATCTCCAGGATCGCATTCCGCCTGACGACAAGGATATGGCAACTCTGGTCAAGTTCCTGGGGTGGGAATTCTACCTGGATGAAGTTGCAGGCGTCCAGCAAGTGCCTTCGAACGGACCGTTTGTATACGACGTGACGGTTGCCGGCACGCACCGCTTCATCCCCAAGGGCGCGTTTGTAGTGAGCAATTGCATCCTCACACCGAAACTGGTCGAAGCTTCCCAGCACCCCAACATCAAGCTCTATACCTACTCCGAGGTCGTCGAGGTCAAGGGCTACGTCGGCAATTTTCAGGTGACGATCAAGCACAAGCCGCGCTACGTGGACCCCGCGCTCTGCACCGGCTGCGGCGTCTGCTGGAACAACTGCCCGCTGCGCCCGCGGACGCAGGAGGACGGCACCACCAAGGGCGGCGTCCCCAGCGAGTTTGAGGCCTATATGGGCAAGCGTGCGCCCATCTACGTCCCCTTTGCCCAGGCCGTGCCGCTCGTGCCGGTGATCGACACCCAGACGTGCACCTGGTTCGTCAAGAACGGCAAGTGCGGGCTGTGCGCGCAAAAGTGCCCCCGCCAGGCCATCGACTACCACCAGACCGAGGAGCTGGTCACCGAGTCGTTCGGCGCCATCGTCGTCGCCACGGGCTACGACCTCTTTGACGCGGCCGTCTACGGCGAGTACGGCTACGGCCGCTACCCCGACGTGGTCACCGGGCTGGAGCTGGAGCGGCTGATGAACGCCTCCGGCCCCACGCATGGGCACGTCCTGCGCCCTTCCGACGGCAAGCCGCCCAAGACGGTGGTGCTGGTCTCGTGCGTCGGCTCGCGCGACGTGCACGTCGGCCGGCCGTACTGCTCCGTCTTTTGCTGCATGTACCTGGCCAAGCACGCCATCATGATGAAGGAACACGACCCCCAGGTCGAGGTCTATAACTTTTACATGGACATCCGCGCCGCCGGCAAGGACTATGACGAGTTCACCCGCCGGGCCATCGAGCACTATGACGCCCACTACCTGCGCGGCCGCGTCTCCCAGGTCTATGAGCGCGGTGGCAAGCTCATCGTCGAGGGAGCGGACACGCTGATGGGCCGGCCGGTCGAGATCGCCGCCGACATGGTGGTGCTGGCGACGGGCGCCACCGCCCCCGCCGGCGCCCGCGAGCTCTTTCAGACGCTCAATATCTCTTACAACCTCTACGATTTCATCAACGAGGCCCACCCCAAGCTCCAGCCGGTGGAGACAAACTCGGACGGCATCTTTCTCTGCGGCTGCGCGGCCGGCCCCAAAGATATCCCCACCTCGGTGGCCCAGGCCAGCGGCGCCGCCGCCAAGGTGCTGGGCGTGCTCTCCAAGGATGCCCTCGTCGCCAGCCCCATGGTCGCCGAGGTCAACGAGCGCGAGTGCGTCGGCTGCAACCTGTGCGTGACGGTCTGCCCCTACAAGGCCATCGAGCTGACCCAGACGCGGCGCGGCAAGACGGTGGCCCGCGTCAACCCCACCGTCTGCAAGGGCTGCGGCCTGTGCGTCAACGTCTGCCGCGGGGCGGCGGTGAATTTGAAGGGGTTCACGGATCAGCAACTCGTCGGGCAGGTGGCAGCTCTGTTTGCCGAACCGTTGATGGAATAGTCGGTTATCGGTTATTGGTGATCGGTTATTGGGAAAACCAAACCCGGAAACCGTACCCCGATACCCGATAACCGATACCCGATACCCGATAACCGATACCCGATACCCGATGCCCGATAACCGATACCCGATACCCGGAGAACAACCATGCCCCAGCCCTTTGAACCGCGCATCGTCGGCTTCCTCTGCAACTGGTGCTCCTATGCCGGGGCGGACCTGGCCGGCACGTCGCGCCTCTCGTACCCGCCCAACATCCGCATTATCCGCGTGCCCTGCTCGGGCCGGGTCGATCCGCTGCTGGTGATGAAGGCCTTTCTGGAGGGGGCCGATGGGGTCATGGTCCTGGGCTGCCATCCCGGCGACTGCCACTACCGCGAGGGCAACTATTACGAGCGCCGCCGGCTGGTCCTGTTCCACCGCCTGCTGGAATTCTTCGGCCTGGAGAAGGAACGCTTCCACCTGGACTGGGTCTCGGCCTCGGAGGGGGCCCGTTTCGCCGAGGTGATCGCGCATTTCACGGAGCAGGTGCGCGCCGTCGGGCCGCGCGTGCCGCCGGAGCGGGCGTTGCCGGGGGTGTCCGCATGAGTCGAATCGAACAGCGCGTCACCCGGTCCGGACCGGGCTGCCTCATCCAGATCCTCTGGTTCATCCTGGTCGGCTCCTGGGCCAGCCAGATCTGGCTGCTGCTGGCCTGGCTGCTCAATCTCACAATCATCGGGCTGCCGCTGGGGCTGTGGATGCTCAACCGCATCCCGCAGATCGCGCTGCTGCGCGAGCCGGCCCAGCTGACCACGGTCGTGCGCCTGCCGGATGGCCGCATCGCCCTGCAGCAGACCAACCTGCCGCAGCACCCGTTCCTTGTGCGGGCCCTCTACTTTCTCCTGATCGGCTGGTGGTTCAGCCTGATCTGGCTGGAGGTGGCCTGGCTCTTTTGCGCCACCCTCCTGCTCTTTCCATTTGGGATCGGCATGTTTGCCAGCGCGCCCAAAGTGGTCTCGCTGCGGAGGACATAGACGGAGGCCTATCTTGAACCTCACCACCGAAATACGCCGCATCGCGCAAGAGCTCTTGGAGAGCGGCAAGGTAACGCGCGTGATCGGGTACGAAGAGGGCCAACGCGGCGCGGTGCGTCCGTTGGTGGCCGCCACGCCGGAAGAGTGCGGCCGCCTCGTCTTGGACGAGCGCTGCGTGCACAACCTGGCCCTCTACCTGCTCGATTTCAAGCCCCAGGACAACTCCCCGCCGCCGGCCGTCGCCGTCGTCCTGAAGCCGTGCGATGCCCGCGCCCTCAACGTCCTGTCGCTGGAACACCAGGTGGAGCGGTCGCAGGTCTATGTGATCGGCGTGCCCTGCGACGGCGTGGGTAAGGAGGCCTGCGTGGCCTGCCCCGACAGGGTCCCGCCGACGTACGATGTCCTGGTGGGCGAGCCGCCGGCCGAACGGCCGGCCCCCACCGACGACCGCCTGGCCCGGCTGGAGGCCATGGCCCCGGCGGAGCGGCGGGCCTTTTGGGCGGCGCAGTTCGAGCGCTGCATCCGCTGCTACGCCTGCCGCCAGGTCTGCCCCATGTGCTATTGCGAGGTCTGCATCGCCGAAAAGCTCGACCCGTCCTGGGAGAGCATCGCCATCGCCCCGGCGGAGAACGAGTTCTACCACGTCCTGCGGGCCTACCACCTGATCGGCCGCTGTATCGAGTGCGGCGAGTGCGAGCGCGTCTGCCCCATGGGCATCCCCGTCCTGGCCTACAACCGCTTCCTGGTGGCCGAGGCCGCGCGCACCTTTGACGGTTTCCGCGCGGGGATGGACAACGAGACCCTGGCGCCGTTCATGACCTTTCACAAGGAAGAGCTGGAGTAGGAATCTGAAAGTCGAAATTCGGATTTCGAAGTTGTAACCAGAGGTGCATAGATGGCTCAGCGGTTCCTGACCAAGCAAGAGCTCCTGGCCTGGGTCGACGGCCTGGCCCGCGGCTATCGCGTGATCGGCCCCGTGCGCGACGAGGGCGGGAGGACGTTCCTGCAAGAGATCGCCGCGGCCGCGGAGGTGGACCTCCAGGTCGGCCGGCCGGTCAACTCGATCAAGGAGTTTCTCTTCCCCGCCACCGAGGGGATCCTGCACGTCCGGCGGGGGAAAAAGGCTGTCGATCTGCGCGTCCCCGACGCCGCCCGGCCCCAGGTGCTCTTTGCCGTGCGCCCCTGCGACGCCGCGGCCCTGACCTCGATGGACGCCCTGTTCCAGGGTGAGCCGGCCGACCTCTACTGGGGCCGGCGCCGCCAGGACACGCTCCTGGTCGGCCTGGCCTGTATGCAGATCCCCACCCCCGAGTGCTTCTGTACCACCGTCGGCGGCTCGCCCGTGGGCACGACGAACCTGGACGTGATGCTCTATGCCGACGGGGCGGGCTATGTGGCCGCGGGGCTGACGGAGCGCGGCGCGGCCCTCCTGGAGCCGGCCGCCGGCCGGCCGTTGGACCCGCCATTTGTGCCGCCGCCGCCGGAGCTGGCGCCGGGGCCCTGCCCGCCGGCCGAGGCCTGGCTGCGCCTCTTCGCGGACCGCTACTGGCAGCGCTTGGGCGAACGCTGCCTGGGGTGCAAGATCTGTACCTACAACTGCCCGACCTGCTACTGTTTCGACATCCGCGACCGCGGGGCCGGCGGCGAGGTGGAGCGGCTGCGGGCCTGGGACGCCTGCACCTCGAAGCACTATTCGGTCGAGGCCAGCGGCCACGATCCCCGGCCCACCCGGGGGGCGCGCCTGCGCAACCGCTTCTACCACAAGTACTATTACTTTCCCTGGCGTTACCAGGGCACGATCCTCTGCAGCGGCTGCGGCCGCTGCGTGGCGCAGTGCCCGGTGAACATCGACCTGACCCAGGTGCTGGAGGACGTGGCCCGCCTGGCCGGCGAACAGCCGTAGGCAGCCGGGCGGATCAGGAGCGCGCCACAGCCGGGCCTGTGCGCCGATAAGGAGAAGTTGGCATGACGAACCCGTTCCTGCCCTATGTGGGAACCCTGGCCGCGGTCCGTGACCTGGCCGCCGGGATCAAGCTCTACCGCGTGCGCCTGGAGGACGAGGCCGGCCGCGCCGCCTTTGCCGCCTACAAGCCGGGCCAGTTCGCCTTCCTTTCCGCCTTTGGCGTGGGCGAGGTACCCTTTGGGCTCGCCGGCACCCCGGCGCGCGGCGCCGAGCTCGAGTTTGCCGTCGCCAAGGTTGGGACGGTCACCGCGGCGCTGCACAACCTGGAGGAGGGCGCCCCGGTTGGCGTGCGCGGGCCGATGGGCAACTCCTTCCCCGTGGACGACTTTCGCGGCCGCAGCCTGGTGATCATCGGCGCCGGCATCGGCCTGGCCCCGCTGCGGCCGGTTATCCAGCACGCCCTGGACCATCGCGCCGACTATGGCCGCATCACGCTGCTCGTCGCGGCGCGGGCCCCGAACCTGCTCTGCTTCCGCGACGAGTACGAGCAGTGGGCCGCGGCCCCCGACACCGAGTTCCACCTCACCGTGGACGCGGCCGACGCCGACTGGACCGGCAACGTCGGGCTGGTGACCGAGCTGCAGGCCCGCGTGAGCCCGGATCCGCGGAACGCCGTCGCCATCACCTGCGGCCCGCCGATCGCCATCAAGTTTATCACCCAGCTCTTGCAGAAGCAGTCCTTTGCGCCGGAGCAGATCTATACCACGCTGGAGATGAAGATGAAGTGCGGCCTGGGCAAGTGCGGCCGCTGCAATATCGGCGAGCGCTACGTCTGCGTGGACGGGCCCGTCTTTAGCCATGCCCAGATCCTGGAGCTGATCGACAGTTTCTGATGCTGCGGCGGCCGCCGCCGGCGAGTGCGCGCGCCGCGCGCGGCGCAGTCCCGCGGGCTGCTGAAGGAGAAGAACCATGCGTTATCTTGTCGTCGGCAACGGCGTTGCCGGAACCAAGGCGGCGGAGACGATCCGCAAGCGCGACGCGCAGGGCGAGATCCTTGTCCTGTCGGCCGAAGCGCTCCCGTTCTATCGCCGGCCGGCCCTGGTGGACTATTTCCTGGAGGGCTGGGAAACCAGCGGTCTCCTGGGCCACGCGCCCGCCTTTTACGAGCGTGCCCGGATCGACCTGCGGCTGGGGACCGCCGTCGTGGGGCTCGACCCGGCGGGGCACCGCGTGACCCTGGCCGGCGGCGAGACACTGGCCTATGACAGGCTGCTCCTGGCCGTCGGGGTGAACCTGCCGCGCGGCTGGCTGCCGGGCTCCGACCTGGAGGGGGTCTTTACCCTGCGCGAGCTGGCCGATGTCGAGGTCATGCGCAAGGCGACAGCCCGGGCCCGCCGCGCCGTCGTCCTGGGCGAGGGGGTCACCGGACTGGAGATGCTGCGCGCCCTGCGCGCGCGCGATCTGGAGGTCAGCTATCTCCTCGAGGGCGCGCGCTTCTGGGAAACGGTGCTCAGCCCCGAGGCCTCCCAGCTCGTCGAGCAGCGCCTGCGCAGCGAAGGGGTGGAGGTGCTGCCGGGGCGCGAGGTCATCGCTTTCGAGGGCGCGGAGGGCCGCGCGCGGGCCGTGCTGCTGCCCGGCGGCGCGCGCCTCAAGGCCGACGCCTTTGGGATCGCCGCCGGCTTCGCGCCGCCGCTCGCCTGGGCCGTCGCGGCCGGCCTGGCCATGAAGAAGCGCGTCGTGGTGGACGACTACCTGGCCACCAACCTGCCGGACGTCTACGCCGCCGGCGACGCCGTCCGCCTGGAGGGCGAGGCGCGCTCCTTTGGCTGGCTGCGGGCCTGGCACCAGGGCACCCTGGCCGGCATCAACATGACCGGCGGCCAGGTGCCCTACCGGCAGCGCACCGTAGCCCTCTCCACGCGGGCCTTTGGCCTGCCGATCCTGGTCCTGGGCGAGACAAACCCGCGGGGCGTCAAGGTGCGCCGCGTGACCGGCGATTACCCCCAGGGGGGGGTGCACAAAGAGATTGTGCTCGACGAGGCCGGCCGGGTCCGCGGCGCGCTGCTGGTCGGCGACGTGAGCGAGGCCTCCGGCCTGGAAGATGTGGTGCGCCAGCACATGGCCTACGACCAGGTCGACGCGGAGCTCAAGCGCCGGCTCTTTGACCTGCACTACTGGGCGCCGGCCGGCGCCGAGGTCCTCTGCCCCGTGTGCAAGTTCCTGGTCCACGTGGGGGAGGAAGAAGTGCGCCAGGGCCGTGTCACCTGCCCCATCTGCGGCGTCGAGTTCTCCTTGCAGCGGGTCGGGAATCGCTATCAGGTTGTGTAGCGGAGGGGCCGTGGCACTCCAGATCATCGGCGACCGGCTCAGCGTCCAGAACCCCGACTTTGCCCACGCGCTGCGCGTGCGCAACCCGGAGCTGGTCGAAGAGCTGGTGCGCCGGCAGGTGGACGCCGTGGTCGGCGGGCTGCTGCTGGACACCGGGGCAGGGCCCGACCAGGCCCCGGCGGTGGGCTGGGTGCTGCAGGTGGCCCAGGGCGAGGCGGCCGTGCCCCTGGCGGTACGGACCGCCGACGTCGCGGCGCTGCGCTTGGCCGCGGAGCGGGTCCGGCAGCCGCTGATCGTGGACGCGACGGCGCCCACGGTGCAGGATTGGCGCCCTTTTCTGGAGGTCGCGCGCGCCCGGGGGGCCTACCTGGTCCTGCCCGCGGCGCCGGGCGGCCGGCCGGCCGAGGCCGCGGCCCGCGCGCGCTACGTGGCCCGGCAGCTGCTGCCGTGGGCCCTGCAGTCGGGGATTGCGCCCGACCGGCTGCTCGTCGACCTCTGCCCGGCCACGCTGTCGAGCGGACCGGCCTACCTCCCGACGGCGGTGGAGACGGCGCGGCACCTGCGCCAGGCGCTGGCGCAGCCCCCCCGCCTCCTCGTGCATCTCGCGGAGGCGGCGGCCGGGGCAGCGGCGCCGCACCAACGGCTGATCCAGCGCACCTGCCTGGCCATGCTGTCCGGCGTGGGGCTGGACGTGGTCGTCGCCGATCCGCTGGACGAGCCGCTGCGGCGCGTGATGCGGATGGTCGAGCGGCCGGACGATGCCACCCCGCTCGGGCGGCTGGTGGCGGCCGTGCAGCGGGCGGCGGCGGAAGGCCGCGGCCTGCTCCCGGCGGAGGTGGACCCCCGCGATCCGGAGCAGGCGGCGATCGGGCAGACGGTGCGCCTGCTGCGGGGCGAGATGGGCTATTCCGATTCGTACCTGGGATGAGGTGGGTAGCGGTGATTGGTGATCGGTGACCGGTGATGGGGTCGCGATCCCCGATACCCGATCCCCGATACCCGATACCCGATACCCAATACCCGATACCCGATACCCAATACCCAACAAGGAGCCAACCATGAACGAAAACACCACACTGGCAGCGATCCTGACCCAGGCCATGCAGCTGGAGCGCGAGGGCCACGCCTTTTACCTGGCGGCGGCCGAGCAGACCCAGGCGGAGGCCGGCCGGCGCATGTTTCTGAGCCTGGCGCGAGACGAGCTGCAGCACCTCCAGCTCCTGGACGGCGTCTACCGCTCCTGGCTGGCCAAGGGAGCCTGGCCGTCGAGCGCCGAGCTGGCGCTGGCGCCGCGCCAACCCCTGCCCGTATTTCCCCCCGTCGGGCTGGTGGCCGCATCCGTGCCCCCGCGCACGGGCGAGCTGGAGGCCCTGCGCCAGGGGATCGCGGCGGAAGAGTCCTCCATCGCCCTCTACCGGCAGGGGCTGGAGACGGCCGCGCTGCCCCAGGCCCAGGAGTTTTACGAGTACCTGGTGCAGCAGGAAGAGGGGCATCGCACCATCCTCCAGGGGGAGTACGATCACCTGACGCACACCGGCTTTTGGTTCGACGTGCGCGAGTTCGACCTGGAGTCGATGGGCTAGGCCGCCTGGCGGCGAGGAAAAGGCAAGGAGATCGTCATGGACATCACCGTCTACACCACCCCCACCTGACCGCACTGCGTCACGGCGAAGAGGTTTCTTTCGCAGCGCGGAGTAGTCTTTCAGGAAAAGGACGTCAGCCAGGACCGGGCGGCGGCGCTGGAGATGATCCAGCGCTCCGGGCAGATGGGTGTCCCGGTCATCGCGGTGGACGACGACGTGGTCGTGGGGTTCGACCGCCCGCGCCTGGAGCAGATCCTGGCGCGGCGGCAGCAGGCGCGGCCGGCCCTGGGGGCCCAGGTGGCCGACGCCGCGGCGATCGGCCGCCAGGAGGGACGCCGCCTGCCGGCCGGCGCCTATGTGGGCCGGGTCACCCCCGGGTCGCCGGCGGCGCGGGCCGGCCTGCGCACGGGCGATGTCCTCACCGCCCTCAATGGGCGGCCCGTGCGCGACGTGGACGACGTCGAGCGCGCCCTGGGCACGCTGGCGGCAGGACAGGCGGCCGAGATTGTCTGGTGGCGCGACGGCCAGGAGCTGCGCGGGCAGGTGCTCTTTTCGTAGGGGCGGCCGGCACGGTTACCTGGCCAGGGAGGCTGCTATGGTCAACGCGGTGGATCTGTTGGCCCATCTCGAGATAAAATTCGAGGCCGCCATCGCCGCGGGCGAGGGGCTCGCCGCGCAGGCGGCCGAGATCGCCCGGTTCGTACGCGAGATCGCCGAGGCGGCCCTGGTCCGGGGAGACGATGTCACGCTGGGCGAGGCGCGCCGGCTGGCCGGCCGGCTGGCCCCATTCGTGGCGGCGGCCATGCCGGAAGGCGAGGGGCGGTCGCGGACGGGGCCGCGGCCCGCGGTGCACACCTGCCCGCGCTGCGGCCAGCGCTTCCGCCGGCCGGCCGGCCGGTTGGCCGAGGTCGGCGCGCTGCTCTGCAACGACTGCGCGGCCGAGCTGCTGGCCGGAATCCGGCTGTAGCAGGAGCTTGCCTTGTCGCTCTGGCTGCCGATGGTGCTGGCGTTCGCCGTTTCCCTGTTCCTGTCCGCGGTCCTGACCCCCCTGGCCCGGTGGATCGGCGAGCGCGGCGGCTGGTACCGCCGCCCGGGCGGGCGGCACATCCACACCCACCCAATCGCGCGCAGCGGCGGCGTGGCGCTGGCCCTGGCGGTGACGGCGGCGCTGGGGCTGCTGCTGGTGCTCCCGATCCCGCGGCCGGCCGGCGAGGCCGTCCGCATGGGGCTGCTCATCGCCGGCCCGCTCCTGGGATTCGCCCTGGTCCTGTGGGACGACCTCCGCGAGATGCGGCCCTGGGCCAAGCTGCTCGTGCAGCTCGGCGCGGCCGCGGTGGCCATCGGGCCCTGGTTCCTGCGGCCCGGCCTGCAGCCGCCGCCGGGTTTCCTCATCGAGCAGTTCCAGGCGCCCCTGTGGGGGACGGTCTATCTGCCGGTGGCGGCGGCGGTGGCCTTTACCCTGTTCTGGATCGTCGGCATGATGAACACGATCAACCTGCTCGACGGGCTGGACGGGTTGGCCGGGGGGGTGACGGCTATCGCGGCGCTCTTGCTCTTTGTCCACATGGTGCGGCTGGAGCAGTACAGCCTGGCGCCGCTGCCGCTGGCGCTGCTGGGGGCGTGCCTCGGCTTTCTGCCCTATAACTTTTACCCGGCCCGCGTCTTTATGGGCGACTCGGGCGCCTTTTACCTGGGCTATAGCCTGGCCCTCCTCTCGATCATCGGCGGGGCCAAGATCGCCACGGCGCTGCTGGTCCTGGGCGTGCCGATCCTGGATGTGGCCTGGGTGGTGATCTTTCGCCTGTCGCGCGGGCGCTCGCCGGTGCAGGCCGACCGGGGCCACCTGCACCACCGGCTGCTCGACCTGGGGCTGTCGCAGGTCCAGATCGTGGGGCTGTACTTTGCCGTCGCGCTGGGCTTTGGCCTGCTGGCGGTCTTCCTGCCCAGCGCGCTGAGCAAGCTGGTCGCCCTGGCGGCGCTGACGCTGGGGCTGGGCGCCCTGCTGTGGTGGCTGGCGCGGCGGGAGCTGGATAGGCGCTAGACTGTGCTCTGCCGCAAACCTGGCGCAAAGGCTAGCGGAGGAGACCGGCCCGGTCTTGCGTTATCTTCCCCGACAGGTGAGATGCGCCCGCGCTTTCCTGCCCATTTGACGCTCCGCGGAAATCGCGTTATAATGCACCCGTGCATTTCCCGGTAGCTCAATCGGCAGAGCGGCTGACTGTTAATCAGTAGGTTGGTGGTTCGAGTCCACCCCGGGAAGCAAAAGGACCAGGAGATTTTCTCCTGGTCCTTTTTTTCAACCGTTAAGATGATCGGAAGCGCTAGCGCACGACCAGCGGCAGATAGATCTGCCACGCCGCCGGCGTCGGCCGCGGCTGGACAGTGATCGTCACCGCCGCCGGGTCCGATACCGCCAGCCCGTCGCCGGCCCGGTAGGTGAAAGAGACCAGGCCGCTGAAGCCGGCCGGCGGCAGATAGATCAGGGACCCGTTGCTGCCCAGGCTGAGGGTGCCGCTGGCCGGCCCCGTCTCCAGGATGGCCAGGAGCAGGTCTCCGTCCGCATCCCCGTCGTTGCTCAACACGCCCGGCGTAGCCACGATCAACGGCATCTCCATGGTCACGGTGTAGGCATCGCCGGCCGCTTGCGGAGCGGTGTTGACCGCGTGGACGGTGATGCGGGCAACCGCCGTGTCGGTCAGGGCGCCGTCGGAGGCGACATAGGTGAAGGAGACCGCCCCACTCCAGCCCAGGGTGGGAGTGTAGACAAAGGAACCATCCGCGTGCAAGGCCAGCGCGCCTACCCCCGGGGCCGCGGCCAGCGCTGCCGTCAGCGGGTGCCCGTACAGGTCGATGTCGTTGCCCAATACCCCCGGCGCGGCAGCGGCCAGTGGAACGTCCTGGTTCGTCGCATAGGCGTCGTCTGCCGCAATCACCGCGTCGTACCCCGGGTCGACCAGGATGGTGACCACGGCGGTGTCGGTCAGGGCGCCGTCGGAGGCGCTGTAGGTGAAGGAGACGACCCCGCTCCAGTGAATCGTAGGGGTGTAGACAAAAGACCCGTCCGGGCTCAAGTCCACCGCGCCCTCGACCGGGGCCGCGGCCAGCGTCACCGTCAGCGGGTCGCCATCGATATCGCTGTCGTTGGCCAGGACCCCCGGCGCCGGGACGATCAGCGGCACTTCCTGGGCGGTCGCATGGATGTCGTCGGCCGCGATCGGCGGGTCGTTGACCGGGATGATGGTGATCGCGACGTCGGCCGTGTCGGTCAGCCGGCCGGCGCGGACCACGTAGGCAAAGGCGTCGGCGCCGCAATAGTCGCCGTCCGGGGTATAAAAGACCAGACCCTCACTCAGGACGGCCGTGCCATGGGCCGGCATGCCGAGGGCTTCGACGACGAGCATTTCCGCGTCGGGCTCCAGGTCGTTGGCCAGGACGTCGACCAGTATGGCCGTGTCTTCCGGCGTATTGGCCGTGTCATCCGCGGCGGTCGGCGGCGCGTCCGGCCGCAGGGTCAGCGGCCAGAGCCGGCCGTTGTTCCAGGCGGCCAGGGGGGAGAGGCGCTGCTCGGCGATGCGCAACTCGACCGTCCGCCCCGGATCGCCGCAGCCGGGCACCTCGTCGTCGGCGCGGACGCTGACGACATAGACCACCAGCCCGCCCTCCTCCCGCGTCAGCGCCTGCCCGCAGAGCTGATCGCCCACCCAGGCGGTGACGGTCAGCCCGGGGGTGGGGGTAAAGTAGGCGCTGCTCAACACCTGCCCGTAGTAGGTGGCCGGCGGGTTGGGGAAGCCGCTCGCGAGCCCCTCGCCGCCCGTGCCCTTGAGGAAGAGGGTGATGGCCTCGGTCGCGCTGATCCAGTAGCCGCGGCCGAAGACGAAGGTGTCCAGGTCGCTGACCCAGGCCGGCGCGCCGGGGCCGTAGACGGCCCAGGGGTCGGCCGGCACGCTGCCGTCGTAGCCATAGACCAGGGTGTAGGCGCCCTGGATGGAGAGCAGCGTCTCGGTGACCGGGCGGGTCTGGGGGACGGGATAGGCCAGCAGGTTCCAGCCCTGCTGCAAGGGCACCTCGATCGACGACATCAGGGCATAGGTGCCCTCCCCCTGGCAGGGGGCCGCGGCCATGTTCTCGGTCATGTCGAGGGTGGTGGGCAGGATGGTCCAGGCCGTGCCGTCCCAGTAGTACATGCGGATCCAGCGCTCTTCGCCGGGCACGACGTCGTCGGCCATGTAGGCGATGCTGAGGGAGGCCGCGGTGAGGTTGGGGGCGCCGGGGGAGGCCAGAAGCCGGTAGGCGTGTCCGACGGGGGTGGCCCAGTCCAGAGGGGTGGAAAAGTGGCTCAGGGACTGGAGGGCGTAGAACTGGTTCTGCGCGAACTCGAGGTTGCCAAAGAGGATGGCCTGGCCGTCGGCGGAGACGGCCGGGGAGGAGCGCCCGCGGGAAGGAGCGCCCATGCCGCCCTGCATGCGGCCGGGGTTGGAGCCCAGGGCATAGTCGGTGAGCGCTTCGCGGCGCGGCTCCGGCTCGTCCACCCAGATGTGGACGTAGCCGGCGGGGATGGGGCTGGGGGCGGAGAAGGTGCCGGCGTAGCCGCCGCCATCCCAGGTCAGGGCGATGGCGGCCAGGCCGGCCCCGCTAAAGGGGTAGAGCCGGGCGGAGAGGACCAGGCCGGCCGGGACGTTGGTGACACGCACGGCCATCGTGCTCGTGCTCTGGGGGTCGAGCAGTATCTCGGGCTGCCAGGTGGGCAACTCGTGGAGCATGAGCTGGGTATCGTTGGCGGCGATGGTCTCGCAGCCCAGGCGGCCGGCCGTGGGCTCGTAGACGCAGAGGCGGTCGCCGAGGCGGGCGCCGCGGGCCAGGACACGGTCGAGGGTCGGCCGGCCCAGGTCGGTCAGCAGATCGTCGTGCAGGAGCACGGCGCGGGCCGAGCTCCCCAGCTGGAGCATGCCGCCGCCCTCGTCGACCAGGTAGAAAGTGGGGTCCTCCAGGGTATCCGGCGGGGCCACGGGTTCGACCCAGTCTAGCTCCGTGACTGCCAGGGGCAGACGGGATGGCCCGGCGTTGTCGTGGGTGCCGTCGAGGGCGGGGTAGAACTGCTCCAGCGTGGCCCAGTCGGCGCGGCCAAAGACGCGCTGGGAGAGGGTGTCGGCGCATTCGGGCAGCCAGGCGGCTTCCGGATGGAGCTCGTCGTAGGGCCAGTCCTCGCGGTAGGGGTCGGTCATCGCGCCGGGGCAGCCGGCGACCGGGATGAGCCGGCCGGCTTCGTCAAAGCCGAGGTAGTTGTCGTCCAGGTAGAGGGCCCAGTGGCCCAGCTCGTGGGCCAGGGTGCGGGGCCAGTCCTCGTCGAGCGCGCCGCCGGGGTCGCCGTAGCGGTTCCAGACGGCGCCCATGTGGACCATGCCGGGGGCGTAGGTGATGGTGATGTGTTCCGGGTCGGTGATGACACCGTCGACAATGCCGCCCTGGGCGGCGTTGGGGCGCATGCGGTTGGTGGCATAGATGCGGACGTCGGCATCGTCCCAATGGACGCGGTCGTGGTAGAGGGTGACCCGCCCCAGCGCAGCCTGGCCGTCGGTCCAGTCGTACAGAAAGGCGGAAGTGCGCTGGAAATCAAAGGCCAGCTGGTCCAGGTACTGGGTATCGTGGCGGGCGTCCCACTGCAAGGAAACGTCCAGGTTAAAGAGCACCACCGGGTTGGAGTCGCTGACCACCAGCGTCTGGACGCCGAGGACGGTGACGGTAAAGGGCGTGACCCCGGAGAGACTGGGGACCGCGTTGGTATCGTACAGGTCGTACGGGTCGTCCGGCGTCCCGGTGACCTCGACGTCGTCGATATACCAGTGATCGCCGAGGTAGCCAACGTAGCGAAAGGCCAGGCGGCCGCTCTTCCCGGTCAAGGAAGAGAGGTCGGTGAACCGTTGTCGCCAGATCCCGCCTGGAAAGGCGGGCGGGTACAGGGCCACCTGGACATAGTTGGCCGGCGGATTGTCGCAGCTGCCGCTGCAAAAGTACAGTCCGCGCAGAATGTAATAGTCCGGCTGGATGACATATTCCCAAAAGCGCAGCATGCTGTTGGGCCCAATCTCGAGGGTGGGAAAGATGAGCCAGTCGTCCTGCTCCCACGAGACGCTTTGCGCGTGCCTGGCGGAATAGGTCCCGTTGCGGGCCGTCGCGTTGGTCCGTTCCCAATCGGGGGCGTGGGCGCCCCCGGGAGTGAGATCCAGGGCGCTCCAGCCAGGTGGGGGAAAGGCACCCTCGAATCCCTCTTCCAGCGTGGAGGGGGGGCCGGTGCGAATCGGCAGCAGCGCCACCAGGCGGTCGCCCAGGTTGATCTCGCCCCGCCCGGTCAGATACCCGGAAGAGTTGGTGTGGAAAAGCTGCCCGGTCGCGTCCTGGTACGGCGTCAGCATGCCCTCTTGCCCCGCGGGCAGGCGGTAAACCGACGCCCCGGCGCCCGGGGTGGTTTCTTTCAGCACGCGCACCTGGTTCCCGCGCAGGCGAAAGGGCATCGTGCGGGCCGAGGTCAGGGCATATTGATACAGGTACGCGCCGGGTTGGGCCGGCCCCTGGTAGACGTCCAGGCGAAAGACGACATCGTCCGAGAGGCCGAAAAAGCCGCTGCCGTAAACATCCCAGTTGTAGACGTGCGCCGTCCCGGCCGGAGAAGCGGCCAGGTTGCGGGTAATGGCGCCGGTCGCGGCGATCGCCTCGTGCCAGGTGCCGCCGTCGTCGTACGAGTAATAGGCCCGGACAAAGAGGGCGGGGTCGCTTTCGGGGTCGAACAGGGTATAGCTGATCGGCAGTGTGGGGCCGGCCTGGATGCGCGCCGAGGCATACCCCTCGCCTGCGGCCTCGCCCGGGTATTGGATCTGGGCCCGCGTCAGACCGAGCAGCCGCTGGCTGTCGGCTGAACGGTTCTTGTACAGCAAGGACGACCGCCCGCCCTCGGCGGTGACCAGATCCGGGTCGCCGTCGCCGTCATAGTCGGCCCAGGAGAGGCCATAGGTGGCGAATTGCTCCGCCGAGGACCAGCTCGAGGCCAGCGTCGCGCTGTCGTTGCGGTAAACCCGCGTGCGCTGCGAAAAGCCATAGATGGATTCAGTCTCGTTGACGACGGCCAAATCCAGGTCGCCGTCGCCGTCGTCGTCGGCCCAGGCCACGCCCCAGGTATCCTCGGCTTCGGCCGAGGACCAGGCCGGGGCCAAGGCGCCGCCCTCGTTGCGATAGACCCGGTTGAACTGCTCGCCGTTGCCCACGGCCAGGTCGGGGTCGCCGTCGTTATCATAGTCTCCCCAGGCCAGCGCGCGCGTATTCTCCGTGACCGGGGCCGTCCAGACCAGGGTCCAGTAAAAGGTGTCGTTGCGGTAGAGTTGGTTGGGCTGGCCATAGTTGCCCAGGGCCAGGTCGGGGTCGCCGTCGCCATCGTAGTCGGCCCAGGCCACGGCCTGGGTCGGTTTTGTCGCCAGGGTAAGCCAGTCGACCGTCAGACGGCCGGCGTCCCCGACGCCGGGGTTCTCCACCGTCTGGTTCTGCAGGAACTCGCTGGGCTGGGTGCTGCGGCCGAGGGCCAGGTCCAGGTCGCCGTCGCCGTCATAGTCGGCCCAGGCCAGGCTGGTGAGATCGGAGACGGTTCGCTGCCAGACGCTGCTCCAACTGCCCCCGCTGTTGCCCAGCACCTGGACCGAGCCGGCGCAGCCGATTGCCAGGTCCAGGTCGGCGTCGTTATCCCAGTTGCCCCAGGCGAGGTCGGTGACGGCACAGCTCGTGGCTGCCGTGGAGAGCGGGTCGAGCTGCCCGCTGCTGTTCTGGTACAGCTGCACACCGGTGCTGCTCCGGGCCGCAGCCAGGTCGAGGTCGCCGTCGCCGTCCATATCGCCCCAGGCCACGGCCCTGAAGTTGGTCTCGCCAGAGGCCCAGGCCAGGCCCAGGTTGGCCGTCTCGTTGCGATAGATGCGGTTGGGCTGGACGCCATACCCCGAGAAACCATAGTTGCCGACGGCCAGGTCCAGGTCGCCGTCGTTGTCGACATCGCCCCAGGCGACGTTAAAGGTCCACTCGGAAAAAGGGGCAGACCACGCCAGGGCCAGGCGCCGGGCGTCGGTGACGCCCGGGTTGCTCACGGTGTTGTTGCGATAGATCACCGAGGGGCAGAGGTCTCTTCCCAGCGCCAGGTCCAGGTCGCCGTCGCCGTCCCAGTCGCCCCAGGCCGTCGAGTTTACCGAACACCAGTTGTCGCTCACGTACCACGCCAGGGTCAGAGTTGGCGTTGGCGCATCCTGGGGAGTGTCGTTGCGGTAGACAATGCCGGCATAGGCGAGGTCCAGATCGCCGTCGTTGTCCCAGTCACCCCAGGAGGCGGCCCCTCCCGTGCCGGACGGACAAGTCCAGACCTCGACCAAGGTCGTGACGCCGCCGCTGCTGTCGTTCCGGTAGAGCTTGCCGCTGCCGGTCAGCACGTCGAGTTTCCCGTCGCGGTTAAAGTCGGCCCAGGTGATCGGTACGGAGGCATAAAAGTCGGTGGGCGCGGTCCAGACCGAGGTGAACACCCCGCCGCCGTCGTTGCGGTAGAGGCGGTTGGGCCCGGAAGGGTAGCCTCCCTGGGTCCTGTTCCCGACGAGCAGGTCGAGGTCAGCGTCGTTGTCGACATCGCCCCAGGCGAGGCCCCAGGTGTTTTCCGCCGCGGGGGCTGTCCAGATCAAGGTCATGACGCCGCCGTCGTTGCGATAGAGCTGATTCGGCCCCGAGTTGCCGGCGGCCAGGTCCAGGTCGCCATCGTTGTCGACATCGCCCCAGGCCAGGGCGCGCGTATCGGCGACCGCCGCGGCGGACCAGGCCAGGTGGAGCCGGCCCTGGTCGTTGCGATAGATGCGGTTCGGCTCGCTCAGGTTGGCGACGGCCAGGTCCAGGTCGCCGTCGTTGTCGTAGTCGGCCCAGGCGACATCCATGGTGACATCCTGCTCGTCCGAGGACCAGTCCAGCGTGGCGACCCCGCCGGCATGGCTGTAGACGCGGGTCAGGCCGTTCTGATTGCCCACGGCCAGGTCCATGCGCAGGTCGCCGTCCCAGTCGCCCAAGGCCACGGCGACGGAGAGGTCGGCCTCCCCGGCGGTCCAGCCGACGGTGAGACGGGTGGCGTCGGTGATCCCCACCCCGCCCACGGTATTGTTGCGGAAGATCGTATTCTGCCCGGCGAAACTGCTCACGGCCAGGTCGACGTCGCCGTCGGCGTCCCAGTCCGCCAGGTCAATCGCGCTCGCGTAGAGGTTGAGAAAAGTCTGCGCCGAGGTCCAGATCAGGGTCACTGTGCCGTTGCCATTGTTTCGGTAGACGTTGACTGGCCCGTTCATCAGGGCCGTGGCCAGGTCCTGGTCGCCGTCGTTGTCCCAGTCGCCCCAGACGATGTTGGTGGTGGCCGTCGCGCCGGTCGTCGGCCAGTAGCTGGTAAACCCGGTGCCCCCGCTGTTCGTCAGGATCGCTAACGGTATGCCAAAGGAGTTGTACGTGCCGATGGCCAGGTCGGCCCAGCCGTCGTTGTTGAAATCGCCCCAATCGATGGATCCACAGTTCCAGCCGGACACGGTAAAGTAAGTGTGCACTACCGGGAAAGCCGTTCCGTTGCTGACATAGACGCGGACGCCGCCGGGAGCGTAACTGGCCACGGCGAGGTCGGCGTACGAGTCGTGGTTAAAGTCGCCCCAGGCGACTTCGTGGGTGCTATAGGTCGGGCCCGTCCAGATCAGGTCAAAGGTGTCGGCGTTGCACATGTACACCCGGAGGGGATAGCCATCGTAGCCGACGGCCAGCTCCATGGTGCCGTTGCCATCCATATCCCCCCAGGAGACGCTGGCCGCAATAAAGTCATCGGTGGTGGAAGACCAGA
>Ga0302251_1001040_pt1 | contig 19332 bp, 13 predicted proteins | sample AAG_RA_Gln_MG_FD_193534 | JGI IMG/M metagenome (GOLD analysis project Ga0302251, IMG submission 193534) | Enriched activated sludge microbial communities from anaerobic digester in WTTP, New Holstein, Wisconsin, United States - AAG_RA_Gln | ecosystem: Engineered > Bioreactor > Anaerobic >...
GCGGAAACGCGATTCGGTGATCAACCGCTTGACGCGCCGTCTGGAGAAGTTGGGTTTCCGGGTGGCGCTGGAACCACAACCGGTGGCCGTCCCCGTGGCGGCGTAGCCGAAGTTATTTTCATATCAGGGACAACAATCCAACAGCTGCTTTGCGCTGCAGGTTGAGCTCTGCGGTTCCTGAAGGCCGGCCTTGGCCCGATCGTAGCTCTTGGCGGACATGCGCCCGGTTTCGACAAGTGAATAGTGAGACTGCATAGCGTTGGAAAGAGCGTTGCTACCCCGGCAGCATGGCGGGTCGATGCGGCTTGCGATCATGCAGGTGCATGATCGACAAATCATCAAGCTGCCGCAAGCCCCCTACCCCAGATGCCCGATGCGTTTGAAAGCTCTCTACGGTACCCTGGGGGCAAAAGCTCAAAAGATGGCCCATGCGAGTCCCGATCGCGGGACTCGTGCTGCCGGTGCACTGAGGGTCGCGCGACCCTACAAAGGAGACAGAGATGGGTAAGAAACGGGTTGTCGCGATGGCGCTGCTGGCGCTGCTGGTCGGCTGCACGCCGGGGGCGCCCCTTTCCCCCGCAGATTCGAGCGGCAGCCCCACCGGTTCGAGTGGCATCCGCATGGAGCCGTACACCAGCCAGGAGTATGGCTTACGCGGTGTCGCGCCGGCCGGCTGGGTGGAAGGCGAGCCCAGCTCATTCTACCGTGGCACGTGGCCGCAAGACCCCACCCAGCTCATGGAGCAGGCCTTTCCGGGGATGACCCTCGAGTGGGTCACCATCCAGACCGTGCTGCCCGGACTGCGCCGGCAAGCGCTGCCGGCCAGCACCGGGACGCGCAGCTCCCCGGGACTCACCTGGCAGCTCTATGCCATGGACCTCCGGCTGCCCGAGGCCGGGCTGGTCGCCGTGGACCTGGCGCTGGCTGCGGACGACCGGGGTGTCTATATCATTGTCCTCCTGACACGGCCACAAGAGGCCCAATCGCTCCACGAGGCGGTGTTCCTGCCGGCCGTGGAGGCGTTGGAACCCTTCTCGCCCACCTCCCGAGACTGGGTGACGGCGCAGTCCTTGCTCGCCGCCTACTACCCGGACCGCGGCCCGGCGAACAACATCTACTTCGCCCCCCTGGGCGAAGCCGGCCCGCCGCTGCAAGTGCTGGAAGGCACCCTGGCGGTGCCCGAGTTCTACATGCAGTCCCACTACCTGCCCGCGGATGCCCCGACCGTTGGGCATGGACGGCACCCGTATCGAACTGACGCCAGACATGCGTTCCCGCCTGGCCACTCCGCATACCGCCTATCTCGCTCAAACCAGCCTCTCGGATAATACCACCTTGGCTGGGGCCGGTGGGATCCGGTCCACCGCAAATGATGTGCTCACGTTCCTCGCAGCCAACATGGGAATGACCGACCCGGAACTGCAGCCCGCGTTACAACTGGCAAATACCCCGCAGCGCCCAACCGACAGACTAGAATACATTGGACTTGGCTGGGCTCTTCCAAAATCCGGGAATGGGATTCACTGGCATACCGGGGAAACAGGTGGTCACCATTCCTGCCTGGGCTGGGATACTCAGCGCAAGATCGGGGTGGTGGTGCTGGCGAATGCAGCGGTCTCTATTGATGATGTGGGTCGGCAACGCGTCCACAGATTGCCCCTCACGCCGGTCCAAGTGGATCCGAAGGTCTTGGCTGCATATGCCGGCAAATATCAGTTCTCCGATGGTGTTATCCTGACGATCCGCATCGACGGCACGCGCACTTTCATCCAGGTACCCGATCGACCAGAAGTTGAATTGCTTGCTCGTTTCGAAAAGAGTTTTACCCACGAGCGTTTGATGCCTATGAAGCCGAGTTTGCGTTCTACAAGAATTCCAGCGGCGAGGTAGACCGGCTGGTGATGGTGCAATTCGGTGAAACGTACGAAGCGAAGAAGGTGCCGTAGACATCTGCAAGGAGATAGGGAGTCAACGTCAAGGCCCGCATTCGGAAGCCGGCCGCGGACCACGCCGCCGCGGCCGGCCTGACAAACGGAAGGACTACCTGGATGGGCTGGAAGTGGCGACATCTGCCCTATATGGCAAAGAAGAAGAACCACAGCACGTCGAAATAGTCGTCGGCCTCCAAGGTGACGACGTGCGGCTCTTTGAGCGCGGCGCCGGGGAAAAAGCCGGCGGCGTAGTCCTTGGCGTGTTCGCGGCAGCGGACCCCGACGGAAAAGTGGACCGGCAGCCGGACGAGGCCGCGGGAGAGGTCGCCCTGGAGCGCGGCAGTGACCCCGGCACGGATGTGCTCCACGGCCACCTCCGGGTGGATGCTCACGGTGGAGCCACCGATACCGCGCATAACCGGGGCGGTGGCCAGGCCGGGCAAGAAGGACTGGGCCTCCTGGCACAGTCCGGCGTCGCCGGAGAGAAAGACGACCGGGACGCCGACCATGCCGGCGATGTAGCTATTCAGCACCTAACATGGCCGAGGTACCCACTCAGGTGGAACACCCCCGATTTCCGGATAGGCCCAGGGCCGCCCCGGGCATCTCTCTATTCATACCGCAAAGCCTCGGCCGGATAGATGCGTGACGCCTGCCAGGAAGGTAGGAGCGTCGTCAACAGCGAAGTGCCATAGGCAATCGCGGCCACGATGCCCAGGGTGGCCCACGGGATGTTGAAGGCATATTCTGTCATGAAACCAGACTGGGCCAGCTCGGCAGCAAAGAAGTTGTGCGCCAGGACCAGGCCCAACCCCACCCCCAGCCCGATGCCCAGCAGGGCCACGAAAGAAGCCTCGAGCAGAAAACTCCACTGGATCATCCAACGCCGGTAGCCGATCGCCCGCAGCATGCCGATCTGCTGGCGTCGCTCCACCACCGCCCGCGCGCTGATGATGCCAATCGAGGCACTGCCGACGATCAACCCCAGGCTCATAAAGGCCTCCAGCAGCGCCAGGCTCGACCGGGCCAGGCTGCTGCCGGCCTCGAGGTCTCCCTGCGGGACACTGGTGGTCAACCCATAGTCCACGAAAGTCGACTCGAGCGCCCGGGCGACCGCCGGCGCATCTACCCCCTCGGCCAGATAGATTTGGTAGAGCCCCCCACCGCTGCTTTCCACCCGCAAGAAGTCCGCCGGGTTGATCTCCGGCGCCGCCCGGATGGCCGCCCACAGGCTGGGGATCGGCTTGAAGGGGTGGGAAAAGACAAAGAGATCGGGCATGTTGGCTGTCATGGAGGCCGACTCGGGATCCAGCACCTGATCGACGACGCCCACCAGCACCGACATGAAGGCGAGCATCAGGATCACCAGCGCAAACATCGCGATCGTCAGCCCGGTGCGGACCTTGAACTGCATCGGGTAGGCAATCGCCGTCCGCACGACCGGCAGCAGTTTGTGGAAGGGGCGCAGCAGCAGGGTTAACAGCCCCAGGAGTACCTCCGAGTTATAGATGATGGTCCACACCGCGCCGGCAATCATCATGACGCCGGCCAGGACAAACATCTCCGGGCCGGTGTTGCCCTTGCGGACCGGCGGGTGCAGAAACCGCAGCGTATCCAGCGGCAGCATCCAGAACACCAACAGGCCGATCCCGATCAGGGAGAAGGCGATCCGATCGCGCAGCGACGGCCGCACGTGGCGCGCCCCCAGGACCCAGCGCAGCAGCAGCCCGGTACCGATGATGAACAGGGAGACGCCCATCCCGTACAGGAAGGCGCTCCGCTCCGACTGGCTCGTCCGCAGGACCACCAGGCCGAGCAGGATGACCAGGGGGCCGCGGACCACCAGTGCCCACAGCAAGGCCAGGGTGGAGAGCGGGCCATCCCACAGGAGCCTCTTCAGCGCGTGGAGCGGGCGCAGACGCCCCAGCTGACGCACCGTGTCCGCCAGGTAGCGGCCCTGCTGCACGAACAGGTGGCGCACGCCGCTGTCCTGGTGCGGTGGGGGAGGCAGGTCGCGGATAGCCGCGACGATGTTCAGCCGGCTGACGCGCCAGGCCGAGATTGCGACGGTCACAAAGGTTAGCAGCAGACCCAGGCAGTAGGCCACGAGCACGCTGCGCGGCTCGAGGTGGTGGTGCAACTGGAGGACCGACCGTTCGACCGTGAGCAAGCCGTTCGCCCGTGGCGCCAGGAACGCTATCGTCGCCACCCCCACGCCCGCGCCGAGCAGCGCGCCTACGGCCGCGGCCACCACGTCGTAGGCTACCCCCTCGAAGAGAAACATCTGCACCAGGTGCCCCCGCCGCGTGCCCACGGCGCGCGCCATGCCCATCTCCCGCGTGCGCTCGGCAGCCAGCATGACAAAGATCAAGAAGATCAACAGCAGCGCCGCGGCGATGGAAAAGGAGCCAAAGGCCACAAAGAGCGTGGTAAAGAGGCTGCCGATCATGTTGGCGGCGAGCAGCAGCTTGCCCTTGTCATTGTGGACCTGCAGTCCGGTGCTTTTCAACAGCTCCTTCAGGATGCCGGCCACGGCCGAGCTGTGCCGCATCCCGTCGTCGGGGCCGCCGACATTGCTGACCACGATGGCGTTGATCTTGTCCCGCTGGCCGATGGCCGCCTGGAGCGCCGCCAGCGGCAGCAGCACGTCCCCCGGCAAGGCCCCGGCCTGGACCACGGCCCGTGCGGTGGCCCGCAGCGCGGCCTTGCCTACTACAATCTCGAGCTCGTGCCCCGGCGCCGCATCCAACCGATCGGCCAGCCCCTTCTCCAGGTAGACCTCGTCCGGGCCGAGCTCGGCCAGGGTCACGATCTGCCCGTCCACGGTGCGCAGCTGGCCCCAGGGCACGACCTGGGCGGGGTCGTATCCGGCCAGGGTCACTTGCAGCTCGCTCTGCCGGCCGGTGTGGTTGATCACCAGGGCCTGGCGCTCCACGATGGCCGGCGTCAGCCCTTCGATCAGCAGGGCCACGGCGTCGCCCTCCGCCTGCCGGCGGGCGACCTGCTCCGCCAGGGTCACGAAGTAGGATTGGGCAAAGTAGCGGACGCTCCGCCCGGCCCCGTCCGGCGTAGATGGCCCCAGGTTGATCTCCATGTTTGGCCCCACCAGGGTCATCGGCCCGCCGGTGTGGATCAGCTCGTCGGCCTGGCCCAGCGAATCGAGGGCCACGGAACGAAAGCTGTGGGTCATGGTGTCGCCCGTGCCAAAGGCCGCCGAGATAATCAACGTGCTCAACATGAGCCCGACGATGATCAGCACCGTCTGCGTGCGCCGGCGCGGGATATTGCGCAGCCCCAGCCGTACCATGACCCGGTTGCGCAGACCCAGGACCACGAGGCTGGCCACGATCAGTCCACAGCCGGCGGCCAGGACGATTGCCAACTGGTTCATCGGAATGCCAAACAACGCTTCCACTGCCTACCTCCTTGCCTCCTGGTACACCCCAACCAGGTCCTCGATCTCCAGCGGTTCCGCCTCCAAGTACGGCGTCTGTACCTGGTCGCCGACGATCTGCCCATCGCGCATCCGGATCACCCGGTGGGCGTAACGGGCCGCCTCCGGCGAATGGGTGACCAGCACAAAGGTCTGCCCGTTCTCCTCGTTCAGCCGCCGCATCAGCGTCATCACCTCGGTGGCCGTCTCCGAGTCTAGGTCGCCGGTGGGTTCGTCGGCCCAGATGATCACCGGTCGGTTGACCAGTGCCCGGGCAATCGCCACCCGCTGCCGCTGCCCGCCCGAGAGCTCTGCCGGGCGGTGCCCACCCCACCGGGACAGGCCCACCCGGGCCAGCCCTTCCTGCGCGCGCCGCCGGGCCTCGCCGGCCCGGACGCCGGACACCAGCAGCGGCAGCTCGACATTCTCCACCGCCGTCAGCACCGGGAGCAGGTTGTAGAACTGGAAGACAAAGCCCATCTTGCGGGCCCGGTAGACGGTCCGCTCGTTGTCGCTCAAGCTGGCCAATGAGACGCCGTCGATGACGATCTCGCCTCGATCGACATAGTCCAGGCCGGCCAGGCAGTTCAGGAGGGTGGTCTTGCCGCAGCCCGACGGCCCCATGATGGCCAGGATCTCGGCCCGCTGCACGGTCAGGTCGATTCCCCGCAGGGCATGGACCTGGACCCGCCCGGTGTCATAGGTCTTGTGAACGTTCATTGCCCGAATGATCCCCTGATCTTCCATCGCTGCCTCCAGTACCACGTATCCCATCTCGCGCTGTTTCACGGTACCCCTGCCGGTCCGGGCAGAGTGTCGTATCGCCTGCATCATATCACCAGGTGGCCCCCGGCGCATCGTACACCTGCGGTAGGGGGCAACTGGCAGTAGGAGAGTTTTCCCATCATGCAGGTGCATGAGCGAGCGGCCTATTGGCTCGATCTCTGCACGTTGAAGAGGGCCAGCCAGCACGAATGCCCCCAAAGGGCCGCATCTTGCGCCCGTGACGCGGTACACCCAGGAGCCGTAGTGGCTTCACGGGAAGTGCAAAGGTAGTGGTAGATTTCCCAATCCATTCATGCTATAATATGGGCCAGCAGGCCGGGGGTTGTGCCGGTGCGCCGATCCGAAGTTGCTTGGCGATAGAAGCATCCCCATGGAACGGTGCAGGACCAAATGTTCCTCGCCAGCCCGCTCGCCGCCTGGGGCCCAGCCGGTAGCCTTGGCGCAACCCTGCTGGGTGGTTGTGTAGGCCGCCGTGGTTTCCTGCCAAAAGGAGGCTGTCATGAGGTACGTCTGGACCCGCGCGATCGTGTACATGCTGGCCCTTTTGATCCTGCTGGTCCCCCTGGCCGCCCGACCGGCCGGTGGGGCGCCCGCCGCGCCCGGGAACCGCCCCCACCTGACCCCGGAGCAGGCCATCCAGTCGGTCCTGGACCACATGGAGGTCGGGGCCAACGACTTTCGCCTGAGCGACATGGGCCAGGACAACACCTACGACGCCCGCCTGCCAGCCGTGGCCTACAATAGCACCGACGACGAGTACCTGGTGGTCTGGCAGGCCGACGACGATATCGGCGCGCTGGCGGACGATGAGCTGGAGATCTACGGCCAGCGGGTGGACGCCGCCACCGGGGCCGAGGTCGGTCCCCTACTGCGCCTGAGCGAAATGGGGCCCGATGGGGATGGGGATGCGGCGTACGATGCCCGCATGCCGGCCGTGGCCTACAACAGCACGGAAAACGAGTACCTGGTGGTCTGGTCGGGCGACGACGGCCTCTCGCCGCTGGATGACGAGGAGTACGAGGTCTACGCCCAGCGGGTGGACGCCGCCACCGGGGCCGATATTGGTGGCGACACGCGCCTGAGCGATATGGGGCCCGATGGCTCTCCCGCTTATGACGCCTGGGTGTACGGGGTGGCCTACAACAGCGCCGACAACGAGTACCTGGTGGTCTGGTCGGGCGACGACTTCACCGGCAGCCTGGTGGACGACGAGTTCGAGATCTTTGGCCAACGGGTGGACGGCGCCACGGGGGCCGAGATCGGGACCAACGACTTTCGCCTGAGCGACATGGGGCCGGACGGAAACCCACTGTATTGGGCCACCAACCCGGCCGTGGCCTACAACAGCGCCGAAAACGAGTACCTGGTGGTGTGGATGGGCAATGACGGCGCGCCGCTGGACCCCTACGAGTACGAGGTCTATGGCCAAAGGCTGGACGCCGCCACGGGGGCCGAGATTGGGGCCAACGACTTTCGCCTGAGCGAGATGGGCCCCGATGGGGACCCGGAGTACCGTGTCGGCGACCCCAGGGTGGCCTACAACAGCGCCGACAACCAGTACCTGGTGATCTGGTCTGGCGAGGACGACGCCACGCCGCCGCTGGGCAAGGAGTGGGAGATCTATGGCCAGCGGGTGGACGGCGCCACGGGGGCCGAGATCGGGACCAACGACTTTCGCCTGAGCGACATGGGGTCGGACGGGGATCTGGAGTACAATACCTGGCACACTGCCCTGGCCTACAACAGCGTGGAGAACGAGTACCTGGCGATCTGGAGTGGTGACGACGACACCGGCTCCCTGGTAGACAACGAATACGAGGTCTACGGCCAGCGGGTGGACGCGGCCACGGGGGCCGAGGTCGGAGCCGACTTTCGCCTGAGCGACATGGGGCCCGATGGCGATCCCGACTATGCGGCCGAAAGCACTGCGGTCGCCTTCAGCAGCACGCAGGACGACTACCTGGTGCTATGGCAAGGTGACGATAACACCCCGCCGCTGGTGGACGAGGAGTTCGAGATCTACGGCCAGCGGGTGGACGGCGCCACGGGGGCCGAGCTGGGCGCGGACCAACGGCTGAGCCACGCCGGGCCCGACGGGTCCCCCGACTATAGCGGCATCTACCCCGCCGTGGCCTACAACAGCACCGATCATGAGTACCTGGTGGTCTGGTACGGTGACGACAATGCCCCGCCGCTGGTGCGGGGAGAGTACGAGATCTACGGCCAGCGGGTAGACGCCGCCACGGGGGCCGAGATTGGGGCCGACTTTCGTCTGAGCGATATGGGTCCAGATGGGGATTCCACGTATGGGGCCGCCACTCCGGCCGTGGCCTATAACAGCATCAACAACGAATACCTGGTGGTCTGGTCCGGCAGCGACAACACCCCGCCGCTGGTCGACGCGGAGTCGGAGATCTTTGGCCAACGGGTGGATGCCGCCACGGGGGCCGAGATCGGGGACAATGACTTTCGCCTGAGCGACATGGGGCCGGACGGAGACATCCGGTATCTTGCCAGCAGCCCTGCCGTGACCTACAACGGCACCGACAACGAGTACCTGGTGGTCTGGGAAGGCACTGATGACACCCCGCCGCTGGTGTTGGGCGAGGTCGAGATCTTTGGCCAGCGGGTGGATGCCGCCACGGGGGCCGAGATCGGGGACAACGACTTTCGCCTGAGCGACATGGGCCCGGACGGAGATACCCGGTACTGGGCGATCGCCCCCGCCGTGGCCTACAACGGCACCGACAACGAGTACCTGGTCGTGTGGTCGGGCGACGACAACACCGGCAGCCTGGTGGACGGCGAGCGGGAGGTCTACTGCCAGCGGGTTGAGGCGGACACGGGGCTGGAAGTCGGCCCCGACCTGCGCCTGAGCGACATGGGCCCGGATGGCGACGTGGCCTACAGCGGCGCCCTGGCCGCAGTGGCCTACAACGGCACTGGCAACGAGTACCTGGTGGTCTGGGAGGGAGAGGACGACACCGCGCCGCTCGTGGACAACGAGTTCGAGATCTACGGCCAGCGGGTGGACGGCGCCACGGGGACCGAGATTGGGCCCAACGACTTTCGCCTGAGCGACATGGGCCCGGACGGGGATCCAGACTTTCGGGGTGTCGGCGCCGCGGTGGCCTATAACAGCGTCGAAAACGAGTACCTGGTGATCTGGCACGGTGACGACGACATCCCGCCACTGGTGGACGGGGAATCCGAGATCTTTGGCCAGCAGGTGGACGCCGCCACGGGGGCCGAGGTCGGGTCCAACGATTTTCGCCTGAGCGACATGGGCCCGAACGGGGACACTGACTACTACGGCCTGTTGGCCGCAGTGGCCTACGGCAGTCTGCAAAATGAGTACCTGGTGGTCTGGTGGGGCGACGACAACACCGCCCCGTTGGTGGACAATGAGATGGAGGTCTTTGGCCAGCGCTTGAGCGGGCGTTGCCGCATTTACCTGCCACTGGTCGCCAGGGGAGGAACACCCTAGCAGCCGAGCAGCGACGGAGGCGGACTATCTGGCACGGGGCATTTCTTGCGGCCAACGGGGCGACTACGATTGCGCCCTGGAGGACATCCAGAAAGCCGTCCGGCTCGAGCCCGCTTGCGCGGAGGCCTACTGTTGGCGCGGGCCGACCTATGCGTTCAAACACGAGTACGATCTGGCCATACGCGATTTCGACCGCGCGGCTGAACTCCGCCAGACCATGCGTTGACCCACTTGAACCGGGGCATATCCCACTTCTTGTACTTCCAAGGAGATCATGCGCCTATGCAGCCCTACTCTGACCTTTCTCTTGCCGGAAAGCTTCAGCGGCTACGGCAACTGGCCGTCGCAGCGATAGCCCAGTATGACCTCCAAGACCCGGTAATCGTCTATCGTGGGTTTGAAACGAACCTCCTTTACCAGGTGATCACGGCATCTGGAGAACGGTTCATGCTCCGGCTTGCCTCTCCCGGTTGGCGAACTTTTGAGGATCTCCTGTCAGAAGCGCTGTGGTTGGACGCCCTGACCCGGGAGCCCGCTATCGCCGCACCGCACATTGTCCCGGCGCGCTCCGGCGAGTATGTGCTGCCGATGAGCAATCCCCATGTCCCCCATGTCTGGAACGCGTCCCTGATGACGTGGGTCCCGGGCCGGTCGTTGGGACACTATCTCACCAGGCGCAACCTGGAGAAGATGGGCGCGTTGTTTGCCCGGCTCCATCAGCACGGGGCTTCGTGGACTCCTCCTGCTGGATTCACAAGCCGGAGATTCGAGCACTGGTTATCCCGGGGCGAGAAAAACCGGATCGTGGTGGACAGGCGCTCGGCGGCCGCGCCTCGGCCGCCGAGCGATCGATTCGTCGGTGGTGGCGCAGGCGCTGACGGCGTGCCGGTGCTGCCTCTGCCGTGGCGCGACCTGCTGGAGCGCATGCACCGGCATGTAGAGGCGGCCTATGCGGCCATCGATCGCTCCGACCTCCGGGTCATTCACTGCGACCTGTGGCATGACAACATTCGATTGCACCGGGAGGTGCTGCGTCCGCTTGACTTTGAAGATACCGTTTGGGGATTTCGGGCACACGATATCGCTATGGCCATGCTCGACCTTTTGGAGGATACGGACGAGGACCGCTACGCGGCACTGCTGCTGGCGTTTCGGCATGGGTATACGGCCTGCATGTCCTGGCCAGACGACCCCATCGAGCCGTTTCAGATCGGGCGCCTGCTCTGGAAGATCAACTGGGTGGCCGGCTACCAGCCGCAGGGGTTGGCTCGCATGGTCGAACGCCACCTTCCGGTGTTCGAGCACTATGAGCGGACCGGGCAGGTCGTTCGGCCTCCTGAAGGATAGTTGTGGGGATCTCCTTTACAGCTCGCGCGGCACGCAACTCGGGGGCCCACTTCCCCTACAACCAGCGCCGCGCTGTTGGGATCGCTACGTCAGCCCGGCCCCGGTCCCTCCCGAGAAGCGGCCAGTTCGGGCTGGCCTGCCGGCGCTAACGGCGCACCGTCAAACCTGGCCCCGTGCCGACGCCGCCTTCGGCGGACGCAAGGAGGGGCCGGCCTACGACCTGCCGATGGCCATGGCCCTGGTGATGGCCTCCGGCGGGGCTAACCCCGACCTGGAGGGCGCGATGGTGGTGGGCGAGCTCTCGTTGGACGGCTCCGTCCGCCACACCAACGGGATTCTCCCCATGGTGTCCGTCGCCCGCCAGCGCGGGCTCAAGCGCGTCTACGTCCCGGCCCGCGACGCCGCCGAGGCGGCGCTGGTGGACGGGCTGGAGGTCTATGCGGTAGAGAACCTGGCGGCGATGCTCGACCACCTGAATGGGGTGAGCCAACTGACACGCTTCGAGATGCCGCCCATGCCCAAGGACGAAACGGTCGTCTACCCCGTGGACATGGCCGACGTCGCGCCTGTAGCCTGCGAGTCATGGTGATATCAGGAGTTGGTCAGGAAACTGCAGTAGGGCAGCCCTCTGAGCGCCAACGGCGCGGGCCAGGAGCACGTCAAGCGGGCGGTGGAGGTCTGCGCGACCGGCTGTCACAACATTCTGGGATTGTGGACAACAATCCAACTGGCGCTTTGCGCTGCGGGTGGATTTGGGGAGTTGATCTGGGAATAGGTTCCCATGCCTGCCCTGTGCGCCCGCATTGACAGCACGTCCCAGAGATGTTACAATACATCGGTAGATTGGTGGCAACTCCCGAGTATTGGTAACACGCTGTGTAACCGGATCGTTTGTGGAGCGGCAAGATGGAGCAGACCCAGATCCAACGAGTTCTGGACATAGTGCATCGCGCAGGTATACTCCGCCCGCGCGACCTGAGCGCGCATGGCATACCGCGGGAGTACCTTTCCCGCCTGGTCGACCAAGGCCTGCTGAAGCGGGTTGGGCGCGGTCTGTATGTGCTCCCTGAGGTGGATGCTACCGAGCACCACACCCTGGCCGAGGCCGGCAAGCGCGTGCCACACGGCGTGGTCTGCCTGCTGTCCGCGCTGCAATTTCACGGTCTGACCACCCAGGCTCCCTTCGAGGTGTGGCTGGCCATCGAAGCCAAAGCCTGGCGGCCGCGGGTCGATTACCCGCCGCTGCGGATCGTCCGTTTCTCCGGCGCGGCATGGGAGGCCGGTGTCGCGGAACACCTCATCGAGGGGATCTCGGTCAAGGTCTACGATCCGGCCAAAACCGTGGCAGACTGCTTCAAGTACCGGAACAAAATCGGCCTGGACGTGGCGATCGAGGCGCTGCGCGACGGCATCCGCCAGCGCAAGTGCACCCACTCCGACCTGCTACACTATGCCCATGTCTGCCGGGTTAGCGGGGTCATGCGCCCCTATCTGGAGGCAGTCCAATGAGCGATGTGCGGGTCTCCAATCTGCCAGCCTCCGTTCGTCAGCGGCTGCTGAACCTCAGTCATCAGCGCGGGGAGGATTTCAATCTGGTGCTGGTGCAGTACGGCATCGAACGCCTGTTGTATCGGCTGGTGCGATCCGGGTATGCCGACCGGTTCGTGCTCAAGGGGGCGCTGCTCTTTTCGTTGTGGACCGAACGGCTGCACCGGCCCACGCGCGATCTCGACATGCTGGGGTATGGCGATAGCTCTGCCGAGGCCCTGGTCAATCTCTTCAAGGCGGTTTGCGCTGCTGACGTGGAGCCAGACGGTCTCACATTCGATCCGAATAGCGTCCAGGTGATGGCCATCCGCGAGGACCAGGAATACCAGGGCCAGCGGGTGCAGCTGACCGCCCATCTGGAACGGGCCCGGATCGTCCTGCAGATAGACATTGGCTTTGGCGACGTCGTGACGCCGGCCGCTCCCGAAGTAGAGTACCCGACGCTGCTAAACTTCCCGTCTCCCCGCCTGAGAGCCTATACCAAAGAGGCTGTCATCGCCGAGAAGCTGCAGGCGATGGTCTCGTTGGGTCTCCTGAACAGCCGGATGAAGGACTTTTACGACATCTGGATGATTTCCCGCATCTTTGGCTTCGATGGGCCAACACTGGTTCAGGCAATACGGGCAACCTTCGAGCGCCGGCGTACGGCTGTGCCGGCCAACACACCGCCGGCGCTGACATCCGCGTTCGCCGGCGACCCCGCGAAGGTCACGCAGTGGAACGCCTTCCTCCGCCGCAATGGGCTGGATGTCGGCGGTGTTGAGTTTGCCCAGATTATCGCAGAGCTGGCTCGCTTCCTTGTCCCGCCCCTGGGCGCAATCAGAGAAGGGGGCGAATTTCGCAGGGCGTGGCCGGCCGGCGGCCCATGGAGAGAAGCGGGTTCTTCCTGACAGGGGCAAGGCAGGTCGGCGAGGAGTTTGTCTCTCCGATAGAAAGTGATATAATTCTATCCGGACGCCGAAAGCGCCGCCCGGCAACCCCTTGGCAAGGAGCGCCCGATGCGCCGCTCAGCTTTCTTTGCTCTGGTTCTGCCCGTTCTCCTGGCTCTGCTCCTTCTGCCCCTAATGACAAGTTGTGCGCAGCCGGTCGCGAAGCCAACGGCTACGCTTCTTCTGGCTGTAACGGCAACCCTGTCGCCAGCGCCCAGTCACGCTGCTACCTCGCGCTCCACGGCCCGGCCCACCCGCTCAGCCACGGGGACACCCAAGTCGCCAGAGCCCACCGTCACACCAACCCCCGTGCCGCAGATAGCTGACAGCGTGGTTCTCCTGGGTACCTGGTCCGAGGAGATCAACCAGGTCATCTGGAACCCACAGGGGACTCGCTTGGCCTATACGTACGCGGCGAGCTGTGGACACTTTTTTACTGTGGATGTCGTCAGCTCAAGCTCGGGGGCTTGACTTTTCACGCCCCTGGGTGTATAATGATGTTGCAATAAGTAGTCCTTGCTAGGCCAGGGGAAGGGGCCACAAGATGCCCTGTGCGGGCACAAGGAGGGGAGATGTCCATGCAGGAAGCTGCACTCTATGGTGATTTGGTGTTGGCGCTGCGCGACTATGCCGCGGAGCAGCTGGCTGCCCACAGCAGTGGCCTCACGGCAGAGCAGGCCCGCCAGCAGGTAGACGAGTTCATCCGGGGCTGGTTCTTTACCCCCCAGGAGGAGCTCTACGGCTCGGCGCCGCGCGAGGTAATCTGGCGGGAGCAGTTGGGCGAGCCGAACCCGATTCCCCGGCGATACGCGGCCGAGATATTCGAAGACGACTGCCCGCTCTGCCAGATGATGCGCGCCGAGATCGAGAATGCGCAGAGCGATGAGGCCCACGGCCACCACTGGACCTATTGCCCTGACTCCTGCCTGCTCGGCCAGTATGACCCCGAAGGCAGTGAGGAACGCTGGAAGAAGGAGGAGGCCCGGCTCGAACAGAGGGAAACCCCATCCTCGGGGGCTGATTATCTGGCGCGGGGCATCTCTCACGGCAAAAGGGGCGACTACGATCGCGCCCTGGAGGATATGCAAGAAGCCGTCCGGCTGGAACCAGCTTGTGCGGAAGCCTACTACTGGCGCGGGCTGACCTATGCCTTCAAGCAGGAGTATGAGCTGGCCATTCAGGATTTCGACCGCGCCGCCGAGCTCCGCCCAGACTATGTGCTCACCTACCTGAACCGGGGCATCTCCCACTTCCGCCAACAGGCGTATGAGCGTGCCATCGCCGATTTGGACCGCGCCCTCGAACTGGACCCACACGATGCCCTGAGCTATTACCACCGCGGGCTCACCTGCTTCTTCTTGGACAACTATGAACAGGCCATCACCGACCTGGGGGCGGCCATTCGCCGCGACCCGGATGACGCGGAGGCGTACTTTTGGCGAGGCAATACCTATCTGGAAAACGGCGACTATGAACTGGCTGTCCGCGACTATGATACGACCATCCAGCTGGCCCCCGATCACGCGGCCGTGTACGACCAACGGGGGGCCGCCTACATCTCTCTGGGCCAGCTCAGCCTGGCAGTCCGGGACTTGAGCCGGGCCATCCAGTTGACCCCGTCCAACTGGCAAGCCCGTTACAATCGGGCGGTGGTGTACGAGCAACAAGGCCGGCGGCAAGAGGCAATCATCGATTACGAACAGTGCCTGCATCTGGTCCAAGACCCGCGTGGGCGGCACGAGGTCGAGGAGCGGCTCCATGCGTTAAAGACAGTGGTCAGTTGACGGGAAGGAGACCACTATGCTGGCTCAAGTGACTTCGTGCGCTGTCGTCGGGTTGGAGGGAGCCCTCGTCCAGGTGGAGGTGGATGTCTCCAACGGCGGCCCCTACTTTAGCATCGTCGGTCTGCCGGACGCCGCCGTCCAGGAGGCCCGCGAGCGCGTCCGCTCGGCCATCCGCAACTCGGGGGCCCACTTCCCCTACAACCAGCGCCTCACCGTGAACCTGGCCCCGGCCGACCTCCGCAAGGAGGGGCCGGCCTACGACCTGCCGATGGCGCTCGCCCTGGTGATGGCTTCCGGTGGGGCCAATCCCGACCTGGAAGGCGCCATGGTGGTGGGCGAGCTCTCCCTGGACGGCTCGGTCCGCCACACCAACGGCATCCTGCCGATGGTCTCGGTCGCCCGGCAGCGCGGGCTGAAGCGGGTCTACGTCCCCGCCCGCGACGCCGCCGAGGCCGCTCTGGTGGAGGGGCTGGAGGTTTACCCGGTGCCCAACCTGGCGGCGATGCTGGACCACCTCAACGGGGCCAGCCGGCTGGCGCGCTTCGAGATGCCGCCCATGCCCAAGGACGAGGAGGTCGTCTACCCGGTGGACATGGCCGACGTCAAGGGCCAGGAGCACGTCAAGCGGGCCGTGGAGGTGGCCGCGGCCGGCGCGCACAACGTGCTGGGATTGTGGACGACAATCCAACTGCCGCTTTGCGCTGCGGATCGACCTGGCGTGACCATGGGCCGGTCCAGATATCCCTTGTGCATATCTGAACACCCCGCAGAGGGAGGAAAAAATCATCCGGGTGACGCTCCAATATCGGCTGCTTGGGCGATGCGTCGGGAATTATCCACTGATATTCTTGTATGTGCATCCTTGAGCCCTGCTGCGACAGCAAAGGAGGGTCCTATGGAAAGAGTAATCTCAAATGATGGCACCCCTATCGCCTACAATCGGAGCGGCTCAGGAGCGCCGCTTATCCTGGTCCATGGCACGAGCGGTACTTCCACGCGCTGGGCACCCATCCTCCCGGCGCTGGGGGAGCACTTTGCCGTGTACGCCATCGATCGGCGCGGTCGGGGTGAGAGTGGTGATGGTGAGCCCTATGCCATCGAGCGGGAATTCGAAGACGTTGCCGCAGTCGCGGACGCGATTGGGGAGCCCGTTCACCTGCTGGGGCACTCCTTTGGCGGCCTCTGTGCCCTTGAAGCTGCGTTGCGTACGCGGAACCTGCGCAAGCTCGTCTTGTACGAGCCGCCCATACCCCTCCCAGGCGTACTGATCTACCCTGAAGGGGTGATCGACCGGCTGCAGGCGCTGCTGGACGCAGGTGATCGCGAGGGGGTTGTGGCCACCTTCATGCGCGAGGTCGTCAGAATGCCACCCCGCGAGTTTGCCCTGTTCAGGTCGTCACCGGCGTGGCCTGCCCGGGTGGCGGCTGCTCATACCCTGCCACGTGAGTTGCGGGCGCAGACACAGTACGAGTTTGCTGCCCAACGATTCCGGCAGTTGCAGACCCCAACGCTGCTATTGCTCGGCGGCGACAGTCCGTACTTTCTCAAAGCGGCCATCGAGGCTTTGAGCACCATCCTGCCAAACAGCCAGGTCGCCGTCATGCCCGGGCAGCAACATATCGCCATAGACACGGCGCCGGAACTCTTTGTGCGGGAGGTGGCCGCATTCCTGGCCGAACCAGAGGCCCATTGACCTTTGCATATCCAAAGGTACGGCCCACGGAGAAGGGTGCGAGACGAGTCACTTGGCAACGCAAAGTCCACTAGGAAGCGCGGTGCACGGTACCCGGCATGGTCGGTCGCCTGCGGTGCGCAAGGTTGAGGCGGCCGGCCGCCAAAAGGAGATTTGTCCGTGAAAGCAAAGACGATGGAAGGTCAGGAGATTGACCTGGCGCGGGATACGCTCAACAGTCTAAAGGTGCGTCTGCGGGGGCCGGTACTTGTACCTGGCGACCCCGGCTACGATGAAGCCCGTACCGTCTGGAACGCCATGATCGACCGAAGGCCGGCCCTGATCGCGCGCTGCCTCGGCATCGCCGACGTCATCGCCGGTGTACAGTTTGGGCGCGAACACAATCTCTTGCTCTGCATCAAAGGCGGAGGGCACAACATTGCCGGTCTGGCAGTAGCTGACGGCGCGCTGATGCTCGACATGTCGCTCATGCGCGGCGTATGGGTGGATCCACAGAAGAAGGTCGCTCACGCCCAGGCCGGCTGCCTGCTCGGCGACGTGGATCGCGAAACGCAGCTGCACGGGCTCGCCGCGATTCTCGGCTTCGTCTCTCTCACCGGCGTCGCCGGCCTCACCCTGGGCGGAGGATTCGGTTACCTGACGAGGCGTTGGGGCTGGACGGCGGACAACCTTGTCGGTATGGACGTTGTGACCGCCGATGCCCGCCTTGTGCGCGCGAGCAGCGATGAGAACCCGGACCTCTTCTGGGGATTGCGAGGGGGTGGGGGAAACTTTGGCGTCGTGACCGGCATCGATTACAAGCTATTTCCTGTTGGTCCGGAGATCGTTGGCGGTATGGTAGCGTGGCCGGCAAGCGAAGCGCCCAAGGTACTTGACCTGTACCGCACGCTCAGCGAGCAGGCCCCACCCGAACTCGCGCTTGTCACGCTCATGCGTCCGGCCCCGCCAGCACCGTGGCTGCCGAAGGACATGCACGGGAAGCCGATTGTGGCCATACTCGCCTGCTACAGCGGAAGCGTCGAGGAGGGCGAGAAGGCTGTCGCCCCGATCAAGTCGTTCGGCAGTCCCGTCGGTGATATCCTCGTGCGGCGGCCGTACGTGCAGATGCAGACGCTGCTCGACGCCACCCAGCCGCGGGGCCGGCGAAACTATTGGAAGAGCGAGTACCTCCCACGCATCGAGCCAGCCCTGTGCGAGAGGGCCATTGAGCATGCGGCAAGGATCCGTTCGCCGCACTCTGCCGTGATCCTGGTCCACGTCGAAGGGGCCCTCAACCGGCTGCAAGACGAAATCTCCCCCGCCGGCAACCGCGACGCGCACTATGTGCTCAACATAGCAGGCTCATGGGAGCAGGCGAGCGAGGACCAGGCGAACATCGAGTGGGCGCGTGCCGCCTGGAACGGCATGAAAGCGTTCTCGACTGGCGGTGTATATCTCAACTTCCTGACGGAGGATGAAGGTTCCGAGCGCACCAAGGCGGCGCTCCGCAAGGGATTCCAGCGGCTTGCCGAGGTCAAGGCGAAATGGGATCCGCAGAACGTGTTCCGTACGAACCGCAACATTCAGCCGGCCTGAGAGGAGGCAGCGCTATGGCAACCTTCGTCCTCGTACACGGCACAAGTTGTGGCGGCTGGATCTGGCAGAAGATCACTCCCCTGCTACGGGCCAAAGGCCATGAAGTTTTCACGCCCACGCTGACCGGGGTGGGTGATCGCTCCCATCTACTGAATTGTGGTGTGGACTTGACCACGCATATCACGGATGTCGCCAACCTACTGTCCTATGAAGACCTTGCCGATGTTGTGCTGGTCGGGCACAGCTATGCCGGCATGGTTATCACGGGGGTAGCAGCCAAGGTGCCCGAACGACTGAAGCTCTTGGTCTATCTGGACGCGTACGTCCCTGCGGATGGGCAGACGGAGTCCGACCTTTGGCCGGCCGATATGCGCGCAGCAATTCAGGCCGATGAAGCAGCAGGAAGAGGGCTGCGGCTGCCGCCTTCCCCTGACTTTCTGGGCATCACCGACCCCGAGATGGCGGCTTGGGTGCAGACGCGAATGACACCCCACCCTTTGGCCACATACCAGGAGCCCGTGCCGGCTGGCAGTATTCGAAGTGCTGCCCTGCCGCGCGCCTTCATCCACTGTACAGGTGGGCCAACCACGCCTGTCTTCGCGCCTTTTGCCGCGAAAGCGAGAAGCGCGGGCTGGGAGGTGCATGAACTCGCAACGGGCCACTGTGCAATGCTCACGATGCCGCGCGAGGTGGCGGAGCTCCTGATCAGATTTGCAGGCGAGGGCGCCTAACCTGCCGTCGGCGCTGGTCCGGAGGCCGGCGCCAACGGCAGGCCAACCGCCGGAGGTCCGCGATGAGGAAACCAATCATAACGATGAG
>Ga0302251_1001042_pt1 | contig 19304 bp, 16 predicted proteins | sample AAG_RA_Gln_MG_FD_193534 | JGI IMG/M metagenome (GOLD analysis project Ga0302251, IMG submission 193534) | Enriched activated sludge microbial communities from anaerobic digester in WTTP, New Holstein, Wisconsin, United States - AAG_RA_Gln | ecosystem: Engineered > Bioreactor > Anaerobic >...
TGAAAAGCTGGAAACGGTTGATAAGCGTGCGATTAAAATCCGTATGACAGAAATGGCCAAAGAACTTGGAAATCCAAGGGTTTCTGGCAGTATTGCCACAGGAGTTCTTTTGAAGCTGTTCGGATTGTCTCTGGACGGCATTAAAGACATTTTGGAACAAGAGCTCAAAGCGGCGCTGATCGAGGTTAACCTGAAAGCCTATGACCTGGGATTTACGCAGGTTGAAGCGCGTTATGAAAAACTGGCCGCTGATTTCTCGGATTACATGATCATCAGCGGCAATAAGGCTTTGGCACTGGGGGCGCTTGCGGCAGGGCTCAGATTTTACTCCGCTTATCCAATGTCTCCTTCCACAGGGATCATGGAGTTTCTGGCTTCAAAAAGCAAAGAACTTGACGTGGTCGTTGAGCAGGCAGAGGATGAAATCGCTGCCATCAATATGGTGCTTGGCGCTTCTTTTGCCGGAGCCAGAGCAATGACGGGCACCTCCGGCGGCGGGTTTTCACTTATGGTTGAAGCTATTGGCCTGAGCGGGATAGCTGAAATACCTGTTGTTATCGTCAATGCACAGCGACCGGGACCGGCGACAGGGCTGCCCACCAGAACTGAGCAAAGCGACCTGCGCTTTGCCATTCATGCCTCTCAGGGAGAATTTCCGAGAAAAGTCATTGCCCTGCGTCACCAGGAAGATGCCTACAGGCAAACGCTGCGGGCTTTTCAGACGGCTGAAAAGTACCAGATCCCGGTGATCATTTTAAGTGACCAGTATTTAGCCGATGGTTCCGCAACCATCAAACCATTGTCACTGCCGGATGATCACTCAGACAATGATCCTGAAACCATACTGCCCGGTGACTATATGCGATATCAATTGACTGAGGACGGCATTTCACCTCGATTGATCCCTGGACTGACAGTTCATCTGGTTAATGTGGACAGTGACGAGCATGATGAACAGGGATTAATCACTGAATCCGCTGAAGTGAGACAAAACATGGTGGACAAAAGAATGCTCAAACTCCAGGGCATCATAAGTGAGCTTGAAGAGCCTGAGTTTTTCGGTTCGAAGAAAGCGGAAGTGCTTCTATTGGGCTGGGGCTCCACCTGGGGTCCGATCAAGGAAGCGGTGGAACTGCTGAATCAAGAAACGCCTGACAAATATTGTGCTTTGGTTTTCGGAGATGTAGATCCACTTCCGGATAAGGTGCTGAAGGATCAAGCGCAGCGGGTGAGTTCAATAATCAATATTGAACAGAACGCAACCGGTCAGTTGGCCGGATTGATTCGGGAAAAAACAGGCATTGTCTGCACGCAGAGCATTTTAAAATATGATGGCAGACAGATCGCAGGGGAAGAGATTGCGTTACGCATCAGGGGGGTGAAAGCATGACCAATAATGAATTTTGCACAAGAGAGACCGCCTGGTGCCCTGGCTGCGGTAATTTCAGCATACTGGCCTGTCTGAAGAAGACGCTTGAAAAGCTCGAACTGGAGCCACATAAGGTTCTGATGGTCGCCGGCATAGGTCAGGCTGCCAAAACGCCGCAGTATATTTGCGCCAATGCTTATTGTGGTCTGCACGGCAGGGCTCTGCCTCCGGCGGTGGCTGCAAAGATTGTCAATGAAGAACTTACAGTCATTCTTGATACAGGTGATGGTGACTCTTACGGTGAAGGTGGAAATCACTTCATTCATAATATCCGGCGCAATGTCGATGTCAGTCATTTCGTTCATGACAACCAGATTTACGGGCTGACCAAAGGTCAGGCTTCGCCAACAACGGAGATGGGTCATGTCACCGCAGTTCAGGCAGACGGCAATATCAATATGCCTTTTAATCCAATGCTGATGGCACTGGCGGCGGGGGCCGGATTTGTCGCTCGTGGTTTTACAGGCGACCAGGAACAGCTGATGGCACTTATGGAGAAGGCGATCCGTTATAAAGGCTATGCTCTTATCGATATTCTCCAGCCTTGTGTCAGTTTCAATAAAATCAACACCTTTGACTGGTACAAGCAGAGAGTCAAACCAATCAGTGAGGCCCATGATCCAACCGATTTTGGTGCTGCCATAAATCTGGCCCGAACATTTGGCGATGAGATCCCAACCGGGATCCTGTACGAGGTTGAAAAACCAGTCTATCACGAACGGCATCCGGTACTGCAAGATCGCAAGCCACTGATCTCCAAGAAAACGGATCGAGAGAAGCTGGAACAAATCATTAAATCATTCATTTGAAACTTTTAGACGTATTACTATTACAGTCCGCGTCCCCAACCCTGAGTTGGTGACGGACTGTAATAGGTTTGCAACACAAGAATAGCCTTCTATGATAATTTGACCGATCATAGAAGGCTGATTTTTAAGTATTTATTGACCTGTTTTCAAACAGCAAATAAGGTGACTTAGACAATTGGCTGTAAAAATACATAACATTCGAATTCTTCAACGACGACAACTTCAACCGAATTTTTCTTTATGGACTCTATGCCATTCAGACATCCAGCTTTGGATTTATATCTGTCGCCGGTACCTATGAGTTCGCCATTTTTAGCTTTTAATCTAAATCGAAAATCTCCATTCCTATATTCGTACACCTCGAATTTTGGATTCTTTTCTGTGGCAAATCCCTCAACCGTTTGATCTTCAACAGGGTCGTCATGGGCATTTGTCCTGATGCTTTCAATCCCCTTTTTAGTGAAACTCGGTGTCAGACACCGAGTTTCATCCTCAGAGGCTAGCGTCTATCAAACCCGCTTTTCAACCGAAAAACAAAACCTTTGCCGATGGTTGGTGTATGTGACCATCGGCAAAAAGGTATAAATGAAGTTGGGGAATGGACTTCATAATGGGATTCAAAACAGGAATCAAAACGGACCTAAGGGGGGAGTATAATCAAGGATTTTTACCATAGCGTTACATTGCCCTCTGAGTTGGCAGTGGGTAAAAAGTACCCTGTGATCTATGCCATGCACGGCAGAGGGAGCAATGAAAATGATATTGTCAGTTTGCTTCATACGTTGAAAGAGGACTACATCATTATTGGAATTAGAGGCCCACTTGAACTTAATTCAGGCTTTCAATATTTTACGATTAAAAGTATTGGCAACCCTGATATGGATTCGTTGGAAGATGCAGTTGAAAGCCTTGAAAAATTTATTGCTGCAGCACCAAAAGAATACCCCATTGATCCTTCCAGGCAATTTCTGTTTGGTTTCAGTCAAGGTGCCATTTTAGCCATGGCGCTGTCCTTGAAAATGGGAGACAATATTAAGGGCATAGCTGCGCTAAATGGTTATATTCCAAAACCTTACAAAGATAAGTATGCAGGAAAATCTCTTCTTGGTACGTCAGTTTTTATTGCTCATGGGGAAGGAGATCAGATTTTTCCGTTAAGCATAGGTCAGGAAAACTATGACTACTTCAAAGAAAAGGCTGAGATTGTGACTTATAAGGTCTACCCAATTGGCCACTCAGTTTCGCAGGAAGAAAAAAACGATGTTGTTGCGTGGTTCAACTCGTTCTGATATCGAAGCAAATGAGAAACTTGGTGTCTGACACCGAGTTTCATCCCAGTTGGGCAAGGCGACGTCAAAGGACCCTGCTTCACAGACCAGTATTATGATGGAGTCTCACGTTATTCAAATACAATACAGGGTATAAATATGCTGGAAAGTTAATCAGTAATGTAGTGGTTTAGAAAACCACAACCAGAGTCGCGAACAACTCGGCGACTTCCAATCATGAAGTTTTTGCCGGCTGGATCCTCCGGAAAGAGATGAGATGGATGAGAAAAATAGTACATGGCAAGATAGGTAAGGTAACAGCATTACTTATAGTTCTGATCATGCTGCTGGGTTCAAGCATAAGTTTGGGTCTTGGTGCCAGCGAAAAAGTTGATGTCCTCATTGGTTTTCACAATATGTCAGAGAGAGCTCAAAACCGGGCAATGGTGAGAGCTTTTGGCGGCGAAATCTATGCTGAATTCAATCTTGTGGATGTCATTGCCGCCCGAATGACACCACAGCAAGCAGCGGCGCTGAGCAAGAATCCTAAGATCGACTACATTGAACCGGATGCTGAGGTTTATGCCCTGGAACAAGTAACACCATGGGGGATTGACCGGGTTTTCGGTGATGAAAATTACTCGTTCCCAACCTGGAGTACAAGTAAAGGTGCCGGCATTGGCGTTGCTGTCCTTGACACCGGGATTGATACGGACCATGAAGATCTGAAAGTTCTAGGCGGAAGAAGATTTTATCTCAGAGGGCTGACACTGAGAAGCGATGATTTGTATGACGACGGTAACGGTCATGGCACCCATGTGGCAGGGACCATAGCTGCCCTTGACAACGATATTGGCGTCGTTGGCGTTGCACCTGCGGTTAATCTATATGCGGTTAAAGTACTGGGTGATAACGGCAGCGGTTCTACGTCCGCTATTATTGCAGGAATACAGTGGGTCTGCGAACAGGGCAACATTTCCATAATCAATATGAGCCTTGGCAGCAGCTATTATTCGTCTACCTTTGACGCGGCCTGCAATAAGGCTTATACGGAAAACGGAGTCCTGATTGTCGCCTCAGCCGGGAATTCCGGGAATGATGCGGGCACCGGCGATACTGTGGGCTATCCTGCAAAATATGATTCTGTCATTGCAGTAGCTGCCTCAGATATCAACGATGAGCGCGCCTATTTTTCAAGCACAGGCCCTGATGTTGACCTTATTGCGCCAGGTGTCAACATTTTGAGCACCGTTCCGGGCAGCCTGTATGAAGACGGCTGGAGCGGCACGTCCATGGCGTCGCCTCATGTGGCGGGGGCCGCGGCGCTGGTGTGGGCTGCAGATCCAACGATGAGTAATGGAGAGGTCTGGAGTATTTTGACGACGACAGCTGAAAAACTGTATACCACAGAAGGCATATCGCTTCCACAAGAACACCAGGGCAATGGCCTCGTCCGAGCGGACTGGGCTGTTGATGCAGTGTCCACGCCTGTGACACAGTATACGCTGACAGTAGGGGTAGACGGATTGGGCACCACTTCACCTACGGTTGGATCACATCTATATGATGCAGGATCAAACGTAGTGCTTAGTGCCACTGCTGAAGAAGGTCACATTTTCAACAAATGGGTCATAAATGGCACGGATTCGATAACGAACCCAGTGTCTGTGACAATGACTTCGGACATCTATGCCACGGCCTATTTTACTGAAGGCACATCACCGCCAGTGACTTACACTATTACTGCTACTGCTGGTTCAAATGGTAACATCACTCCTTCTGGCACAGTTACTTTAAATGAAGGTGCTTCGCAGAGCTTTACGATTACACCTGAACTTGGATATCAAGTTGCGGATGTGTTCGTTGATAATCAATCTGTTGGAGCAGTCAGCAGTTATGAATTTACCAATGTATCCACAAATCATACTATTAATGCGACTTTTAGAGCAATTGATCCAGTGAATGCATTGAGTGTTATAATAACGAGTCCAGTCAATGACGCTGACTATAAATGGAATGCGCTTTTCTCTATCACCGTTGAGGTGAAGGACCAAAATAGCGCGCCTGTAAGTGGGGCAAATGTCACTATTGAAGTTTGGAGTCCGGAACCATATTCTATTCTTGTCAAACGCTACAGCGGTGTCACCGATGCACTTGGATTATTTTCTGCAGCACACAAAGTTGCCAATAAAGCTCAAACTGGGGACTATACTATTAATGCCTCAGCTACGTTCGAGGGACTTAATAAGGATGCATCACTGATTACTTTTACCGTGATTGGAAAGTAAAATTTTATATGAGCCACAATTGAACTGCCCCCGGTCAATTTGACAGGGGGCAGTTCAATTGTGGCTGTTTTATGTTTGTTTTATGAAATTCGGCTACTATATTTTGACGTGCGGATCAAGCGTCAGGTATTATAACAATTTGGACCGGGAAGTCGAGTTGTGTGACTATGGGTTAAAGAACTGGAATGTGTCCTCACCCGAATCTCGGTTCCAGTGGTACTCAATGGCCTTGGCAATGGCGTCTGCTTCTTCGACGCTGTAGAGATCTGCTATAAATCCCAGGGACATGTCCATGCCAGCGGAGACACCGGATGAGGTGTAGAATTTTCCGTCCACGACCCACCGGGCTTTTCTGATCCAGTGAGGCCCCTCCGAGACAGAGGTCACCCAGTCAAAGGCTTTTTTGTTGGAGGTGGCTCTGCGGCCGTCAAGAAGGCCAGTTCTGGCCAGCAGCGCTGAGCCGGTGCAGACGGTGAGGTAGTATTCGGCTTGATTGGCATAGTGTTCTAGGACAGCTAAAAAAGCATCATCATAGACGAGGGAACGTGTACCAAGGCCTCCTGTAAGGACGAGAATTCCGGCTTGGGGCATGGTGTCAATGGATTCGGTCATGAGGCTGACTCCCTGTGTGCTGGTGATCAGGCCGCCGGCTATGGAAAAATAACGAAGTTTATGCGACTCAATGTACGCCAGGATTTCGACCGGCCCAAAGAGGTCCAGTGTTTCGAAGCCATTGAAGAGAAGAAAGTTAATGTTCACAGGTTGGCTCATAGTTAGCCTCCTTTATTGCGAGTTGGCAGGGCGTAATGACAACTATAAATTTGGATAGGTGCTTTTCCTTAAGTATACGATTTTTATAACGAACAATAAAGATAACGTCTATGCCTCTCACATACAAGTGTCTATGGAGGGATCTAATTCACCGCCATTGAGCTAAGGACTGTTTTTGAGGGTATAAATACCATAGTAAAATGCTCTGACAGCTGCAGCAGATTAGTTTCTGACGTCAGGCTGAGGTGGGATTATTATGCTTAAAAAAATCAAAGCTTTGCCAGATTCCAATATTGGGAAAGGCTCTGTCATTTGTTCAGTCGCATTCTTTTTGCTGATTGGTGCGGCAAATTCACTTTTTGATCTGCAAAGCCCATCCTGGCCCCCAAATGCATTTAGTGAGCTTGTCGCCCATATTTTTATTCTCAGCGCCTTTGGCATGTCTCTAGCTGGTATGTTATTGGGGCTTTTCGCAATAATCAAGAAGAAGGACTATTCGGTCATGGTAGGTTTTGCGGTGTTGCTAGGCATCATTGTGCTGTTTGTACAGGACTGACTTCCAAAAAAATTAAGCCAGGACAAAGGACTTGTTCATGCAAGTCTTTGTCCTGGCTCTTTTAGTGCTCATTTTTTGGCCGATGGTCATTCAATCCACAACCACATCCGAGTGACTCAGGAAAGAACCCAGGGGGTTTATAAACTAAAAATCTCCCGTCGTAACGCCCGCAGCATTAAAAGTAGCCATTTCATCCGCGATCTTCAGCGCGGCTTCAACCATAGGGAACATTAGAGCGGCGCCTGTGCCTTCGCCAAGTCTCATGTGGAAATCGAGACGGAAATTGATGCCGAGCTGCTTAAGGCCTATCTCATGGCCTTTTTCTTCAGAGTTGTGGGAGGAGATCATGTACGCTGCTGCGAGTGGAGCGATTTGAGCAGCTGCCAGCGCAGCGGCGGTGGAGATGATACCGTCCAGGATGATTGGAACATGACGGTAAGCGGCTTCCAGGATCGCACCGGTCAGCGCGGCAATTTCAAGGCCGCCGACTTTGGACAGCACGCCGACCGGATCAGCAGGATCGGGCTGGTTGACTTCGATCGCTTGACGGATGATGTTTTCTTTATGCTTGAGGGCATCGTCCTTGAGTCCGGTGCCGCGGCCGGTGACTTCCTCGACGCTGTGTCCGGTGAAGACGGAAATCAGCGCAGCGCTCGGCGTCGTGTTGCCAATGCCGACTTCGCCGGTAGCCAGGAGGTTCACGCCTGAGTCAATGGCTTCTTTAGCAATTTGAGCACCTGTGAGTATGGCGCGCAGAGCGTCTTCTTTCGTCATGGCTGGTCCATGGGCAATGTTGTCCGTACCGTTTTTAACGCGGCGGACCATGAGCTCAGGGGGATCCAAAGGGGAGACTATGCCAATGTCCGTGCAAATGACTTCCGCGCCTCCGTGCTTGGCAAGGACGTTGATGCCAGCTTCACCTCTCAGATAACTGTAAAACATTTGAGCTGTGATTTCTTGAGGTGCAGCGCTGACGCCTTCCACGACGACGCCGTGGTCGCCTGCCATTAAGAGGACTGCTTTTTTGTTGAGTTTTGGGTTGGGTGTGCGCATGATTCCTGCGACTTGCTGGGCAATGTCTTCTAAGACGCCAAGACTTCTGAGCGGCTTAATTTTGGAGTCCAGTCGCTGCTGCATGCCGTCAGCCGCACTCTGATCCAGCGCTTCGATGCCGCCTGCAAGCTCTTTTAATGCCGTTTCGAGAGCTTCCGGACTGGCTTGTTTCAGTGTTTCTAATCCGTGAAATGTGTTTGCATTGAGTTCTGATGTCATTTTGAATCTCCTCCAAGTCAAATTTTGGTAAAAAAATAAAGTCCCGCCACAATAAAAAGTATTGTGGTCGGGACTTTGCCGTAATCTCCGCTGCTCTCCATTACCCAGGAAAGACTTTTTGTTCTTAGGCAGGTCTCCTGACTCAAGGACTCGAGCGTCTTAAATCGCCCCCTTCCCGGCAGAAGCCAGTGGATCAGCGAAAGACTCGTCCTATACAGTGGTGGGTCCGTACCGGGATTTCACCGGTTTCCCTATTCTCCCCAATGTGGGGCACCTAAGAGCATTCGTGTTCAATTACTATGATTCTAACAGAATATCGACAGAATTCAAGGGTGAAATAGAATTTGCATCCTATGAAAATTCAATGGAGAGTGAAATTGTGTGTCTTTACGCAGCACATGTCGGAGAAAGTGGATTAGGTTGTGTACAATTTAGTTTGCTTTCAGCAACATACCGACAACCAATTTGAGTGAAGAAGCGCCATTAAGGTATAAAAGGGATGTATGAAAGTAAAACATGAGGAGAATAATTATGGATCAAACGATGGCAGAACTCTTAAAGAAATTCAACTTTAAGGATCAGACCTCAGTATTTGCTTTGAATGTCCCGGAAGAATTTGATAAAGTGCTGGCGCAGTGGAAAGACCACATGACGGTTCTAGTCGATCCTCCCGGTGAGCCTTGTCCCTTTGTCCTGATTTTCGCGAGGGACCGCTTGCAGCTGGAAGAGAGTAAACCAATTCTTAAAAGCACCATGGACCCATCCGGCTTGATTTGGGTAGCGTATCCCAAAAAATCATCCAAAAGGTATAAATCAGATTTGAGCCGGGATGACTTTTGGGACGCTTTTAAAGAATTTGGTTTGGAACCTGTCAGACAGATCGCGCTGGATGAAGATTGGTCGGCCCTCAGATTTAAGCCTGGCAGTGAGATCAAACGAAAAAGCCAGTAGAGAGAATAGTTTTATAATGTAAAAAAACCAGCCTGTTTGATGGTCATTGGAATGACTATCAGACAGGCTGGTAATTTATTTAAATTACAGCGTAACGTTTGTCTCCAAATTAAAGTTGAGTTGTGAGGAACAGCGGCAGGGTCATGTGAGAGATTTGGTCCTGGAGCTCTTCGATGCCGTCCAGGTGGCGGTCTTCGTCGTTCAGGATCGACTCGAGGACTTCACGGGTGGCGAAATCTCTGACTTCGCCTGCAAGAACAATTGCGTCGTTGTAAGCCTTGACGGCGTCAACCTCCGCCAATCGGTCGTTTTCCAGCTGTTTGGCGGTGTCGCTGCCAATATGAACTTTGTTGAGCTGGGTCACAATTGGAATACCTTCCAGGAACAAAATTCTGCCGATGAGTTTTTCCGCATGCTTCATCTCATCAATGGCACGCTTCTCGAAATGCTTATGTAGTTTTTCATAGCCCCAGTTGGCGCACATTTCGGAGTGGACCATGTACTGGTTGACGGCGGTGAGCTCGTCGGACAACAAACCATTCAGTGCGTTGATCAAATCTTGGTTTCCTTTCATACGCTCAACTCCCTTATTTTGATGTTTTGTGCATCGTTATCTACTTTCCCTTTTTTGAGGATTATAAACGCTATATTGTCAAGTTACTACGAGGAGAAAGTGAATTAGATTGTGTGCAATGCAGTTTGTTTTCTAATGTTCATCTCTTGAAAGCGACTATGATATCAAACTAAACCATCCTCCCGCTTCACTCTAATGTGCCTGGGGTGCTGTTTTTTCATCATCTCAGCAGCTCGAACATCCCTATTATGAACAATGCAGAACCAGCGAGAGCGAAGTATCCGCAAATCACCATCACAATATAGACCGCAATGGCTCATTCTTTGTGTGTCAACAAAGCTCGGATTCCGGTAATGAAAGCTGCGCCTGCAATGATAAAAGTAAGATAGATCGCAGTGCCCAAAATAGGGCTGTTTATAGGATTTGGATATTCAATGTCATTATTCAAGGCTTTCGACAGATAACTCCCTAATAACATGAGCATGATAAATATGACGAACAGTATGACCGACCACTGTCCGGGTTTGGTTTTGGGAAGAAAAGTGGTCTTCATGACGTAAACCTCCTTTTCAAAGTCGTTGAATAGAGAGAAGTCGATTGGTCGTCGATATTTATACCCCGAATCGAATATTATTATAGTCTGTTTTAGCGGAAGCAGGCGCAGAAGAGGGGGCGTGAAAGAAGGTGTCAGCGGAAGCGGCTGCGGCCGGGCCTATTGAAGCCTATTGGCGCTTATCGGCACCTATCGAAGCCTAGTTATCCCACCTTCCATCTCTGAAAATGGAGGACAAAGCACAGGCTTTATCAAAGTTAAACAATTGGCGGCTTCACCTCATGAGTATTCGCCAATAGAATGGCTATAAATACATATATTTCTTGTATGTTTTAAACCCTGCGTAAATTTCAAAATATCCTAATCTATTGACTAGATCCATCATTCTGATCTGATCCTAAAACCTATGAGATAAAAAATCACGACAGCGCTCTTCCTCTTGTGTGGTGAGGGCGGTGTATTGAGGCATTGGTGGCTAAGGTAGAGCCCGAAAAGGACCCCTCAAAGGAGGTGACTAAACTATGAAGCCCTTCAAACTCCCAGATCATTTCCTCCTGGGCAGTGCCACCTCCGCTATGCAAATAGAGGGCGGTGATCGAAACAACACCTGGTTCAAGTGGTGCGAAGAAGGCCACATCAAGGATGGCTCCAGCAGCCTGCGCGCCGCAGACCACTGGAACCGAATTGATGACGATATTCAACTGCTGACAGTTACCCACCAGCAGGTCTACCGCATGGGCCTCGAATGGAGCCGTATCGAGCCGGAAGACGGCGTCTTCAGCGACGACGCCATACGCCACTACCGCCGGGAGCTGTCACTTCTTAAAGAAAACGGCATTCAGCCGATGGTCACCCTCCACCACTTCTCCATCCCGCTCTGGTTCGCTGAACTCGGCGGATTTTTGAACCCGAACTGCGTCACCTATTTTGAACGCTATGTGCGCTATGTCATGAAACATCTGGGTGACCTGGTCCAGGACTATGTCACCACAAATGAGCCCACCGTCTATGCCACCAATGGCTACTATTTTGGCATCTGGCCGCCGGGTGAAAAGAGCTTTCGCAAGACCATGAAAGTCATCGCCAATCTTGCCCACTGCCACATCAGAGCCTATGACTCGATTCACGAATTGCGTTCGAATCGCGGCAGCGGCGCTGACAATGGGGGTCAGACCCGCTTTGATGACAAACAATCTAACAACGGGGGTCAGACCCGTGTGGGCGTGGCAAATCACCTGATCAACTTCGTGCCCTACAGCCCAAAATGGTCTGATCGCGCTGCAGCAAAGCTTATGTCCTATCTCTTCCAGGGCACGGCGATCACGGCCTTTACTGCAGGTCGTCTGCTGCCTCCGCTAAGTCTTTCCGGTTTTTTTAAGCGCAGGCGGCTGGTATCCGACTTTCTGGGCATCAACTATTACCATCGCCTTGGCGTTCATGGCAAGGGCTTTTATTCGGAGACACTTCCAGATACGCCTCGAAATGACTTGGGCTGGGAGCTCTACCCCGAAGGACTCAAAAAAGTTTGCCGATGGTCCTACCGCCACCACCCAACCCTCCCCATCTGGATCACCGAAAACGGCACCTGCGACGTCGCTGATGCCTTCCGCACCCAATTCATCTACGACCATCTTAAGGCCGTATCCGAGCTGATCGAGGAAGGAATCCCAGTAGAGCGCTACTACCACTGGAGCCTCATGGACAATTTCGAGCTTTTGGAAGGTGAGTCGGGCCCCTTTGGTCTTTTCGCCGTCAACTTTGAGACACAGGAGAGAACACTTCGAAAAAGTGGTGAATTTTACAGTGAAATCTGCCACAACCACGGTGTCACTGAGTCCATGATCTTACAATATGAAGATTGAAGTCAGCGGCTTAGCCTATCAACCCCTCCTTCCAACATGGAATAGGGTGTCAGCGGCTTCAACTGTAGCTGGCACCTATCGACATTTATCAGTCCTGCCTCATGCTGGGGCGGGCTCGTCTTCAAGCTGCCGCTGGATCCGCCCAAAAGAATTTCAGACTTGTGATAGTTGGGTGAATTGAGTGGGTATTCAGGTCATCATGGGGAGAAAGTAAATTAAGTTGAATACAATCTAATCTGTAAACTGCCCATAGTGGTATCGCAAGACCCTTAAGAAAAAGTAAACAAATCAGGAGGTCAAGGCTATGTTCGAAGATTTAGGCGAATTTCTGGGCGGTACCATAATCTTTCTCTATGGGTTAACAATTCTTAATTTTATCGTCAAATGGGTGAACAAGAAATTTCGAGCACAAATCAAAAAGAATGATCTGGTTTTTAAGGGCTTCAGTGCGTTTATGAAGGTTATTGTCAAGTATCATAAGTTGTTTGGGGTTATGACCATCGGCGCGCTGCTCCTGCACTTTTTGGTTCAGTTTTTTACCTATGGATTAAGTCTGACAGGAGCAATGGCAGCCTCAGTCCTGATTTTTCAGGTTGCGCTGGGGGGCTATGGCTTTTACAGGAAAAAGCGCGGCGGCCTATGGCTGAAGCTGCATAGGGGGATCGCGGTGCTGCTCATGGCTGCGATTTATTTGCATGTGGAATGATGGGGATGAAGAAGAAGGCTGTTAATTATTGGAAGTGCGTCCTCCCGATTTTGTTCATTCTGCTGGTGATCCCTTTTCTGATTGGTGGTTATGTGACCATCGGCATGAGAAGTGGTATTATCTCGGAGTTGGAGGCTATGGAAGTTGGTGCCAATACTCAGGCGGACTGTATTCTGGTTCTTGGCGCCGGGATCAGACCTGATGGGACGCCGAGCTTCATGCTGCGGCACCGGCTGGACAAGGGGATAGAGCTGTATGAGGCGGGGGTCGCGCCAAAGCTTCTGCTCAGCGGAGACAATGGGCAGGAACGCTATGATGAGGTCAATGCCATGAAGGGCTATGTGTTGGCGCAGGGCGTTCCAGCCGAGGACATTTTTTTGGATCACGCAGGCTTTTCGACGTACGATTCAATTTATAGGGCCAAAGCTGTTTTTGCGGTTGAGGAGGCGGTGGTCGTCACCCAGAACTATCACTTGTACAGGGCGCTTTTATTGCCAAGAGGCTGGGTCTGCAGGCTGTGGGTGTCAGCGCCGAGGGCAGCCATTATGCAGGACAGTGGGGAAGGGACGTCAGAGAATTTCTGGCAAAAAACAAAGATTTTGTCATGTGCTTCATAAAGCCGGAGCCAAAGTATTTGGGTGAGGTTATTCCTATCAGCGGGGATGGCAGGCTGAGTCATGACTGATAAGAAGTGGTGCAATGGGAGTCGGAAGCTGGTGGTGCAAGCCGGGTGGCGCCGGCTTTCTTTTTTTTTTTGATGGAAGCGAGTTGGAAGAAGGTGTCAGCGGCTTATGTCTATTGCCCCCTTCTACCAACAAGTTTACTGACAATGACAATATTTTTATATTTTACGACAAGAAAATTTGTTGTTTATACATCTCAATTGTCTTAATATTCATACTAATAAAGCAACCTCTGTTGAAGGGTAAGTGCACATACCCAGCGACGGGAATCGCTTTAAAGGATCAACCTGAAAGGATGGTATGAAATGTCCAAGAAAACCTTTCTCATCTTAACTATTATTGGTTTCGTCTGGGGCGTCTGGGGCGGATTCTTGCTCGGACCAAACCCACCGCTTGTATTTGGCTGGCTGCCACTCTCTGTAATATCCATAAGTTTGACCGGTTTCTATGCAGCTATTATCAATTACCTCTATTTCAAGAACTACGGGGAGGCGAATTAATTGATCACAATTGTCGCAACGATATTGTTTTCACTCCTGCTCATAGGGGTTGGCCTATACGCCAACAAGAAAAACGAACAGACTAATGACGGATTCTTCCTTGGAAGCAGAAGCATTGGCACATTCGCTACCATTATGACCCTCATTTTCTCCATCTGGAGTACACTGGCCTTTTATGGTGTCGTTGGCGAAGGCTACAATAACGGCGTTGGCTCACTGGGCATCGCTCAAGGCATTTTCTGGGGATCAAGCCTTCTCGTCATAGTTGGTTACAGACTCTGGCTCCTCGGCAAAAAGTATGGTTACTCGACGCCGGGAGACTTCTTCGGCGAACGATACTACTCCAATTTCTTCAGGGTTGTCACCTCAGTCGGACTCATATTCTTTACAATGCCATACATAGGGCTTCAACTCAGTGGACTTGGTTCAGGTCTGTTCGGGGCAGCCAATGTGCCGGTTATGGTCGGTACGGTTTCCATCGCATTAGTTCTGTTGATCTTCGTTTCAGTCGGCGGCATGCGCTCAGTTGCATGGACAGACGCCGTTCAGGGTGTTGTCTTCACCGTCGTTGTTCTGATCACTCTCTTTGTGCTCTTTATCGCTATGCCGGATCCGCTTCCTGTTATCGCGCAGAAAGCCGCGGAAGCTCGCCCGGGCCTCAATGGTCTGCCTGGACCGAACAAACTGTATTCGCCGGTTCTGACACTGCATCTCGCCATCACCATTGGTTCTTTCGTGGTCTGGCCGCATATCTTCATCCGCTTCTTCATAGCGAAAACCAAAGAGACTTACAAAACCCTCGCTTTTGTCTATCCAATCTATGAAGTCGTGTGTATGGTGCCTCTGCTCCTCATCGGCATCCTCATCATCCCTTATCTGTTTGGTGGCGGACTGACGCCGCTTGAAGCGCAGATGAGCATCCATCAGGCCATTAACACCATCAAGGGCGGCTCTTACCTGGGCGCCGGCATCTTCCTAGCTGCTTTCGCGGCGGCCATGTCGACAGCGAGCTCCCAGCTCCTGGCCTGCTCCAATATGTTCACCAGCGACCTGTACACCAGATTCCTCAACAAAAAAGCGACTGACAAAAATATTGTCTTCACAGGTCGGGTCGCGATTGTTGCCTTTGTCATCATTTCCACCCTGTTTGGCATCTACTGGCCGGACGTTTTCAGCACGGCAACCCGCTTCGCTACACCTGGCTACGCGCAGCTCTTCCCGCCGCTTATCGCTGGCCTCTTCTGGAAGCGCGCGAATAGGGAAGGTGCCATTGCCGGCACACTGGGCGGATTCCTGATCCTCCTCCTGTTCTCCCTCGTCTGGCCTAACCCGCTGAAGGTCACTGCCCTCATCTGGAGTATGATCGCCAACGTGACCCTCCTCGTGGTCGTGTCCCTCGCGACTAAAGCGCCTTCCAAGGAAATCGTCGAAAAGTTCCACGATTCCATTACCGAAGAACTCTTTGGTAAGAAGAAAGCTTCCTCCGGTAACGCCAAAGTAAACGAAGCATAACCTATTCACCTCTAAAGACCAGTCCTGCCGATGGTTCCACCCCTCAAACAAACCGGTGCGACTGGTCTCTTTTCACCTTTTACCTCAACTTTATGTCAAGTCATACGGAGTGATTTTGTGCGTGATATAGATGTAAGCCAACTGTTTTCAAAGCTTTCAGACGAAGTCGTTGAGTACAACCACGAGGCGGTCATCAACCTGGTCAAAGAGCTTATCGAGAGAAAGGTCGACCCCCTTCAGATCATTGATGAAGGCCTCCTACCGGGGATCGAGATTGTGAAGGACAAATTTGAAAAGCTGGAATACTTTCTGGCGGAACTTATTTTCGCCTCGGAAGCAGTGAAGGATAGCATTAACCTCCTCATCTCGACCTTGCCCGAGAATGAAAAGAACAACCTGATTAACGGTAAAGTCGTCATTGGCACTCCAAAAGGGGATATCCATGACGTTGGAAAGAACATTTTCGCGACGCTTCTCATGGCTTCAGGTTTCGTGGTCTATGATATTGGGATTGACAATCACATTGACAATTTCATCAACAAGGCCAAGGAAGTGGACGCGGATATCATTGCCATGTCCTGTCTGATGACCACCAGCATGATTCAGTCCAAGGAGTTGCTTGAGGATCTGGTCAGGCTGAACCTGCGCGACCGGTTCAAGGTAGTTTTGGGCGGCGGCGCGATTCAAGAAGCCTATGCCAAAACCGTCGGAGCTGACGGTTATTCCGTCGATGCCACCGGCGGTGTGAACATTGCCAAACAGCTCATGGAAAAGAATATGCGGCAGTAAGGGGAGATAGCATGCTTTTAAACAGCATGGAAATAGCGGATAGGGCGCTCAACACCGGTGAGAAAATGGAAGCCCGGGATTTCGATTTGAAGGTCTACAGTGAAACGACCCGTTTAATGAAGAAATATGATATCAAGTTCGATAAACATACCCTCATAAATTTGGATGATGACCTCGCGGACCGCCTCTACCAGGCGGGCAAGGAATTTTACCTCAGCATGGGGACTTATACCATGGAAACCAAGCGGGTGATCAAAGTCACGGAATCAGAACTCAATGAGATTCTCAGAAATCTGCCGGAGCAAATCGTGATTGGAACTGGCAAAGATACGAGAGTCATGCGTCATAGAAATGTCGAGGATCCGGACCTTCCAACCATTCAAGGTGGTGTCATTGGGGGCAAGGCTACAGAGGAGATGCTGGTACCGCTTTACCAGAGCATAGCCCAGGAGCCCTTTGTGGATTCCTTTTACTTCGATCCGCCTCATGTGATCGAGAATCGCCCGGTCATGTTTGGCGCACCGAGTGAGCTCTACGCAGCCAGAGTGTCGGTTTTGAAAATCAGAGAGGCCATCCAGAAAGCGGGCAGACCGGGGCTGCATTTGCTCGGCGGCTGCGGTTCTGCAGTGGCAGACATCTGTACCTGCTATGATGGCGGCATCCGCACTACAGACGGCATCTGCGCCCATACGACTTCAGAACTGAAGACGGACTTCGATGCTTTGAACAAGATTATGCATACCATTCAGTACGGCTGCATGCGCCAGGTGTGGTGGGCGCCGGTTATAGGCGCTTTCGCGGGTGGGGCAGAGGGGTCGGCCATTGCTGCAGTAGGTGGATTGTTTCATGCAGTGGTGGTGGGGCAGGCACATCTTGGTTCTGCCTATCTGGATCTGCAGGTGACGCCGTATTACAACGCCGGTGCGACGGACCGTATGTCTCTCTGGATTCTGACGGCGGCCGGCCAGGCGATCGTCAGAAATACTAAGGCGGTCCTTCAGGGTACTGTCACCACATCGGCAGGGCCCGGCACTAAACTGATGCTTTATGAGATTGCGGCATCGGTCATAGCCCAGACTGTGTCTGGCTATCACATCTTTGGCGTACGGATTCACAAGCCGACTAAGGACAACCACGGCACCGGCCTCGAATCCCGATGGATGGGCGAGATCACCCGAGCCGCTGTCAAACTGAGCCGACAGGACGCAGAGGAGATTGTCCAGAAGATCTACACCCTGTATGAAGCCTACATAGGTAAGGCGCCGGAAGGCTTCAGCTTCGCTGAACTTTACAATGTCCAGACGGTTCAGCCAAGGCCGCACTATCTCGACCTGTATGATGAGGTGAAGGCAGAGCTCGCCGAACTGGGGCTGGCGTTCGACTAACACGCTTGGAAGAGGGTGTCAGACACCCATTTCCTCCTAATTTATGGGGGGAAGCAGGTGTCTGACACCATTTTCTTTGTTGCAGCGTGATCCTGGTGTACAATAAACCCAAATGAAGCTCTAAGGCAGGTGGGTTCCATGTCATCCGTTTATTGTCAATGTCCGGACGCTATTTTGAAGCAGTTGAAATCCATAGTTGAACAAGACAACTCAGGCCGCGACCTCGAGTCAGTGAAGGCATGGCTGGAGTCTGTATTGGCGCAGTCTTCTGCTGACACCGGTCTACTTCCGCAATCACAGTCACAGCCACAACCACAGCCTCAGCCTGAAAATCAGACTGAGGATCAAACTGTGGATTCCGCGAAAGATGCGATTTTCAATGAAATGCTGACCATGGAATACATCTATGACCTTATTTACGGGTATGCGTCCCGGATCACGCAGCTGAAGTCCCTCGAGACCCTCTATCCTTTGGAAGCACCTAACCATGTCGTGTTGCTGCTCATGGTGGATGACTTCTGGAAGATATGCGAAAAACTTGACAACAAGCAGCGCTATGGTGTCAAACGAAGGATTCTTAACGTGGTGAGGGGTACCCTTCGACAACAAAGTTTTCAAGCTATCACAACCTCACTGATTGGGACGGATAAAATTATTGTACTGGCAAACTTTTCTGAACTGTCGGGGGCAGAAATTAAGGGGAGCGCCGAGGCTATAGGCAGAGCACTGGTGGATGCAGTGGGATCAACGACACGCTATTCTGTCAAGATTGGCATCAGCAATGTCTGCAAGAGTCATACCGAAATATGGAAAGCCTACGAGCAGTCCTTCCAAACACTGAGCCATGCCTTTACCTATGAAAAGGGCGTGATCCTCCATTATTCTGATCTCTTTACAGACAAAGCACTTGATCTGCTCCTGCTTAGCGAGACTGACCGGTTCGAATTTGAGTTGATCAAACTCATTTCGAAGCGCAATCTCGATGAACTTCAGCGCATCATCCGTGAATGGTGCAGTTTTCTGGTCGCCAACCACTACAGTGAAGAGACCATTAAATCCATTTTCACAAAGCTGATCTTCAATTTGCTTGAATATGCAGTCAACATTGGACTTGATTCCACGGAGATTTCCAAAGGCTCAGTGGATACGACAGTGGCCATTCTGAAGGCCAATTCTCTGAACGGCATCCATCAGATCGTCAGCGACTATGTGGAAGAGCTGTCCGTGCAGGTGAGGTCAGCCTGCGAACGAGGCTGCGAGAAAGGGTTCGAGGCGGCTATGGCCTTTATCCATACCTATTACTACGAAAATCTGGCCCTGAGCGAGATCTCAAAAGTCGCCAACATGAGTCCATCTTATTTCTGCCGCAAGTTTAAGGACATCTATGGGAAAAATT
>Ga0302251_1001044_pt1 | contig 19262 bp, 23 predicted proteins | sample AAG_RA_Gln_MG_FD_193534 | JGI IMG/M metagenome (GOLD analysis project Ga0302251, IMG submission 193534) | Enriched activated sludge microbial communities from anaerobic digester in WTTP, New Holstein, Wisconsin, United States - AAG_RA_Gln | ecosystem: Engineered > Bioreactor > Anaerobic >...
TTTGTGTTAGTTCTCCGCCAATGCCGCATGGAACAAATTCAGAACATTACAGAAGAAGTCATCGACGGTGAAGTATATCGTATAGATAATCAACGGATTTCTCCCAGTGATTCGAAGAACATTGAAATGGCAAGCAAAATATTTCATTAAACCAACAGAACTTATTTATCTGATTTAATGTTCACTCGGCAGTATTAAAACTCCATCCTCAAACCACAATTCAACCTTGTTTAACGAAAAATCTGTCCAATCCATCTTTTCCCGGTAAAGTTCGTGATAATTTCCATCCTCGCATACTAAAATTGCCGATTTATCCTCATTAACCGTAAGATTCCAAACCCCGAACTTCTGCAACTCTTTCTTTTTCATGGTCGTAAACAGTATTTTGTCAATTAGCCAAAAAGCTTCCCCTTCTTGGGCGAGATAACAAACGCCATCGGTGTAAAGGTAACCGCTTAAATGCCTATACCACTGCTCTGTCCCGGTAAATTGTCTCAACGCATCACTTGTTAACATTCTGCACCCCCTTTTTGTTTTTTATCAACCCCTTCTCCAAAAAGCTATAGAAACCTTTTCCCACAATAATATGATCTATCACATCAATACTAAGCAACTCTCCGGCATCTGATAATTTATTCGTTATTGCCAAGTCCTCTTCACTGGGCTCATCAGTTTCAGATGGATGATTGTGTGCGATAACGATTCCCGCGGCATTCTGCAAGATAGCCGGCTTGAAAACCTCTCGGGGATGCACCATACTCGCATTTAGCGTCCCTACCGAAACAACGTTAATACCCAATACCCGATTCCGTGCATTAAGCTGTATGGAAAGAAAAAGTTCCCGGTCGGAATTCTTTAATCCATTCTTAACAAGCTGATAAACATCCTCCGGTCCAGAAATAATGCATTTCTTCGTTGGCCTGGATTCCCTAACGAGCTGAATCTTTACTTCGTGGCCGAAATAGTTTTTAACCATTTTCATTGTTTCTCCTTTCAGCTAATCGTTGACCATTGAAATAGCATCCTTCGTAGCTATTGTTTTTCTCCTTGCGGCATATTTCGCATACCGGCTTCTTATCAACCGTCGCTAATGATTGAATAAGCAATTGCTCAATCACTGTCGTCATAGGTTTATTCCAGGCACGCTTTAACCTGTATAACGTTTTCACCATTTTTTCGCTTAAATCTGGGCTATACATGCTTCATTCACCTCCTTTTCCGAGACTTCAACCCAAATGACCCCATCAATTACCACCCAGTCAGAAATTCCCTCCCAGCTTATTTCTTTCGTTGATTTGTCTTTTTGTATCCACATCAGCAATCACCTCCCTCTTCTAATAAGTCGTTATGCTTCTCAACAAAAGCCTCCAAGCTTTCAGATCCGTTTGGCTTAATACCTCTGGCCAGAAGCTTATAAACGTTCTTCATCAGGCGCCTTTCTTCCCAAAGAGCGGATAAACCGAATGCCTGCTCCGGGAGATCCTCAGAATAGGTCCTATATTGCGAATTTCGTGTCTTTGAATACCTTTTCATACAGGCATCTGTGCGTAACACCCCATCCTCAAATTTCTCGTTCTTTCTTTCCTTTTTCTCTTGCCTCATGTGAACCCTCCTTTCTTTTGTCGCCAGAAAATGCAAAGCACAATAATTTGACCTGCAGGGCGGTCATCTTACGCGGCATCCCCGGAAGATGAGAAATCACAAAGGAAACTTTCTGAGGCACCCCACAAAAAGGCAAACTTTTGATTTCAGCCTTTTGTCAAGAAAACAGAAACTGCCCGAAAGTAACGAGCGCCACGCGAGTGAATTTCCTGGCGTCCTTTGGAAAAATTGAGACTCCCCGCAAGGGACAGAATACTTCTGATGCCTAAAAAGCCTTTCCGAGGCAAACCACGAAAAGGCTTTTAGGTAGAGACGAATTTTTCAAAGGATTTTCTTGCACAAAAGTCAATATTGGGCTATTGTCTGCGAACAAAAAGAAAGCGGGTTACGTGAAGGCAAGCGGAGAAAAAACTAAAGAAAATTTGAGGATGGAATGAGAAGCGCAAAAACGAGAGAAATATCCGAAACATTTATAATCCGTTCTGGATATGACGCTAAATATTAACTTTGCTTTAGTTGATCAAAAATAGGCTTTTTCTCAAACCCTTTTGCCCTATACTCGATCTTGTGGTAATTAATCCGGCCCTGCGCATCAATATAACCTACTGTTATATCAGCCATTTTGACTTCGTTATCCAATGTCTTAGGATCAAAGGTTTTCAATTGATTTCTTAGTTCGTTAATCCAATTATCAAGATTCATTTTTTCTCCCTTTCTAACCAGGTTTTAATAATATTTCTACCCCCAAGCACTTAAAGTTATTTGCGTGCGGTCAGCCTTCCGGCACTTTCCTCCACAACCCCCTCGAAGGCTACCGCACGCTCTTTCCAATCAAAATCACCCAAACAACCCCTTTACTCACAAAACCCACAAGGCTGGACGGAGACATTTTTCTCAAGTTTAAGGCCCTTTCTCCCCGTATAGCCGATAGGACAGCTTTAAAGTTTTATTCTTTACGCCTCGTAGGCCGCAAGAACCACTTCTTGCAATTCATTCTTTGCCTCAGGCGTTAAGAATTTGACGGTATCGTAATACTTACCGTCTCCAGCTAATTGCGAAGGCATAGCCGCGAACAGCCCGCCGTCTTTTTTAGCCATAACCCTGACGCCTTTTATCAAAACCGCATCAGCGACTTTGATATCCACAAAGGCTTTCAAGGCATTTTCGTCTTTTTCGACTTTATAAACCCTGGCTACTTCAATCATGGTTTTCACCTCCTTTCGCTTTGTTTTTACTTGTCGCATGTAAACCTCCTTTCTTTTGACGACGGAAATTTAAACCCAAGGAATTGAAGCACTTTGTATCAGGCAAACCAGATACAAAGTGCGCCTTTTGTCATGAAAACAGGGACTGCCCGAAAGGAATGAGTGCCAAACGAGTGAGTTTCCCGGCGTCCTTTGGAAAAATTGAGACTCCCCGCAAGGGACAGAATACTTCTGATGCCTAAAAAGCCTTTCCGAGGCAAACCACGAAAAGGCTTTTAGGCAGAGATGAATTTTTTCAAAGGATTTTATTGAGCAAAAGTCAGAATTGGGTTATTGTAGGCGAATAAAAAGAAAGGGGTTACGCAACGACAACAAAAAAATACGTAAAAAAACAGTTATAGGTAATAAATATCTGTAATTTTATAACAAGCGTGTAATTACAATTTATTTTGGGACATGTCCACAATCAACTTTATTGCATAAAGAATTAAGAAGCTGTCGCATTTCTGGAGAGAGTTGTTGATCTTTTACAAATTGTATTATGGCGGAGTATGGTTCTCCCGTATTGCGCTTAATCCGTCCTCGTTTGTCTGTAGCTTGAAGATAACCAAAACGCTGACATGCCTTAATACAGTCCTGAGGCTCTGGTGCTCCTCGATACTGTTTTCCTCTGCAAAGTGCAATCTCAGAAAGTTCTGCACGACGTGGAGTGCCGTCAAAATTGATAAACTTTCTAAAAAGAATTCTAAGTTGGAGCGCAGCGGGACAAGGCTCATGAATTTCACTCTTGATACCGGTTTCCTCATGTATCCATTTAATCATTTGATGGAGATCATCTACTCTACGCTTCCCTACAAAAACAACCTGAAACTGATCTAACGTTTTACCAAACTGTGCTCCTTGCAATGCTCCCTTACCCATATTCTCAAATCTTGTTCCCACAAAATGAGCTCCGCCAAATCTTGAATCTTGAAGAGTACAATTCCTAAATAGAGTATCAGATAAATTACATTTAGTTAAAGATAGACCGTTGAGATTTCTATTTACAAATTCCACATAACTAAGGTCACGTCTTTCTAAGTTTATTCCATATTTAGTTATGACATCCATCGCAGGATCAGCCAATAATAATATCTCTAAGAAATTGGCGAAACTTTTTCCGGGAAGATTCTCCTCTTTAAGAATTCCGACTAGATATGGTATCCCCTTCTCTTTCGTAAGATGATTTGCAATATACCGTGCAACTAATGAATTGGTAAAATTAATTCTTGACTCTAAACTACGGACTACCCATATTGGGATAGGCTTTTTCATAAGGTTATTTGACAAACATCTTCCAGCTAAATATTCAGCAATTAATTCATGTTTGAATACTAATAAACCGGCATCACGCCCAGAAGAAAAAAGTGGGAACTGAGTTAAAGATATAATTATACTCTGGCGTTCTTCATCTGATAATTCATTACGAATTGTTAATTCAGCAAACGATTCAATTTCTGACTTTTGAACACCGGAAAATCCCGAATCATAAAATTGGAGGGCAATTGTTTCAAGCCATTCATTCAGCCCATTCACTTCAAATGAATCAATAGACAATAAACCTTTTTTTTGTTCACGCTTAATCATCTCAGATATAACATGTCCGATTAACATAATATCATTAGAAAAGTTCTCTAGGTTTCCTTCTTTGAACTCTTCTACTAATAAGTTACAATAGAATGGAATACTAGAAAGTTCTTTACAGTATGGACGGCTGATATAAGAAAGAAATTTTGATACTTTTGAGGAATCTTCCTTTTCATCTTTAGGAGCGCGATTCTCAAGGCTAACCCAAGCGAATTTTCGTTTAGAAGAATGCTCCCAGTTATCAAGCCGATATACACGTATCTCCCCACTAGCTCCAAGATGATATTGTTCGAGAAAATCAGCAAGCGACCCACAACTTCTTAGTAGTGAATCACGTGCACATATAACAATTTGGGTTTTCTCTCCTTCTCGAGTTAACAAGTCGAGTAAATAATCAAAAAATTCTTTATCACCAGCATAAAGTTCATCGAGGCCATCAAATAGCCACATTGCGAACCCATTAGATAGCATCCATTCGAATGTAGCCGGGAGAATACGCGCAGCAATTTCAGTGGATAAAAAACTATTTACGAGATCATCCGTACGTAATGAAGACGGGCCGTAGCCTCTAAAATATTCTGGGATAAAGGGAATCGGTCTAGGAAATGCCCGACGTTTATTTTTATTTTCTTGAAATATCTTGTACAGCCGTGCAAAGAGAGATCTAAAAAGAATTGTCTTACCCATTCCAGCCGGACCTATAATAATTCGAAGACAAGGACGAGATGCGCTTTGCATATCATCTAATAAGTGTTTGAGGAGATCGTGTCCTCTCTCTTTCACCTCATCGCCGACAAGAATGCTAAAAGGTTGCTCGATTCTCCGCCAATCTAAATCATCATTACGAAGTGAATCGATAGCCGACTTTGTAGTTTCGGAAGTGATCTCACATTTAAATGGTGAATCAAAGAATAAAACCGGAGTTTTAAATTCAACACGTAATTTACTTAATTCCGAGCGGAAGTCCCGAGAGAAACCTGCCAATGAAGAAGTTAATAAAGAATAGATTGCATTTGGATATTGAGGAATTACTGTTTCAAATTCTCGGAGTAAATTTTCTTCGAGTTCTTTGAACTTATTACTTGGCACAGAAGAAACGATCCAAATAAGTCTCGTGTCGTGACTCTCGCCTAACCTTAATTGATCTGCTACTAAAAAACCATCTCGCGAATCAAGGATATTAAAATCAGCTGATTTTAAATAGCCTGTAACCATCTCTTGAAGACTACTCATATATACCCCTTTCTTTTGGAAAAATGCTTAACTATTTCTAAAGAAAACTCCATGGGATAGCTAAACACGTTAGATCAAATAATACCTTCGCATCGTCATTGTTAGCCTCGAAGCGTCATGGCAACCTCATGCCTCGAAGAGATTGCTTCGTCGCCTCTCTTCTCGGAAAGACGAAAATACATAAAAACCGTAGTTTCAAAGCTTTTGCATAAATAGAGACACTCATGTCATTAGCCTTTAAAAATTAAACTTCGATAGAAAATTACTCAAAAATAAATCTGATTCTATGATGACAACTCGACATCTAGTGCCGATCTGAAATTGGTAATTTTACCGTCCCTAATCCTCTGAAAATAGCCAGTAAAGTCGCTCGGTGTTACGAAATTAAATATATATTGAATATCCTTTCCATTCTTTTTTAAATAATTACTTAGCCTCTTAAAATGAGAAAGAGCATATTCGTTCTTTTTTTTGTTCTCCGGAGACGGATCATTTATTTCTTCATCATCTTTAACTTCGACTACCGATATAACTTTCCCGGTTTTGATAAAGAAATCAGGATTAAAGTGACTTCGTTTAGGATGCTCTCCCTTTTTCCAAAAATAATCAATTTCATAAAACCCCATCGGTGTAGATTTAATCCATGCGTCTATATGCGATAGGTTGTCTGCATTAACCAGTTCTTTCAAAAACCTGCGCTCATTTTCGCAATCAGCGATAACGGCATTTAGGGGCGTCTTAAAATCATAATGGTTGCTGACTGGCACACATTTATAACCACTTCCACTTTCTATAGCTTCTCCGTAAAACTCTTTGAATTCATCAGGGACGTTTTTAATTGTTTCTGCAGTGAAAAAGAGAGTCTTAGTATTCTTTAACTCAGAAGCACTAACGCTTTCCTGAGGACGCTCCTTAGTAGAAACGCTGAAATATTCCTTCGGTTCAAAGTCATACCTCACAACCTGAGCCTCTTTTCTTTGGAGGGTCCCAAGCGATTGCAAAAACTTTTGCTTCCTGCTCTCGGTAATAATCTGGCTATCTGTTCGCTTGAGAGAAGCTTTGACTATCTCTTCAAGCTTCTCTACTGGAAAGAGTTTTTGATAATATTTTCTGTCCGCATCATCGGGAAGGTCTTCAAAACAGTGGTACATACGCTTGGCCATTTCAAGCGTAGAATATGTCTTGTGTTTAATTTTCGTCTTCCATCTCTCGCGGGCGCCAGTAGACGCCTCCTCGAGTTCGATATTCAACTCCTCGACTGCCTGCTCGCTTGATAAATCAACATAACCATTTTCAAATAATTTGTACTTCTTATCCATGGGATAAGTCGTAACATACGGCTTCGGATCATATGAAATATTAACCAGCTCAAAATTGAATTCTGAATCAGCAATGGGAAATGTCGAAATGCGCTTCTCGTTTTCCATAACTTCATCCACAAGATGCTTGATGTCGACAGCCCATTTATCATGATTAAAGACAGTGACCGCTGGTTGTTCTCCTTGCCAATTCTCTGGAACACGTAAACCTCGCCCAAGCACTTGTGCAATCAGCAATTTGCTCTCAAATGCTCGCTTTTCGTGTGGAACAATTTGGAAAACGCGCTTAACATCCCATCCTTCATTAAGCATCGCCACAGATAAAATCCATTCGACTTTGCTGTTTTTATTATCTACGGTGGATAATCTCGGTAAATCTAACGCATCGCTATGAATGACGAGAACTTGCCTGTCTATCTGTTCTCGGTCTTTTCCCGTTTTCTCCATTAAAAATGTCTTGAGCCGCTCGGCAACATCCTTACATCCGCTGATATCTTTTGTTATAACAATCGTAAGAGGGCGAATATTGCGTGAGCGTAAATCCTTTTTAATCTTTTCGTGACGATTGTAAATAAGCTGCCACTTTTCCTCTTCGGGACGTTTAGTCTGAGGCATCTCAGCGATATACCATACTTTTTTTACGAATCTTTGCTCCATCGCTGTCCGGAGGGAATACCGTGAAATAACATCTGAAAAATAATCGTTCCCGACATAGCAAGTACCAGAAACGCCTATAACGTATTTAAAACCATAATCTTGATCGGTTAAAAACTCTTTCCATCGTGTTTTTTGCCCTGCAGGTTCATTCGCAATATGATGAGCCTCATCGTTTAATACAAGAGTCCGTTGGCCTTTTCCCTTTAGGCTGTCACGAATCGAAGATCGTACGTGTTTCAAAATCGCATGGTAGTTCTCAATACAGATACATCCGGATATAATACTTTCATCAGCTCTTATAATCTTAGGTGCTTTTACAACTGACTGGGCAGGTAAGAGATCTCGCAAATCCGCTTTTCCAGACAGTTCCTTAAATTTTTCTAATAGGCCCGTTTCAATAGTTGTCGAAGGGCAAAGAACGAGGACTCGATCAACGGCGCCCTCGGCAAGCATAATCGCGGCTATCCCGTACATTACATAGCTTTTCCCTGTTCCTGTAGCCAAATCCAGCGAAGCAGAAAGCTGATCTGGCAACTGTAGATGCCTTTCGAAACTTTCAGAAGAACCGTATTTATCACGCAAATCTTGATTTTCTGAAAAGTTCTTTTTGGCTAAATCCCTGAGATCGCGATATTCACCGCCCAAAAGATATCGAAGAGCCGTACAGATGGCATTTTTTTGATACTCTCGTAGTCCACAAAGTTCATCAATAAATTGATCATATTTATCCTCATTCCACTTTCGACGATCTACCGCGGTGCTGACATTCAACACTAGATCTTCATTATGAAAGCACTGCATCCCATTAGTTAATCTTCTTAGCATAATAAATCCTATTTGCGACCGGTTCGCTTTGAACGAATTGTTTGTACCGTCAATTTTTTCTGTTCTATTATTATCCGGGACTCGTTGCCGTAAATATCCAAGAATACGAGCATCACATCTCCGGCTATATCTTTTGATAACAATTCAATTCTCCAAGAATTGTCTTTAAGCGTGTCCGCATAGAGCACTTTGTCTAAATCAAACACCTTGCCGTTATAATCAAAATCGATCATTACCATAGACAAGGCATCATGCTTACTGATCTTTTCTTCACCTCTCAGGCGCGCACGGCTCTCGAACTTCATTATCTTGATTGATACGCCTTTGGTTTGTTTTTTAATATCCAACTCGACAAGGGGTGGATGAATAAAATCAAAGCCCACGGCCTCTACTGTTTCATTAATAGCAGCTTCATCACTTGGCTGGACGAGAGCGGAGAACTCGCGACGATGCAATTCGTTTATATACGAATAGGGAATACGCAAAGCGTAATACCGAACACCGTCTATCTCGATGTAATCTTCCTGAAATAAAAATACTCCTCGTGGAGCAATAATAAAGCACCTTTCACCTATCTGTTTGCCGATGCTAGCATGAATATCTAAAATTGTATCACGGCTGATTGTGCCTTTATCAAAATGGTTAAAAACAAGCACACTGGAGCCCTGACGCTTCCCATCCATCTGAAAACCACGGATCTTATGAGGTTCATCTTTGCACTCGAAAAGCTGAAGCGCGAAAAAACGCCAACTTTCCCACGGCAAGCTACGGAGCGTTTCAAAATCATACAGTCCAGCATTACAAAGAGTGAATGGCTTCGCAGTAATTGCTTTACCTGTATTCCCAATCTCTGAATATAAATTAAGCATCCTTTTTTGAATCGTATAAATAGCCAATTTCCCACAATCAATACCGATCCATCTACGTTTCAACTTTTCAGCAACAGCACACGTTGTCCCCGAACCAGCAAAAGCATCCATAACAATATCGCCTTCGTTAGAGGACGCATTGATAATTCGGTTTAATAAACCTTCCGGTTTTTGTGTAGGGTATCCCGTTGCTTGCCTCGCAAAGCTAACAACAGCTAATGAAGTAACTCCTTCTTTTTCAAAAACTCCCCACACATCCTCAATAGGTAATCCCTGCCCTTTTTTCCTACCACCCCATCTTTCATATCCCTTGGGGTAAGGTAAATATTTCTTATTGAAAACAAAGTTGCTATTTTTTTTGGCATAGAACAAGATCGTCTCGTGGTTTCTTATCCAATTTTTCGCAATGGACTTATAACCAGAAATCCATCCTATACGCCAAACTATTTCACGCACAAAATTCTGCTCACCGAATATCTCATCCATCAACACTTTCACATAATGAGTTTTTTTCCAATCAAGATGTACGTATATACTTCCGTCATCAGATAGTAACGCTTTGAGGAGAATCAGGCGTTTACGAAAAAACTCTAAGAATTCTGCTCCAGCAATTTTATCCTGATATGCTTTTTGATCTTGAGTACCTTTGAAATCACGCTTAGTGGCAAAGGGTGGATCTATATAAATTAAACGAACTCCCGAAGTCCCATCCGCATTAACTAATTCTCCACGTTCTTTCATCTGCAGAAGTGTTTTCATTGCCTGCAAATTATCACCCAGAATAAGCATGTTATGCCAATCAACTCCATTAGTCCCAAATGTGCTCACTGGCTGTAATGGTACAGCCATAGTATCAGCGAGAATTTTTTCTTCGCTCTCTTTGCCGTGATAAATAAGTTCATACTCTCGACGCTCCGGCGGAAAAAACTCCCGAGCCCATTCAACCGGTAATTCATCACCGTTCTCAATGAATTTCGCGCCTCGTTTTAAAAGTTCATATATTCTTTGCTGTCGTTCTTTTTCCATAAAAGCCTCTCCGTCAATAATTCATAAAAAACGACCCTTAAATTATTTCCCCGTTTTACCTTCTCACCAAACGAGAATATCTCAGAAGAACGTTTCTTATATATTAAGTTAGTGGATTAATGGTATTTTTCTTAATAAATCCCCGATTTGAGGTTCTGCAAAAGGCTTAGTTTCAGTTTCCATACGAATCTCTTCAGTAGCATACAATGCTGAGAATAAAGAAGGCCCTCCACTCTTTATATATTTTCGTGGGACAACGTGCGTCTCTGTTGATTCAAGAGTAGATATCTTCTTCTGTAAATGGACTATTTTCCCTACCCCTCTTACAATTTCCAGCCGCTCTAACTCTTCTCCCGTAGATGGGTCTTTTACGCCCTTACCTAATCCATAAACCATAAATTTGTCACCTAATGCAATCCCATCATCAGCCCCTTGATTTAATATTAGTTTTAATGGGGTAAGAACATCTGCCACCACAAGTTCTTTACTCATTAGAACCTCCTATCATACTTTCGGAATTATAAAATTCATCAAAATTTATCAGAGGAATCGCGTACAGCCCTTCCCATCTCGCATCCTCGTTGAAATACTTGCTAATATCATACTGCGTAGGCGCCGGAGAAAGCTGTATAGCTAATAGTTTTTCGCCTTTAACAGCTTTGATTATTCTCAAGATACAAACCGGCTGATTTGCCGCTGAACTTCGTGAATATAATGTCAATAATGTATTATCACGCAAATAGCCGGGGTTCTCTAAGACTATTAAAGTATGTCCGACATAAAGACCATCACCTGTAATTTGTTTTTCTGCCTTTAATGGTCTCAAGAATCCCACATAATACTCATAAGCCTGTCTAGATATCTTTATTAGAAATGCGGCTAAGAATATGAATGAAATGATTACAATTCTTATCCATAAGTCATTTGTATAAGGGAATATATACGCACCTGCGGCTAAAAGGAAAGATAATACGCCATCAGCAAGACGCCAACCCTTGAATAGAAACGCGCTTATAAAATTAAGGGTATTATTCATGACAAACTCAATCTTATCACTAAATAGCTGATTTCTCAAGCAATATGGGGATATACTGCCACTAGTTAACAAGAACGGTTAAATAAGGTAGAATAAGGCTCAATGGGCAAAGTCCCAGAAAGGAGCACTTATTCTATGAAACATCGTATCTGGACCTCAAAACAAAAATCTCAAATCGTGCTTGAAGGACTCTCAGGAAAAATCGATGTCAGCGCTTTATGCCAAAAGTATCAAATCTCTCAAACTCAGTATTACAAATGGCGAGATTTGTTTCTTGGCAACTGCCATCAATCATTCGAAGTTAAGAAACAATCTCAAAAAGAACAAACTTTGGAAACCCAAGTCAAAAAATTACGCGCCATTATCGGCGACTTAACTATTGAGTTAAAAAAAAGCGATTACGAACTATGAGACGCCGCCGCGCTCTATCTACTATTAATCGAGATCAAGAACTACTCTCTCTCATACTCCCCATTAAAACCGATCATCCTCTTTGGGGATATCGTCGTATCTGGGCCTATCTCAAATACCGGGAGAAGCACCTCTGCGGAGTCAATCGCGTCCATCGTATTATGAAAGAACATAATCTACTTGTTACTAAACAGCAACGCTTACGTGCCAGGCGCGGCCCGCTGAGATCTAAACCCCGTTCCCACCGCCCCAATCACTTCTGGGGTATCGATATGACTAAAATCAAGATCGCTCCCTGGGGTTGGCTCTACCTCTGCGTTGTCCTTGACTGGTGCACCAAGGAAATCATCGGTTATTCCTTGAGTATCCGTTCTAAAACCGACGATTGGCTTAATGCTGTAGAATCAGCGGTTAATAACCGCTTCCCTCAAGGCATCCGGGAAGCTATCAAAGATCAGCAACTCTTTTTAATCTCTGACAATGGCTGTCAACCTACATCCCAGCGTTTCATGATGAACTGTTCGTTATTAGGAATTAAACAGATATTCACTACCTGGTCAAATCCTAAAGGAAATTCCGATACCGAACGCGTTATGCGCACTCTAAAGGAAGATCTCGTCTGGACTTATGACTGGGATAATCCTTTTACCTTCTCTGAAGCTCTTAAAAATTGGATTAATGACTATAATACTGATTATCCTCATCAATCGCTTAACAACATGACGCCGAACCAGTACTTTGAGACCTTTAACCAGAAACCTCTATTGAGCGAAACCGAACTAATCAAAGAGCCGTTTTCTACCTTAAAAATCACTTGCTAAACCGGTGGCATTACAGGGATACTCTAATTTCTATTTATTTAGGAAACCTTGCAATCGAAGAGATATGTCTTTTACCTGTTAGAACTGATAGGCACCAGAGGAGATATATAAAAAGTTGGTGAAAATCTAAAGTAAGGAAAACACTCAATTTAGTGGCGATAAAGTCTATGCTAAACCTTGCTTTTAATGCCGCGGTGAGCCGGGCAAGAGTCTTGATGTTAATTCGCACATTTCTCAAATCTTCTAAGTGCTTGGCGTGTCTATAACCTTTTGTCCTACATATATCTACTAATCACAAAATAAGCTATTTAATTTTCAAGATGGACTTTGCGGTACTTAAGAATTCTTCCGCTGCTTTTAATACCGCTTCAGCACCTTCTTTTGTAAAAGTGCCATGATAGTCGGCATCTTCGCGAAGCACCATTGCATCATGGAACTCTGAGGTCAAATCATCAGATAAAAGCCCCGCATCTACAAAAAGGCTATTTAAAGCAACCAGTAAATAGTAATGACTCTTCTCACGATATCCCTTTGAATAAATAAGGGCCCTGGCAGAATGAAACATCGAATAGTATCCGGTTATTGTCGCGTATTTGTATTTCTCGCTCTCAAACCTGTTAAGAGCTTCGGTTAAGTCGTTTTCTGCCTCCTGGAGCTCGCTTTTCACTTGCCGCTTTCCTTGCGCAAAATGCAATATCCTCTTTTTCTCTATAGCCTTTTGTAATTCGATGTTGTTCATTGTTTAGCCTCATAAAGAATTATACCGTTTGAAACCTGTTTATGAAATACAGGGTTATCCCTTTTTAACCCGATAAACTCCTGGGGGCTGTTAACTATGTATTGGAGCTTTTCCTTAAAAGGGCTATTATAAATTATGGCCTTGACGTTCTTGGGCTCACGGCTAAGCACAAACAAATCTATGTCGCTTTCCGAATGATTAGTACCTGTCGAAGAACTCCCATAAAGAACTATTTTCAGAGAAACATCCTTAAGCTTCTCTATTAACGGCCTGAGGTAAATAAGATTCTGGGTTATTTTTAATTGCCTTATAATCGGATCTTCGAGAGTTACATAATAAAAATACATCCTGCCTCTCTTTTCCCTTCCAATAAGGCCTGCGTCCAACAAAGTCCGAAGCGAATAGTTTGTAGCTGCCCTGCCTACTTTAGTAAGCCTTGAGATCTCTCTATCGTAAAGTTTCTCCTCCGGCCGCGATAAAAGAAAACCTAAAACTTTTTGCAGACTCGTACTGAATAAAATCTCATTTAGCATATGACCCTCAACTTTCTAATATTTTGGACACAAATCCATTATATTGGGTTATTCATAAATGTCAATATTCAATAGTGGCCGTTTTGCCGTTTTCTATATTCCAAAATATTCTTTAATCACTGCCGCTATCTGGCAGGTACATTTCTTTTTTATCCTGATTTTCTATTGCCTCATCAAAATACGAACTTGTCCCATCATCGTTTATTATGGTATTCAGTTTTTCCTTCTCCGATTCCGACAGAATACCGGCCACCGCTTCATTATAATCCTTATAAATCTGTCGTTCTTCTTTGAATCTTTCCAGCTTTTCCTTCAGGTAATCATAATCTCTCTGAAGTACTCCCCTTTGCACATCATCCAGACCCGGAGCGCGCATTGCCTCCAGCAAATCATCCATTGCCTGCCTGTATTTAGCAATAGTTTTATAATAAGCGATATCCGAGGACATCTTGGCAATCGCGATATACTGCTTAGACTTGGGCAGCAAAGCTATCTCTCTGATCTGTTCCTGTGTTACCGTATTATTCGGCAAGGACAGTTCTTGCAGAGCATCCGAAGGTATGCTCTTAGAACTAACATACTCTTCCAAAATCGAAAACATCTTCTCGGAAGTATCTGTTCTAAACTCATCATTTACCTTATAGATGGACTTCTCCCCCTTAATATTTTCAATCTGGGACGCGGTAATGGTGGTTTCCCCGACAATGGAACCGATAAACTCTTTTCTCTCCTGCGGGATATTGATCTTATTAAAGATATCCGAAAGCACGTTAATTTTACCCCCCTGCGCAAGGGAAATACCTTGAGCATCTTTAAGAAAAGCAAACGGATCCTTGCCTTCTTTGCATACTTTTAAAGCGCTGTCGATATCCAAGCCGACGGCAACCTTCTCCTTGACGCACTCGCTTTCGCTTTTTTTTCTAAGTTTATCCATATATTCGCCGGCCGCTTTCTCGATATCCTCGCACTGCGCATAACGCAGGCCCAAACGCATATTGGTCATGGCATTAAAATGTTTAATAATATCTGCCAAGGTCGGCGAAACATACTCTAAAAGCAGCATCGGCGCCGCCGCTATCGCTTCGCTCGCTATGCCGCTGAAATAATCCGACAATATCTGCTCCGAGAAAACGCTGTTAAAACTGACGGCAAGGTTAAACCCACTGCATCCTTTAGATCCGCTGACGATAGAATACCCCACTTCAGGATCTTCGGTCGGCACTGTCGGCCGATAATCAATCCCTCCACGGTAATAAAAGCCCGATCTATCTTCAGAGACAGCGTTTTGAATGGTGTAGGTATTGTCCTTCGAGAATATATCCGCGTAACCAATATTTTTTAACAACAAGACTAAAATCAACGAAATAACAGCTTTTTTCATTCAAACAGTTTTAATATTTTGTTCTTTTCCACAAAACCCGAGAGAAAATACCCCTGATTCTTCCGGTTAAACACCGCTACCGTCGGATATGAATTAACTTTAAAAAGCCTGCTCATCCCGTTATCCTGCCTAACAGAGAACCCAAATCCCTCTAATTCCTGCTCGGAAAAGCCGTTGGCAAATGCTTCAATCCTGATCTCTGGATGGTTAAGGTAGATATCTTTTATTACCCGGGACTCTTTTTCACATGCAGGACACCCGTTTAACATAAAATAAAACAGGTAATTCACACCGGCCTTCACATCCTTAACCCCGTTAGCGCCGCCCGTATAATTATCCTCAAGTAACCCCTTGGCTTCTTTCATAGATCCAAGCTCCTTTGCTTCTTTCGCGAGCAACCCTTGGGCAATGACAAACTTCTTAATCCTCTTCAGGTTCCACTGTAGGTATGCCTTTGCATTCTCCGCATCAGGCTTATCCAGGAAATCCCGCACTTCCTTAGGCGGAAGATATATACTCACCTTGCCGGACGGACTAATAACAGGTTCAGCCCATTCATCGACGATGATTTCCGGCGATTGTGTACTTTCTTCTTGAACGGGATAGTCCAAAACCTTCGTCACCGCAAAGAAGTCAATCCTTTCATACTCGAATACGCCCCTTGCCTGCGCAACAGAGAACTGCGATAAAACCATCAAAAGCAAAAGTATATTCCGCTTCATTATTCAAGGCTTGATATGACCGCGCTCAAATCAACCTGTCCGGTAAATTTAACCTGTTTGCCGTTATAGCTAATCACATATACCGGTGTCTTAGAAACGGAGAATTCTTTCGCCAAACTGCCGCTCAAATCAACACTGAATTCAATCCCGTTGCTAAAGAACTCCCGTTTTTGAAGCAATGTTCCCTTAAGATTATTCATTTCACCGACAATCACGCCTCTGACTTTCCAGGAAGGATTGTCTCTTTTGAATCTAAGCAAAGCATCGACCGCGGCATCAGAAGAACTACTATGCAGATCGATGAATAGAACGATTTCATTATCCTGAACTTTGTTTTTATTGAAATTCTTTAAGACCGCCTTCTCTATTTCCGCGACTTTAGCGCTTAAATCAGGATTCTGATCCAATAAACCGCTTTTACATGCGCTGCATGAATCTTCCGGCACAACCGCTTCTTTTTCATCAAAGAACCCCGCCCTTGCCGGTTCAAGAGATAAGAATATAAATAAACTGAACGATACGGCTAATATACGCAGCATATCCGCCTCCGCCAATAAACCCACAGATATTTGCCGGAAAAGGAAAGTTTCCCAGACTCCCAGCTTATCGGATTCTGCCCTATCTTGATACATCCGGATTGAACAGGATAAATTAATTCCAGCTTGTCGCTCTCAAAAGAAGGGACAAAACCTGTATTTTCCAGAACGATGTGAGCCGTGGAGCCTAAAAGCGAAGATATACTTACCGCCCGCACCGCCGCCACCGCACTTCCCACAACTTCGCTTTGATGCGTAATGAAACCGCGCCTTGGATACGTCGGCCCCCAAAACCCCATACACAGGTCATCCAGGAACGCGCCGGTTACGCTACAGGTTAAACCGCTTGCCGCAGAAGCCGCGCTTTTAGGGTGCAGCGCCTCAACAGCCCCTATTCTCCACTCCAAAGAGTCCAACTCGGAAAGATATTTGATAAAGGAACCCGATGCCAGCTTGTCCGGACATTCCGTATCTATAAAGGCCATAACCTGGTCCCTCAGCGGGAACTCATACACATGCGCTTCGTTAAATTGCAGGTTTATCCCGGACAGTTTTGCGGAACCGGATCCGCTTGAAACAGGTACTGCTGACTGCCCCGCTGCCGAAATAAGGCTTTTAGCCCCCTGCTCCGCGGAATCCGCGATAACCGGCCTTAACGACTCAATCAGCGTATCCCCCGGCCGCTTGACGGTTTCAACAAGCAAAGCCGGCTCCCAATACATAATCACGATCCCCGGGATACCAGGAGGCTTAACGCATACCCCGATTACCCGGAAATCTATACAATTCCAGCTCACCATACCCGGTATATCGCCGGTCTCTAAAGCAAAACTTTCCCCCGCCAGGAGGGAAAATAACAATAAAACAAACTGAATCGCCATTTTTGCCAGAAGGGACCGAGACACAAAACAAGTGAACTTCAGAGAATTCTCATAATGAAACATAGGGCATAATAAGGGCCTAAGTTGTTATGCGACCTTCCCCCGCCTACAGTGCTGGTGTTCGACGTTGCGGTACTCGTGCACAAAGGAGAGCTGTGGCCGTCATACCTGCTGGGAAATATCGGCGCATTATAAGTATGAGAATGCGCCGGCATTTCATCAATGGTCAAGGTATGATATGCCTCCCCGCCGGTCTTGGTTAAACTGCCGGAAACGCCGGTCATCGCCGTGCCGCCATAATCCTGCCTGGCCCCAACCACAAACCTATCCCTTAAATCCGGCGTCCCGTTGCTCCCGTCGCAAAGCTGCCAGCCGTCGGGGATGGAAGCAACCGTGCCGGACCAAAAAATGATCGCTCCCACAAAAAGAGAATCGCTTTTCACGCTTCCCGGGACAGGCATAGTGCTGACTACCGCCGATCCCGCTATTGAAGCCCCAGGCAAATCCCTTGCCACCAGACTCGTCCACTCCTGAGGGACAATGGTAGAAACCGTAAAAGATCCCGAACCGAAAGAAATCGAATACGCGTTTTGCCATGGGTTATTGGCAACCCAGGCAGGATTCAGGTACCCTGCGCTCTGCAGGGCTTGTATACCGCCCGGCCAGGCGTTATTAGCCGCATAATACGAAAGAGCCGCCTGCTGTATTACGGACATTTCCAAAGCAGTCTTTTCCCCTGCCCGAATCTGTACTCGCTTGATGAAAACCGGAGTAACGGCCGAGGTAAAGATAGCCATAACCCCGAGGACGATGCACAATTCAATAAGGGAAAAACCCTTTTTATTCTTTATACATGTATTTTTTCTCATATTTCAACTTCCAGTTTCTTGTTTCAGGGGATGTGGTAATACTGATCAAATCGTTATCGCCCTGATTTGTAACTACGACTTCACTACCACAGCTTTTACCGTTTGCCAACCCTTTCGGCAAAAGTGTCGATACCGACAAACTGAACGCATTCGAGGTGATTGAATACTCCCCTCCGAAGGGATTAACGGTTGTTGAACGCTGCGCCAGGTAGCCGGGGCGCAGGTCGGCTAAACTTGCCGGCCAGACCCCATGCTCGCTGTAATACCGGCTGCCGGCGGCAGCTATCGCATTCAATTCTTCAATTACCCTTTGCGCTGAAGCCGCCTGCCGTATTTTTGTCGCGGAACAAACAGCCGCGACAAGAAATACCCCCGCCGCCATAAATACAAGGCTTAATTCAACCAGGCTAAAACCACTCCTTTTCAAAACGTTACCGTCCATATCCCGGATGAATAACTTGTCGTTGCCGCGCTGTTGGCAAACAGAGCCGAAAGCCGCGCTGCGGCAGAATTGCCTACGCCGGTCAGCGAAATATCCACCTTGCCGGTATCGGTATTCGGCGCTACAGCGTAATTCCCGCCCCAGGGATTTGAACCTGCGGCATTAAAACTCGCCGGTAGATATCCCAAGGATTGCAATCCGGAGATGGTTATTCCGCTATAAGTCATATTCCCGGCCGCGATGTAGCTTTCCGCCGCGGTCCTCAACGCCTTGACCGACTCTGAAGCGGAATGAATTTTGGCGTTTTCCCGCACGCCGCTGGTCAATCCCACCGCCATGATTATGACCGCCACAATGCTGATAACTAAAACCAGTTCTATCAGCGTGAACCCTCCATTTTTTCTCATTTCTCTCACCTCCTTTTGGTTAAAATTTGACATTGCCTCCCGCAATGCTCGAAAGATTGCTGTAAACCGGCATAATGAACGCCGAGACAATAAACAGCAATATCCCGGCGCAGATCATCAAA
>Ga0302251_1001047_pt1 | contig 19218 bp, 17 predicted proteins | sample AAG_RA_Gln_MG_FD_193534 | JGI IMG/M metagenome (GOLD analysis project Ga0302251, IMG submission 193534) | Enriched activated sludge microbial communities from anaerobic digester in WTTP, New Holstein, Wisconsin, United States - AAG_RA_Gln | ecosystem: Engineered > Bioreactor > Anaerobic >...
AAGTAATATCATTACTGAGGCTGCAATAAATTTACTCCCGCCGATAATGCTAGCTGATGCTGTAATAAGTGTTTCAACACCACCCGTAGCTCTCATAACTGCAGCATAACCTGATGCGATTAACATTACAAATGCTATGAATCCCATAATTCGAATGCCACCATCTACCATTTCATTTATATCACTCCACCTAATTACGCGTGTTACCACCATGATACCAAGACCAATAATGGCACCAAGCGGCAATGATCCTAATGTAAGTTGAACTACTAAAGCAGAAATACCTGCCAATAGAGTAATATAATGAACTTTAGTAACCTTCAAATTGCCATTGTTTTCTAAATTGTCGAAATTTACATCATCAATTCCTTCAATATCCTTATATTCTCTTGGTTTTCGATATATGATGATTGAAATTATTAGTCCTGCGAGCATGGCTAAACCTGCAATCCAATTTGATTGCCAAATCATATCCATTGTTACATCTAGGCCACTTGCAGCCATTTGATCTTTAATAATATTGTGGTATATTATACCAAATCCAACCGGTAAGGTTATATATGGTGTTTTAAGCCCAAATGCCAGCGCAGATGCCGCTGCCCTCCTATCAAGTTTCAGACGATTCATTAGTGGCAGCAATGCAGGGATTAAAATTGGAATAAATGCTATATGTACTGGAATAAGCGTCTGAGATAAAATGGCCGCAACTGCAATAATGACAAGCAATAAATACTTTCTACCCTTTATCAATTTTGCTATCATTAAGGTGAGTACTTCAGCAGACCGTGTTTTATGTATTGCAGTAGCTAATGCACCAAGCAACACATAACTTAAAGCTGTTTGTGCATTGCCGCCCATTCCTCCGATCAGTGCTTCCATGGTCGTTTCAAGAGGCATTCCGGCTACGAAGCCACCAACAATTGCAGCTACAATTAAAGAGATGATTACGTTTAATTTGAATAGGCACAAAAGGGTCATAACAACAACTGAGATAACTACAGGATTTGTAAGCAATTCCATGAATCTTCCCTCCAGTCTTAAATTTTTATGACAATGCACTGTTCATGATTCTTTGCAATAAATAACGAATCTCTTAGATATCACCCCTTAGATATTCAATATAAAGGTCATTGAACTTCCATAAAGAATTTTGCTTGATTTTCAACGACCATAGTAAACGAAGGTATTTTACTAAATGTATACTGTTCCTTCACTGATAATTGTAACTTCGGTTGAAATGTAATTTTTATCAGCAACTTCAACATCAATAATTCCGCCACTTTGATGAACTCTTGCACTTTTTATGCCCATAAAATTATTTAGATGAATCCCGAGTGAAAGACTCCCGGAACCGCATGCTCTTTCAAAATATCTTGAACCGGTATCTTTTACATAAACATATGGATTGATTTCAAAATTCGTTTCGTCAATTCCTTTAAATGGAATTATACCTACGGCATTTGATGTGATCCTGTCAATTAACGAATCCATAATTTCATCAAACTCTTCTTTTTGAACAGCGTAGTCAGTGATAAAATGACTAATCCCATTCATTACTACTAGATTTCCTGATATAACCTTATTGTTCAGATCAATATCCATTGGTAATACATCGAGTGGATTTGGTACTTCCCCCCAAACTCTAAATCGATTGGAATCTACATAAGTTGTTTTACATTTCAAAGAGTTGTTTGAACCGGATGAACTGACAAAGAAATTATCGTCTGAACAAATACCTTTATATCTGCTATATGCAGCAACTGATAAAAGTGCGTTCCCACAAAATTCTCCACCTGCCATCCAGATACCAACGCATGAGTCGTTATGTTTGGGCGGTATAACAAAACCAACTTGCTCTGCGTATAAAGATTCATATCGCATCACTGAATTTGCTACCTTAACGTAATCTTTCGAATCAACAAAGTCTGTTATTAAAATTGTCATATTTTGTGACGGGCTAATTTTTACATAGTTCAATTTCATATCAATCACCACCATATTTTTTTCGAGATAACATTTTTTGTTTATTATACTGTTCTTTATGCTCGTTTTGTACAGTATACTTTACACTTTCTTTGACTGCAAGTGCTTTTTTCTTATTTGTCTATTTTTCTGATGGTTTGTATAGTATTATAGTTGTCGACTCACAAAAGTTATATTGAAATGAGGTGTGAAATGAATATTGGCAAACAATTAAAAAATTTACGAATTGAAAAAGGACTTTCAATTCGAGATATTTCAAAAAGTGTAGATCTATCACCTGCAGCTTGGAGTAATATCGAACGTGATGTAAATAGCCCAACCCTTTCAACATTAACTAAAATATGTGATGCTTTAGGTGTGCATCTTGTAGATTTATTACAGCAGTGTACAAACGAAAATCAAAAAGAGAAAATTGTTTTTAGAAAAGATGAAAGAAATCAGATCACTATTTCAGGAAAATCAAATATTAAATATGAACTGGCTTCTATTTCAACAAATAGATTTCAGATCTTGGTCGTTAAAATGGACAACAAATGTGATTTTGGTTATTTATCGAATGAGTATCCTTACAATGAAATTGCTCTTGTAATAAAAGGAAGTATGGAACTTGCGGTAGATGATACTGTTTACATTTTAGATGAGGGTGATAGTATTTATTTAAAAGCGGGATTAAAATACCAGTACAGAAATCCGAACAACTCACCTTGTGAAGCAATTTGGGCAATTCAAGGTGTCCATAGAGAGATTAATGAATAAATACTGTTGACATTTTAACGCAATCATAAAGTTCTAAATGGATAATTGACTTATTAAGAAGCTAAACTGAAGGATCCCTGTATTGCACCTCACTCGGGTGCACGATATGCCTTTTGCAAACTCAAAAATAAAAATACACCCTCCCCATCCTTTTAATAATTGAATAATAGGATGGGGAGGGTGTATTTTATCAATTGATGTGGGGTTTTCCCAAAAGAGAATCACGACTATGCCGTGGCCCGTTTTTCGTTGGATTGTTACTCAAGCCACGAATGACTCTATTGAATACTTAATAAGCAAGCCTATTCAGCGGAATATGAGATATAATTTCAGTGATGTATAATAAAATGTACAACGTGAGTCTGTTTGAAGGAGGTTGAACAAATGTCCTATAACTATAGAAACCAAATATTCACTTTTATTCTGGCAATTGCGATTATCGCCGGGTCCACTTTAATTGTCGGAGCACCTTCTTTTGCCTCAAATTATAGTGATACCGAGAACCACTGGGCTAAGTCCTATGTAGAAACAATTTCAATATACAATGCTGTGTCTGGTTATCCGGATGGTACTTTCAAACCCAATAATACTATTAAGAGAATTGAATTTATTGCAATCATCGTCAATTCACAAGGAGTTGATGTTCGAAGTCAATTACAAGACGAGTACTGGGGACAACCCTTCATTGAAGCGGCAGTTGAAGGTGGCCTTATCCGCTCGAATGAATATGGGAGTATGGAAGAATCAACTTTTAACAATAATATATCGAGAGAAGAAATGGCTAGTATCATAGTCAATGCCTATTTTAAATCCGGAGGCTCTGTGGATCCTTTAGTCCTAAACAAAGCAAGCACAAAATTAAGCGATATGGGGACAATATCCCCCGGTTATTACGAAAACGCAGTTGCCTCTGTCGCACTTGATTTCATATCTGGTTATCCCGACGGAACCTTTGCGCCTAAACACTATGCCAGCAGGGCGGAGGCTGCAGTTTTGTCTTATAAACTACTCGTAAAACTGGGTATTATTACAGATCTCAAGCTTCCCCTAAATATTGTGCTTTCAAAAACCACACTCAAACAGGGGGATTTATTGAAGATATCCATATTTCATGCTCCCAGCGCTTCAGTCATATCACTGGTTCAAGATTTGTATCCAGATTTTAAATTATATGATCACAACAGTGTGATCCAAGGTTATATTCCAACTAACTATAGTACCACACCAGGCAGACATAGCCTTAAGTTTACCGATTCTGAAACCGGCATCACATTAACAAAAGATATTGAAATCATTGCAAGAGATTTCAGAGTCCAAAAATTAACAGTGGATCCCGGGGTTGAATCCAGCACAAGAACAGATGCTGCCTACACCGAATTCAATAAATATTTCAATCCTTCACGGGAATTATCCTCACCTGAAAAGTATTATACAAAACCTTTTCTTTTACCAACCATCGGCAGACTTTCCACTGAATTTGGTGAGATGCGTTCTGTCAACGGTGCTCTGACGTCTTACAGACACTCTGGTATTGACATTGCTGCGCCTCGAGGCGCTGAAGTGCTATCAACCAACGCAGGTAAAGTGACGCTTTCCATGCCGCTGATCTTAACAGGCAACAGCATTGTTATTGACCACGGTGAAGGGTTGTTCAGTGTTTACTTTCACCTTGATAAATTATATGTTTCCGAAGGGGAAGTTGTAGAACGCGGACAGTTAATTGGAACCGTTGGCTCAACCGGTTTCTCCACTGGTCCACACCTTCATTTCACGATGTCTTATTATCAGTTTAATATTGAACCGGGCTATATAATCTATGATAGAAGCATTACCAAGGATAATTATCTGGAACTTATGAAGTGATAGTCTAGATCAACGCTGCCGTCACATCATCGCGCCTTTTTTCGTAGAACACAATTCGCCACTCCACTTCGTCAACCGGTTCAAAGTGTAACGCAGAGCAAGCTGTACGGCACTCACTTTCTCCGCTTCCGCTTATTTGGATAGCCACTTGGCCGTCTGCACCACCAATAATACCTATACAAGCGCTATTGTCTGCCTGTGGCTCATTGAGACCTCCACCCTTCTGCAGTGGTCTATCAGAACGTACGGTATCAGTGACCGTGATGGTACCCTCAGGTAAATCAGGTGTGAGCGTATAGGTCATAACGATAAAATGCGTTGGAAATTCTTGATTTGGGCAGCCGTAGTGTTTGTGGGATATACTCTGTCTCTCATAGTCTTTCACAGTCAATGTGTGCAGAACGCCGGTGGTCGGGTGAATGAACTCAACGCGTTCACCAGATGTTGATGCATTGAAATGAGGTCCTAAAACAGCAACAGGTTCCTGTAATAATATTACGCTGAGTGTCTCAATCAGGGGCCTCAGTTTTTTCATCCAAGGGAATGCAGCCCGCCAGACTGCCCAGCCATCTGCAGGATCAAGGCCGTAATGCTGAAGCACACTCTTGGCCACAAGGTCGTTGCCTTCCGGAAAGCAGGGATTCCATGACACACCGCAGCCATGGGCGAATGTATGGATCGTTCCGTTCAACATCAGTTTGGGATTAATGTGAATACTCAGTGGGTTTTCTGCCTCGATCAGCATCCGCTGCTCATCCGAAAAGTCAGCGCCATCTCTCTCAACAGAGAGCCCCCATTTGTCCATAAAGGAACGGATCCGCTCAGCCGGAACCTGCACGCAAAAGTCCAGGACTAACCCTTTACCACAAATATAAATCGATGGGATGCGCCAAACTTCTTCGCCCCAGTCAAACTGCTTATTCAGGGCAATTTCCTTGCCGGCTCTTTTGCGGCCAGGATGTCCCCAAAAGTTACCTTCAAAATAAACTTTCCATTCTGGAATCTTTGGCTCGGCTGGAGCCCACTCATAGTAATCCTCAGTATATTTGATGCGGTTGTAATCAAACTCAGCCTGTAGGGCTTTGATATACTCAAAGGGCTGATCCATGGGCACGAGACTAAACTTGTCTCGAATGGCGTCCAGGATCACCTGCTGTTCTGAAGTGATGGGATTATCCCGCAAATAGGCATCAAACTGCGACTGATCCATGAAACTGGCCTGTTCCAATGCCACAGCATCTCCGCAAGCCAGCAGGAGTCCCAGGAAGTCCTTAAAATCTCTCGCCACCGGATGCACATAATTTCCTGGGGTATTCATCGGGCTGATGGCGAATACCATCTCACCAAAACCGCGCACGAAGCAGTAATGAATACCATCGGCACCAGCCCAGCCAATGACTTTTGCACCTTTAGGCGTACAGAAGTAGTGACTTTTGCTCTCGCCACGGGCCAAGCCGATTATCGAACTGTCTATATTCAGTTTTTGAAATTTTTCAAAAAGAGTTGCCATCATAACCTCGCATCAAGTGACATGTATTTTTCGAACTGCGCTTTGCTCTCGTTGTAAACATGCAATTTGATTCTAAACTTCTTCTCAAACAAATCCGAGTTTTTCTTCAAAAAGATAGTCGTATAGGATTTACCGGAAGAAACCTCTTCGACTTTAACCTCTTCAGGAATATTCACATTGCCCATGTTAAAGAAATGGATCATATTTTCTTTAATGTAAAAGTCCTTGTTCATTCTAAGAAGAACCAGCGACACAATCATGAAAGCCAGAACAAAGGATGAAATGGGCGGTCCGATAAACCTGGGATCTACATTTTCACGAACTGCCTCAGCTGCGTCTTTATATAACAGAGTAAATAACAAAGCAAAACCGTAATATGCATAGGTTTTAAGGCGGATTAGATTTGGCTTAATATTGCGTACGACAACCTCTTTCATGTTCGCCTCTCGCAGAAAGTACTTTTTCTTATATTCAATAAAAATCACCAATAGGATCATGGGTAGGGCATAGGCATAGTCTGTAAGCATTTGCTGACCTCCTCCAAAAAAACTATAGCTCTAACACTTACAATTCAACGACTCCCGAAGTATCTTTAAAGATAGTCACTTTCATTGAAGTAAATCTTATAAACTTGTCTGCTATTCTCATTAAATATTATCATTTTTGTAGGCAATTCCCAAACTAGAGCTATTTGAGAACTTATAATCAGCAAAAGGAACAACAATTTTTTTCTCATGCTAAATCCCTCCCCTTCATACACAATAACGATTTAGGGGCAGGTTTTGTTACACGGTATCCATGAAAAACCATCGGCAAAACCTAAAAGAGGCAATAGTCGTTCATAACACCAAACTAAACAACTCTTGATCTTCTCCTGCCACTGATGGTATACTTCATAAGAATCGCACAAAGACAGTTCATTCGCACCATCCTGTCTATAAACAAAACTAGGGCTTATTTTTATATTGTTTTTTTGAAGCGATATTTAAGGAGGCATAGTTCATGCTTCCTTTTTTTGCGTTTAGCCCAAGAACTGCGTGCAGAAGTTATTTCTCCCGATCTTAATATTTTCGAAAGGATGAAGCACTCCGTGTATGTTTTAAAATCTGAACACAGCTTTGATTCGGCCCATTTCCTCGCAAATTACGAAGGCAAATGCCGTAGTATTCATGGGCACCGTTGGCGCGTGATCATCGAAATCAAAAGTGCCGCCCTGAACACAGACGGGCAGTTAGATGGGATGATTGTCGATTTTTCGAAACTGAAGAAGGACCTTAAAGAAGAGGTCGATTATTTTGATCATGCGCTCATTATTGAAAAGGGTTCTTTAAAACCTTCAACGTTAACCGCTTTGGAAGAAGAAGACTTTCGCATTGTTGAAGTCGATTTCCGGCCCACTGCCGAAAGGTTTTCAAAATATTTTTATGACAGAATGACGAGCAAGGGCTATCAGGTTAAGTCTGCCATGGTTTATGAAACACCTACAAACGCCGCTTCCTATGAGGAGGATCCTCATGGCGCAGTATAAAGTGGTTGAAAAATTTGTGAGCATCAACGGCGAAGGGCCTTTAGCCGGTCAGTTGGCAGTCTTTATCCGGTTTCAAGGGTGTAATCTTGCCTGCTCTTACTGCGACACCTCATGGGCGAACACTGAAAATGCCACTTTTACGCCTAAGTCAGAGGTCGACCTCTACCATTATATTAAAGAGACTGGGATCAAAAATGTTACACTGACAGGCGGTGAACCACTGCTGCAGCCTGATATTATTGATTTGCTGACGCTGCTGACCTCTGATCTTGATCTGAATGTCGAAATTGAAACAAATGGGAGCATTGATTTATCGCCCTTCACCCAGATGAGTCACCCACCCGCCTTCACCATGGACTACAAGCTTCCAGGGAGCTTAATGGAATCCAACATGCTGGTCTCAAATTTTGAACTTTTAACCAAAAAGGATACGGTGAAATTTGTCATTGGCAGTCTGGAAGATTTTAAGGTTGCAAGGGACATCATTCACAGACACGTACTCGTTGGAAAATGCAAAGTTTACCTCAGTGCGGTCTTCGGGAAAATAGACCTAAAAGACATTGTTGAGCTGATGAAGGTTAATAATATGAATGGCGTAAACTTACAGCTCCAAATGCATAAAGTCATATGGAATCCAAACGAAAAAGGCGTCTAATGATCCGCGCAGCGGAGAAATCAATCTAAAGGATGGTAATGAAATGAAAGCACTTGTACTCCTGAGCGGCGGCGTTGACAGCACCACTTGCCTTGGCCTGGCAGTAAATCGATATGGCAGTGACAATGTCGTGGCGCTGTCCGTAGCTTATGGGCAGAAGCATTTAAAAGAAATTGAATCAGCGCAGAAAATTGCGGCGTACTATCAGGTAGAATTAATGCAACTCGATTTAGCAAAAATATTTGAGTCCAGTGACTCGACACTTATGGCTCACTCAGACAAGGAAATCGCAAAAGAATCCTATGCAAAGCAGCTTGAACAACTGGACGGAAAACCGGTTTCCACTTACGTGCCATTTCGCAATGGTTTGTTTTTGTCATCGGCTGCAAGCATTGCCTTATCAAAAGGCTGCAGTTTGATTTTTTATGGCGCGCATAGTGATGACGCAGCTGACAATGCCTATCCGGATTGCAGCGATGCTTTCAATGAAGCCATAAACCTGGCTATTTTCATAGGAAGCGGAGAGCAGCTCAAGATTGAAGCGCCTTTTATCTCAATGTCCAAGGAACAAGTGGTTAAGACTGGACTTGACTTAAAGGTCCCTTACGACCTGACATGGAGCTGTTACGAAGGGGACTCCCAACCATGTGGACGTTGCGGAACCTGTCTGGACAGGATCGCTGCCTTTGAAAAGAACGGTGTCCGAGATCCCTTGATGGACTTTTAATTTTGATCAAGCATTAACGCATACTCAGAACTTCCGTTTTGGGCGGTGCAAACTTAAACTCTATTGAAAGGACACGGTAATATGACAGAACGAAAAATTGAGGAATTAAGCGGCATCACACATTTAGGCAGCCAAGGGACAAAATATGACATGAACTATAATCCGTCTGTGCTGGAGACTTTTATCAATAAACATCCGGAAAATGACTATTTTGTTAAGTTCAATTGTCCCGAATTCACAAGTCTTTGCCCCATCACGGGACAGCCGGATTTTGCCACCATTACAATCTCCTATGTCCCTGGTCTAAAAATGGTGGAAAGCAAGTCGCTGAAGCTCTATTTGTTTAGCTTTCGCAACCACGGTGATTTTCACGAGGACTGTATTAATAAAATTATGAAAGATTTGATTGCCCTGATGGATCCCAAATATATTGAGGTTTGGGGCAAATTTACGCCAAGAGGCGGCATCTCCATTGATCCCTACTGCAATTATGGAAAACCGGGTACCAAATGGCAGGAAGTCGCCTTCAACCGGATGGCAAACCATGATTTGTATCCGGAGAAGGTGGACAACAGGTAGGTAAACAGTGTCCTATCCGTAAATCTGCGGCATCTTCCGGATCATACGCCACCCGTTCACCATAAACTGCATGCCATCCTTTGCGCGCTTCAGGTAAGATGTTAATATAACGTTAATGGGAGTGTTGAATTGACCAACGGCAGAGCTAAAATCTTACTGATTCTAAGTGCTGCTGCCGATGATCACTTAAATTTACCCCGAAACAATTTAAAGCATAAAAATTGCTCCAAAGGACGGTGTAACCATGATCAAAGCAGTGATCTTTGACCTCGACGGAACGCTGATAGATACGAACGATTTAATCCTGGACACTTTTCAATACGTCATTAAGGAATGCCTTGACCGGGTGCCCACCGAGGATGAGCTTCATCAGGTCTACGGAAAGACACTGGATGAGCAAATGGCCTTTTTCTCTATGGAGAGAAGCCAGGAACTTGTAGACGCCTACAAAGTCTACTACAGAACCCATATGGACGAACGGACTCACTTATTCGAAGGTGTGAAAAGCCTTCTCGACGAACTGTTTTCAAAAGGCATCCAAATGGCAGCCGTAACCAACAAGGGCTCACGGGGTGTCCACCACGCCTTCGACAAGTTTGATCTTAGAAAGTACTTTTCTGCTGCCATCACAGCAGACGACGTCGTAAAAGGCAAACCTGATCCGGAAGGGATTCTGACCGCGCTTGATCACTTGGGCGTGACTGCGGAAGAAGCCCTGTTCGTGGGCGACAGCCAAAGCGACATTCTCGCGGCGAAAAACGCCAGTGTCAAATCAGTTTTGGTAGGCTGGACCTTCTTTCATGAAGACCACTATGCGACCTTCGAAGCGGATTTCATCATTGAGAAACCGATGGATTTGATTAAATATCCGCTCATTACATTATAGGTATGTAAAATGCATTTATATTTGCATTATTCATATTTAAAGAAGCACAGCTGTGCTTCTTTGTTAATTTTCCTTTTTTCTTACAGCCTTCTGTAGTGATGAAAAATATCGCAAGATGATTTCTATACGATTGCTTAATGCAATGCAAACTTATATAAATGGTTCAAGAGGAGGTGTTTGAAATGGCAAGAACTTCAAATACTTTCGCAAGGATCGAACCTGAGATAAAAGAACAAGCTGAGCAGGTCTTGGAACAACTTGGCATCCCCATGTCCAACGCAATTGGGATTTTCTTGCGTCAAGTTGTATTACAACGTGGTTTGCCATTCGAGGTTAAACTGCCAAGCAATAATCCGCCTGTATTTGGTTTGATGAGTGAGGAACAATTCAATGCTGAAATTGAAAAAGGGCTAACTGATCTAACTAAAGGAAAAGTTGATTCAGCAGGTCGTGTTGCTGAACGTATGAAGCGAGATTATGGTGTATGATTTCATGGGAAGTTTCTTACACGAATAGTGCAGAACTTGACCTGCGAGATATTTTTGAATATATCGCTTACGCACTGTGTGAGCCAGAAATTGCGAAAAAAATGGTTAAACACATCATGTCTTCTACTGCCAAACTTAATATAATGCCTTTTCGTTTTAAACTTTACGAAAAAAAGCCGCTTCTGCATTTATCGCAAAGCGGCTTTTAACGTTTATTTGTGTTCAGAGAAGATTTGTCTCTTCCACTTTAAGTATAGCATTCCAGGTCAATAGTAACCAGACTGTTTGTTGCAGTAAGGACTTGGTATAATTCTAACACAGGTCAGTAATATTTTAACACCACATCCACTTTTCTAAAACCCCGCAAGGAGGCAACCCACAATGCCCTATGTTATTGAGCTTCTTAACACTGATAAGACCATGATTTCGCAAGTTGGTGGAAAAGGCGCTAATCTTGGAGAGCTTTCCAAACTGGAAGGGATCCGCGTCCCAAGTGGCATTTGCATATCTGTTGAAGCTTATAACAGAATCATAGAGGACACACCAGCTGTTAAAGACTTAATAAATGCGTTATCGACCCTCACTTCAGAGGATCAGGAAAAAATCAAAGAACTTGGCAGTGCGATTCGAACCGTCATAGAAGGGATCACCCTCCCTGAAGAGCTTGTTGAAGAAATAACCCATGCGCTTGACAACTTTGAACCAAGCACCGCCTTCGCCATTCGATCCAGCGCGACAGCGGAGGATTTGCCAACCGCCTCCTTTGCCGGACAGCAGGACACTTATTTGAATATAATAGGAAAAGACGCCATCCTTAAGCATATCAGCAAATGCTGGGCATCCCTATTTACGGAGAGAGCAATCGCTTACAGGATTCAAAACCAAATAGACCTTCGTCAAATCCAGATGTCCGTGATAGTTCAAAGGATGATCTCCCCTGAAGTCTCCGGTATCCTCTTCACTGCTGATCCCGTGACTTCCAACAGAAAAGTCTCCTCCATTGACGCGGGCTTTGGACTTGGCGAGGCTCTGGTCTCTGGCATGGTAAACCCGGATGTCTATAAAGTACGTAGTGGTGAAATTATCGATAAGAAGATCAACCCCAAGAAACTCGCCATAGTCCCCCTAAACGAGGGCGGCACGACACATCAGACGCTCACACCAGAGCATCAAACTAAGCAGGCACTGACAGACAATCAAATTCTGGAGCTCGAAGGTATAGGCCGCAAAATCGAATCACATTTTGGTGCGCCTCAGGACATTGAATGGTGCTTGGCGGACAACCAATTTTATGTGGTCCAAGCCCGGCCAATTACAATTTTATTCCCAATCCCTGAAGTCACAGATCAGGAAAATCATGTCTACGTTTCCGTTGGTCATCAGCAGATGATGACGGATGCCATGAAGCCCCTTGGACTCTCCTTCTTTCTGATGACCACGAGCGCCCCTATGGTGCAGGCAGGCGGCAGACTGTTTGTGGATGTGACAAAGATGCTGGCTTCCCCCGGGACCAGACCAGTGGTTCTGGACGCGCTCGGGCGATCCGACCCGCTGATTAAGGATGCGCTTTTGAAAGTATTGGAACAAGAGAATTTCATTAAATTAATGCCCCTTGAACATGATGCGCAGGGCTCACCTGCAAAAGACAAAACCGTGCCCGCTCAAGAACCCCAAACAAAAATCGAAATGAATCCGTCTGTAGTTTTAGACTTGATCCACAAGAGTCAAGCCTCTCTGGAAACTCTGAAACAGGACATTCAAGGCAAGTCAGGCCCGGCTCTGCTCAATTTCATCCAAGAAGATCTAAAGGAACTGAAATTCCTTTTATTTGATCCTCTGAGCATTAAGGTGCTCATGGCTGGCTTTGATGCCTCAAAATGGGTCAATGACCACCTGGAACTGTGGCTCGGCGAAAAAAATGCGGCAGATGTGCTGTCCCAATCCGTTCCCAACAATATGACCTCTGAAATGGGCATGGCGCTCCTGGATGTGGCAGATGTCATAAGGCCTTTCCCGATGGTCATAGAAGCCCTCCACCACGCGAATGAGGATGACTTTTCAAAGTCGCTCTTGGCGTTGGAAGGTGGGCCGGAAGCCATGGAAGCCATAACTTCATTTCTCGGCCGCTACGGCATGCGCTGTCCCGGAGAGATTGATATTACGAGGTCGCGGTGGGCTGAACGACCATCGGCAATAATCCCTTTGCTTCTGAGTCACATCAAAAACTTTGAACCTGGCGAGAGTCAGCGGAAATTCGGACAAGGACTCTCAGAGGCTCTAAATAAGGAGGCTGAGCTCTTAAGCCGGCTGAAGCAATTACCCGAAGGAGAGGAAAAAGCCAGGGAGACACAGTCGAGAATACGCCTGATCCGGGATCTTTCCGGTTACCGGGAATATCCAAAATACGGCATGATCAGTCGCTACTTCGTTTATAAGCAGGCGCTGCTCAAGGAAGCGGCACGGCTCGTGGGGTCAGGGATCCTTCAAGACGAGGAGGACATCTTTTTCCTCATTTTTGAAGAACTGCGGGAGGTTACGGATACAAAGCAGCTCGACTACGAAATCATTCGCAAAAGAAAAGCTGAGTATCAATTCTATGAGAAATTAATGCCGTCCAGGGTCATGACCTCCGATGGTGAAATGATCACCGGTGACTATAGGCGGGATCAACTTCCAGCAGGCTCTTTAGCAGGCCTCCCTGTATCTTCCGGCGTTGTGGAGGGCCGGGCACGCGTCATTCTGAACATGGAAGAAGCTGAACTGGAGGAAGACGACATTCTGGTTACCACCTTCACGGATCCCAGCTGGACGCCGCTGTTTCTCTCCATTAAGGGTCTGGTCACCGAAGTCGGCGGGCTGATGACCCATGGTGCCGTGATCGCCCGGGAGTATGGCCTTCCAGCCGTGGTCGGCGTGGTAGACGCGACCAGGCTGATTAAGGACGGGCAGCGCATTCGGGTGAACGGGACTGAAGGGTTTGTGGAGATCCTGTGAAGGTAGAACTGGGGGTCGATAGGCCAATGCCGCTGACACCGAATTGAAACTGGATGAAACTCGGGGTCGATAGGCTAAAGCCGCTGACACCGAGTTTCATTCTTAGATTTATATTCGAATTTCGCTTGACCACTTCTACGTTCACTCAGTTGTTTCAATTTCAGGCTCGTGGTAAACTTGAAAAAATAATGTAGATCATTTCATATATAATCAAAGCTAGGGGGATAAAACGTTGAAAAGACAGCTGAAATTCATCCAAACCATTATATTACTTATACTGCTTGTTGTCGCAGCCGCAGGCTGTTCAAAAACCGAGGCCGGAGCACCCATTGAATATTCTGACCCTGTGTTTGGCGAACTGCTGAAGACAGAATTGAATAAAGATGCCATTACCCCGGAGGATCTCGACAAATTTACGCGGATCACTATTGGCGGCGACCATTTTATCAGTCTGTCCGGTGGAGATATTCCAGAAAAGAGCATAATCCTTTATTTTGGTACAGAAGTAGAATATGAAGGCGTTCGTTACAAAGGATTTGGAACCATGACGTCCCTTGAGGATTTGAAGCACTTCAGAAACCTTGAAAAGCTTCAGATCACACTGCAGCCCGGCATTGATTATTCGACCCTGCCTCAGGAAGTCCTGGCCAAGCTTCGGACCATCAGCATCAGCCAAAGTCAACTTAAAAACATCGATTTTCTAAAAGGCGCTGCCTCCATGTTCAGTCTGAACTTGGCCTTCGGTGAAGTTCAAGATCTCTCCCCGCTCGCAGCGTGTACTGAGCTTGTCACTCTCTCCGGAAGCGAAAATCCAATTGATGATCTAAGCCCTCTCACCGGTCTCACAAAGCTAAAAATCATTAGTCTTTACAGCAGCCAAATCAAAGATTTGACGCCATTATCCGGTTTAACGGCTTTAGAGACGCTGGGACTTTATAATAATCAAGTCGAGGACCTAACGCCGCTGAGCGCCCTGACAAACTTAAAGGAACTGGAGCTCATTGACAATAATATCAAGGATGTCAGTCCTTTAAAGGATTTAACCAACCTTGAGAGTTTGCGTCTTGACGGTAACCCCATAGAGAACATTGACGTCTTGTCACATATGGAGAATCTGGTGCTTAAACCTTAGCCTTAACCTCAACGTTCCACGACGTCTCATAACTTTCTTGTTTTGTTAGCGTGGCAAGACCATACTGTAGAGCAAAAAAAGCAGGCATCCCTCTCACTTCTAAGTGATTGGATGCCTGCTTTTCACATTCCTGGATTACCTTATAATCCTACAAATTTATCTCCCTGTTCTCACGATCCATCAGATGAATCTCCACTTCCCCACCCAGATACTTCTGCGACAGCTCTGCCAGCGACTTCGCCGCTTCTGCCAGATCACCCAACCGGTCAGGATCCACAGATTCAATGATCAAAAACGCGTTGACTGTGTCTTCCGTGAGCATGGTTCTCTGGCCGTCCCGCCAGTTCCAGCAACGGCAGACCGCGCCTTCCTCATCCTTATAGATGATTTCTCCCGGCAGCGCGTTGTCAAAGTCCGCGTCCCCGAGGGCCAGGAATTGCTCGCCGCCCACAGCCTTGGTGAGCAGGAGATCGCCCTTGAAAGTGTCTATGTCCTCTCCCCCGCATGGCAGCCCATAGGTCAGGGACACGGAATTGTAAATGTCCACCAAAGGATTGATTGGCCCGACGCCGCTGCCCTTTTCAATTCGCTTCAGCAGCGCCTCAATAGAGCACCTGACGCCCTTTTTCGTCTTGAACTGCTGGTAAGCCTTCCGCCACACTGCAATGACCTTATTGTCACTGAATACCTCCGCCGTCAGGAATTTGGAAGCCTCCCCGCTGCCCTTCTCAAGCAGCGCGTCGAGCTCGCTTCTCACCGGCTCGGCGTGGTCCTTCGAGTTGTCAATCCCCTTAGCCAGCACCACCGCGATCTCCGCTTGCGGGAACACCTCCCAAAATTCATTAGTGATCATAAATTTTGCCATAGTCGTTTCTCCTTTTATTTAGAGTTTTTCACGTAATTGACTTGAATATATTGCGCTTTTTCTTTTCTTTTCCCATTATAACCGATCCCGTTAAAAAATGGCGGAACAAACATTATAATGTCCACGGGCAGCTGCGCCAGCAAAATCCCAGAAAACATGATAATGCTGCCGATGGTCTCCCGAACCGAAATCGATTCACCCAAAAACAGGATCCCCGCGATCACCGCAATGACAGATTCCATACTCAGGATCAAAGAGGTCATAGTCGGCTCCGTACGCTTTTGCGCAATCACCTGCAAAGTATACGCTACTCCGCAGGACATGACGCCGGCGTAGAGGATTGGAATTTTGCTTTCCATAATCCCCGCCCAACTAACCGTTTCGAAACCAAGCATAAACGGCAGCGAAATAATCCCGCACACCAGGAACTGAAGACTCGACAGCTTGACCGGATCCGTCTTTGGAGAGAAATGATCAATGAGAATTATATGAACAGACAATCCTACCGCACTGAGGAGAATCAGCAGATCTCCCCAGCCTATGGAAAATCCGTCTTTGACGCTGAGCAGATATAAACCTGCCGTTGCCAGGATCACGCTGAACCATAAAATTGGACGAACCTTCTTCTTCAAAAACAGACCCAGAATGGGTACGATCACAATGTAAAGCGCCGTAATGAACCCAGCCTTCCCTGCGGTCGTATAAATCATGCCCGCCTGCTGCAAAGAGCTGGAGATAAACACGACCACCCCACACCAAAATCCGCCCAGCAATAGATTTTTTCTGGAAGATGCAGCCAGAGCCTGAGTTTCTGCAGTCGCGGCAGACGTTACATTACCCACGCCAACTGCCGCCCCACTGGCTTTTCTCTGACGATCCATAATCAGAATCACCGGCACCAGCACCAGCGCGCCAATCAGACTTCTGATGCCGTTGAAGGTGAAAGGCCCAATATAAGCCATCCCTGCTCTTTGTGCTACAAATGAAACGCCAAAGATCAAAGCCGTCAGCGTCAGCATGAGTTCTCCACTTACTTTTTTCTTCATTTTGCCAGCCTCCATAAGAAATTAATAATCTCACCGTTTTATTAAGCAAGCCTCGTGCCAAACCACCAAGTTCACTCAAAATTTAGCTCAAACCCAGTATTTAACCGCCCTCCCGCTCATAGTTGCCCAACTTATCCGACTTCGTAAGAATCGATACCGAGTCAGCTTCGAAAGAATCGATACGAAATCGATTCAACTACTATACATCCACTTCTCCAAAAGCTATAATAATTGGAAAGGGGGTGCCTTAAGTCCATGACGAAAACACATGACAGGTTTGGTTTGAGTCGCGTCATCGAGCCAAGGGGCGCTGTTCCGGTCACTGCGTGGCAAGTGGACAACAGCCAGACAATCTCAAAAACCGAATGCAGACTCTCCCTGGAGCGGATCCATTTGGAAAGAGACAGCTTTCAGCAGCTCTGCAATGAATGTGGTTTTGATGAGGCAAAGATCATCGCCAAAATCCTGGATCTGGTCAAGCGCAGAGGCAAGCTGCACAACCCCTTCACAGATACGGCCGGGCAATTTTTCGGCACCATAGAAGAGATGGGCAGCGACTTCGAGATGCATTCCAAGTACAAGGTCGGCGACCAGGTCCTATGCCTGACGACCATGTGCGCCCACCCTATGTTTATAGAAAAAATCCATAAGATTGACTACAATTATGGCGAGCTGACCGTGACGGGCTATGGTATCTTATTCATGGAGTCGCCCCTCACTGCCATACCGCCAGACCTGAATCTGAATTACACCATGGCGACTTTTGATGAGGCCGCAAGTCTAAAAAGTATCTATCTGGCCGCCGGTGGGGGTCTGAGATACCTAATCATTGGAAAAGACCTGGTTTCCAGCGTTACCTATGCGGCCGCCATCAAGAAGGCCGTTGGTCAGAACTGCCACATTACGGTCCTGATGGACGAGGACGGCATTGGCACACTGACCCATGGGCAGGTAAAACAAGAGCTCAGCCGATGGGTGAATTCCACCTACATACTCAACATTGCGCAGCCTATCCTGGCTTCCGAGGTTGTCTTAGCGTCTGAAACGGGGCATTATGATTTAACCATCAACTGTGAGGATTTGATGGGGTCGGAAGTCCTCTGCGTCCTATTGACACGACAGGGCGGGAAACTCTATTACACGAATCTGAAAAACAGCTACACCCACTCCCTCCTGTTTGCGGAGAGCATGAGCAAGGAACTTGAGACTTATGTGTTGGGACAATTTACCATCGGCTACGAGTCCTTTACGTTTGAGCTGCTGACTTCCATAGCTGAGGATCTGGCGGGGATCAACGCCCTCTACGAGTCCCAGGCAATCACTTTCAGACAGGCCTCGAAAAAGGCTATGGCAGCGTCCATGGATAAAGTCGGAAAGATTGACGATTTTGTGTTCAGCAGCACGACCACCAAAGCCTTGGTGGATGAGGTGCTGAACATTGCGCAGTACGACTGCAGCGTTATCCTTCAGGGTGAGACCGGCGTTGGCAAGGAGAAAATCCTGGACCTGATCCATAAGAACAGCATCCGCAAGAACAAGCCGTGCATAAAGATCAACTGCGCCACCATCCAGGAGAGCCTGGCTGAGAGCGAATTCTTTGGCTATGAATCCGGCGCCTTTACCGGGGCACAGAGTTCGGGGAAAAAAGGCTATTTCGAGCTGGCTAATGGCGGATTTCTGTTTCTGGACGAGGTCGGCACACTCTCCATGAACCTTCAGTCCAAGCTGCTGAGGGTCCTTCAGGAAAGCCAGTTTTACCGGGTGGGCGGCACGTCACCCATTACCATCAACGTGCGGGTCATCTGCGCCAACAACATCCCTCTTCGGCAGTTGGTAGAGCAGGGAAAGTTTAGAGAAGACCTTTATTACCGACTGAACATCTGCACCATTACAGTGCCGCCTCTCAGAGAACGGCGAGAGGACGTAGCGGCTTTGGCGGAATCTTTCCTGGAAGCCCACTGCAAGCGCTACGGCGTCGACAAAGCGCTGGACGCCTCTGCCTTGGTGCGGCTCGCCAACTACGACTGGCCAGGGAATGTGAGGGAACTTGAAAATCTGATTCACAGGGCTGTCATCCGAATCAGAGGCTATGTGATCACGGGAGAGGACATTCAGGAGATCCTGAATGAAAACCTGTATGAAGACCTGGTTCTGGATCTGAAACACAACATGCGGGCGTCGTCCTCACTGAACTTCGAGGACATTA
>Ga0302251_1001048_pt1 | contig 19206 bp, 19 predicted proteins | sample AAG_RA_Gln_MG_FD_193534 | JGI IMG/M metagenome (GOLD analysis project Ga0302251, IMG submission 193534) | Enriched activated sludge microbial communities from anaerobic digester in WTTP, New Holstein, Wisconsin, United States - AAG_RA_Gln | ecosystem: Engineered > Bioreactor > Anaerobic >...
GGGGCCGGTTTGGCAGACGACGCGCACCCGCTGGCCGGTCAGGGGATGATGGGGGTGGACGATGCGGACATATCGCGAAGATGCGTCCGTTTCGGGGGTATTCTGTTGCGAACTATCCATTGGTCTATAGAGATCCATCTGGTCACTGTCCCCTCTGCATCGCAGGGTTTGCAGTTGCCTACCTGTCAGTTGCGGGGGCAGGGGTTGTCGGAGTCTACCAGGATCTCCAGGACGGCAGCTTCGATTCGCCTTCATACTTTCAGGCAGCGGTCGGGGCACTATACAACGCTGCTGCCGGCAGTGGTGACAATCCTTTTGCGGGCTTCCGCGCCAAGGACTTTCCAACGAGCCCGGAGATGACCGGCTGGCTTCGCCAGACGATGCAGGCCAATGCCGCCGGCATAGGCCAGGTCCTGGCCGGATACACCAGCGGAGACATCGTGGATTGGGCCGCTGCCAATATTGCGTGGACGGACCTGGTGAAGAGTGGCGGGCCCTGGGACTTCAAGCCGGACTTGCAGGCCCGCGAGATGGATACGGTCTCTTTGGCCGGCAAGGAGTGGAATTACCAGATTGTAGCCAACGTGCACTTTGGCTACGTTGGGATGGCGGCCGGTTTTTCCAGCGATTGGCTTCTCGGTGGAGCAGGGGCCGCGCAGCTCTTGGGTGGTCACTCCAAGCCGGCCTGGGCCTCGACCTGCTTCGACGATCCGGCCGATCGGGCCGCCATTCTGGCGGGTATCTACCTGTACGAGACATATGGCCAGTATGGAATTCCGCCGAGCGACGAGATGTTGGCGGAGGCCCTGGCGCTATATGAACAAGACCTGGTGTGGGAGGAGTAGCCCATGAGAGCGGGGGCATTGCGGAAGAAGGCAGCAAGCCGGCCAGTGGTTCCTGGCATTCTACTCGCTATAGTAGCCCTTTCACTGCTTGGCTGTCAGGGGGAGCCCTCAACGCCTGCTATCGACGCGGCAGAGTTGCTGCTTGGCGCTGCGGCCTATCCTCCTGGTTGGGAACTCTGCGAGAGCGGCAAGTACCTGGCGGGAGAGGCCAGCCCTAACCTGACAGAGGGAGCGGAAGAAGTGGCGTTCCAAGCTTTCTGTTTCACTATGCCGGAGGCTCGCTCCGGACAGAGGGTATACCGCTTTAGGGACAAGAGAAAAGCAGCGGGCGAATATCGCGAGTTTGAGCGGGTCTTCTTTTCTGGCGACTGGCAAATACCAGACGATCTGCTGCGCGCAAGTGAGGCGGCCAATCAGTGGCGTGTGGGCTGTTCTGATCAGCGGTATCAAGACGAGACGATTTGCTTCTTCTTGGGGCAGTACGAGGAGTACCTGGTCTTTTTCTCGGCGACGATAGTGCGGCAAGGGCAAGAACTTGTAACGACTACAGAGCTTGCCTCTTTACTGCGAGAAATCGACCAGAAGATGGCCGGGCGACGCTAACGTGTGACATAGTGGACAACCCGCCGGCAGTGGTGACGGCGGGGGGCACGCTGGCGGCGTTCGTCTACGGCCCCGGCGGGGAGCGCATCACGGGAACGGTGGGGGCGACGGCGACGGTGTTCGTGGGGGCGCACTACGAGGTGCAGACGGTGGGAGAGGAGGATGTGGTGCGCAAGCACTACTACGCCGGGGGGCAGCGCGTGGCGATGCGCGAGGACAAACCGCTCTACTTCCTGTTGGCCGACCACCTGGGGAGCCAGGCGCTCACGGTGGAGGCGGACGGGACCAAGTTTGCCGAGGTGCGCTACAAGGCCTGGGGCGAGGACCGCTACACCTCGGGTGCAACGCCGACGACCTCGGGGTCCGGTGGCCGCGCCGGGGCCGTCGGGCCTTCTGCCAACGTCGTGCTCGTCTTGTCTGTGCTCATGGTGCGTGCCTCCTCAGCTGGCTACATTATACACCAATTTCCCCAGCTGAGTTGTCTCACTCTCATTGGCACAGAGGGTAGCAGGGGTGCTTCTCGCTGGTGGCGTGGAAGCAGGGGCTTCACTCGTCGGGGTCGGCTTGATGAAGGCCATAGAAGGAATAGGAGTACTTCTCTGTGGGGACGGAGATTGTGGGAACGAGGCTCGGGCGGGTGTCGAAGGGTTGCAGCGGGGTGGGCAGCGCGTTATTGACTGGTTGGAGCAGGATCCCAATAAAGTGAATCATATCATGCAAACCGAGCACAATTGGGGCAGGTTAGTGGACCTGGGGGATGATATGCTTGGCAACTATCGGATGGCGCAGCCGTACCTGGCGCGCGCCCTGGATGCCGATCCGGGTGGGCAACTTGTTAGGGCTACAAACTTGGGGCCATCGATAATACACCAGGCCCAGGTAGGTTTGGAGACCGTAAGCGCCCAGTTCGTCCACCTGGGGAACAACGCGTTTCGAATAGTTGATGGCTGGGTCAATCGATGAGGAGGTGGTTATGTCGAAAGACAGGGAACTTGCAAAACTGCTCCTGCGGGCAGGCGAGCGGAAACTGCAAAAAGATTACCAGGGCGCGCTGACCCTCTATCACGAAGCGATTGGGCAGTTCGGAGACAATGCCAACGTATTTGTGGCCATTGCCCTGTGTCACTACCTGATAACTGCGGACCCTGGCGAAGTGTATAGTAAAGGCCATGAAAAAGAAGCGGTCTATTGGATGAAGCGGGCAATTGAGCTGGCCCCCAACTGCGGGCATTGGCATTACTTGTTAGGGGAGATTTATCACGTAATGTGGAGCGATGACGAAAACGCTGTGCAGGAGCACCGGCAAGCAATCGCGCTGAACCCGTATGACGCGCTGGTTCTTTTTAACTCGGCCGGCTTCCATGGCCCGCCTGAAAACCTGGTATCGCTGGAAGAGGCGATCGGCTGGGTCGAGCGCGCCGTTCAACTGTCGCCACGGAATCCTGATTACCACTTTCGTTTAGGGAAACTCTACCAGGAGGCGGGCCGCTTGGCGGAGGCGCGAGAATTGTGGCTGGAGATCTTGCTCTGGACGAGCGACCTCAGTCCTGAATATGTGCACCGTGTTCGGAGAGCTCTCGATTCAGCACCTCTTTAGACGGCGGGCCTTGAGGATCCCTTTGCCGTGGTCGTGCCGCTATAGCGGTGGAGATTCGCGGGTTACGAGGACCGAGCACGGTTGGTAGACCGGGCAGTGCCCAAGAACTCTTGCCAGGTCTACCAGTCGTGTTTTCTCAACGCGCCAGCGCTGCAATCCCCGCCCGCAGCGCCCGCACCGTCTCGATCTGGGCGGCGTTGAGCGTGCCTTCGCGTAGGGCATCCACCAGTGCCAGCAGCTGCGCCGGGTCGGGTGGCAGGGCGGCGTCATCCTCCGGCAGGGTGAAGTACCGCTCGACCGTGGCCATGGCCTGGAAGTAGTCGGCGGCCACGGTGCCGTCGTAGAGGCGGGCGTAGCCCAGGGTCGTGTCGATGTACTTGTGCCCCAGGAGGGTCTGCACCGTCAGGATCGGTGCGCCGGCGTTCAGCTGCAGCGTGGCGCAGGAGTGGCGCAACTGGTGCGGCGTCACCCGTACCCCGCAGCGCTCACCATAGGTGCGCAGGCGCTCGCCGCAGTAGCTCCGGGTCAGCGGCGCGTGGCGGTAGATGAAGACGTGGTTGGGCAGCGCTTCCGTCGGCCCGCGGACCGCCAGGTAGTCCCGCAGGGCCTGGACCGCCGCCGGGCTGAGGCAGACGACGCGGTCTTGCCGCCCCTTGGACTGCTCGATCCGGGCCTGCTGGCGCGCCAGGTCCAGGTCGGCCCGGCGCAGGAACCGGATTTCCGCGGTGCGCAGGCCGCACCTAACATCAAGAGGTAGATGGCCCGGTCCCGGGGGTTGGCGACGATGGTAAGGAGCTTTTCCAGGTCGGCGTCGGGGACGTCGCGGGGCAGGTGAAGGCCGGGGCAGATGCCTGGCCCCTAGCCCCCCCCGCCGAACCGCTCCCGCAGGACGGCCACGATGCGCCCGGCGGCGCGGCCGTCCCACAGCTCGGGCGTGCGGCCGGCCCGGGCCTCCCCGGACAGGATGCGCCCCACCTCGGCCGTGATGCGCGCCGGGTCGCTGCCCACCAGCACGTTGGTCCCCTCCGTGATGGTAACGGGCCGCTCGGTGTTCTCACGCAGCGTCAGGCAGGGCACGCCCAGGATCGTCGTCTCTTCCTGGATGCCGCCGGAATCGGTGAGCACCAGGCGGGCGTGCATCATCAGGTCCAGGAACTCGAAATAGCCCAGGGGCTCGGCCAGGATCAGGCGCGGCGCCCGCGCCAGCCGCTCCGCGCAGCGCGCGTCCCGCAGCCGCTGGGCCGTGCGGGGATGGACGGGAAAGAAGACGGGCAGTTCGCGCTGCACCTGGACCAGAGCGTCGAGGATGCCGGCGAGGACGGCGGGGTCGTCCACGTTGGACGGGCGGTGCAGGGTGAGCAGGGCATAGCCGCCCAGGGACAGGCCGAAGCGGGCGGGCGTGCCCAGCCGGCGGGCGCGCTCGCGGTGCTCCAGGAGGGTGTCGATCATCACGTTGCCGACAAAGTGGATCTTGTCCGGGGCGACCCCCTCGCGCAGCAGGTTCTCGTCGGCGTCGCGCGAGGTGGTAAAGAGGAGGTCGGCCAGGGCGTCGGTGACGATGCGGTTGATCTCTTCCGGCATGCGCCGGTCGAAGGAGCGCAGGCCGGCCTCGACGTGGGCCAGCGGCACCCCCAGCTTGGCCGCGGTGACGGCGCAGGCCAGCGTCGAGTTGACGTCGCCGACCACGACGGCGACGTCGGGGCGGTCGTCCTGCAGGATCTTTTCGAATGCCACCATCACCCGGGCCGTCTGCTCGGCGTGGGAGCCGGAGCCGACGCCCAGGTAGATGTCCGGGCGGGGGATGCCCAGCTCGTCGAAAAAGACCTGCGACATGTTGTCGTCATAGTGCTGGCCGGTGTGCAGCAGGACCTGCCGGATAGCGGGGTCGCGCTGCATCTCGCGGACCAGCGGGGCGATTTTCATCAGGTTGGGCCGGGCCCCGACCACGTTCAGGATACGCATCGTTTCTTCTCTCCTACAAGGCCAGGCTGTCATACACCTCGCGCAGCTGCCGCGCGGCGGCGTTCCAGCTATAGCGCTCCTCGGCCGCCGTGCGGCCGGCCGCGCCCATGCGGCGGCGCGCGGCGGGATCGCGCAGCGCCGCCACCGCCTCCTGGATGGCCGCGGGGGTCACCGCGGGCAGCAGCACGCCGCAGCCCGTCTGGCGGATGATCCGCCCCAGGTCGCCGACGTCGTTGGCGATGAGCGGCCGGCCGGCCGCCATCGCGTTGGAGAGGGTGTTGGGCCAACCCGGGTACCCCGGGACCAGGCAGTAGTAGACGACGTCGACGGCGAGGGTGTGCAGCGGCACCTCTTCCGCCGGCAGCCAGCCCAGGTAGCGGACGTTGGGCAGCGCGGCGGCGGCCGCTTCCACGGCCGGCCGCTGGTGGCCATCGCCCCAGAAGAGGACGTGGACGTCGGGAAAGGCCGCGGCGGCGTCCAGGAGGGGCTGCAGCTGGCGCGTGCGCGAAAAGCCGCCGATATAGGCCACGGCGACGTCCTCCGGCCGCAGGCCCAGGCGCGCCCGCGCCGCGGCCACCTCGTCCGGCGGGATGACGTCAAAGAGCTCCAACGACTGATAGTTGCCGATCGTCGTCAGCGGCGCGACGCCGCGCGCCGCCAGCTTGTCGGCGATGTCGGTGCAGGCCACGATGGTATAGTCCACCCGCCCCAACAGCCGCCGCTCCAACCAGGCCAGCGCCCAGACCAGCGGCCGGGGCAGGTAAAAGGCCATCAGCAGCGGATAGTCCTCGTGGGCGTCATAGACGAGCGGCACCCCCCTCCGCCCCTTGACCGCCCAGCCCACCGCCAGGGTGTCCAGGTCGTGGCAGTGGACCACGTCGGGCTGGAGCGCGCGCACACGGGCGAGCGCCTCCCGCCAGAAGCGGGGGATGCGCAGCAGCTGGCGCGTCCCCGCCCGGTGCACGGTGCGCACGTTCTGGATGCGCTCCACCGTGTAGCCGTTCACCGTCTCGCTGGAGGCGTGGCTGCCCTCGCGGTCCCAGGCCACCACCGTCACGCGGCAGCCGGCCCGCACCAGCGCGGCCGCCTCCCGGTCCACCCGGGGGTCGGGCGCGCAGGCGTTGGAAACGACCATCACGACGTGCTTCATCGCCGCGCTCCTGTCAGCTCGGATTCCAGGCCCCGATACATCTCGACCAGGCGCTGCGCGTCGTGCCGCCAGGCATAGGGGCCGTTAGCGGCCTGCCGGCCATTGCGGCCGAGCTGCTCGGCCAGGGCCGGGTCGCGGTAGAGGCGGACCAGCGCGCGGGCCAGGCTCTCCGGCCGGCCGGCCTCAAAGACCACCCCGCCGGCGCTCTCCTCGACGACCCGCCGCAGCGGGCGGACGTCGCTCACCACCACCGGCTTGCCGGCCAACATCGCCTGGAAGAGCTTGTGCGGGATGGTCGTCTGGGTGTGCTCGCAGTCGTTGTGCGGCACCAGGCAGGCCGCGCTGGCGGCGACGTAGCTGTTGACCTTGTCAAAGGGCTGCCAGCCGATCACCTCGACGTACTCCGCGGCGTTCGCCTGGCGCACAAAGCGGTTGAGGAAACGCTGCTCCTCCTCGTCGCGCACCCCGACGATCACCAGGCGCGCGTTGGGGATCTCGGCGGCGGCCAGCGGCATGGCCCGGATGGCCGTATCCACGCCGCGGTGCCAGCCGATCCCGCCCACGTAGCTGGCCACCCACGTCCCGGCGTAGCGGGCCAGGATCGCGGGGTCGGGCCGGCCGAGCTGAAAGGTCGTCTCGTCCTCGGTGTTGGAGACGAGCACAAGGCGCCCCGGGCCGAGGTAGGCGAGCCGCTCGGCCGCCTCGGGCACCACGACGACGACGCGCGCGCAGCGGGGTAGGATGCGGCGCTCGTAGCGGCGCCAGAGGTGCTCGTTGCGGAAGACGGCCAGGGCCAGGCGCCGCGGCAGGGAGACGGAGGCCCGCCCGATCTGGAGGGCGGCCGGCATGTTCTCGTGCAGGTCGGCCACGACGGGGAGGCCCAGGCGCGCGCCCACCGCGACGGCCGTGCCCACGAGGGGCAGGTCGTGGACGTGGAGCGCGTCGAGGGCCTGCTCCCGGGCAAAGCGCTCGATCTGGCCGGCCCAGTAGCCGTCGTGGAAGGCGAAGGAAAAGCGCAGGGCGTTTTCCAGGAGGGCCGGCCGGGAGAGGCGGCGGGCCTCGCGGGGGATGCGGTGGACGTGGAGGCCGGCGCGGTCCTCCACCAGCGGCTCCTCGCCGCCGCGGGAATAGGCCAGGAGGTGCAGCTCCAGGCCGGCCGCGACCAGGACGCGGGCCTCTTTCTCCACCCGGATGTCCGGGGGAAAGTTGCGTTTCAACACCATGCCGATCTTCATGCCGGGTTCCTCCGAATTCGCCGCCGAATCCACGCCCGCGCCTGGCCGGCCAGTTCCGCCAGGCGCCGTTTCTCGTCCGGCCGGTAAAAGCCCAACGGCCACAGCAGCAAGGGGTAGGAGAGCGCGATCAGGGCGTGTACCAGGGTCGATAGGTAGACACTGTCGATCCGCACCAACAGGCTGAGGCCATAGAGCCCCGCCGCCACCAGGAGGGTGAGCGCGATCCGGCCGTACTCGTAGCGCACCTTGTAGAAGCGGCGCGAGATCGCGATCGCCATGATCGGCATCAGGAGGTAGGACAGCGCGGTCGTGAGCGCCGCGCCCATCATCCCGATGCGCGGGACCAGGAGCAGGTTCAGCCCCACCTGCACGGCCAGGCTGATGCCGACGATGATGGTGATCCAATAGGTCTTGTTCTTGAGCAGGGAGCCGATGTTGGTGGCAAAGTAGGCGCCGTAAAAGACGTAGGAGAGGACGACCAGCGGGATCACCGCGGCCGCGCCATAGTACGCGGGGGTGCTGACGAGGCGCAGGATGTCGCCGGCCAGCGCCGCGAGCCCCACGGACAAAAAGCCCCCGCCCCAGAAGAGGTAGGTCAGCACGCGGCTGTAGAAGCGCTCCGCATCCTTGCTGTCGGCCACCGAGAACATCAGCATCGGCCAGGCCAACTGAAAGGCCTGGACCGCCATGTTGGCCACCAGGGCGATGCGGTAGCCCATCGCATAGACCCCCACCTCGTCCGCCGTTCGGTAAAAGTTCAGGATGTAGCGGTCCGAGATCACCAGGGCCGTCGAGCCGAGCAGGGCCGGGACGGTGGGCAGGCTAAAGCTCAGGAGGCGGCGCAGCTCGGCCGTGGAAAAGCGCAGCGCCAGCTGGTCGCGGATGTGCCAGAGGTAGACGAAGAAAAAGAGCGCCGACTGCACGAGGTTGGCCTCGACCAGGCCGTTCACCCCGCGCTTCAGAAAGGCGACAAAGACCACGTTCAGCAGCAGGCGGGTGGCAAAGGCCGCGAAGCTGATCGCCGAGTAGCGCAAGGCGCGCCCCTCGATGCGCAGGCGGGCCATCGGGACCACGATAAAGGTATCGAGCGCCGCGGTGAGAAAGGTGAGCCAGACCAGGCGGGTGTAGGCGGCCGTCTCAAAGAGCAGGCCGGAGAGCCAGCCCGCCAGGAGCGCGCCGGCCGCCACGGTGAGGAGGCTCGACCCGGCCAGGGTATAAAAGGCCGTGCTGTAGAGCGTCTTGGTGTCGCTCGCCTTGTCGTAGAGGGCCGACTTGAAGATGGCGCTGGCCAGCCCCAGTTGGGCCACGATCAGCGCCAGCTGCATAGTCCGGAAGAGGAGCTCGTAGACGGCAAACTCGCCGGGCGTGAGGTAATAGGAGTAGAGCGGGACCAGCACAAAGTTGACCAGCTGGTTCAGGACGCCGCCCAGCCCATAGATCACCGATTGTCGGCCGAGCTCCTTGATGCGCTGGAACATTCGTCACCTGCCGGGGGACCTTGCGAAGGACCTTGCGAAGGTCCCCGCCGCTAGGCCACCGTGCGGGCCTTGCGGGCCCGCACGACGATATGGTGCGGGGTGGGTTCGCGCCGGTAGCTGAACGCGATCAGGGGGCGGACGAGCACCTCGACCCACCGCGAAAAGGGCGCCGTCGGGCGCCGGCCGGCCAGCAGGCGATAGATCCGCTTGGCCGCGCGCCACAACAGGGGGCGCGTCAGCGTGTGGTTGTAGGTATGGGCCGTCGCCTCGATGGCAAAGCCGCTCACCCGCACCAGCTGCTGAAAGGACTCGACGGTGAAACAGGAGAGGTGCGACCCCTTGAGGGCATAGTCCGCCTTGATCTCCTGGTACCGGCCGCTGGCCAGCGTCTCCTCGGGGACGTCGAGCAGGGTCTGGTCGAGGTGCTCGTCCAGCGGCACCGTCAGGATCGCCGCGCCCCCGTCGCGCAGGACGCGCCAGATCTCGGACAGGGCCACGCCGGGGTCGGTGACGTGCTCGAGCACCTCGCTGCAGATGGCCCAGTCGAACGAACCGGCGCGGCAGGGCAGGGCCAGGACGTCGGCGCAGAGGGCCGGGACGCCGTTCTGCCGCGCCCGCCGGGCGCGCGTCCAGGAGAGGTCGCAGCCCAGGACGCGCCGGCCGCCCCCTTGCAGCTGGACGGCGATCAGGCCGTCCCCGCAGCCCAGGTCGATCAGCGTCTGGCCCGCCCCGGCGGCGGCCAGCGCGACGATGGTCTCCCGGCGCGACAGGCCGATGGGGTTCAGGTAGTAGTCAATGTCCAGCTGGACGTGGGCCAGGTTCTCGTAAAAGGCGGTGAGGGCGCGCTGCCGCGATGTGCTCATCCTAGGCTCCTTCAGGGGCGGGGGAATCGGCGGCGAGGCGGTTCCGCAGGACGCGTGCCGGGACGCCGCCGACGATGGTAAAGGGCGGCACGTCGCGGGTCACGACCGCGCCGGCGGCGACGACGGCGCCCTCGCCGACGCGCACGCCGGGGAGGACCACCACCTGGGCCGCGATCCAGGCGTCGTCCTCGATCACCACCGGCTTGTCCTCGTGGCCGGAAAAGCGCATCTGGCCCCGCCCCGGCGGGATCACGTGGTTGGCGGAGATGATCTTGGTGCCGTGGCCGATCATCACGTTGTGGCCGATGGTCACCGTGCCGGCCGTGGTGATGACGACATCCTTGCCGATCGAGACGTTGTCGCCGAGGGCCAGGCCGGCGATCGGGCGGATCCACACCCCCGAGTAGATGGTGGGGTTCCGGCCCACGCGGGCGCCGTAGCCGCGCAGGATCAGGCGCTTGAACCGATCGGGCAGGGGGCCATAGGGCAATATCTCGATCCACGAGAGGACGAGCCAGTCGAGAAAGCGCTTGAACGGGGCCAGGATTCGTCTCATCGGCCGGCCTCCAGGTCCTGCGGCACGCCCGCGGCCAGGGCCTCCAGGGTGCGAAAGGCGCAGGACATGGCCAGCCGGCCGGCCTGGGCGTCGACCGGCGACGGCCGGCCGGCCAGCCGGGCCCGGGCGATCTCTTCCAACTCGGCCCGATGGCCCTTGTCGCCCCTGGGCAGGCGCATCCCACGCTGCCGCGAAAAGCCCTCGACGCGCAGCTCGACAAAGTCGTCCACCACCAACACGCCCTCGCCGGCAAAGACCTCCAGCCGCTCCTTGGGGAACTGGGGCTGGCCCAGGTCGCCATAGACCAGGGAGGCGATCGAGCCGTCGGCAAAGTCCAGGGTGCAGACCATGTTGTCGTGCAGGCCCGTGCCGGGGTGGCTGAGGGTGCCGCCGGCGGCGGTCAGCCGCCGCGGCGGGCTGCCGACCAGGTAGCAGAGCAGGTCGTAAAAGTGGCACATCTCGCCGACGATGCGCCCGCCGCCGCGCACCGGGTCATAGATCCAGTGGTCGGCCGGGACAAAGGTGCCCACGACGCGATAGTTGAGCACCAGGGGGCCCTGGCGGCCGGCCAGCAGCTCGCGGGCCCGCACGACGGTCGGGGCAAAGCGCCGGTTAAAGCCGATGGCATAAAAGCCCTGGGTGCGCTCGACGGCGGCGACGACCTGGTCGACCTCGGCCGGCGTCATGCCCATCGGCTTTTCGCAGAAGACGGCCTTGCCGGCCTCCAGGGCGGCGATAGACTGGGCCGCGTGCAGGTTGTGCGGCGTGGTGATAATGACCAGGTCCACCGCCGGGTCGCGCAGGACGGCGGCGGTGTCAGCCGTGCCCAGCTCCGCGCCCAGCTCGGAGGCCACCTGCCGCGCGTGGGCGGTCTCTTTGTCCACGACGGCGTGCAGCCGGATCTGCGGCGAGCGCGCCGCGTTGGGCAGGTGGAAGGAACGGGCAAAGGAGCCGGCGCCGACGACGGCCACGCCGAGGCGGCCGGCCGGCGCGGGGGGCGCGGGCAGCGGCGTGGCGGCGGCGCGCTCCTCCTCGCGCAGCAGGACAACCCCCAGGCTCCCGCTCCCGCCCGCCATCGCCGTCTGGTAGGCCTCCTCGGCCTGGGCAAAGGGGAAGCGGTGGGTCAGCAGGGCCGCCACGTCCACCCGTTTCTCGGCCACCAGGCGCAGGAACTCGGCCATGTTGCGGCGCTCGGTCCAGCGGACGTAGCCGGCGGGATAGTCCTGCCCCTCTTCCTCATAGGCCGGGTCGTAGCGCCCGGGCCCATAGGAGCGGGCGATGCGCAGCTCGACCTCTTTCTGGTACAAGGGCGCGCGCGGGATATTCAGCAGCGGCGTGCCGACGACCACCAGCCGGCCGCGTTCGCGGACCAGGTCCAGCGCCTGCTGGATGGGCCGGGCCGATTCCCCGCCCATGCACAGGAGCACGGCGTCGGCCCCCAGGCCGCCGGTAAAGGCCAGGACCTCGTCCAGCATTCCGGCCCCGGCCGGGTCGACGGCCAGGTGCGCCCCCAGCCGGCGGGCCAGCTCCAGCCGCTCCGGCTGCAGGTCGGCGACGATCGTGCGCGCCCCGCCGGCGCGGGCCAGCTGCTCCACCAGTTGGCCGATGACGCCCAGGCCCAGCACCACCACCGTCTCGCCGCAGTGGAGCTCGGCCTGGCGCGCGCTGTGCAGGGCGATGCTGCCCAAGGCGACAAAGGCGGCCTCGGCGTCGCTCACGGCCGCGGGGATGGGGACAAAGAGGTTCTGCGGGACGTAGGCAACCTCGGCGTGGGGCGCGCCGGCGCAGGCCACCCGCTCCCCCGGCTCGACGTCGTGGACCTGCTCCCCCACCTCCAGTACGCGGCCGGCGCAGCTGTAGCCGGTCGGCGCCCCCAGCGAGCGGCGCGGCGGGGCCGTCGGGGACCCCAGGCCCAGCTGCCGCCGGGCCGTCGAGAGAAAGGTGCCCGCGCGCAGCCGGCGCAGCACCTCGCGGCGGAAGGAGGGCGACCGGACCAGCTGCTGGACCGGCTGCAGCCGGGAGCCCTGCACGCTGCGCGACTCGGTCCCCACGCTGATCGCCGCCGCCTGCACGTCGACGAGGATACCGCGCACGTCCAGCGGCGGGGGAGCTACTTCTTCGAGCACCACGCGCCCACTACGGATGTATAGCTGCTTCATCTGCGCTCTCCATGGCTCTAAACAACGCCGCCAGCGATCGGAGCATCCAGGCCTGGCCCCAGCGGATGTAGGGGATGCGGATGCGAAAGCGTACGCCGCCGGGCAGCCGGACGATCCGATAGATGAACCAACCCTCGCGCTGCTGCATCTCGCGGAGGATCCAGGGAACGGTACGCCGCAGGCCGTCCCATGCCTGGGGAAAATCGGGCGCCAGGGTGGTGGGGCAGAGGATGGCCTCGGCGCAGCTGTGGATGTCGACGGGATAGAGCTGGGCCGGCGTCATCTTGGGTACGGCGCCCTGGAAGAGCCGTTCCCGGTAAAAGGCATAGTAGGCCTCGAGCGCCCGGCGGACCCGGGCGTCGGCCGTGGCCTGCCACACACCGTGCAGGCAGCGGATCTCGAACCCGCTGTGGTAGTGATCGACGCGGCAGGTGGGCTCCTGGTCGCGGCTCCAGTAGCAGATCGAGCCGTCGGCGTTCTGCTGGCCCAGGGTATAGGCGGCGGCCTGCATGCCGTGATCGACGTAGCGGTCCTCGTGGGCGGCCAACCCGACGCGCACCAGGAAATCGGCGGCAAAGAGGTTGGCGTTGTGGACGTGAAAGGTGTCCACGGGGGTGTAGCTGAAACAGATTTGCCCGCCGTCGAAGCGGTCGACGTGGAGGTCGTGGAGAAAGAACTCGCAGATGCTCCGGCAGGCGTCCAGGTAGCGCCGCTCCCCGGTCATCCGGTAGAACCCCCAGAAGGAGTGGCCCACCGTCGCGGAGACGACGCTGGAGGGAGTGCCCCGGGGGATCAACACGCGCGACTGCCAATCAAAGGGGTAGCCCCAGCAGAGGCCGGCGTAGCCCGGGCTGGGGTTGGCCTCCAGCCAGGCCAGGGCCTCCTGGGCCCGCCGCAGGTGCCGTTCCTCGCCGGCGGCCTCGTAGAGCAGGCGGTAGCCCTCGGCCAGGAGGCCCATGCCCTTGGCGTTGACTGCCGGGGGGACGCGGAAGAGGCGGCGCAGGGCGCGGGGAAAGTAGAAACCGGCGCGGAGGACCAGGCGGCGGAGGAGCCGGGCCGGCCGGCCGGCCGGCCGGATAAAGGCGGCCTGTCCCGGCAGGTCGTAGGGGTCGTAGCCGGCCCAGCCGTTGCCGGCCAGCCAGCCGTCGAGCCGGGCGATCGACTGCCGCACCGCTGCCCGCAGGTCGTCCATCAGTGCCCCCCCGGCAAGATCACGGTGAAGCGGGCGCCCTCGGACTGGAGGGCCGGCAGTTCCGGCGACGGCTCGCGGGCCACCTGGATGCCGTCTTCCAGGCAGGTGAGACGCAGGATCTCGTCGGCCTCGTCGTGCCCGGGGATCCAGACGGCGGCGTGGCCGGCCTGGCGCACCTGGGCCAGCGCCTCGTGCGCGGCCGTGCGCAGCTCGCGGTAGACGCGCAGCGACGCCTTCATATACTGCATCGTCAGGTGCCCCTTGAGCGCCAGGCCCTCGGGGGTGACAAAGTACTTCATCTTGCGGCGCTGGAGGTGGGTGACCTTGACGTAGCCCTTGCGGATCAGGCGCTTGAGGTACCAGTTGACGCTGCCCACGGCCACGCCCAACTGGGCAGCCAGGCCGGCCTGGGTCACCTCGGGGTCCCGTTCCAATGCTTCCAGGAGTTGCAGGTCGCGTTCGTCCTCGGACATTGTCACCCCAGGAGCAGCGTTCAATATTCAGGAACTGAATTTTAACACGCTTTCCGGGGATTGTCAAGCGTGGTGCGACAATTAGCTACCTGACAGTCTCGTCGAGTCAGGCAGAAGTGTCAGGTAGCCAGGGTGCGGCAATTGACAGGAATCCCCATTCCGTGTACAATCCTCTGCGGCCTGTACATCGCGGCCAGCGCTACTCGAGAGCCGAGGGCGCCGGCCCTGCCCCCCCCTGGCCTCCGCGTCAAGCCCACCGGCGGCGCGGCCGGGGGAGAGAAGGGGTCGGTGCTGCCGCCAGGCAGGATACCGCGGTGAAGATCGTCACGGTTGTTGGGGCACGGCCCCAGTTCGTCAAGGCCGCCCCGGTCAGCCAGCAGGTGCGCAAGGCGCACACCGAGGTGCTGCTCCACACCGGGCAGCACTATGACTACCTGATGTCCGAGGTCTTTTTCCGCGAGCTGGGCATCCCGGCGCCGGACTATAACCTGGGCGTAGGGTCGGGCGGGCACGGGCAGCAGACCGGGGAGATGCTGGCGCGGATCGAGGAGGTGCTGCTCCAGGAGCGGCCGGCCGGGGTCCTCGTCTACGGCGACACGAACTCGACGCTGGCGGGGGCGTTGGCGGCGGCCAAGCTGCACATCCCCGTGGCGCACGTCGAGGCCGGCCTGCGCTCCTTTAACCGCGAGATGCCCGAGGAGATCAACCGCGTCCTGTCCGATCACATCTCCGACCTGCTGTTCTGCCCGACGGCGACGGCCGCCGCGAACCTGGCCCGCGAGGGGATCGCCGCGGGGGTCCACCAGGTGGGCGACGTGATGTATGACGCCGTGCGGCAGGGGCTCGCGGCCGCCACGCGGCAGGTGCTGGAGCGGCTGGGCCTGGCGCCGCGGGGCTACCTGCTGGCGACGATCCACCGCCCCAGCAACACCGACGATCCGGCGGTGCTGGCCGAGATCGTGGGGGCGCTGGGCGACGCGGGCGAGACGGTGGTCCTGCCGGCGCACCCCCGGACGCAAAAGGCGCTGCGCGCGGCCGGCGTCGTGCCGGCCGCCAACGTCCGGCTGACCGAGCCGGTGAGCTACCTCGACATGCTGGCGCTGGAGCGCGACGCGCGGATGGTGTTGACCGACTCGGGCGGCGTGCAGAAAGAAGCGTACTGGCTGGGCGTGCCGTGCGTGACGCTGCGCGGCGAGACCGAGTGGGTCGAGACGGTCGAGGCGGGATGGAACCTGCTTGTAGGAAACGACCGCGCCCGCATCGCCGCGGCGGTGCACGGATTCCGGCCGGCCGGCGAACGCCCCCCCGTCTTTGGCGACGGCCACGCCAGCGAAAGGATCGCGGAGCTGTTATGAGCGCCTCTCGTCCCTACGCCGCGCACGTTCAGGCTGCCCCTTCTCCGGCCTTGCCGCTTGCACGTTTCGCGTTTGCACGTTTCACCTTTGCACCTTTGCACGTTCCACGTTTCCCCTCTTCCCGTCATGCACTTCCAGGAGGTCTCCGATGATCCACCCCAGCGCAGATGTCTCCCCCAAGGCCGTGATCGGCGAGGGCACGCGCGTCTGGCAGTATGTGCAGATTCGCGAGGACGCCCACATCGGCAAGAACTGTATCCTCGGCAAGAACGTATACATCGACTTTGGCGTGACGCTCGGCGACAACGTCAAGATCCAGAACAACGTCTCGGTCTATCACGGCGTGACGATCGAGAGCGGCGTCTTTCTGGGCCCGCACTGCGTCTTTACGAACGACAAGTTCCCGCGGGCGATCAACCCCGACGGCACGCTCAAGGGCGGGGAAGACTGGGAGCTGGGCAAGATCCTCGTCAAGTACGGGGCGGCGATCGGGGCCAACGCCGTGATCGTCACCGGCGTGACGATCGGGCGCTGGGCGATGGTCGGCTCCGGGGCCGTGGTGACCAAGGACGTGCCCGACCACGGGCTGGTGGCCGGCAACCCGGCGCGGCTGATCGGCTACGTGTGCGCCTGCGGGCACCGGCTGGGGCCGGCCGAAGCCGGCGGCACGGTGCGGCGGTGCCCACACTGCGGCACAGAGGTCCAAACGGCGGGCTAGCGGCGGCAACGCCCGGCCCCCTAGGTCGCGGAACAATTGTGAACTGCCAACTGTCAACTGTCAACTGTGAACTGTCAACTGTCAACTGACTCTGTGGAGGCTATCCCATGATTCCGATCGCGAAACCCATGATGGGCGAAGAAGAAAAGGCGGCGGTCATCGCCGTTCTGGAAAGCGGGCAGCTGGCCCAGGGGCAAAAGGTGGCCGAGTTCGAGGAGCGCTTTGCCGCCTACTGCGGCGTGAAGCACGCCATCGCCACCACCTCGGGCACGACGGCGCTGCACGTGGCGCTGCTGGCCCACGGCATCGGGGCCGGCGACGAGATCGTCACCACCCCTTTCACCTTTATCGCCTCGGCCAACTCGATCCTCTTTACCGGGGCCCGGCCGGTCTTTTGCGACATCCTGCCCGACACCTTCAACATCGACCCCGAGCAGGTGGAAGCCGCCGTCAAGGCGCGGCGGGCGCAGGGGGCCCGCGTCAAGGGGATCATGCCGGTGCACCTCTTTGGGCAGATGTGCGACATGCCGGCGCTCATGGAGATCGCCCGGCGCTACGACCTGGTGGTCATCGAGGACGCCTGCCAGTCGCACGGAGCGGCGATCGCGGGCAAAAAGGCCGGGGCCTTTAGCAGCGGCTGCTTCTCCTTCTACCCGACCAAGAACATTACCACCGGCGAAGGCGGCATCATCACCACCGACGACGACGCCATCGACCAGCGCTGCCGGATGCTGCGCCACCACGGCTCGGCGCGCACCTACTTTCACGAGTCGTTGGGCTACAACTTTCGCATGACCAACATCCACGCCGCCATCGGCGTGGCGCAGATGAGCAAGCTGGCCGGCTGGACCGAGCAGCGCATCCAGAACGCCGCGTACCTGACGGAGCGGCTGAGCCAGCTCCCGCACGTGATCCCGCCCGTGGTGCGGCCCGGCTACACGCACGTCTTTCACCAGTACACCGTCCGCGTCCGCGGCAACCGCGACCAGGCCATCGAGCAGCTGCGGGCCAAGGGCATCGGCGTCGGCGTCTATTACCCGCTGCCGATCCACAAGCAGCCGCTCTACCTGAACATGGGCTACGCCGATCAACTGCCCAAGGCCGAGCAGGCGGCGTTGGAGGTGCTGTCGCTGCCGGTGCATCCGGCACTGTCGCGCGAGGACCTGGATACGATCGTAGAGGCGGTGGCGTCGCTACAGATATAGAGGGCAGGATGCAGGTTAGAGGAAAGATTGCCGGGAGGTAACTCGATGCTCAAAGCAGCCGTTATCGGCGTTGGGGCCATGGGCATGCACCACGCCCGGGTATACAATGAGCTGGACAACGTGGAGCTGGTCGCCGTTGCGGACGCCGACCCCAAGAAGGCGGACGTCGTCGGCCGGCGTTTCAAGGTGCCGATCTACAGCGACTATCAGCCCATGCTGGAGGAGCATCGGCCGGACCTGGTCACCGTAGCGGTGCCGACGTCCCTGCACCACAAGGTGGCGCTCCAGGCGATGGCGCGCGGCACCCACGTCCTGGTGGAAAAGCCGATCGCCTCGACGGTGGCCGAGGCCGAGGAGATGATCCGGCAGGCCGGCGCACACGGGGTGCAGCTGGCCGTCGGGCACATCGAGCGCTTTAACCCGGCGGTGATCGAGCTCAAGAAGCGGCTGGACCGCGGCGAGCTGGGCAAGGTCTTTTTGGTCCAGGCCCGCCGGATGGGCCCCTTCCCGGAGCGCATCCAGGACATGGGCGTGGTCATCGACCTGGCGGCGCACGACATCGACGTGATGTACTATCTGCTGGGCGGCCAGGTCGAGCGCGTCTATGCGGAAACGCTGCGCCGGGTGCATCCGGCCCTCGAGGACCTCCTGGCCGGCATGGTGCGCTTCGCGGACGGCACCCTTGGCGTGCTGGACATCAACCGGCTGACGCCGACCAAGGTGCGTGAGCTGACGGTGACCGGGCAAAAGGGCATGTTCCTGGTCAACTACCTGACGCAGGACCTCTTCTTTTATGAAAACACGCGCTACGAGAGCGTGCCGGCCGCCGGCGACTGGGAGAACCTGGGCATCCTCAAAGGGGTGGCCGAGGGCAACATGACCCGGCTGGCCATCGCCCGCAAAGAGCCGCTGCGCGCCGAGTTGGAGGCCTTTGTCCAGGCCGTGCAGGGCAACCCGGCGGCAGCCGTCAGCGGCGCGGCCGGGCTGCGGGTGCTGCAGCTGGCGCTGCAGCTCGTGGAGTCAGGAGAGCGGCACGCCGTGCTATAGGTTGCAGGTTCCAGGTTAGCAGGTTGGCAGGAGACTATGACTGAACACTTTCTCGAATCTGTGGAGCACCGAGCACTTCAGATCGCCGTGATTGGCCTGGGCTACGTCGGCCTGCCGGTGGCGTGTATGCTGGCCGAGGCCGGCTTCCGCGTCACGGGCATCGAGCGCAGCACGGAGCGGGTGGCGCAGATCAACCAGGGGCTCAGCCCCATCGAGGGCGAAGAACCGGGGCTGGCCGATGTGCTGGCCGCGGGCGTGCGCGGCGGCCGGCTGCGCGCCACGAGCGACTATGCCGCCTGCCGCGAGGTCGGGGCCATCCTGATCGCGGTAGAGACGCCGGTCGGAGACGACAACAAGCCGGCCTATGCCGCGCTGCGCTCTGCCCTGGCGTCGCTGGGGCCCAACCTGGCCCGCGGGACGCTGGTGATTATCGAATCCACCATCGCCCCGGGGACGATGCAGCGGGTGGTCGCGCCGGCCCTGGAGGCCGCCTCCGGGCTGCGGGCGGGCCAGGACCTGTACCTGGTGCACTGCCCGGAGCGCGTGATGGTCGGCCGGCTGCTCCACAACCTGCGGCACATGCCGCGCGCCGTGGGGGGCATGACGCCCGCGGCGGCGCAGATGGCCGTGGCCCTCTACCGCACCTTTGTCCAGGCCGACCTGGACGCCACCACCGCCCTGAATGCCGAGATCGTCAAGACGACCGAGAACACCTACCGCGACGTGCAGATCGCCCTGGCCAACGAGATCGCATTGGTCTGCGAGGAC
>Ga0302251_1001049_pt1 | contig 19197 bp, 17 predicted proteins | sample AAG_RA_Gln_MG_FD_193534 | JGI IMG/M metagenome (GOLD analysis project Ga0302251, IMG submission 193534) | Enriched activated sludge microbial communities from anaerobic digester in WTTP, New Holstein, Wisconsin, United States - AAG_RA_Gln | ecosystem: Engineered > Bioreactor > Anaerobic >...
CCCCGGGGGCAGCTCCACGGCCGCGGGGGCCTCTTCCGCCGGGGGCAGCTCCACGGCCTCGAGGGCCTCTTCCACCGGGGCCAGTTCTTCCGCCGGGGCCAGCTCCACGGCCGCGGGGGCCTCTTCCACCGGGGCCAGCTCCACGGCCGCGGGGGCCTCTTCCGCCGGGGGCAGCTCCACGGCCGCGGGGGCCTCTTCCACCGGGGCCAGTTCTTCCGCCGGGGTCAGCTCCACGGCCGCGGGGGCCTCTTCCGCCGGGGCCAGTTCTTCCACCGGGGCCAACTCCACGGCCGCGGGGGCCTCTTCCACCGGCTCAGGCGCGGCCGGCTCTTCCGGCGGGAGCACGCCGGTGCGGGCGCGCCACTCCTCCAGCTCGGCCGGCGTGACGCGGCGCAGGCTCAGGCCCAGCCGCCGGCGGGCGCCGTCGATCCGCACCAGGCGGGCCAGGACCCGCCGGCCGATGGCCGGCTCGCCCTCGGGCTGTGCCTGCTGCGCGTCCGTCTGCGAGACAAAGCCCAGCACGCCGTCGGCCAGGAGCAAAAAGAGCCCCGCCCCGGTCCGCCGGATCACCCGGCCGTCCACCAGCTGGTCCAGATGGTAGTGTTCCATCACCGTCGGCCAGGGGTCGGGGTAGGTCCGCTTCAGGCTGAGCGAGACGCGCCCGCGCTCGCGGTTGAGCCGCAGCACGAGGGCCTCGACCTCCTGCCCTTCCTGCACGATCTCGACGGGATGCTCGACGCGGAACCAGGCCAGCTCGGTGCGGTGGATCAGCCCCACCATCCCGCCCAGCTCCACAAAGGCGCCGTATTCGGTGAGCGCGCGGACGCGCCCGCGCACGTTCGCGCCCTTGCTGAGCTCGGTGAGCACCGTCTCTTGCTGCTGGGAGCGCTGCGCGGCCCGGCCCAGCCGTTCGGAGAGGATCAGCCGGCGCTGCCGGCGGTCCACATCCACGACCTTGAAGGCCAGCTGCTGGCCGACGTACTGGCCCAGCTGCGCCAGCCGGCCTTCCCCGGCCATCTCGCGCGTGACGCCGGTGACCTGGGAAGCGGGGACAAAGCCCCGGATATGGCCAAAGGGGACGACGAGGCCCCCCTTGTTATAGCCGGCCACGCGGCCCTCCCAGAAGGTGTCGCGCTGCTGAAAGTCTGCGGCGGCCAGCCAGTCTTCTTCCTTTTTCGCCAGGTAGCAGGACAGCAGCGCTGCCCGCCCACGCTCCGGCGTGTGGGTCACATACACCAGGATCTCGCAGCCCACCTGGACGGCCTCGCGCTCGGCCGGGGACAGCTTGGCCAGGTCCTCGGCCGGCACCAGGCCGGGTGGGGCAGTGCCGATATCCACCGTCGCCCCCTCGGGGGAGACGGACAGCACCACGCCGCGGCAGAGGTCGCCGCGGCAGGGCGTGGGCGGACGGGCCGGCTCCGGGGTGGGTTCGGCCATTGCCGGTACGTCGTCGTGCGGCTGATCGAGAGAATTTCCGTTCACGGCCATCCTCCAGGGGTCGCCGCCATGGCGGCGACAGTCTTGCTCCAGGGCACGCCCCGGGCTGCTTGCCGGGAAGCGCCCTACGTCCCACAGCCTTTCTTCAGCGGCGGGGAAAGGGTTCCGCGTGCTTGTGTTTCCTTGTCGCACGAGCCATTATACTGCAATCGTTTTGCCGCGTCAATAGGCACCGCGCCTGGCGCCAATTGCGAGCTTTGCCCTGCCGATTTCCATGTAACCCCCACTACAGCGCTCCTGCCCCCATGGTGTATCATGGTGCCATCCCCCACGGGGGGATCGTGATAGCGGCCCGGGAGAGCCCCGGGCCCGGAGGCAGCCATGGCCCGACGTGATCTGAACCTGCCCGTGCAGGGCATGACCTGTGCCTCGTGCGTGATGCACGTCGAGAACGCGCTCAAAGAGATCCCCGGGATCGAGCAGGTGGCGGTGAACCTGGCCACCGAGCGCGCCGCGGTATCGTATGACCCGGAAAAGGCCGCGCTGGCCGACCTGGTCCACGCCGTCCGCGACAGCGGCTACGACGTGCCCCAGGAGACGATCGTCCTGCCCATCGCCGGGATGACCTGCGCCTCGTGCGTGCTGCACGTCGAGAACGCGCTCAAGGCGGTCCCCGGGGTGCTCTCCGTGGCGGTGAACCTGGCCACCGAGCGCGCCACGGTGACCTATATCCCCGGCGCGGTGGAGCGGGGCCAGCTCGTCGAGGCGGTGCGCTACGCCGGCTACGACGTGGTCGACCTGGAAGCGCTGGCGCAAGAAGAGGAGGACGAGGAAGAGCGCAAGATGCGCACGGCGCGCCGGCGGATGTGGATCGCCTGGGCCTTTACGATCCCCATCGTCCTGCTGATGATCCCCGAGATGTTTTTCATGGAGCAGCTGATGATGTGGGCCGGCCCCTATGCCCACACGCTGGACGTGGTGATGGCCGCGGCAATGTTCCTGCTGGCCCTGCCCGTCCTGTTCTGGGCCGGCCGGCAGACCTACCGCTCCGGCTGGAGCTCCCTCGTCCACGGCAGCGCCAACATGGACGTGCTCATCGCCATGGGCACGCTGGCCTCGCTCCTGACCGGGCCGGTCGCGCTGGTCTCGCTGGTGGTGAACGGCAAGGCGCTGGTGGCCAACTATGCCGGCATCGCGGCAATGATCATGGCCTTTCACCTGACGGGCCGCTACGTCGAGGCCAGCGCCAAGGGGCGGGCCTCGCAGGCGATCCGCCGGCTGCTGGAGCTGGGCGCCAAGACGGCCCACGTCCTGGTCGACGGCGTCGAGCGCGAGGTGCCGATCGAGGCCGTCCAGGTGGGCGACGTGCTGGTCGTCCGGCCGGGCGAGCGCGTCCCGACCGACGGCACGATCGTCGCGGGCGAGAGCGCGCTGGACGAGTCGATGGTGACCGGCGAGTCGATGCCGGTGAACAAGGGCCCCGGCGGCGAGGTCATCGGCGCCACGATCAACCAGGATGGGCTGCTGCGGGTTCGCGCAACGCGGATCGGCCGCGACACCTTCCTGGCGCAGGTCATCAAGCTGGTGGAACAGGCCCAGGGCACCAAGGTGCCCATCCAGGCCTTTGCCGACCGGATCACGGCGCGGTTCGTCCCGGTGGTCATCGGCATCGCCGTGCTCACCCTGGCGGCCTGGCTCCTCTTCGCCCCGGCGCTCGTCCAGGTGGGGGTGTGGTCGGGCCTGCCGTGGGTGGATCCGACGCTCGGGCGCGTGACGCTGGCCATCTTTGCCACGGTGGCCGTGCTGGTGATCGCCTGCCCCTGCGCGTTGGGGCTGGCCACGCCGACGGCGATCATGGTCGGGAGCGGCATGGGGGCGCAGAACGGCATCCTGATCCGCAGCGGCGAGGCGATCCAGACGCTCAAGGACCTGCGGGTGATCGTCCTGGACAAGACCGGCACGCTGACCAAGGGCCGGCCGGAGGTGACGGACGTCGTCGCCCTGGACGGGGCCGAGGACGACGTGCTGCGCTGGGCCGCGGCGGCGGAGCTGGGCAGCGAGCACCCGCTGGGCCGGGCGGTGGTGGAGCGGGCCCGCGCGGCCGGCCTGGCGCTGTCCGACCCGCGCGGCTTTCAGGTCCAGCGCGGGCGCGGCGTGCAGGCCGAGGTGGACGGGCACGCCGTCCTCGTGGGCAGCGCGCGCTTCCTCGGCGAGGCCGGCCTGGATGCGGCCCCGCTGGCCGACGTCCAGGCCCGGCTGGAGGGCGAGGCCAAGACCGTCATGCTGGCCGCCGTGGACGGGCGCCTGGTGGGGGCTATCGCCGTCGCCGACACGCTCAAGGCCGACGCCGCCGCCGCCGTGGCCGAGCTGGAGCGCATGGGCATCCAGACGGTGATGCTCACCGGGGACAACCGCCGCACGGCCGAGGCCATCGCGCGGCAGGCCGGCATCGCCCGCGTCATCGCCGAGGTCCTGCCCGAGGGCAAGGTGGAAGAGGTGCGCCGCCTGCAGGGGCAGGGCCAGCGCGTGGGCATGGTGGGCGACGGCATCAACGACGCGCCGGCCCTCACCCAGGCCGACGTGGGCATCGCCATCGGCACGGGCACCGACATCGCCATCGAGGCGGCCGACGTCACGCTGGTGCGCGGCGACCTCGCGGGTGTCGTCCGGGCGGTAAAGCTGTCGCGGGCGACCTTTCGCAAGATCGTCCAGAACCTCTTCTGGGCCTTTTTCTACAACGTCGTCATGGTCCCGCTGGCCGTCCTGGGGCTGATGCATCCGGTGCTGGCCGAGATCGCGATGGCCACGAGCTCCATCACCGTCGTCAGCAACGCCAACCTGCTGCGGCGGGTGGACATCCGGCCGAGCTACGAGCGAAAATAGGCGTTTGCCAAAAGCCCTGGTTTGTAGTACAATGTCCCCCTGAATCGCCGATTTGTGCGGCGCGTGCTGGCGTGTCCGGCGTCCGGATCTCGGGCGGGGCCCGCCGCGCCGATCGAATGAGAGAGGGCAGGCTGCGCTGTCCTGGAGGTATGCATGGACGTGGACAAGATTCGCCTGGGCGAGACCGCCTTCGAGGAGCTGCTCAACTGGCTGCGGCAGAGCGGCCGGCCGCAGAGCCTCGATGCGTTGGTCTATCAGTACATCGCCATCCTGCGGGACAAGGTCGTGGAAACGCCGGCGGTCGAGGAGTAGGAAGAGCAGATGGAACAACTCGAGTTTCGGGGCAAGAAAGAAGAAAAGACGGTCGCGCAGTGGGTCTTTAACCTGATGGCCGGCCAGGGGTTGATGTTTGGGCTGGACACCCCCATCCGCCAGAGCCTGCGCAACCTGGCGGCCTACTTTGTGGAGAAAAAGGTGCTGCGCCGCGAACCGGAGGCGGTGGCCGCGCTGATCGAGGCGGCCGTGGCGCACAACGCCCACATCTTTGGCCGGGAGGAGCAGGACGAAGAGGTGGTCTATGTCACCACCCGCCGCGGCCGGCCGACGGGCGTCGAAATAAGCCGGGCCCTGCCGCCGCGCACGCTGCACCCCACCCCTGAAGGGGGCAGCCCCGCGCCGCGGCGCAAAGCCATCCGCCGCCCGCCCATGTCGCCCTTCTGGGTGCGCGCGGCCATCCGCCAGCTGCAGCCGCTCCGGCCGGCCGAGGTCGAAGTGGCCGTCGCCGAGCCGGGCGCCGCCGTCCCCGCGGCCGTCGCCGAGCCGGGCGCCGCCGCCCCCGCGGCCGCCGCCCCCCGCAAAACGACCCTGACCCTGCCCGACGGCGCCGTCCTCGACTTTGCCGCCTCTGTCGAAGAGATCGCCGCCCGCTATGGCGACCAGCTCGGGCCGATCGTCCGCCAGGCCCTGGACCGCGACTTTCGCATCATCTCGTTCGGCGATGCCTGGTATCACGAGGACCGCCTGGAGCACTTTAGCAAGGGCCGCCTCAACGAGATCCGCCGCTACATCCTGGAGGAAGAGACGCCCCTCAGCGACGTCACCATCCTGAGCGACCTGCTCTTCAAGAGCCCGCGCGACCCCGATTACGACCTGTGGGCCTTTTCCCTCAACGCCCGGCTGCTCCGCGAGAAAAAAGAGTTCGAATACGTCGGCGTCGCCGGGTCCAACCTGTGGGCCGTCAAGGGCCTGCCGACGATCGGCTCGCGCTTCCTCAAGGCGGCCGAGATCGGCCAGGACTATGCCTTTCTCATGGACGAACCGCCGGCCGTCGAACGCCCGCAGCAGTGGGAGCACTTTCTGACCTTTTACGAGTACCAGAACGGCGTGCTGCCCTACGACGCGCTGGCGCAGACGTTCTTTCCCCCGGCCCTGCTGCCCGAGCAGCGCTCGGCCTACCTGCGGTTCGAGATCCCGCAGCACTATGAGGCCTACGCGGTCGAGGTGCGCTACCCCTCGGGCAACCGCGGCGGCTGGCTCTGGGGGCTGGACGAGTTCTTTCACAACAGCCTCGTCCCGGGCGCGATGCTGATCGTCGCCCGCACCGAGGAGCCCAACGTCTTTGTCCTGCAATACATCGCCACCGAGGCGCAGGAACGGCGCCTGCTGGCCTTTGACGAGCGCCGCAGCCGCTATACCTTTGAGGACAGCACCTTTTACTGCGAGGTCGAGGAGAGCATGCTCCTGGACGAGGAGCGCTTCGCCGGCCTGCGCAACACCAACCCGGTGCAGCCCGCGATACGGCGGCGGCCGGCCGACCTGGTAGCCTATGCCTTTACCAAGATCGCCAAGAAGAAGGGCGCCCAGTATCGCGCCCGGCTGGAGGAGCTCTTCGCCGTCGTCAACGTCGAGCGCCCCTTTAGCATGGCCTACCTGCTCCAGACCCTGCAAGAGGCCGACGTCTTTGCCCAGGACGAGGAGGACGAGGGCATCTACCTGTACACGCCGGCCGAGGAGTAGCGCCGCCGGTGGTCCGGGCCAACACGCAGCAAGGGCGACGCCTTCGTCGCCCTTGCTGGTTCAGAGGGGTATGATGAGAGAAGACTTTTCCCAAACCCTGCGGCAGATCCTGGAACCGGGCCAGCCGTTCGCGCACCGCCTGCTGCCGGCCCTGTCCAACCTGGTGCCGGAAGAGCTCCAGGTGCTGCAGCGCGCCTGGCCGGTCACGCCGGACGAACGCCGCCGGCAGATCGCCCGGGCCCTGCTCCAGCTGAACGAGGACAACCCCGACCTGTACTTTCGGGAGGCCTTTCTGCTCCTGCTCGACGACCCCGACGAAGAGGTCCGCGCCGCCGCCATCGACGGCCTCGGCGACGACCAGAGCGGCGACCTGCTGGAGCGCCTGCTGGCGCTGGTGGCGACGGAGCCCGCGCCGGCGGTGCGCGGCCAGGCGCTCCTGGCGTTGGGCCAGTTCCTCTACCACATCGAGACGACCGATTTCCTGGGGGACTATCGCGAACGGCTGCTGCGCGTGCTGCTCGATATCCACCACGATCCGCAGTCCCCGCTCGAGGCGCGCCGCCGCGCGCTCGAGTCCGCCGCCTACGCGTGCGCGGCAACGGCGGTGGAAGAGGCCATCGCGCGGGCCTATGCCGATCCCGAACGGGCCATGCGCGCCAGCGCGGTCCACGCGATGGGCCACCACATGGGCGAACGGTGGCGCCCCGCCGTGGAGCGCGAGCTGGCCAGCCCCGACCCCGAGATGCGCTACGAGGCGGCCCACGCCTGCGGCGAGTTCGCCGACCCGGAGCTGGTCCCGCTCCTGGCGCCGCTGGTGGAAGACGACGACCACGAGGTAAAGCTGCAGGCGATCTGGGCGCTGGGCGAGATCGGGGGCGTGGCGGCCCGCCGGCTGCTGCGGCGCTGCCTCGACCAGGCCGACGACGACACCGTCGCCGCGGTCCGTGAAGCCCTGCAGACCCTCGACTTTTACGAAGACCCCGGGCGGGTCGCCCTCTGAGGCGGGCCATGGTGATCTGCATCTCGCCGCACCCCGACGACGCGGCATTGTCCTGCGGCGGGCTCCTGGCACGCGAGGCCGCGCACGGCCGGCCGGCGCTCGTCGTCACCGTGTGCGCGGGCGACCCGCCCCCGCCGGAAGAGCTGACGCCCTTTGCCCGCGCGCTGCACCGCACCTGGGGCGACGCGCCCAACCCCATGGCCCAGCGCCGGGAGGAAGACGCCCGCGCCGCGGCCGCGCTGGGGTGCGCCGGCCAGGTGTGGGACTATCGCGACGCCATCTACCGCCACCCGGCGTACGATTCGGAGGCGGCGATCTTTGGCCCGCCGGCCGACGAGGCGCCGTTGGAGCGGGAGCTGCGGGGGCGGTGCGCGGCGCTGCCGGCCGGCCTGCTGCTCTTTCCGCTGGCCGTGGGCCGGCACGTCGACCACCAGCTGCTCTTTCGCGTCGGGTGGCAGCTGCACGCGGCCGGCCGGCCGGTGGCCTTTTACGAGGATGTGCCCTACGCGGCCTGGGAAGGCAGCCCGGCCCCGCGCCTGGCCGAGGTGGGCCGGCCGCTCTGGCCGCAGCGCGTCGACGTGACCCCCTTCTGGCCGGACAAGGCGGCCGCCATCGCCTGCTACCGCTCGCAGTTCGCCGCGCTCACCCGCCACGGCGTGCCGCTGCTAGAGGCCGTGGGGCGCTACGCCGCCGGGCTGGCGGCCGCGGGCTACGTCGAGCGGGTGTGGAGCCCGCTGCAGGAGCCGCGATGGAGCTGATCGAACGCGCCCGCGCGCTGTACGCCGAGACCGACACCGCCCACGACTTTGAGCACGTCCTGCGCGTCCTGGCGCTGGTGCGGCGCATCGGGCCGGCCGAGGGGGCCGACATGCGCCTCCTCGAGGCGGCCGCGCTGCTGCACGACATCGCCCGCGCCGACGAGGTGGCGCGGGGCGTGGACCACGCCCAGGAGGGGGCTGCGCGGGCCCACGGGATCGCGCGGGAGTGGGGGTACACGCCGGCCGAGGCCGAGGCCATTGCCCGGATCATTGCCGCGCACCGCTTTCGCAACGAGGCCCCACCGCGGACGGTGGAGGAAAAGGTCCTCTACGACGCCGACAAGCTGGACGCCATCGGCGCGATCGGTGTCGGGCGGGCCTTTGCCTACGCCGGCCGCACCGGCCAGCGGCTGTGGAGCGAGGTGCCGGCCGGCGCCCGCGCCGCCCCGCTGGTGGACCCGGCGCAGCACAGCCCGTCGATCGAGTTCGCCGTCAAGCTCTCCCGGCTGGCCGGCGCCCTGCACACCGCGACGGCGCGGGCCATCGCCCGCGAGCGGCACGACTTTATGGTGGCCTTTTTCGCGCGGTTGGACGCCGAGATCCATGGGCGGGCATAGATAGAAACGGCGGGGGGCCGGCGGCTGCGCCGCCGGCCCCCCGCCGTCCTGTTTATTCCTCTACGCGAAAGACCAGGCACGTGTTCTTCAGGTGCGGCATCCCGATGGCGATGAGCGACTCTTCGTCCATGCACTCAAAGCCCTCGCGATTGGTCAGGCCGCGGTCGGCCTCGGCCAGGACGGCCGCGGCCATGCGCGCCGCCGTCACCGCCAGCTCGACCAGGTGCATGCACCCGATGTTGTGCCCCAGGCGGTCGGCCAGCTGGCGGTTGATGCCCCGGCCGATCACCAGCCCGGCGATCTTTTCCGCCAGCGGGAGTGTCTCGCGGCATTTGTGAAAGGGCACGCGGACCATCTGGGCCCCGCCGTCGACGATGGTCTTGGTGCGGGTGTTGACCTTCATCAGGAAGCGGATGCTGTGGTCCAGGTCCAACAGGGAGCATTGGATGAGGATGTGGTCCGCGTCCGCTTTCTCCACGGTGACGTTGATGTTGCGCTGATACAGCTCCGATAGCTCGCTCATGGCGTCCCTCTACGCGTAGCGCAGCAGCGCGCCGATCCGCCCCAGATCCCAGAGCGTCTGGTTGGCCGGGACAAAGTGGACCTGCGCGCCCTGGGCAAAGGCCCGCTCGACCGCCTCGTCGACCAGGTTCTCCACCCGCTCGATCTTGCCGCTGCAGTAGCGGCACTTGCCGGTGGAGCGGATGCTCAGCGAGCCGCAGTCCTGGCAGCGCCCGCCGGGCACCTGGTAGCCTTCCTCGACGATCAGCTCCTGGACGCGGTGGGCGTTGAGCGCGCGGATCGTCTCCGTCAGCCCGGCCACGCCCCGCTTGCCCTGGCCGACCTCGTCCTTGAGCCGGGCGGTGAGCTCCTCGGCCAGGCGCGCCTGGACCTTGTCCATCACCCCCAGGGTATGGTCCAGCACCTCGCTGGCGCTCGAGGTCATGGCAAAGGGAAAGGTGGCGACGACGCGCTCCTGCAAGTAGGTGTGCAGGCGCTCGAAAAAGGCGCTGGTGAGCTTCTCGGTCCCGCCGAGGAGCAGGTAGTCGAACTCTTCGCGCTGAAAGAACTCAAAGGTCAGCTCGGCCGAACGTTTCAGGTGGTGCATCACGGCGTCCTCGTGGCGCCGCTGCAAGCGGGCCTGGGCCCAGCCGCCCTGCTCGTGGTGCTTGGGCACCTCGTCCAGGACCAGCGAATAGTCCTGGATCTCGCCCATCTGGATGAGAAAGAGGCGCGCCATCTCCTTGTCGACCAGGACGGTGCAGTAGCGGGGGCTGCGCCGGACGAGGAGGATGAGCGGCTTGACGTAGGGGGCGCGGTCGATGGCGATGTGGTTCCCCGGCTGGACGGGCAGGCGGTAGACCTGCCAGAGGTTGGGGCCGGCAAAGACAACCAGGCCGCGGGAGCGGCCGCCGCGCTCTTCCTCGGCCGTCTCCTCGATGCGGGCCAGGGAGAGGGCCAGGGCGACGCGGTGCTCGGCCGGCCAGCGGCCCAGCAGGTCCTGCCCGGCCTTGAGCAGGTTCTTGAGCTCGGTAAAGGGCGTCTTTTCGTCGCGCTCGTGCCGGTCGATCGAGAGATAAAAACTCACCACCGGTGCGCCGGTGGCTGGGTAGCTGCTCAGTGCGTCGAGTTCATGTTTGGTGATCACGGCCACCTCCTTCTTCTGGGTATGATGGGCCTGCGGGGCAGGCAAACCCATTATACCACAGGCGGGGCGAGATGCAACCGCGCTACCCCATGCGCAGCAGGCGCCCCAGGGGCGGCGTCCGGCGCGCGATGGCCTGCTCGGGGCACATCTCCTGGCAGCAGTAGCAGCGGATGCAGCGGTCGTAATCGTAGCGCGGCGGGCGGCCGCTGTCGCGGTCGAAGCGGAGCGCCTTTTCCGGCAGGGGGCAGGCCGCCACGCAGAGGCCGCAGCGGGCGCAGCGGGCGGGGTCGATGGCCGGCCGGGGGACGACGAGCCGCTTGATCGTGTTGTAATAGGCGTAGGAGGCGTTGCCATAGACCGGCTTGCGGACCAGCTGAAAGTCGGGCCGGCGCAAGTCCGCCAGGGCATCGCCGACGTAGGTGATCGCCCCCTCCTCGTGGCAGCCCAACCCGCGGCGCTGGCCGATCGTCGAGGTGGGCATAAAGGTAGGGTCGAGGTCCACGAGCCGGCAGGCGGTCGCGTCCAGCGCCACGGGGTCGGCCGAGAGCACCAGGCACTGGAGCGGGCGGGGGGTGCCGCCGCGGGGCCCGTTGCCCTCCATGGCCACGACGGCGTCGAGCACGTGCAGGCGCGGGCGCAGGCGCAAGGCGAACTCGACGAGCAGCTCGCAAAAGTCCCAGACGTCCTGGAACTGGACGTGGTAGAGGGCCTTGCGTTTTCCGGGGATACAGCCAAAGAGGTTCTTGACCGCGCCGGTGAGGCGCGTGAGCTGGTGCGTCTTGAGCTTGGGCAGGTTGACGATGCCGTCGCACTCGTGGACGGCCCGGGCGGCGGGGAAGCTCGTCACCAGCCGGCCGGCCGGCCAGTCCAGGGGGCCGCCGCTGCCAAAGTCGCCCAGCGTCGCGCCGCAGCGCCGGCCGGCCTCTTCCAGGCCGGCGCCGCGGGCCGCGTGCACGGCGTTCTCCATGCCCGGCGAGTCGCCGAACGAGACGACGGCCCCGCCGGCCTGGAAGAGGCGGGCGCAGCCGGCCAGCACGGCGGGGTGGGTGGCCACGGCCTTTTCCGGGGGGTCGCCGGCCAGGATGTTGGGCTTGAGCAGGATGCGTTCGCCGGGCCGCACGAAGGAGCCCAGCCCGCCCAGGAGGTCGATCCCGCGCCGCAGGGCGTCGTGGACTGTCGCGGGGTCGTAGCTATCACAGCGCACCAGCGCGACGGTCGAGCTAGGCATCGGCGCCTCCACAGGCCGCGGCCGCAAGCGGCGCGGGGCCGGCGGCCGGCCGCCCCCAGAAGGCGGTCACGACGGCCGCGACGGCCGCGCGGGGGACGACGCCGCTGACCGCGGCGAGCGCCTGGTTCAGGACGCCGGGGACGATGATCGGCCGGCCAGCCAGCATGCCGCGCACGGCGCGGGCGGCCACGGGGCCGGCGTCCATGCAGGTGAGCCGCGCGGCCAGGCCGCCGGCGGCGATCCGTTCCCGGCACGAGGCGTTGGTGCGGATGCCGTTGGGGCAGAGCACGCTGACGCGGACGGGCGTGCCGCGCAGCTCCTGGCGCAGGGCCAGGGAAAAGTTGACCAGAAAGGCCTTGGAGGGGGCATAGACCGGCATAAAGGGCATGGGGAAGAAGGCGGCCAGGCTGGCCACGTTCAGCACAAAGGCCCGCCGGTGGCGCTGGAGCTCGGGCAGGAGCAGGTGGGTGAGCTTGACAGTCGCCAGGTTGTTGAGGAGGATACAGGCCTCGTTCTCGCGCAGCGTCGAATCGACGAAGCGGCTGTTGTAGCCGACGCCGGCGTTGTTGATGAGCACGGACACGGGCAGGTCCTTTTCGGCGAGCCAGGCGGCCAGGGCCTCGGGGCTGCCGGGCGCCGTCAGGTCGGTGGCGCGGCAGGCGGCGCGGACGCCATAGCGCCGGCCGATCTCTTGGGCGACCAGCCCGACGGCGGAGCCGGGCAACGCGACGAGGACAAGGTCCATGCCGCGGCGGGCGCACTCTTCGGCGAGGGCGCGGCCCAGCCCCTGGCTGGCGCCGGTGATCAGGGCCCACGTCCCTGCCGGCGTGGGCCGGCGGCGGGGGTTGTTTCGTATCGTTCGAGCCATCGTCTTGCCTCCTGCGTATTGTACCACAACTGTCCATCTGGCTCCAGGATACCACAGGGGGCCGGGAGAAGCGTCCACCGAAGGGTACATCGGGGGGTACATCGCGGGGGCCAATCGGCAGTTGCGCAATAGGGTATCTTGTAGTACAATAGGATCAACTCCGCCCCGGTGGGTCTGGGGGCGAGGGGCAACGGCACATCCCTGGCCAGTCCAGGCGAGTTGACTGTGAGGCAGAGGAGGGCACGCATGGCCACACGCACGGAAGAGATGGTAAAACTGCTCAAGGAACTGCAGATGACCACGCCGGACATCGAGGCTTCCGCCATCGTCAGCGTGGACGGCCTGATTATCGCCTCGGCGCTGCCGGCCGACGTCGAGGAAGACCGCGTCTCGGCGATGAGCGCGGCCATGCTCTCCCTGGGCGAGCGCATCGCCAGCGAGCTGCACCGCGGCACGCTGGACCAGGTCTTTGTGCGTGGGGAAGATGGGTACGTGCTGCTGATGTCGGTCGGGGAAGAAGCCGTGCTGACGGCCCTGGCGCGCAAGAACGCGAAGCTGGGCCTGGTGTTCCTGGACATGAAGCGCACCGCGGCCGATCTGCAGCGCCTGCTGTAGTCGTCTGCCCCAGTAGCTCAGGTGGACAGAGCGGCTGCCTTCTAAGCAGCGGGTCGGGGGTTCGAGTCCCTCCTGGGGTATTGGTAAACCCTTCACTTGTGCGCAAAGCGGACCCGCGTCTCCGTCACAATGATATAGTTGTCTGGCAATCGATCCGCGTACTTGTCCAGTAGTCGCTGAATTGTGGCAATCTTGCCGGCCGTCCGTTCGTCCTCCAGGCGCAAAAGGACAATTCCCTGGTGCGGACGTTGTTCGCGGTAGACCTTTTCCCCGAAATCTTTGTCACTCGTGATCAGAATCCAGCCTTCGGCAAAAGCTTTCGCCAGAACGTCCTCATCGTCCATCCCGCGAGCCTGCTCATAGACAGAGAAGACATCGTGCCCTTGCTGACGGAGCCAGCGGGCGACGAGCGGGCCGACGTTCTCGTCCACCAGGAAGCGCATCTAAGCTGCCTCCAGTTCCAGCGGCATGAATACGGTGTCTTCCAACGACCGCGACGCGAACAGCAGACAAGCCTGGATGTCTTCCCAGGTCAGCCCCTCATATTCCTGGAGAATTTCATCCGCCGTCTCTCCGTGGGCCAGCAGTTTCAGGATGTATTCGACGGTCAGGCGAGTCCCCTTGATGACCGGTTTTCCGACCATGACCTTGGGGTCGCTTGTAATCCGCTCGAGGAGCTGTTGGTCGGTCATTGTGTCACCCCCGCGATTTTCGGGCTCATCGGGCAGTTGCATAACAACCAAGTATGCCCCTAACCTGGCGGCGCCGGAACCAAACAGGCCGGTACTACAGCGCAAGTTCTTGCTCGATGTATAAGGATTTCACTGGTTAGGGCCTATGTTATCACAAGCCCTACGAAAATGCAAAGGGGATTCCCCTTCCATTGTTGATACCCGCGTTTTCGTTTGTACAGGAACTGGGCCTCGGCGCCGGGGAGGACCTGCCGCTGGATGCACGCAGCGGGATCGCGGGAAGGCGTCGGTGACCGTTTCGCTCGCTGGTCGTCGGGGTGCGAATGCTCTTTCGCATGCACGGCCGGTCTCCTCTGGCAGCAGCCACAGCGTCGCTCGGACGCCAAGCTGCCCGCCGCGGCAATAGCCCATCCCCCAGAATCGCCCCACCGGTAGCGGTGCGCGGTGCGTGGAAAACGATATGAAAAACGCATCCGCGCGCTGTACATTGTACACACATAGGATGCGCTTTGTCAAGAAGCCCCTGAGGGCCAGAGCATCGAGGTCCGGGGGAACGAGCGGCAGGAGATGCCTTTCATCGTGCCGGAGGGCGAAGCAGGCGATACCCTCTATATCGTCGTGAACGCGGGGACCACGGCCGACTGGGTCACCTGGCGGGCCGCGAGCCAACGTGTCTTTGTCTACACGTTCCGGTAGCTACACACCGGCCCCGCGGGCCCAGGGGCCGGGGAGGACCTCCCGCCCCTGGATAAACGGCCGGCCCCCGCGCCACCGCACCCAGCCCCACACCAGGAGCACATTGACCGCCTCATAGGCCAGGATGGCGGCGATGGCCAGGGCAATCATCCCCGGGCGGGGGGCCGCCAGGACGGAGAGCACCGCCTCGGCCGGCTCCACGAAAAAGAGCGCCGCGGCCCAGTTCAGCGGCAGCACCCCCTCCACCACCAGCACCGTCGACAGCAGCAGGTCCCAGACCAGGTGGTGGCCCGTGGCAATGGCGATCCGCCCCGTCAGCAGGTAGCAGAGGGCATACATCGCCATGTCCAGGAAGACAAAGAGCAGAAAGAGGGGCGGGCCGGCGTGCATCACGACCGAGACGAGGGTCGCCCCGACCGCGGCAAGGACCGCCCCGCCGATCGGCCCCAGCCTGCCGCGGGTCCCCTCCCAGAGGTTGCGGATCTGGTAGGCGCGGGCCAGCTCCTCGAAAAAGGCCACAAAGAGGTACTGCGCCAACGCCACCACGAGGGCCGGCCCCAGCGCGACCCCGACGAGGCCCGAGACAAAGGCCGCTCGGATCGTCACCCAGCCGCAGGCCCAGGCCAGCAGCGCCAGCGCGGCGATCGGCACGACGGCCAGGACGGTCCCAAAGGCAAAATCGGCCCACCAGACCCGCGCGGCCGGGTGCAGGCCCAGGTCCGCAAAGGGCCGCCGGTCCAGCCAGCGCGCCGCGGCCGCTACCGTCAGCAGGGTGGCGGCAAAGAGAACAGCGTAGCGCGCCAGGTCGGACCAGGCCGCCGCCTGCAGCAGGCCGCCGGCCGCCCGGCGCAGCGCCCACCACACCAGGATGGCCAGGCCCAGGTTGGCGGCCAACTGGGCGGCCAGGCGCCAGCCGGCGCGCAGGCGGGCTTCCGACGAGTTCCAAAAGATGCGCATCATGTTCGCTCCATTTCGCGGTTTCTGGGAGGGGAGCCCCCCGCATGGCCTATAGCGTCAGCGCCGCGGCCAGGTTGCGCGCAAAGCGCGGCGCGCGCGCCAGCTCCAGGTAGCGGACGCGCAGCGCCAGGTCGCGTGCCTGCCGCCGCCGCGCCCGCGAGACAAGCGCCAGCCGCGCCCCCGTGCCCGCGGCATTCCCCACCTGCGCGACGCGGTCCGGCGCCACCGCGGGCAGCAGGCCGATGGCCAGCGCGTTCTCGACGTCGATATAGGTGCCAAAGGCGCCGGCGATGATCACCCGGTCCAGGCCGCCGGCCGTGATGCCGGCCTCCTGGAGCAGCGTGTCGATCCCGCAGCGGATGGCCCCCTTGGCCAAGAGCAGCTCCTGGATGTCGTGCTGCGTCACCGTGATGGCGCGGCCGCCGCCCGAGCGCGCCTCGTCGGCGATGACGAACTCGGCCGCACCGCCCTCCGGTGCCGGGCGGACTCCGGGGCCGGCCAGCCGGCCGAGGCGGTCCAGCAGCCCGGCGTAGCGCAGGTGGGCGACGGCGTCCAGCAGCCCCGACCCGCAGAGGCCCACCGGCGGCCCGTCGCCGATCGTCTTGAACTCGACCCGGCCGTCCACAATGCGGACGCGCTCGATCGCGCCCGGCGCGGCGCGCATGCCGCAACTGATGTGCGCGCCCTCAAAGGCCGGCCCCGAGGCGCACGACAGGCTGGTCAGCCGGCCCTCGTGGGCCAGGCACATCTCGGTGTTGGTGCCGATGTCGATCGCCAACGCGGAGCCGGCCGGCTCCGCCATGCCGGTGGCCAGCAGCATAGCGACATGGTCGGCGCCCACGTAGCCGGCGATGTTGGGGAGGAGGTGGACGTTGGCGCCGGGCGCGAGCGGCAGGCCGACGTCGCGCGCTTTGACGTCCACGGGGGCGCGCACCGCGGGCACGTACGGCGCCGTCATGAGCGGGCCGACGGGCAGGCGCAGGAAGAGGTGGTGCATGGCCGTGTTGCCGACGACGACGGCGTCCACGATCTCGGCCGGCCGCGCGCCGGTCGCGGCGCACGCCTCGGCGGCCAGCTGCCCCACGGCGTCGGTCAGCAGGGCCTGCATGCGCCGGGCCGCGTCCGGCCCCTGGTTGGCCGCCATCATCCGGGCGATGATGTCCTCGCCGTAGGCAATCTGGGGGTTCATGGCGCCGCGCGCGGCCAGGGTGCGGCCCGTCGCCAGGTCCACCAGGTAGCCGGCGAGCTTGGTCGTGCCCATGTCCACCGCCAACCCCAGCCACGGCGCGTCGACGGCGGCGACGTGCACGACCTCGCGGCCGCGCAGCGTGACGCGGACCTGCCAGCCCAGTTCCCGCAGCACGAGGGTGGCGTGGCGCGCCGCCTCCACGTCGGGCAGGCGCGCGCCGCGGGGCAGCGCCGCGCAGAGGCGTTCGTCGTCGGCGCGCAGGTCGTCCAGCGTGGGCGGAGCCAGCCGGACGACGCGGGCGGACACGGCCGGGCGGACCCGCGCCGGCACCTCCAGCCCTTCCACCTGGGTGCGCTGCAGGGCGGTGAGCGATTCGGGCGGCACGTACACACGGCAGTCGCCCAGCGGCGCGGCCAGGCAGGCCAGGCGGTAGCCCTGGGCAAGCTCGGCCGCCGCCAGCAGGCCCGCCTCGCGCGCCGTGACGGGCGTGACGGCCCCGGCCACGACCCGCACCTTGCAGCGCGCGCAGGTGCCGCCCCCGCCGCAGACGCTGGCCAGGTCCACGCCCAGCGCCCGCGCGGCGTCCAGCAGGGTGCCGCCCTCCGGGCCGGGCCCGCGCCGGCCGACCGGCTCGAACTCGATGGTATACGCCACCACAACCTCCTGCAGCGGACCCGGGCGGGCCGCACCGCCGCCTGGAGCGGCGCGGTGCGGCCCGGCTATTCCAGCAGGCCGGCGCGAAAGGCGCGGATGTAGCCCATGCAGTAACGGTCGAGCCCCAGGACCGCTTCCACCGCCAGAATGGCTTTGCGCAGATCGCGGTCCAGGGGGTCCAGGATGGCGCTGTCCAGCCCGGCCTCGAGCAGCAGCGTCAGAAAGGCGCGGTTGATGAGCGAGCGGGCCGGCAGCCCATAGGAGACGTTGCTGAGCCCCGAGGTCAAGTGTACCTGCGGAAACTCGGCCTTGACGGCGCGCACGGCGGCCAGGGCAATCCGCGCGGCGTCGCCGCTGGCGCCGATGGGCATGACGAGCGGGTCAACATAGATCTGCTCGTCGGGGACGCCGGCCGCGCGCGTCCGCTCGATCAGCCGCCGCACGATCTCGAGCCGGCCCACGGCCGTCGCCGGGATACCCTTGTCGTCCATGGCCAGGGCGATCACGCCGCCCTGCGCCTGGGCCGCCAGCGGCAGGACCCCCGTCAGCCGCGCCTGCTCGCCGCTGATCGAGTTCACGAGCGGCGGCCGTTGGACCTCGGGCAGCGCCGCCGCCAACGCGGCCGGGTTGGCGCTGTCCAGGCACAGCGGCCTGTCGACCACGGCCTGCACCGTGCGCGCCAGCCAGGCCAGGTCGTCCGGCTCGCGGTCCGCCGTCGTGCCGGCATTGACGTCGATCCAGTCCGCTCCGGCCTCCGCCTGGCTGGAAGCCAGCTGCTGGACAAAGGCCGCGTCGCGCTGCAGCACTGCCTCTTGCACCCGCTTGCGGGTGCCGTTGATCTTTTCGCCGATGATTTTCATGCCGTAATCTCCTCCTGCTGCGGGGCCGCTGCGGAGCGCCAGGCCGGCATCGTCGCTGCGGGCCAGCCGGGCAGCAAGGCCGGTCGGCTCGCGGATTAGCTGTCCGCCCGCCTGGCGCCCCAAGCACGCTGCCAGGCGATCCTCATCATATGCTACCCGGGGGATTTGTCAAGTCCGGCGGACCCGGCGGCGAGAGCCAGGGTCCCAGCGCATGTGGTATAATAGATCCGTGCGGGGGCCCAGATTTTCGCCGGAACGCGGCCCGCCCCACCGGCCCGGCCGTTCCTCCGCCGGGGGCCCTGCCGCCGCCGGACACGATCCGGGTGACCTTGGCTGACGGAACGGCGTCCCACACGATGTCTTGATGGGACTGGCACTGTGCGGGCGCCAACAGGAGGATTCGCGATGCGGCCTGTGCATGCCCCGGTGGAAGCGCTGCCATGAAGAAGCCTTTGGTTTTCCATCCCCTGCTCATGGCCTTCTTTCCGCCGCTCTCGCTGATGGCCCACGGCATCTCTTATATGTTCCTGTCGCTGCGCGAGCTGCTCGTGCCGCTGGCGCTGGCCGTCGGCCTGGCCGCCCTGCTCCTGGCCCTGCTGACCCTCCTCCTGAAAGACGCGCCCAAGGCCGGCATCATCACCTCGGTCTTGCTCCTCCTCTTCTTCTCCTACGGCCACCTCTTCACCCAGTTCGCGGCCTGGGGCCTCCCCATCCCGCACGGCTACCTGCTCGCCGGCATGGGCCTCGTCTTTGCCGCGCTGGCCGCCCTCCTGGTCCGGACGCGCATGCCCCTGCGCACCCTGACGATCCTCTTCAACATCGCCGCGGCAGCCCTGGTCGTCGTCCCCGTGGCAATGATCGCCCTCTACCTCCTCTCCAGCCGGGCGATCGCGGTGGCCCGGCCGGAGCCGGTGGCGCGCTCGGCGCCGGCGGCGCGGCCGGACATCTACTACCTCATCGTGGACGGTTACGGCCGGGCGGACATCCTGGCGGAGCTCTATGCGATCGACAACAGCGCCTTTGTGGCCGGCCTGGAGGAGCGGGGCTTTTACGTGGCCGCGCAGAGCCGGGCCAACTAT
>Ga0302251_1001053_pt1 | contig 19141 bp, 12 predicted proteins | sample AAG_RA_Gln_MG_FD_193534 | JGI IMG/M metagenome (GOLD analysis project Ga0302251, IMG submission 193534) | Enriched activated sludge microbial communities from anaerobic digester in WTTP, New Holstein, Wisconsin, United States - AAG_RA_Gln | ecosystem: Engineered > Bioreactor > Anaerobic >...
GGAGACGGGGCTCGCGGCGCAGGTGGTGGGGCTGGTGGGGGTCTATACCCTGGTGGAGCGCAACCAGGTCTATATCGTCTACCGGCTGCGGGCGGACGGGGCGTGGCAGGTGGGGGCGGAGCTGGAGGCGCTGCGCGAGTTCACGCGGGCGGAGGTTGCCGCACTGGTGGAAGAGTACCCGCCGCAGAGCGGGGCCGGCCGGGCCCTGCGGGTATGGTTGGGGGGGTAGGGGGCGGGACTGTGGATGGCCCGGGCCCCGTTTTCACGGCCTGCCGGCGGCGATGCTGCGTTGCGGAGGTCACCATGGCCGATACATCTACTTCCGACCGCGCGGCCGGGCAGAGGCGGCTTCGGCGGCTCGGCCCCTTGAGCCTGGTGGTCCTGGTTCTCTGCGTGGGTCCCTTCTTCTTCTACTGCGCCTTGATCCCGGCGACCACGGGGCAATCCTGCCTCGACTGGGTCAGCGGGCACGTCCCCCGGCAGGCGGAAAAGCTCTTTCTCGACCGGCTCTTTGTCGCCGTGCAGGAGGGTGACACGGACTGGCTGTCCGCGGCCACCTCGTCGGCGGCGCTGGGGGAGCTGTTGAGCGCCCGCTCCCAGATTACCGCCGCGTACACCGTGATTGGGGGGGACGACCTGGCCGGCCTGTATGAACGCCGCATCCGGTTCAGCAACGGGACGGAAGCGTACCTGACCTTTACCGGCAGTTGGCCGTGCCCCGATTTCGTCGTCACCGCGGAAGAGGTCCTGGAACGGCTCGAGCTGACGCAGTTCGAGATCGAATAGCAGAGCCGGTCGTGGCAGCAGGGGCCAGGCAAAACATCTGCGGCCGGTCGGCGGCAGCTATCTGTTCCCATCCGGGTCGAGATCAATTATCCCGCGGCAGTATAGCGCCCCGACAAGTTCCAGACCGGCTTCGCCGAAACGGTCCTGTATTTTCTGGAGGGTGGTAACGCCATCACAGGCAGCTACCACAGCTGCGGAGGCGGAAGTGATCGGGGCGATCCGGTTGCCGCGCACCAGGACATAGCCAAACGGCTCGCGCCGCATCGTTCCGAGGAATAGGGGTCGATCATCTCTGCACAGATCGAGACGGGAAGGAGCATCCCGTTCCAGCAGAGGTTCCCTTGCCAGCGGATCATGGTCCTGATCCCGCAGCAGCGCCAGCGCCCGGCACCCGCCGTGGCAGTGGGAAAGGACCGCGCAGGGCTGGCACACATTTGGTATCCGCCGCCATGCGGCCATCTGTGGTCCGTGCCAGATATCCTCCAACGGCTGCTCCAGTAGATTTCCGCAGATAGTGGGCGCATGATTGCAGGGGCGGACGTTGCCCCAAGGGTCAACGGTCAGGTAAGCCAGACCGGCCAGACACCCCTGGGACGAGGAGCGGACGAAACACTGGGGGATGCATACGCTCAACCGCGCAGCTACCCCCGCGCGGCGCAGGACACTAACCGATTCAGCGGCTTGGGTCAACTCCTCTGCTGTAGGATCAAGGGGATCGCCTGGTGTTGTGATATAGCGGCCAAAGACAGTGTTGGTTGCCCCTAGCTTGTTGGCTAGGCAGGCGACCTGCGGCAAGTGGTCATAGTTCAGCCGTGTGATGACGGTGCTGGTGGACACCCGGATTCCAGCGGCGGTCGCTCGTTGCACATTGGCGACCGTTTCAGCAAAAGAGCCATCCACTCCGGTAAAGCTATCATGCGCAGCTGCCTCGTGACCATGCAAAGAGACCAAGAGCCCTTCGAGATACGGTGCTGTACGCAATAGTGCCAGGGTCTGGTCGGGATCTTGCCATCGAGCATTGGTGAATAGAGAAAACGGCAGCCGCAGGGCCGTAACAAGCGCAACGATCCCGGCGAATTCGGGATGAAGGGTGGGTTCCCCCCCAGTTAACCGCAGCCGCAAGAGACCCGGGCGCAGGGATTGCAGAATATTCTCCCAGACGGCCGCGGCCAAGGGCGCGCGATCGTCGCGGGTAAACACGTTTCCGCACCCTGGGCAGTGATTGTTACACGCCGCGGTAACCTCAAAATAGGCAAATACGGGGCGAGAAAGTGGGTGGACTTTGCTTTGTTCAGCAGTCGCAGGCACAATCACAGTCACATTGAGTGGGCTCCAGTGTAACCAGCTCCTTAGCAGCCGTGGCGGCCTCTGTGGGCAGGCGCTCCCGCAACCGCACCCGGCAGAAAGTGGGCTGCGCCGCAGGTAGTGGCCCCCAGAAGGGCACAAGGCTGACAACCATCGCCGGGGAGGAAGCATCTTGCCAATTATTCTGCTGGCCGGCGAGACGATCTGCCCCATCATACGGCTCCGCGCGGTGGTCCAGGCAGAGGGTCCCTGTAAGCCGCTTGCACTTTTCCATGCTTATCTCTCTCTCCATAGGCGTATCTCGACAACTTCCTCTTGCTGGGCACACCAATCTACCAGCGGCTGCGAAACGCCGGAGGGGGCCTGAGACCAAGCTGCCCGCAGGTAGGCCACCCAGTCACGGGCGACCGCCGCCGGCAGGCTCTTTAGACGATTCGCCAGTTTGTCCCTTTCGGCCTGAATATCATAGATCCCCCAACCACTGTGTTCCTGAATCTGGGCAATCCCTTGGGCGTAGTATTCCATAGCCTGGCGATGCTCGCCGCGCTCGAACGCGGCGTCTCCCAGTATGCGGCGCATGCGGCCGTAGAAGAGCAGATAGATGTAACCCTGAGACTCGTAATTGGTGAAGAGTTCAGCAGCATAGTCCGGCAGCCGGTCATGTAGGCCATCTGCCAGGTCGAATTCGGCTTTGCCCACCAGGCTGTCTACAACATTACGGATATCATGCAACTCCAGAGCCAGCTGATAGGCGCGCGCGTTGGTCTGACGCGCCTTGTCTTTTTCCCCCAGCCGAAAATACACATTGCTGACCTCGTGCATGATGGCCGGCAGTTCGATTGTGTCACCATATTCCTCAGCAAGAGCGATCGCGGCCTCAAAGTCCTTTTGCGCGTCTTCCAAGAGGGTTCGGCTCTCGCGTGCAACCGCTTCGTACCAGAGGGTCCACCCACGTGCCGCATAGACTCGCACAAGCTCCAGATGGTCTTCGGGTTCCTCGAAATACCGGAGCGCCTCTTGGAGACAGAAACGCGCCTGCTCATACTCACGCCGATCCCTGTGAATGTGGGCGCGTATCCTCTTGCTGGCCCCCCACATAGTCAGGGATTTCTCCTTTTCCCAAATGGCGAGGGCTTGCTCACAATAGCCTACGGCTTTGTCATACTGGCCCACTTCCCGAGAAGCGTAAGCCAGGTTGTTGAGCACGGTCGCAGCCGCAACCAGGTCGGGCTGTTCGCGATTCGCCAGAACGAGCGTCAGCGCTTTCCTATAGTACTCGATGGCCCTGGACCAATCGCCCAAGCGGCGGTAGATATAACCGATATGGTTGAGCAACAAGGGGATCGGGCGGTCCTGTCCCAGTTCCTGGCGGAGCTGTAGACATTTCTCCTGGTGCTGGAGTGCGAGACGGAATTCGCCCAATTCGACTTCCGCCCCGGCCAGGGCATTGTGGATGCTTGCCGCACGCTCAGGGCTTTGCTGATGTTCTTCCAGGAGGCTGGTCAAGATCGTCTCCGCATCCGCCGCGCGCCCTTCATCGGTGAGCAGTTGGGCGCGCAGTAGCTCAAAGCCGTAGCGTTCGGTCTCCCCAAAACTGTCGACAAAGGGCCTGATTGGCTGCTGCATCTTCTTGATGAGGCGCCACCGCCGCTCCGCTCGCGCTTTTGCGACCATCTCTCTGTAGAGGGTGAAGCCGGCCTTTTGATCGGCAATCAGGGCGTGCTCCAGTTGCAGGAGCATGGCCTCATCCTTTCTCCTGAAGAGGTCGTCGAGCTTGAGCAACTGATCATAGTCCGCCTGATGCGCCGGCGGCAGATCCTGTATTTCGGCGGCCAACTCCTTTCCTTTTTCTTCAAAGTAACGGGCAGCCACCTCGCTGTAGTGGTGCCTCCTGTGTTCCGAATCAACCGCCAGCCACACATACTTGTCAATCATCCGCCGCATTTCATCGTGCAGAGCAAGGCGGTTTCCAGGCAGCAACTTGATAAAGCTGTGCTCCTGGGCTTCCGCAAAGAGTTGCGCCGTCTCCTCGGGCGACAGGTCGAGCAACCGCGCCGCGAGTTCCTCATTCAGGGGATACACGTGGGACATGGCCAGGGTCAAGGTGTCCATTGGGGAACGACCTGCCCTCACCAGTTGCACCAGGCCGGATTCGAATTGCTGCTCCTGCTCTGGGGATAGGTGCCCCAACTCGGTCGCGGGGTTGCTGATCAGCCAATCGAGCGGACTGTCGCGTGCCAACCACTCTACAGCCAGGTCGATGAGGATCGGTTTGCCCCTGGCCAATACCAGAAGCTTGTCGCGCAGATCGGCGGGGAAACGCTTGTAAACCAGGTCTTGCTTCTGCTGCAGGTAGTCGCTGCTGCTGGTTTGGTCCAGGGGTGAAATCTCCAGCAGACTGACGTTCGCGGAGTCGGCAGGAGCAAGCGCGGCGCAAAAAAGATCTGTGGTTCGCCCGGCTATCAGGATCAGGGTGTTGGAAGCGTCCCGTATGAAACGCAGCAGGTAGGCCCAGACTTCGCCGCCCTTCTCCAATTTGTCCAGCGTGTCGAGGAACAGCACAACGCGCCTTTGAGCAGATAGTGCATTGAAGCAGCTTAGAAATGCTCGGTGGATGGCCTCGTGTTCTGCCATCAAACGTGCAGAGCTCACTCCGGCCTGTTCCATCTTCCGCCAATCTACTACCTTGTCCAGGTATTCGCGAAAGTACTGCTCTCCCACCGCCTGGACCACTCTGCGGCGGAATCCACCTTCCCCCTGGACAAAAGGATCGTCGAAATCGACGATCTGGCCAATCAACATGGGGATGTCCTTGGCTACGGCGCCGGTCAACCGCTGGTGTGCTTCCTGGAGCAACCGTGTCTTGCCGATTCCCCCCGTGCCGAGGATCCCCAGTATTCGTTTGCTTCCCCACCCATTGGCCAACGCTGCAATCTGGGCGAGCTCTTTCTCGCGCCCGATAAAATTGACCCGGCTAGACATCTCCTTACTCCTTTCTCTTCTTGAGCAGCTTTTGCGCCCGCCCGAGTAGTCCCTGATACGGCTTGTCGGTATATTCTTCTGCCGCCAGTGCATAGTTGACAGCAAATTCGATCTCCCAGTCCACCTGCAGCAGGCGAATAAAGGCCGGACCCACCTCGTTCGCGTTCCGCCCTTGCACCAGATCGTTCCAGACCGCGGTTAGCCATTGCTGGACCTGCTTGGCTGTCAGCCGCACCTGCGTAGTGGCCTGCAGTCTCTGAAACAGAATCTCGCGCGCGATGATGTCTGCCCGAAAAGCGCTGCTATCTGCCAATCGCGCTTCATAGAACTCGATAGCCTTTTCGCGAATGCGTTCAAAAAGCTTCGGATCTTGCTTTCGCAGGCGAATAGCCAACAACCGGCGGGTCATATCGTCCTGCACAAACCCGTCCTCCCCCAACGTCACCAGGTAGTTCTGCATCAGCAGATCGACCAGCCGCTCCGCACTGTGCCCCCACTTGAGTAGGTCGTTCTGCACAAGGTGCTGGACTAGAGGGTCATTGAATCGCCGTATGACGCTTAATCGATCCATGATGTCACGCAGGTCCTCCGGCACGCCCTCTCGAATCTCCTGAATCGCTTTCGCGACCAGCTTCTCATGTTCCTTGCCTTGCCGACCCTCAAAGTATTCCTTGATTGGCCACCCTGGTTGGTAGCCCAGCAGAATCTCGGCCATGCATCCCGGATGTCCACCGGTAAGAGCCATCAGGCTGACGGCAAAATCCACTTCGTGCCCGGCAAAGAACGACTCACCTGGCTTGGTTGAAAATTCCTTGACAGTTTTCTGCACGATGTCAAAGTTGAACGGGTCCAGTCCTTTAACCTTCCACGGCAGGCCTGCCAGGCTACTGCTCCAATCGTGAACGTAGCGTCCGGCTAGAATGATCTTGAGCGGGCCGCGATAGGAGCCCTGTAGCCCTTTGACAAAGGCGGGGAAAAACTCGTTGAGAATTCTGATTCGGTCACGCTTCGCAATGGCTTCAATCCCGTCCACAATCAACACCACGCCATTGAAGCCGTCGTCGCCCACTCTTCCGTAGACGCGACGCGCGAACTCGAATCCCCATTCCTTCAACGTCAGCGTTTCAGCTTCACAGGCCTCCTGGTCGATCAGTCTGCGTGCGACTATGTCGATGAATCCCTCCGCGGAATACGATCGTCCCTTGCCCAATGCGACCGACACGGTCAACCAGTGTTTGTCACTAAACTGACTCGCCACGGCCTCGAGCAACCTGGTTTTGCCGTATCCTGCGGGGGCCGAGATAACGTAATAGTCCGGGGACAATGGCCCTGGAATATACTCGATTTCCCGAAAACGGTTGACAAATTCGATCTGGCGAGGGGGCTGTGGGGGCGGCTCGGGCAAGACTATCCCAAATTCGCGCGGATCGATGTCCGGTCGTACACCAGCGATATACTCGAACAGATCTCCCAGCCGGCCGCGGGTTCGAAGCAGCTCCAGAAAGGCGATAATACGATCGTCTCGTGCTCCGCTCAAATTCTGAAGACCGTCGGACCCAAATATGTGATAGGCCACCATGGTCAAATCCCGTTCCTCAAACTTGCTTTTCAGCATGGCCAGCAGAGCATTCCGCTGCCGATCATCCGAGCAGAATGGATCGGTCATGTTCATTGGGGTCCTCCCGTACTATCGGCGCTATGGCGCAACACTCTTGGCAACCTGTCAAGACTATTGAAATCCCCAATCCTGCAGGTTGATGTCCGGCCTGAATTTGCGGATATATTCCACCAGGGAATTCGCTTTTCCGCGGGTCCGGAGCGTCTCAATGAGGCTGATCGCCCGTTCCAACAGGGTTTCACCTCTGAGGTTTTCGTAGGCGCTGGTCTCCTCCAGAAGGTAAAAGGTGGCCTCTCGCAAATCTTGCTCTCGGAAACGATCCTTGACGATATTGAGCAAGACACGCGGGTCGATAGAGACGCCGGCACTCGCACGGGTCCACGACGGTACGGCATCTGCCGGAAGTCTCCCCTCGCCCATGGCCGCAGCGTCCTGCCGGTCACCGTTGGCGGCAACCTTGCCAGGGGCGCTCTCGGCAACCCTCGCTGACTCCGGTGACGGAGCTGCCAGTTTGTTTTCAAACCCGGCCAAGAGCTGCTGGACATCTTCTGGTAGCGTCTGGGCAATTAGCTGCAGTTCTCCCAGCCAATCCTTGATCAGCGCGCGTTGTCTCCTAATCTCGCGCCTGGCACGGGCCCGTTCCTGCGGATCGGTAGACAAGCGCAAGATGTCCTCGTACTCGCGTATGAGGTCCGCGGAGTCTCGAATACGCTGCACCAGGTCGTCTTGACGCGGCATGACCCCTCCTGTGCAAGCCTGTGGCTGTCACAGAGTATTATACCATAGGCAGAAAGGGAAGACAAACAGGCGAAGTGTGGACGGTTTGTGGACGCAGCGCCCCGGACAGTCCTTGACATGGCCGGCCCCATCGCGTATGATGGCAGCATCAGAACACCAGGAAGCGTGCGATGATCGTACCGGACGATGTAGAAAGGAGAAGTGACGATGCCCACCCCTGAGGCGCGTCGCTGGGTGTTTTTCGATATCGGCGACACCCTGATCAATCTGAAGCCGGAAGTCTATCGGCGTTGGGCAGCAGAAATCTCGAGCCAGAACGGAAGAACGATCGGCAGCGCGGAGCTCAAACGGGCCATTCAGGAGGAGTTGGAGCAGCCCCATCGCGCCGGCCAACACCTGCACCCCCCCGCAGGGGATGGCGAGATCGCCTTCCTCGAAGCGCTCTATCGCGACGTCCTGGTCCGGCTGGGCCACGCGGACGCCGCCATTCCGGGCGCCGGCGAGCGGTGGGACGAGGTCGTCGCCGCGATGGTGCGGGAGGCGATGGAGCCCGATTCGTTCGATTGGCGCCAAGGGATGCAGGAGACGGTCGGCAAGCTGCGGGCGGAGGGGGTCAAGATGGGGATCATCTCCAACGCCTTTGCCTCGGTACACGGGCTGCTGGATCACTTCCGGATGCGCGAGTTCTTTGAGCCGATTGTCCTGTCCTACGAAGAGGGCACGGCCAAGCCGGATGACCGGATCTGGGACATTGCCCTGCGGCGGGTCCGCGAGCGCGAGCCGGAGGGCGATCTCGAGATCTATTTCGTGGACGACCGCCCCCGCTTTCGCTGGGCCGCCGCCCACGCCGGCTGGAGGGCGCTGCCCCCCGATGCCGGCCGGATCGAGCAGTACGTCTTGTCGGGCGGCCGGCCGCGGCAGAACGCCCCGTCCACTCCCGCGCGCTATCGCCGCCCGCGCCGCGCGGCCGGCGCCCGGCCGGCCTGAGGCGATCCCACCGGATCCCGCTGGGATGATAACCACGCAACCCGAGGATGTCAGGCTATGGACGAGAATGGCCCCGGTTCCTCCCCGCTGGCAGCCGATCCGCAAGCCGACCCCGTGCTCGCCTGGCTGGCGCAGAAGGGTTTGCAGGGCAACCCTTTTGGAGAAGGAAACGCCAGGCTAGAAGAGAACATTCGCGACTATTACGTGGCGGTGCAGGACCTGTACATCGCAACCCTGTTGGCCCGGCAGTCCCCCTGGATCGTCTTTGCCGCGGTCGGCCGGGGCAAGACCGCGCTGCGCAAAATGATCGCCTCGGAGTGCTGGCCCGCCCGGGCCGATTCCGATATCCTGGCCCTCGAGTTCGAGGGCCATGCCTGGGATACGCTCAAAGGGCTGGCCGGAGCGGCCGTTCCGCCGCAGCCGATCCTGTACGTCCAGACCATTGTCGAGGTCGCGCTCGAGCGGCTGCAGCAGGGCAATCGGGGCACCTCCGCCAGCCTGGCCCCTCTGAGAAAGATCGTGACGGCCTCCCCCGCCAGCCTGCGCCCGCAGCCCTGCCTGGACCAGCTCCGCGAGGTGGCCGCGGTGCTCCGCTTTTCCCGCGTTATGGGCCTGGTGGACGAACTGGACACCGCTTTCCTCGATGCGCCGCCGGAAACGATGCTCGACTGGATCCGGCCGCTGCTCCATCCCGAGATCCGCGGCGGCCTGACCTTGCGCTATCTCTTGCCCGACACGATCGAAGAGGCCCTGCTGCGCGAGTCGAAACGGCTGGGCCTGGGTGCCTGCCGCATGACCCGCGTCCGGTGGGAAGAGGATGACCTGATCGCCCTGCTTGCGCAGCGCATGCGGGCCTTTTCCACGGACCCGATGGCTCCCTATACCTCCGTGGGCCAGCTGTGCGAAGAGAACCTGGCCCGCGGCATCGATCGCGATATCGCGCACACCGCCGAGGACAGCCCGCGCGCGGCCGTCTACCTGGCCGACAAGCTGCTGTGGCTCCATTGCCAGAAACGCGAGGTCATGCCGCGCATTCAACCGCCCACGTGGCGCAAGACGAAAGAGGAATGGCAGCGGTACCGCGACACCATCCTCGATGTCGGCCCGTCTTTTGGCGGTGACGGCGGCTTCTCTCTGCGGGGGCGAAACATCAATTTTGCCGGGACCGAACTGCGACTGGGGGGGCGGGACTATGCGCTGCTGCGCCGCCTGGTAGAGGCCGGTGGCGGGCTCTGCCCGCTGCGCGACCTGGCCGCCGCCGGCTGGCCCGACGACGAGCCCCAGGGCATACGCGACAAGACGGTCCAGGAGGCCGTGCGGCGGATGAAGGCCCGGCTCCAGGAGCAGGGGGTCGATCCGGCCTGGGTAGAAGCTGTGACCGGCCGGGGCTACCGCCTGCGCGTCCCGGCAAGCGGGGGGGCAGAAGAGCCTGGCCCCCCCATGCCGCCGCCGAGCGACGTGTACACCCACCTCGAGGCCGGGCTCGAGGAGTTGAAACGGCGGCTGGCCGGCCAGCCCAAAAAGCTCAAGGAGGCGCTGGTTCACGAGGCCCGGCTGCTGGAGAATATCGCGCAAGCACGCCTGTATGGAGACAAGTCGGGTTCGCAGGCAGACCGCGCCGAGATCATCGACCGCCTGAACGCGCTCTGTCTCGACACGCTGGATGTCGATTTCGGCGCGCTGGGCCGGCAGGCTCTCGCCGGCGGTGGTACCGCCCCCGGCGGGTCGGAAAGGGAGGAAAGGAAAAGATGACCCAGGAGATGAACGCGCCGATCTGGAACGGGCTTCCCGGACGCCAGTGGATCCTCGAGGCGGTGGTCCGGTCGTTCGCCCGGTTGGCCGATCCCGAGGAGTATGCCTCCGCGCCGCTCCTGCTGACGCTGCGGGGCAGCCCGGGCAGCGGCAAGACGGCCGCGCTGCACGCCCTGCGCGCCGCGCTGGAGACGCAGCCGACCCCCTGCCTGGGATACTGGGACGCCCGCCAGGTGGGGGCCGCGGACCTCCTGGCGCAGGTCGGGGAGGCGCTCGGCCAGGCGCCTGCCGGGCAGCGCGGCGTGCTGCTGGTCGACAACCTGGACGCGCTGCTGTGGGAGCACGGCGGCGAGCCGTTCTTCGAGTTCGAACGCCGGGTCGCCCATCTCCTCGTGCAGCGCAACGCCGCCGTCCTGGTGGCGGCCGGCCGGGTGGAGCTGCCCTGGCGCGAGTACGCCGTGCGGGTGCGCCACCAGGGCCACGTGCTGGCCGCCCTGACGGCGCCGGAGGTCGCGGCGGCAACGGCCGGGTGGGAACCGCCCGTCCCGGACGCCTACGCGCGCACCCTGGGGCACCCCTGGACGCTGGAGCGGCTGCGGGAGTCCCCCACTCTCTCCGAGGAGCAACTGGCCCGGCGCGCGGCCGGCTACTTTTTGTCCGGCCTGCCTCCGGAAACCGCCGACATGGCTCGCATGGCCGGCCTCACCCTTGTCTTTGACGTCGCGCTGCTGCGCGAGCTCGCGCCGACCAAGCAGGGCGGCGACAGCGACGGCTACTACCTGGAGCAGATCCGCGGGATGCGCCGGGCCGGCCTCGTCAACTGGGAGGTCGGCGTGGGGTACCGCTTCTTTGACAGCGCCGTGCGGCGGCTGCTGGCGCGCAGCCTCTTTTACGAGTCCTCCCGCCGCTTTGAAGAGTTCCACGTCCAGGCCTGGGACTATTACCGGGACGTCGCCAAGGGCACCGACTTTCTGGCCTACAGTCTGCCCAACGCCGTCTATCACCGCGCGCAGATGTACCGCGCCCTGGGGACGCCGCCGGACGAGTCGGGGAAACGCTGTGCCGGGTGGGTGCAGGAGAGCCTGCCGCAGTGGAAAGGGGCTCCCTGGGAGGCCGTCGCCCGCGTGTGGGCGGATGGAATGGGCGAACGACTCATCCAGGAAGAGCTGATCCAGCTGCTTGGGAACAAGGCGTATCGCGAGATTCTCGAAATGCTGCAGCGGCAAGCTGCCGCGGGGGAGGTGGCTTGATGGTTCGAAGGCAACATCCCTGGATCAAACGCTCCTTTGTCGACCAGATCGTCAAGGCCGCCGAGAAGGCGGACGGCTCCGTCCACGTCTTTTTGCTCCACGCCGGGGGCGGCGAGGGCAAGACCTATGCCGGCCGCGACGCCGGCCACCGCCTGGGCAGCGCGGACGGGTACGAGCCCCACGTGGGGGAACGCCTGGCCTGGTCGGGCCTCCTGGACCTGTACGACCCGGATACCAACAGTAACCAGGGGCTGGAGCGGCGGCTGTCCCAGGTGTTTGACCCGGAGGGCTTTGATTTCGAGGAGTATGACCTCGAACGCAAGCACTATGACCTCTTTTTCAAAGGGGGCATCCAGGGGGCCGACCTGGAGGCGCAGCGGCACCGGGTCGAGGAGGCCTTTGCGGCCGGCCTGCGGCGTGCTGCCGCCAAGCGGCGGCTGGTCATCGCGCTCGACACCGTCGAGCGCATCGAGGCCGTCTCCGACCCCACACGGCAGCGGATGGCCCTGGCCGAGGACACCGCCTCCGTCGCGGGGTGGCTGGCCTACCAGATCACCCAGGTGCCCAACTGCGTATGGGTGCTTATGGGCCGCCGGTGCGCGCACTTTGCTGCCGCCCTGGACAAGGCCGCCGCCGCCCTGGGGGCGGGCGCCCCGGGCCCGATCGCCGTCCACGACATCCCCCTCGATCAGATGGACGAGCACGAAGTCGAACGCTTCTATGCGCATCGCATTCGGCAGTACCCCGAGCTTGCCGCGATCCTCGACCCCGCGACGCGCGCCCTGCTGGTCCAGCGCGCCGCCGGCAACCCGCTCCTGCTCGACCTGGCGCTGCAGGGGCTGCTCGAGACCCAGGACCCGGCCGCGCTGCGCCGGGCCCTGGGCCAGCACGAGGGCATTGTCGCGGCCGGCCGGGCCCTGGTAGAGGCGTACGTGCAGGCGCTCGACCCGGACCGCGAGCTGCTGCTGCGCTACCTGGCCATGGCCCGCAACGGCCTCTCGGCCGAACTGCTGGCGTTCCTCGAACCGCGCCGGGCCGCCGCGCTGACGGGCAAGCTGCGCCAGATGGGCAACCTGCCCTTTATCAAGGTGCGGCAGATCGCCACGGCCGGGCCGGGTGGAACCGGCAGCGTGGACTGCCCGACCTACTTTCTGCACGACGAGATGTATGCGATCTGCGACGAGGTGCTGTATAGCGCGCGGGACGCCCGGTATTTCAGCCGCCGGCTTGTGGAGTGGTACGATCAGCAGTTTGCCGCTTTGCGGGCCGCGCCGGACGCTGGGCCGGGCGAGGCCCAGCAGCGCCGCCGCTTCGAGCAGGACCTGGCGGTGCAGTCGCTTTTCTATCGGCTGCGGGCCGACCCGGCCACCGGCTACGCCTGGTACCTGCGGCAGGAAGACATCGCCATCCGCAGCGCCCAGACCGGCCTGGACATGCGCCTGCGTGACGCCTTTGCCCTCTTCCTCGAGAGCGCCGATCCCACGAGCTCGCCGCCGGAAGCTGCCCCTAGGATGACCAGCCGCATTGACCGCAGCATCGTGCGCGACGTCACCCCCCGGCTGTTCGACGATTTCCTGCTCGACAGCGCGGCGCTGTGGATCCTGCGCTACACCATCCGCGGCCGGCACGACGACGCTCGCGCCGTCGGCGTCGCCATGCGCCCCGAGGTCGAGGCGCTGTACGAGAAGGATCGGGAACGCTACCGGCTGCCCTATGCCGCCTTTTTGCTGTGGTACGCCCAGGTGCTGATGTACCAGGGCGAGATCGACCCGGCTATGGCGATCTACCGTCCGACCATTGCCATGCTCGAGCCCCACTACAGTGCAGAGATACTGGCGCGGATGGAGGAGGATCCGGCGTGCGCCCTGGAGCTGTGGCGCGCCGCCCTGGTGCTGGGCCGCCTGCATAACAACGTCGGCTATACCTGCTGGATGTACCAGGGGCGCTTCCGCCAGGCCGTCGCCGAGTTCCGCAAGGCGATCGCGCTCTTTCGCGGCCGGCTGCCCGAGGAGCTCGCCAACTCGCAGGACAACATGGGGCGCGTCTTTGCGCGCCTGGGCGACGAGTTCGCCGCCCTCCAGCTCATCAAGGAGGGCTGGCTGACGCGGCGGGACCTGGGACACGCCTACCGCGAGGCGCTCAGCCTGATCTCCTGGGCGGTGACGTTGGCCCGGCTGGGCCACCCCGAGCCGGGGTTGAAAAAGGCCCACGCGGCCGTCACCCAGGTCCGCCAGACGGAGGTGGCCCGGGGCCGGGGGCTCGTGCTCTATGCCCGCGGCATCGTCTACCGCATCCTGGCCGAGAGCTGGCGCGAGGAGGGCATCCCGGTCGAAGAGGCCCTGGAAAAGACCAACCTGGCCGAGATCGACCTGCGCGACGCGCTCGAGATCTTTACAGGGCCGGTCAAGGAATCGATCCGCGAGGTGCGCGCGCTGAACGAGCTGGCCTGCGTCCACCGGGCGCGCTACCTGATCCTGGCGGTGGCCGGCCGGCCCGAGGTCGAGCGAGAGCGGGCCTACTACGACGCGCTGCGCGTCTTCCGCGAGACGATCCGCCGCGCCCGGGAGTGCCACTACCAGATCGAGGAGCTCGACTCGATGCAGGACTTGGCGGTGCTCTACGCCCGCGTCGGGCAGCCCGCGGACGCGGAAAAGTACCTGGCCGAGGTCGTTCGGAAGATTCCCCGGGAGTATCAGATTCGCAAGGGTGCGGGGCTGCCCGATGTGCCGCAGGACGACCAGGTTGACCTCTACTACAAGCTCATGGGGCAGGTGGAGCTGCTCCGGGGCGCGATCGCCTTCCTCGGCGGGCGGCGCAGCCTCTGGGAGGAAGTGGCCGGGCCGCCGGACGACAAGAGCCTGCTGCGGGCCGCGGAGTACTACTTTCTGGCCGTCGCCTACTACAACCGCTACTCGGCGGAATATGCCGGTCAGCAGACCAACGTCCGCATCCACGACCGGTTCCGCGTCTGCACGCCCGAACAGATCCGGCTGCTCCGGACTCGCTTTGCCGAGTGGACGGCGGAGTACGGCCTGGAGGCCGGCCTTGTGCGGAGCCTGACCGAGGTGGTGTTTGGGCTCTTGGACTGATCCGGAGTACCTGCTTGGGAGGGGCGCTGGGCCAGGGCTATTGTTCCGGATCTTCCGATAATCGTCGCTCCCGGCCGGTTCTGATCTGGAGCAAAAGCCCGAGAACGTCGTCGTAAAACTCGTCGAGCCAGTTCTCTTTCAGCCGATAGGCCTCTTGTATATCTGGAAGCAGCTCCCTGATATAGTTCAGATCCTCAGAACCGAGTTGAACGAGACGGCTGTACAGCTGTTCGATAAAGATTCGATGGTTGGCTAACTGAGCTTTGGCGCGAGGGTAGAGAGTACCGTAGGGAGAGCTTGTCCCCAATTGTGGGGGTTCCAGGAAACGGCCAAAGTAGCCGGCGGCAAGGGTATAGTGTTCGATCGCTTGGCGAAAGTCCCGGGGAAAGTCTTTCCGGGGAGCCCTGGTGCGCCGCATCAGCGCATCGAACTCCATATGCCCGCGCAGCATGCTGATTTTGCCCAGTTGCTGCCAGTGGTCAACCACATAGTGTTCCGACGCGGGGGCAGTCTCTCCTCTGTGCATCTGGTAGTCTCTGATTACCGCCTCCGCATCCTTCAGCCATACGTTTGCGTTGCGATAGTCCCCTCCCCGGAAATATGCCTGAGCCAGGTCCTCGCAGGCATCCACATACAGGAGTGGATAATCCTCCTTGACGATGTCCAGGTCTCTTTTCAGGTGCTCCACCGCCAAACCGGCGATCTCCGGGTCGTTTTCCCCCAATATCGCGCGTTCCCTGTACGCACATCCCAGTTCGTTGTTGGCCTGGAATCTTCTCAGAGGCTCGGAAATCTCACCAAAGATGTCAACAGCTGCGCTCAAGGTCTTGATGGCGTCGTCCAGGTAGGCAAGATACGCTCCTCTGGCTCCGGGGCGGCTGTATTGCCAACAGCTGCCCAGGTAACGTTGTGCCTGTCCCATGGTGAGCAGGGCCAGCCCATAGCCCCGTTCTCCGTGATGAGGGATTTGCTCCTTGAAGATAGCCAATGCTTCCTTGCCCAAGGCCAGGGCGCGGTCTGGTTGACCAAAGGACAGGTGGACAAGGGCGCGCGAGTTCAGGCTCAATGCATAGCGATAGTCATCGTGGGATTCCAGGCGCAACAACCGCCCGCTCTCGACCAGCAACTCTGCGCGTGTGCGGTGGCCAATCTGCGCATAAACCCGCCCCATGTTGTCATAGGCCGTGGCAAGCTCGGTTCTGCATTTTTCCGCCTCGGCGGCGAAACAGCGGATGGCCGTCCTGAACTCCCGCAGCGCAACTTCGTAATAGCCCAGGGCCATCCAACTGGCGTACCCGACGTGGTTGTGTGCCCGGCCCAGCACCAGGTTCCTGCGCCACGTTCCAAAAGAGAGGGTCTCGTGCAGCGGTTGGCCCTCGAATATGACTATGATTCGCCGCAGGAGATCGATTGCCTCCTCGGTTCTGCCCGTATAGATCAGCGCCTGGCCATACCAGATGCCCAGTTCCCCAGCAGTCAGTTGGAACTCGGGGTCGGATAGGTCGCCCATGTGCGCCAGGGCCTGCAGTTCACCTTCCTTTAGCTCGACGGCCGCCCCATACATACTCGAGCCGACGAGCCTCTTCACTCTGTCGACTGCCTGTCCGAGGCTCGACAAAGACAAAGCCTCGACCGCGCGTATTCGCGCCTGCTTCCGGCCAGGTGCCGTTGTCCTACGGCTGCGTTCTGGCCAACGGTCGGGGCTGTCCTCCGGAGGGATGACAGCGGGGTGCGCCTGCTCTTGGGTCGGAACAGAGGCCTTCGGGGGGGTGGAGTCGGGTTGGCCCGGCATGGGGACGCCGACGCCCAGCCAGGCGGCGACCTCGGCAATGTCTTCGGGAAGTCCCTCCGGCAAAGCAGTGCGCTCCACCAGCCAGCCGCGCATGAGCTCTTTCTGCTTGGCGATTTGGCGCCGGGCGTGGGCCTTGGTGGTCGGGTCCGCGGTGGGGAGCTCGCTTTCCCAGTCGTGGACGATCGCGTACGCCGCGCGGATCGACTGCTCCAGATCGCCGCGCACGGTCGGCCCGGAGGGGAGCGAGGAGTCGCGCGCGGGTGTCGCCAGGCCGGCCGGCAGGGAGAAGGCATACTCGCCGGTGGGGGCATTCCGATAGGTCAGCGTGTCCGGGGCCCAGAAGCCGCCCTGGGCGGCGCTGTAGCGGCGGAGGAAGATGGTTCCGCGGCCGGCTGCCAGGTCGAGCCGGATGGCGTTGTAGCAGTTGGGAAAATCGCGGCCCGCGTAGGCGGCGCCGGCGGCCAGGACCATGCCGGCCGAATCGGGCGAAGCGAGGTTGAGGATGCCGGTGCGGTGGAGATGGCCGTGCAGGACAAAGGGGCAGCTCTGGAGGAGGAGCGCCTCGGAGTTGGCGCGGTCGAGGTCTTGGAGCCAGTCCAGGGGGTGGTGGAGCAAGGCCAAGCACAGGTCGGCGCCAGCGGCGGCGTCCAGGGCCGGCCGGACCTGGCGTTCGGAGAGGACGAGCCGGCCGCGGTCGTCGTCGCCGCCGTGGGCCAGCCAGGCCGAGTTGAGGCCGAGCACGGCGACGCGCCGGCCGGCGAGTTCCTGGGTTTGCACGTAGGCGCGGAGGGGCTCGTCGAGGGGCCGGGCGGTGCCCCAGTAGCTGCGGACGAAGGCGGCGTAGTTGTCCAGGCGCCGCAGGAGCAGCTGGCGGTCGGCGGGCGCGTCCAGCACTTCGCCTACCGCCTCGCGGGTGGTCATGGCGGCGGCGATGGCCGCGGCCCCGCGGGAGACGGCGGAGCGGTCGACGTCGTGGTTGCCGGGGACGACCAGGAGACGCTCCCGGTCCAGGCGAACGGCCGCCAGCAGGTCGTCGAAAAAGGCCCGCGCCATGTCATACTCAGCCGGCGCGCCGCTGAAGGCAATGTCGCCCGAGACGAGGACCATGTCCGGCCGCAGGCCGGCGGCGATCTGCCCGCGCACATCGACGAGGAGGGTTTTCAGGACAATGTCCTCGTCCCATTTGCGGGCCGGTTTCAGGTGCAGGTCCGACAGGTGCAGCCAGGTAATTGTAGACATCCGTATGCCCAGAGAAATCCTGCAAGCCGCGCGGCATGTTTGGGCTGCGCTCACCCGACGATTCCACCATTGGAACAGTCCATCGTTTCGAGGAACCGGCCCGCGCAGCCCAGATGCCGCTGGACGTGCTCGGCGATGTGGCGGGCGTAGCGCGCGAGGGTGGCCACGTCCGTCGTCCGGGCTTCCATCATGACGCGGTAGAACGGCTCGGTGCTGGCCGGTCGGTGTTCGAACTTGGTCAGGTCGGCGACCTCTGCCTCGGTCTGCGCAAACAGGTCCTCCAACCCCGGCACGTCCCCTGGTTTCATCTCCCAGTGGCCCGGGCCGATATAGGCCCCGACCCGCACCTGGGGCCACTTGCGCATGTCGGCCGCCAGGTCGACCAGGCGGGCGCCCGGCCGCCGGGCCAGCTCCTGCAGGACGTACAGGGCGGTGCGGATGCCGTCGCCGGTCACGTGCGTCTCGTCGGTGTGGATGACGACGTGGCCGATCTGCTCCCCGCCCAGGAGCAGGCCGTCGCGCAGCAGCTCGTCGGAAACGTACTTGTCGCCGGAGCCCACGAGGCGGCAGGCGAGGCCGTGCCGGCGCAAAAAGTGCTCCAGGCCCGAGTTGCTCATCGTCGTCGCCACCACCGTGTCCCCGCGCAGGGCGCCCTCGGCCTGGAATTTCAGGGCCAGGATGGACAGCAGCATGTCGCCGTCGTACAGCCGGCCCTCGGGGTCCACCAGGAGCACGCGGTCGGCGTCCCCGTCCAACGCGATGCCCAGCGCGGCGTCGTACTTGTGCAGCTCGGCGGCCAGCCGGCGGGGGTTCAGCCGGACGTACTCGCTCCCGGCATCCCAGTTGGCGTTCGTGCCGTCGGGCCAGACGTTCACCGAGACAAAGGGGATGTGCAGCGTCTCCAGCACGGTTGGAAAGACCTCGTAGGCGGCCCCGTTCGCGCAGTCGATCAGCACGGGTCCCCCCGGCCAGGGCGCGTCTCCATAGACGGCGAGGAGCGATTCGAGATAGTGCCCCCCATAGTCGCCTTCCACGGTGCGCCCGCCTTCTGCCACCGGGCCCGGGGCGTCGGTGCGGAAAAAGAGGTCCTCGACGGCGAGCTCGTCCCGGTCGGCGAACTTGGCCCCGGTGCGCTGCATAAGCTTGATGCCGTTCTCGATGATGGGGCCATGCGACGCCGAGATCATGACGCCGGCGTCAAAGATGCCCAGGCGCGCGGCCAGGTACGAGATTGCGGCGGTGGGGAGGATCCCGACGTCCACGACGGTGAGGCCGGCGCTGAGCAGTCCCCGGGTGAAGGCGGCCTTCAGCCGGCCGCCCGACTCGCGCGTGTCGGTGCCGATGAGCACGTTGGGGGGCTCGCCTGTGGACGACTGGCACAGCCAGACGGCCAGGGCCCGGCCAAGCTGCCGCACCGCCTCTTCCGTCAGCGGATAGCGGTTGACCTGCCCGCGGATGCCATCGGCGCCGAACAGCTTCTTTGCCGCCATCGTCCACCTTGGGGTCACGAGGTTCCCTGGCTGCATTGTATCATGGCGGGGTGTTTTTGGCAACCGTGCCCACGGCCGGCCGGCGCGGGGGTGGCGTGGGGCGGGTGGGTGTG